>JAAUXY010114955.1_pt1 | contig 20438 bp, 18 predicted proteins | sample 7278121 | NCBI WGS metagenome assembly JAAUXY01 (sample SAMN14350117, study PRJNA611818) | marine sediment metagenome | isolation source: surface marine sediment (1.8m) | place: French Polynesia: Moorea | collected 2018-08 | reverse complement strand
TGGTGACTCCTGTGCGGCAAGGGATATATACTTTTCAAGACACGCTGTAACTAGCTGCAGCGCTAGGCTTGCTGCACTTCGAATTCCATGCTCCGTTTGTCCCGATGCTGCGCAATCCTGCTTTGCTTGGGCACCGGCCCAATAATTGTCCTGTATTGAGCGTTTAAACCTTCGGATTTCACCCAGCCCATATATCCGTGTATTGGCGTTCGCACTTTACGCTTCGCATAAAGCCCGGCCTTCCCATCCCTGGTAAGGCGTTCGAAACTCCTTAACCCGCTTCTCACCCTTAACCCACTGCTTACCCTGCTTCGCTTGCAGGGCCATGGCTCACCACCCTTCTGCGCAATGCCATCCTGCCTCGTTTGAAGGCCCAGGGCTGACCCTCCATATAGCCGTTCGTATTCAAGACGCGACAACAGGCGCATAGCGAAGCTATGTAACTGTTGTCGCAACGCCGAAAACGGGCGACAAGGCAAGCCAGATGGGGACGTTATTTTAGTAGCATTCTTAAGCTCAATATTGTCCTCGCTCTCCGGATTCATGGCTATACTTAGATTAAGAGGGTAAGGCTCCAAGATATGGAGTTAAGAGGAATGAGCAATGCATCACACATACACGGCTGAGACATACGTGAAAGGGATACCGCTTTCTTCCGGTGTTGCCCTGGGCAGGGCGTGTTTCTACCGGCGAGAGGTGTCCGACTCCGAGGTAACGACTGTGGAAAGCCTGATCCACGAGAGGCATCGTCTCAATCTGTCCTTGGCCTGGATGACCCGACGGTTGGAGACGCTAGCCCAGGAGACGGAATCTAGGCTCGGCTCAGACAAGGCTGATATCTTCCGGACTCATCGGATGATCCTGGAAGATGAATCCTTGCGGCAACGGCTCTTCGAGATCATCGAAATAACTGGATTGTGCGCCGAAGACGCGGTTGAAAAAGAGTTCAATCGATGCAAGACACAACTGCAGACGGCTGATTCCAGGTACCTAAGGCAGCGCGTCGTCGACCTTATGGAAATTCAACAGGGCCTGTTAGAACATCTTCGCCAAGCGGCTGCGTTTCTGCGTTGCCAGGATATGACTCATTGCAACATTGGGCAGTGTCCGTTGAGAAATAGCAATATTTTGATCGCCGAGGAGCTGACTCCAAGCTTGCCCATTGAGGTGGATAGCCATACGGTGGGTTTTATTGTCGAGAAGGGTGGACCGAACTCTCACGCCGCTATCCTGGCTCGAGGCCTACGATTGCCGGTCATTAGTGGTATCCGAGATCTCTTTGCCACTATTCCCCTGGAGGCACAGCTTCTGGTCAATGGAAATACGGGTGAGATCATCATTAATCCCTCTGAACTGACCCGGCTCCGTGCTGAGAGTACCGAGAACTACTGCAATCGCGAGCTGGAGATTCACAACCCGATCTCCGAGCTGAAGGTTATGGCCAACATCGCCCGGGCCGCCGATGCACGAGAGGCACTCGTGGCTAAGGCTGATGGGATAGGATTGTACCGAACGGAGATGGAAGCATTGGCTAAGGGTCGGCTACTAGGCGAGGCAGAACAGGCTGCCCTATACACCGAGGTGATCCAGATTATGGCCGAAAAACCGGTATATATTCGGCTCCTTGACCTCGGCGCTGACAAAGCGGCGACATGGCTTGGGATGCCCCACGAGAGTAATCCAGCACTTGGATGTAGAGGAACCCGACTCTTGTTAGCCCATCCCAAACTTCTCCAGACTCAAGCTCGGGCGCTTGCTCGAGCAGCCGTCGATCAACCGATCCACGTGGTTTATCCGATGATCATTGACTTAGAGCAGTTTCAGAGGGTTCGGGCCTGCTTCGATGCGGCCGTGGCCGATTTGAAGCCGTCAAACCTGCGCCACGGAGTTCTGTTTGAAGTGCCTTCAGCATGTCTTCAAGCGCGGCAGATTTTGCGAGAGGCCGACTTCGGCTGCATTGGAACAAACGATTTAATTCAATACTTGTTCGCGGTGGACCGCATGAACGAAGCCGTCGCCAATGATGCTTGTGCCGATCACCCTGCTTTATGGGGTATCATCGAAGATCTCGCGATGGCGGGCGAGGAGGCAGGTAAGCCGATGTCCATCTGTGGAGAGTGTGCCAGCTTGCCTGATCTGACGCGCCGGGTTATTAAAGCGGGCATAAGCGCCGTCAGCACCACCCCAAAGCGTATCGCCGAAGTACGGCGAGCGGCAGCATTCGGTTGTGGGAAAGCATAAAAAAACCGCCGATTCTAACCCCATTGGTGGGTAGCCATGCTGGTGGTAGTATTCAGTAAACATTGTTTCATGGTCGATTCTCCTAAGTGTCGTTCTTCTGGTTTCTGATAATCGAGTCTTTTCCGTTCTAGATTTGCTTGCTATCAGCAGTAGTCGCGAATAATAAATAATTAGTATTGACTCGACATATAAATACTGACTAAATTTCTCAGGTTGTCAAGCAAGTATCGACTCGATATAATTATACTTCGAACGGTTGTAAATTACGATTTTTCGCTGGCCCTGAACATCGATAGCCGCGTTGCTCAGGCTCGCAATAGAAGCTTGCTATTACTCGCCTTCGCGCCTTTCTCTCAATGCCCATGGCTCACCCAAAACTTCCCAATTTACAACCGTTCGAAGTATATATTGAGTTAACAGATGCGATGCTGCAAAAAAAATTGGTAACCGTCAGTATGAACACAATCAGTCTGTATGATCGCCTAGAACGGCTTTGCAACCTATTGCGCAGCGAGGCCCGAACCGATGGTGCCAGAGTGGGTCTTCAACCGGTACAGCTCGAAGCATTACGCTATCTCGCCGTTTGTAACCGGTATTCGAATACGCCACAGGCAGTTACCGACTATCTAGGCTCTACCAAGGGGACTGTCTCTCAGACACTGAATGTGCTTGAGAAAAAGGGTCTACTATTTAAGCACCCAGACAAGGAAGACAAACGGGTGGTGCGCCTAAATATCACGACAGCCGGCAGGCGCATCTTAAGCGACACGAGTCCGGCGCCTTATCTGAACCAGGTTTCTACTCTCTTGCCTGTGGGTCGGATAAATGCATTGAACGATAGTTTGGAGGTTCTGTTACGGGCTATACAGCAAGCTAACGGATTAAAGACGTTTGGACTATGTCGAAGTTGCCGTTTTAACCGTCAGCACGAAGACGCTTATTTTTGCGCCTTGACCAAGGAGACACTCAGCAAAAGTGAGATAGAGCTCATCTGTCGTGAGCATGAATTCCCCGAAAACCGGAAATTGACTGTATGAAAGTACATTGGCTGCAACACGTCCCTTTCGAAGGCCTCGGTTCCATGGAATCGTGGTTAAATAAGCATTGTGCATCCCTTACGACAACCCGCTTGTTTGCAAACGACGTCCTTCCACCGATCGAAAGTTGCGATATGGTGATCGTCATGGGCGGACCCATGGGGGTACACGATATCGAACGCTATCCATGGTTGACAGAGGAAAAGCGCTTTATCCAGGCGGCCATTGACAGCGGCAAGCTAATGCTTGGCATCTGCCTCGGGGCCCAGCTTATTGCCCAGGTATTGGGATCAGAAGTCAGCCGTAATTCAGAGGCAGAGATTGGTTGGTTTTCCGTCGATAAGTCTCAGGGAGCGGTACTATCATCTTTAGTGAGCAGATTACCGGAGCAGATGACGGTCCTGCATTGGCACGGCGATACCTTCGAACTCCCCAAAGAAAGCCTGCCGCTCTATCATTCGAGCGCTTGTGAAAACCAGGGGTTTGTGTACGATGAGCGAGTGGTTGGACTGCAGTTCCACCTTGAAATGACACCGCAGGGGTTGAAGGGTTTGGTTGCGAGTTGCCGCGATGAATTGGTGGAGGCGCCCTTTGTTCAGAGTGAGCCGGAGCTACTGGCTCCTGCCAACCCGTGGGAATCCGCAAACAGCCAGATGATCACATTGCTGGAATGGTTTAAAGAAAGGCTGAGGTGAATCTTTGTGTTTGTCCGCATCGCAGATAGCGCAGCGATGACCGCCACGTACGCGTTGCAAAACGGTAAGATCAGCTTTCTGTCGAACTTGTGGTGGTCAGATATGCGGCGATTTATAAACGACAGGTCGTCCATTATTAATTATCCTAGGAGCCTTTCGGACTTAGGACTGCTCTACTGTGAAAAAGCTGGATTTGCACGGATCTCCCGATCCTCTTCGAAAATAGCTACGGATATTCGCTTCAAACGATCGAAACATCGGTCTCAAACCGTCTTTCCCTCGCGGGTGTAATCCGTTGAGCGCGTACTCTAGGTCTGGGTGGCGCCTGTCAGGGGTGTCGGCGGCATGGATGCCGCCGTCAAGCCTACAGGGAGGTATTTACGGCGTCCCCTGACAGGGGTCTCCCAGACCTTGCCGTGCTAAAAAGCGGAAGACAGGTTACACCCATTATCGGAAAGGGTAGGGGAGATTCCCATCCAGCGCAAGCCTACTAAAGTGTCTGTTTTGTGTGAGAATCAAGAATTCGCCCTAGTCAGGTGCTTGTCGTATTCGCCCAACTGCGCTTGGATACTTAACAGGGCTGATTTCAGCTTGGGAAGTTCAAGTTCAAGCACCGACCAAATTGTTTGTAAATCGACCCCAAGATAGTCGTGCACCAATATATTTCTAAATCCGGATAGCTCTCGCCAGGCAATGTGAGGTTGCATTTGTCTTATCCCTTTTCCCAATCGTTGACTTGATTCGGCCATTACCTGCAGGTTTCTGATCACCGCATCTTGAATCATCGTGGACTTCATAAATGCGGACTTATCGAATTTCGTGTAGTCCTCGATACGTTCGATGCAATCGAGCCTGTTTTCGATATACACCCGGTCATCTTTGTTGGGTTTGCTCACAATCGGATAGCCTGCCGCAAAACTTTGTCCCGGATTCTGGGATGCAAACTGGCCTCCGTTACCACATCGACCTCACGGTTCAGAAGGTCTTGGACGTCCATTAAAAATCCGCCCAGCGCAAAACCGGATCGCCCCGGCGGCAGCTCCACCAACAGGTCCACATCGCTGGTGCCGGTGATCTCACCGCTTGCCATGGAGCCAAACAGGCGAACGTTTGTTATGCCTCGTGCAGCGGCAAGCGTGAGTATCTGGCGTCGATGATGTTCAATGAGTGGATTCATCATACGGTCTTTGGGTATAGATTCAAGCAATGGATGGCACAACGCTAACTCTGCCATTGTGTATCTCAATGGCGTTTGTCAAGACGCCTATTATACTTGTGACTGGCGAATTGTTAATCACTCTGAAATCGACAGCTGGAACAGTCCGCGATATTGACCCTGTCCTCGAAATTTGTGAAGGTTAGCTCGGTTAATGCTGGGTTGTTCATGGCGAATTATAAATCACACCGCGATGGGCAGTTCATAGAGTCTATGGCAGGTTAAATCGGCTTCCGGGAGCAGATCGTGGCTAGCGGCGGCTGAGCCCGCAGAGCTGCAAGCGTGCGATAACCGAGCTGGTTCAGGCCGCTTTCGATTTCATCGCGGAGAATGCCGATACTTTGCTGGCCCCCTTTTTGGCCTAGAGCACCCACACCGTAGTAAAAAGATCGCCCTGAAAAGGTGAATTTTGCTCCGCAGGCCAGTGCGCGGAGTACATCGATACCATTGCGGATACCGCTGTCCATCAGTACAGTACAACGATCCCCAACTGCTTGTGCGATGGCTGGCAGGGCTTCGATCGATGCGGGCGCCGCGTCCAATTGTCGGCCGCCATGATTGGACACGATGATGCCGTCGGCGCTGATTTCGCAGGCCATCTCCGCGTCCTGCGGGGTCAGAAGCCCCTTAATAATCAACGCGCCTTGCCAATGATCGCGCAGTCTTTGCAGGTAGTCGCGACTGACGCCTTTGACCAGGATTTCCGAAACGAACGTGCCCACACCGCCGGGCTTGCGCATATCGGGCGCGGCGTATTGTGCGAGGTCCTCAAACTGGGGCACACCGTGGATAAGGGTGTTTAACGACCATTGAGGGTGTATCGCAGCCTGGAATAGGGTCGCTGGTGTCGGGCGTGGTGGTAGGGAAAGATCGTTGCGCATGTCTCGATCCCGCTTCGGTCCGACGGGCACGTCCACCGTCACGACCAGGACCTTATAGCCGCAAGCCGCAGCCCTTGAAACGATATCCTCGGCAATCTTGAAATCGACAGTCGGATACAGTTGGTACCAGGCTCTGCCCTCAGCGACTTCAGCGATTTTCTCCAATCGCGTTGTACCGATTGTACTGAGTGTAAACGGTATATTGGCCTGCTTCGCCGCGCGTGCAAGAATCACTTCGGCGTTCGGCCACATCATGCCGGCCAAACCAACCGGGGAAACGCCAATCGGAAGCGCATAATTCTCGCCGAAGAGCTCTACCGTGGTATCGCATTCACCAACGTCCACCATGTAGCGGGGTGACAACTGGACGGCGTCGAGCGCTGCGCGGTTGCGCTGCAGCCCATATTCACTACCGATCCCGGCACTCAGATAATCAAAGGCAAACTTCGGCATCCGCCGCTTAGCGCGTTTCTCAAGGTCTGATATGGCGGGCAAGCGATAATCGTAGTCGGGCATGGCGGTGGGCCTTATGTTTCGTTTGCCATCGGGTGGGCTTTCTCCTCGATGACCTGTGGATGGCAAATTCTTAGTATGAGCGAAAAATCATCTAACTTCACATAGCTCTCTCGGAGACCGATCATTTTTCTTTACATTTCAGCTAGGGTTACAAAAGGCAAGGGATACATGAATAAATAATGTAAAGTTAATCACCGGTAATATGATCTGTCTCTAATCATTGATACGCTACTCCTTCGATAAATTCCTTGGGAAACCAATATACTGCGCGATCTTAACGCGAATTTATAAAATATCCGGTTTAAAATAACGTCATATTTGATGCGAGTCCCTGGAGGCATAGTTGTGCGATTACTACGCGGTATCTCCCTAACTTTAACGCTGATCATTTTATTTTCCGGTGTTCCCGCCCATAGCGCCGTTCAACACAAGCTGGTAGCCACACTGAATCCGGCCGAACACTACTTGGAGGCCGAAGATCAGATTCGCCTTGATGTGCCCGCCGAAACCGTCGAATTTGTACTCCATGCTAATCTCCAAGTGGAATCGCCCGACGCTCAATTGGAAATCGGCGACGTGATAACCAAAGCCACCTCAGTACCTTTGCGTCAATATCGAATCAAACTGCCTGAGGACCGACAAAGCTTTACCGTGCGTTATTCAGGGGAAATTTACCATCCCGTCGCTCATTCTGGCGAAGAATACGCCCGTAGTTTTGGTGAAACGCCGGGCACGATTGGCGAAGAAGGCATATTTCTGTCCCACACTGCCCATTGGTATCCTTACTTCGAGGATCAACTGATTAGCTTTAGCCTGGAGACACGGCTGCCGGCAGATTGGGAATCGGTGAGTCAAGGGGAACGCACTGTTTACGAAACGTCCGATAGCAGCAACCGCATCGGCTGGGCGGAGTCCACGCCCCAGGAAGAAATCTACTTAGTTGCCGCGCCTTTCAAGCTCTATACTCAAGCCGCAGGCACGGCCCAAGCCATGGTCTATTTGCGCGACGAAGACGCCACTTTGGCCCAGAAATATCTAGACGCCACCACGCAGTATTTAGAAATGTACCAGCGTCTGATCGGCTCCTATCCTTATGCCAAGTTCGCCCTGGTGGAGAACTTCTGGGAAACGGGCTATGGCATGCCATCCTTCACCTTGCTGGGGCCCAAAGTGATTCGCCTGCCGTTTATTATCCATAGCTCTTATCCCCATGAGATCCTGCATAACTGGTGGGGTAACGGGGTCTATGTGGACTACGAAACGGGTAATTGGGCAGAAGGTCTCACCGCCTATCTTTCGGATCACTTGATCAAAGAGCAGCGGGGGCAGGGGGTGCAGTACCGTCGGCAGCTCCTTCAAAACTATACGGATTTCGTCTACGCTAATAAAGATTTTCCCTTAACAGAGTTTCGCTCGCGCCACAGCTCTGTCACCGAAGTGGTGGGCTACGGCAAAACCCAAATGCTGTTTCACATGCTGCGCCGGCAAATGGGTGATAAAGCCTTCCGAAAAGCTTTACGCTCGCTTTACATGCAATACAAATTCAAGACACCCGGCTTTGACGATTTGCAGATTATCTTCAGCCGTGCCGCCGAAACCGACCTTGCACCCCTATTCGACCAATGGGTCAAGCGTACCGGTTCACCACAACTCATCATCAAATCCGCAACTGCAGAACCGACTCAAGAAGGGTTCCAGTTAGCCGGCCAAATCGAACAAATTCAGGATGGCGAGGCCTATGTACTTAACGTCCCGCTAGCGATTTCCTTGGAGGGTGAGGAAACGGCCTTTGAGACCGTGGTAGCTATGAGTGATAAACGCGTGAAGCTAAGTTTGAACTTGCCCAAACGCCCAGTGCAGCTTGCCGTTGATCGCCAGTTCGACTTGTTCCGCCGTCTGGATCGTGAGGAAATTCCCCCTGCCTTGTCTCAAGCCTTCGGCGCCGACCAAGCCCTGTTCGTCTTACCGAAGAACGCGGAGCAAAAACTCGCCGAGGGCTATAAGAACCTAACCGAAGATTGGCAACGGACTCAGGCTAGCGGCCTGGAAGTGAAATGGGATAGCGAAATCGAAACCTTACCCAACGACCGCGCCGTATGGCTGTTCGGATGGGACAACAATTTTTTACCCACCTTGCACGAGGCCCTTGAGCGCTATAAAGCCAGCGCCAACCGCAACGAGCTTTCCATCGACGACAATGCATTCGAGCGGGAGCAACACTCCGTAGTCGTTGCCGCGCGAAACCCCAACAATCCACGCCACGCGATCGTTTGGGTGGCCACCGATAACGTAAACGCCATTCCAGGACTTGGACGCAAACTACCCCACTATCGCAAGTATAGCTATCTGGGCTTCTCCGGCGATGAACCTACTAATACCGCGAAGGGCCAATGGCCAGTGGACCGCTCACCCATGCAAGTAGTCGTGCAGCAAAAAGATGATGCGATCGTCGTCGCAGAAACTGCCAAAACGGCACCCCGTGCACCCCTTGCCAGTTTGCCGGCGGTGTTCAACGAAACACGTATGATGAACGACCTACGCGCATTGGCCGCAGAAGAAATGGACGGTCGTGGCCTTGGCAGTGAGGGTTTGGAAAAAGCCGCCCAGTACCTGGCTAATGCCTTTCGCGAAGCGAATCTCACGCCGGGCTTTCCAGGTAAGGATAGGTATTTTCAAGAGTGGACCCAATACGTGGAAGGACTGGATAAGGACGTGACCATGAAAAACGTCATCGGCTTTGTCCCTGGCACCAATCCGAAATTCAAACGAGAAAGCGTGGTCATCAGTGCCCACTACGATCATCTGGGCCGGGGTTGGCCCGACGTGCGTACCGGTAACCAAGGTAAAGTCCATTACGGCGCCGACGACAACGCCAGCGGTTTGGCCGTCATGCTGGAGCTTGCACGTATGGCAGCAAGCAAGTGGAAACCGGAACGCGCCATCGTATTCGTTGCCTTTACGGGAGAGGAAGCCGGCAAATTGGGTTCCGAGTACTACGTAAACAACTACCGCCATTATCCCGCCGACAAAGCCATCGGCTTGTTAAACCTGGATACGGTAGGCCGCTTGGGGGACAATCCCGTTACGGTCTTCGGCACCGATACCGCCCGCGAGTGGGTACATATCTTCCGCGGTGCTCAGTTCGTCACTGGCGTAAATGTCAAAGCCGTCGCCCACGACTTGGGCGCCAGCGACCTAACCAGTTTCATTAAAGAAGGCGTACCCACAGTACAGTTCTTTGGCACCGTCCACAGCGATTTTCATTCACCTGGCGACACCGTTGACAGAATAGACAGCGCCGGCTTGGTAAAGGTCGCGGCCGTGCTTAAAGAAGCCGCGGAATACCTAGGTTCTCGTCCCGGACCGCTGACTTCTAACATAACAGCCGACGCCGGTAAAAGACCTGCCACACCCCGGGGGCGTTCTCAAGGTCGCCGTGTTAGTGTCGGCACCGTTCCCGACTTCGCCTATGGCGGTAAAGGCGTGCGTATTACTGAGGTGATTGCCGACTCACCTGCAGCCGGCGCAGGATTAAAAGGTGGCGACATCATCATCGGTATCAACGGCCAAAAAATCGATGACTTGGCCAGGTACGCGCAGATTTTGCGTGAGTTAGCACCCGGTGACAAAATCACTGTTTCGTTCACTCGTGACGCAATAGAGCAACACGCAGAGGTGATGGTGACCAAGCGGTAAGCCTGGCGACCACTGTCATGCCGGACACCTGACCTTGCTACATAGACCTTACTCAGCCATATGGCGACTCACGTGCACGGCTTGAAAGCGGCACACGTGCAGTTAAACACGGCGAGCTCAGAAGTCGTTTTAAAACCCCTCAGCTGGCACGATACGGCGTTATAAATCGATTCGAAATGCTCATTTGCTCCCTATAAACTGCGCTTTCTCATCGATCCATGCCTTGTTTCGCACTCACCTGAGGGGTTTTAAAGCAGCTTCTCAGCATTACAGAGGTGTTAATTTGATAAACGGTAGTTTAACTCAATGGGATCGTAACGCAGGAGTACCTGCGCGTGTTGCAGGTTGACTTTCGATCAGGTGTTTGAGTTGGCGTACGATTCGGTACGAACCATCACGCACTGCACTTGCGATTAAGCGCTCAAAGGGTTTAAGCATACGTTCCGGTATCAACTCAAAGGTGAAAGTGAGCCGAGTACTGTCTTGCATCCGTTCTACCCTGTAACGTGCCGAAAAGTGTGGTCTTGAAGTGCTTACAAAGGATATTTTGCGCATCGCTTCGTATTCATTCACCTTGAAGGTGGATACCGTTCGTCTTCCCCCGTCGATTCTAACCTGCCTGGCTGCCGTTCCAAGCTTAACGGAACCCGCTGACAAACGCTCAAGTCTCACGACTTCAGGTGACCATTTGGGATAGTTCTGGAAGAAATCGTCGGAGACGTAATTAAATACATCTTCTACCGAACGTTTGATTACAATTTGTGATTGAGCTCTGATCATGGCTTAATTCTCTCATATCAGCGAATGTTCACTCGGCTTCGTAACAAGCAGATTCACTTATTTTAATCTGAACTGACCTCGAATCAATTGGCGTATACCTATCTTACAACATGTGTTGTTGGGCCTACAGCTCGAATATTGGTGACTACTCAGCTATCTCTAGAATATTGTGTATGGCAGATGCTTTACAAGACACGCTGTAATACATCCCTGTACGCTCGACAGAGGCCGTCCTGGCCTCTGACGGTCTTGTAAAGCATCTGCCATACCCACCTGAGTAGTTACGAATATTGCAGATATTATTTGCTTTAAGCAACCAAATCTAGGCGTAATACAAACAGCTGCAGCTGTCGGCTATTACTTCGACGAATATTATAGTGGTCTTCGGCTAACGAATCCGCCAGTGCTAAAGAATCATTGACCTATTAGTGAATAACCTTTAACAAATATTTATCCATATGTCAATATAATGAATATTGCAAATTATAAACAGTTTTCGATGGATAATTCACATGCTGCCCGACCGACGGTAATTTGATAATCCGTGCCGGCGCTGATTCCTTAAATCTAGGGGCCTGTCGGACTTAAGCGATCGTAGTGAGGGAAAGAGGGTTTGAGACAGATGGTTCGATCGTTTGAGGGAAGAGACAGGATGTCGAAGGGTGGAGCCGTAGCTATTTAACGAAAAAGTTCGGGAAATCTGTTCAAATCCGACTTTTTCACAGTAGATCAGTCCTAAGTCCGGCAGGCTCCTGGCGATCAGCAAACGGGTTAACTTCTAGATTATTAACGAATATACGCCGGCGAGGTCGAGATACCAATCAACACTAAACTGAGGGAATACCAAGCCGTGTGGTTAAACGCTAAGCCGAAAACCCTCGCCCTAAAGGCGAGGGTCGGCAGCGATAAATGCATTGGCTTCCTGTGGCCAGATCAATCTACCACCTGTTTACTTACTTTGTGTTACTGTAGAATTGGAATCACCTAGAGACCTTGTTACTCGGCCTCAATAATAAATTATTCGCCTTTGCTGCAGATATGTTGCTAAGCCCCGCTTGTCCTTTTTCTAGGCAAAATAGCGATCTCAACACTAGCGTATTGAATCGTGGGTTAGGAGATTGGCCCACATAAACCCGAGTACACATGAACGCTCCATTCGCAACGGTGTTCGGAACATTAAATTGAAAATTAAACACTTTGCCTGCCCCAGGCGCGATTTTTACATCATTTTCACCGCTTTGAAATAGCGTGGAATCGTATGGGGATCCAATTCTAGAACCGTCAACCAAACTCCACACACTTCCCGTAAGCTCAGTAGGTAGATTGTTTGTGATTCTAACGCTGTAACGGCAAAGTCCGCCTTCTGCTGGCAGGTCATCACACTGGCGAATCTCGGAAAATTCGATTATCGGTGGCGGGAGACGAATGTCGCCCAAATCCAGGTCTTCGTTTGCGCTAACATCGAAGCGCTCGGTTTGAGCGGATTCATGATCATCAGCAAAAGCGCGTACCTGATAGGTGCCTACTTCGAGAAGGTCCCCAGCACTATTTTGATCGAATCGGAATCGCCCGTCGGCCCTTGCCGATAGCGAGGCTTCAAAAACACATTCTCCACCAGTGCATTTTAAAAGCTCCACGTAAGCGAACGGAGGTGCTTGCCCGTCTAGCGGTACGCCAGTGCGCTCGTCAACGACGCGGCCGCTGATTGATCCAATAGTCTGTGGCGGGGTGGCAATGGTAAGTTGATAGGTGCCGCTAGCGTCGCCCTTACCAGAAAAAGTGCTATCGCAACAGCTACTTGCTCCTAGTATAAGGAGACCGTCTGCCGGTATGGTAATACGCAACTGGGAGTTGGAAGTGCCCCCGTTATCGTCATTGAACTGAACAAAGTTACAGGCTGAGTCGTACAACCCAAGATAAGGGTCCTCGAGCGTGCCTTTGCCAGTAGCCGCCCCTTCGTAGTCCACCCTAATTTCGCTGCCCGCGACACCTGAAATCTTGAAAAAATCAACATCCGGCACACCAGGCGGCGTATCGAGACTGCCTTTAATGACAAAGGGTAGGTTCACCGATCCCATGTCCTGGGCTTGGGCACAGGTATTGTTGGGCTCGCTGTCGGTGCCCTGCGCTAAGGCTAGGGGGATGGCACCCACAAGCACCCCGAAGACCAAGAGGCACCGGGTGATTATCTTAAATGGCGCCGAGTTCGAAGGTCTTTTCGGAACGGCAGATGCAACGCGGATTGGTAAGGTTTTATAAGATGATTTAGACACGGATTTTCCCAAAGTTTTCGTTGTTCCAGTGCTTTTTGCGTACAGTGTTCAAATTCACTGAGCGTGGGATGCTCTGTTTCACGTCAAGTTCGGATTGCGTAATGCTATGCGAAGAGCCACATAGAGAGATCGAAGGAACTGATGCATGACATTTTTCCCTTTCAGTTTTTGTTAACTGCCAAGAAGATCGAGCATTTTCAGATGAGCCCACAATCCATGGTGAACCATTGCACTTAATGATAAGCGTTAGGAAAAGTAATTTATAAAAAAATATCCATGCTAACAAACACCTTGCGATGTTCGATTGAAGGCAGTATTTGGTAGAGATAGTAAAAAACCCCGCCATTGCTGACAGGGCTTGTTTCACTTTCATTGACCAATGAATGGTGGTCAATGACGTTAATACTTTATACTGGCTAGATCATGAGTTGGAATGCCGTTTATGAGGTTAGATGATGCCGGCTAGTCAACACAGTTACTAACCAAGTCGATTTAAATCTTCTCGATTGCTACCTTGGCAATAGCCGCCAGGGGGCGCTCGTCTTATTGATATAATGAACAGCCTTGCAATGAATCAAAATTACGGCCGATAATGGTGAACCGTCAATTTACACCGAGGAGAAAACCATGAGTCTGATCCATCAGGTTGAACCACACGATGCCACGGGCGATGTTGAAGAGATTTATCAGGGCGCGCAACAGATGATTGGCTATGTGCCAAATGCGCTGAAACTGCACAGTATCAATCCTATGAAACTGGGACACCTGTGGGAATACATGGGTTCTATCATGCAGCATCCGACGTTGTCCGCTCAGTTGTTTACGATGATCCGGATGCTGGTATCTATCGGGCAGAAATGCGACTACTGTGTTGGACTGAATGAAGGGATGCTGATCAATCAATATGGGATATCCGAAGAAGAGGTGCGTGCCCTGAAGGAAAATCCTGAAGATGCGCCACTGGATGAGAAAGAAAAGGTTTTGTTGCTGATAACGTTAAAGGCAGTAAATGATTCGAACAGCATAAAATCCGAGGATATCCAGTCATTACGCGACAAGGGATGCACTGACCAGGAGATCTATGATGCGATCGGGCATGGCGCCAATCAGGTCTGGGGCGACATCATGCTAAACGCCTTCAAGGTGGAAATAGATTATTGATAGAAAAGCGATCAAGCGACGGGATCGTTTAAGTTCTTTCGCCTCTCATTTTCATTGCGCATCGTCATGTGTGGATTATTGAGTAAGCGTAACCGCATTGCTTGGATCAAATAGGACCTCCACAGTAGTTCCTGTTTGTAATATTTTCTCACTCTGTCTGTGACTCTGATCCACTAGAATTTCTTGTGGCCCCACCTCGACCGCATAACGGACCGTAGAACCCAGAAACTCGACGTAGCGAATTGTGCCTGAGATTCGGATTCCGGCTGTCGCCGCTGGCGCATCGTTGGCATAGATAGCAATATTTTGGGGCCGAAAGATCACGGCACCTTCACCGACTGCGATGTCGCGATCGAGCGCCAGCCTGATTCCACTTTCTCCAGCAAATTGGATTGCACCGTCAATCTTTACGAATTTTCCTTTAAGCACATTAGCTGTACCGAGAAAATCGGCCACGAATAGATTTATGGGACGATCATAGAGCTCGATTGGCATTCCAACCTGCTGTATCACTCCGTCATTGAGCACCGCCATGCGGTCCGAAATCGTATTGGCCTCCTCCTGATCATGAGTAACAAAAATCGTGGTCAGTTTTAACTTGCGCTGAAGCTCTAGAATATCGCGACGCATCTGTACCCGCAGATTCGCATCTAAATTCGAGAGCGGCTCATCCAACAGTAGAACTCGTGGTTCGACCACTACCGTTCGAGCGAGTGCAACTCGTTGCTGTTGTCCTCCAGAGAGTTGGGAGGGGCGCCGATCGGCAAACGTCGATAACCCGACCAGCTCTAATGCGCGGTCTACTCTTTCTACGATCTCTTTGGTAGGAACTTTGCGCTCCTCCAGGCCGAACGATACGTTCTTGCGCACCGTCATGTGCGGCCAAAGTGCGTAACTTTGGAACACCATGCCTACGTTTCGATTCCACGGAGGCAAAGCGGCGATGTCTTGGTCGTCGATTAGAATGCGCCCCTTCGGTTTCGGTCCGAAACCAGCTATCGCGCGCAATAGCGTGGACTTACCGGAACCCGAGGGTCCCAGAAAAGCGAAGAATTCGCCTGAATTAATCTCCAGATTAACTCCCTTCAAGATCTCCGTCTGTCCGATGGATAAGCGAAGATTCTCGATTCTCACGCTGACTGGATGCGTCATCTGCGCGCCTCAAACTCCAACCAAAGCCGGTTCCATAGCCTGCTCTCGCTTGCTACGTTCGATGAAATGGTGCGAGGCATACGTAGCAAGGCCTACAATCAGCACGGCAATCATGCCGAGTGCCGCGCCGGGCCCCCGCCCCGCCGCACTTTGCATATAAACGTAGATGCCATAGGACAGTGGGGCATCCGACTCGGCTGCCACCAACATGATGGTGGCAGAAAATTCCACGGCTGCGGTTGCAAAACTCGTAACGAAACCTGCCAAGATACCCCCCATCATTAGTGGAACAACCACACGCTTAACCGCCCGGAATTTCGTCGCACCGAGGTTTTCCGCGGCTTCTTCTAGGGCCACTGCGACCTGTTGTAATGCGGCGACACAGGCTCGCAGCGCGTACGGCAGCCGCCGTATGGCAACCGCGATCACAATGATCACCCACCAGCTCGCCAGCGGCTCGCCAACGAAAGGCACTTCATATTCATAAAAGGTACGCAGGTAACCAATGCCTAATACGACGCCGGGAATGGCCAGTGCGCCGGTAGCCAGATAGTCCAGCCATTTCCTTCCCACTAAATCGGTGCGCCACACGAGGTAAGCGATTGCCGTTCCAAACACGACGTCAAGGAGTGCGGCTAGCCCTGCATAAAGAATTGTATTAGTAATGTATTGCGATGTGGTGCCAAGCACTTGCTGATAATTGGCTAATGTAAAGGCATCCGGAAGCACGCTGTACGACCAGATCGTTCCGAATGACAACAGCGTCAGGCCGATGTGAGGCGACAATACAATAAGCAGAATAAAGATGACCACAGCATAAGCCCCCAACTTCTCCCACGTGCGAAGATCGCGCCTCATCAACCCCCCTCCACCTTTCTGGGCCGTCGCATACTCCTTACCGCGGATGGCAAACAAGGAAGTCCACAGCGCAAATAGCGAAAACAGCACCAGGAATACCGAGATCACGTAGCCCATCGGATCGGAAATCCCTATGGAAGAGATGCGCAGATAAGCTTGCGGTGCCAACATGTTGTTCACGTTCAGGAGCAGCGGCGTACCGAGATCATCCAAGGCTTTCAAGAATACCAAAGCGGCTCCTGCGATATAACCGGGCATGGCCAACGGAAAAACGATGCGGCGAAATAGACGAAAACCGTGCGCCCCCAGATTCTGGGCTGATTCTTCCATGGCACGATCGATGTTGTGGAGCGCAGCCGAAAGGTTGATCAGTATGAACGGAAAGTAGTGGATACTCTCGACTAATATGACGCCATTTAAACCCTCCATAAAGGGTATGTTGATCCCGAACCATTCTTCTAGCAGCAGATTTACCGACCCATTAGCTCCAAAGAGCAGCTGCATTGCCACGGCGCTCACAAAAGGGGGCATAATCAACGGAATGACACCTAGCGTCTGGATCAGTATTGCGCCTGCGAAATTAAAGCGCGTCGTGAAATACGCCAGCGGCATGGCGATGATCGACCCGACTATAACGGATGCTGCTGCAACGTATAGGGAATTATAAAACGACTCACGGAATAAGGAATTATTAAAAAAGTCCGCGAAATTGATCAACGTAAATCCGCCGGTGTTCGGATCCTGGAACGCAACGAAGACGACCTTAACCACCGGGATCACTAAGAATGTAAGCAGAAATAGTGCCAAAAAGAGCGCTAGGCCGGCAGGTCCACGAGGGATATACCCCAGCTTAGTCATCCCCACTGAACTTGTATCTTTTAAGGCATGCGGACGAAATAAGTTGGCCAGCCGGCGTCGCATGATCGTTTTTATTCAAGGCGCGACAACAGGCGCATAGCTGGGCTATGTAACTGTTGTCGCAACGCCGAAGAGGGGCGATAAGGCAAGCTAGATGGGGAGGTTATTTCGGTAGCATTCCTAAGGCATGCAGGCCAGCGGCGAGGCCGCTTAGACCGTGCCGTTAAGCATAGCTTACAGCATGGACTTGGCTCTGGCAGCCAACTCCAGTGCTTTGCTGTAGTTAGACTTCACTATGCTATCCCACTCGGCCTCAACTTCCGCTTGGCGGCCAGTCACCTGGTCTGTATCCTTTTTACGCTTTTTCTTGAAGATCCCGGCAAATTCTTTGTCAAGAGACTTGGCCTCATCGATGGGCACCGCCGCAACGAGGGCCTTGGCCTCGGCGATCAGCTTTTCGGCCTCAGGATTGGACTTACCTGCCATTGTCGACTCGGCATCCTGAATCGCTTTTGTCGCTGCTCGCAGATCTTCGAGTCGGTAGGTAATCATGACATCAAATAGGGAATTCACCATGTTATACCGGCTCTTCGACTTGACGACATCAAACTTAACAGTAGCGCCGATTGTTTTGTCTTTGAACGGGTTCGGAAAGTCATCTGGCGCCTTGGCATAGGTTTCCGGACGCACCGGCAAGCGGCGTATCTTTGGATCCAGCAGTAACTCTTGCCCCTCCCGCGAGAGCAGGAATTCGATAAACGCCGCCGCAGCTTGCGGATGCGGTGCGTTATTGACAATCGCTACGTTGGCCGGAACTAAGGTAGTGACCGTCGGATAGGCGAAGTTGACTGGGAAACCAGAGGCCTGCGAAGACAATCCGAAGAAATCTATCACAATACCAACGCCGAATTGGCCGGAGTTGACACCATCCGGCACACCGAAGCTTCGCTCAGTAACGGTTTTGAAGTTGCCCGCAATCTGTTTCCAGAGGGCCCAGCCCTTTTCCCATCCGTCCCCTTGTAGGACCGTTTCGACGGTCAGATGCGTGGTACCCGATCGCGATGGAGCCGACATGCCGACGTGACCGTGGTAGACGGCCTGGGCAAGGTCCGACCACTCCTTTGGGGCGGGGAGTTTCTTGGCCTTGAGGTAGCGCTCGTTCCACATGATTCCATAACCCGCGCCCGCAAACCCCTTGTAGTAGCCGTCCGGGTCGTCGATCGGATAGGCTCCAAACAGCTCTGGAATCCCGGTCGCTTTCACCTCGTACTTCCACAGCAGTCCGTCACCCTTCAACACTTCGAAGGCGTCTGGGGCCGAAGCCCAAAATATGTCCGAGGTATTGTTGGACGCAGTTTCTTGTAAGTACTTCACACCAGCGGTCGTCTTCTTCTTCAGCATTTCGACCTTAACACCCGGATGCTTCTTCTCGAAAGCTCCCTTGAAAGCCCCGGTCAGATCCTTTGGAAAAGAAGTGATAATTACAAGCTTATTTTCAAGCGCTAGGGTCAACGACGCAGACCCAAGCAAAAGCACGCCCAGCAACAACCGCAACCCCAACAGCGCTCGTGGTAAGCAACATGCACCCTGACTCATTTGATCTCCTCCTCAAGGAATGCCTTTTTACAACCGTTCGAAGTATAACAGCACCTGGGCGTGCGTCTAGACCGCGAGAAAAACAACGGGGCAAAGGTGTCCAGAACGACTATAATTACTTCTGAAAGAGGTGGCATTGTGGTCTCCTAACAAGTTTGGCACTTGATAGGATACATCATCGCTACCTGTGCTATAAGGGACTTGGAAGCAAATAATATCCCCATCTTACTGGTCTTTTTGCCCGTCTTCAGCGTTGCGGCTTCGGTTACATAGTCCCAGCTATGCGTCCTTCGCCGCGCCTTGACGACGAACAAAAATCCGGCGTCATATGGGGAAATCATTTATTTCCAAGTCCCTAAGTACACTCGAAAACCATGCAAATTTATACTAGACCAGTCAGGGATCTAGAGAAGGGATGCATAGTTGTGTATCTTGATGTTATTGGCAATCAGGCATCACTATATTGTATTGGTAACCGTCGATCAGAAAACAGGCCGAAACGAAAGCCCTAGGGCGTGCAGTAAAAAAAAGACACGGCATCACGGCATCACGACATCATTGAAACAAACAACTTGAGTTGAGAATCCCATGAGCGAATACCAGTACTATGAGTTTCAGGCCATCGATCGGCCGCTGACGGAAGATCAGATGACTGAGCTGCGGCGCATTTCATCGCGCGCGCATATTACGCCGGTCAGTTTTATGAACATCTATAACTATGGTGACTTCAAAGGTAATCCGCAGCGGTTGGTAGAACAGTATTTCGACCTATTCCTTTACCTTGCCAACTGGGGTTCCCGCTGGTTTATGCTCCGGCTGCCAAAACAATTGCTCGATACGCAAACCTTGAATTTGTATACTGCCGACGACAGCTTCTCCACTCGAAGCCAAGGCGATTATCTTATCCTCTCGTTTCGTTGCGAGGAAGAAGAGCCCGAGTGGGCAGAAGGAGAAGGTTGGCTACCCGCGATTACTCCTTTACGTTCCGATCTGATGCACGGCGACCACCGCTGCCTTTACCTTGGATGGCTACTCGCGGTACAGATGGGAGAGGTGGAAGATGCTGTGTTTGAGCCGCCAGTCCCACCTGGGCTCGGTAGTCTGAGTGCAGCGCTGAAGCACTTCACCGCCTTTTTACGCATTGATGGAGACTTGATCACAGCGGCCGCAGAGACAAGCGCCGACGAATCAACCTCAGCCCCAGCGAGTCAGGAAATCGCCCAATGGGTAGCTGCTCTGCCAGTCGAGGAAAAGGATGCGATCCTTGCTAAGCTTATTGAAGAGCAGCCTCCTTACCTCGGTATGGAGCTTCGGCGACGTGCGCTTCAAGACATTACTTCATCCTCTAGGCGGGGTAAGTCGAGCCATGAAGCCAATGCAAGAACCGCAGGCGAGCTGCTCGCGCGGGCCAAGGTAGTTGCCCAAGAGCGACGCCGAAATGAAGCTGCGATAAAGGCGCGAGAGAATGCCAGACGAGA
>JAAUXY010006598.1_pt1 | contig 20446 bp, 20 predicted proteins | sample 7278121 | NCBI WGS metagenome assembly JAAUXY01 (sample SAMN14350117, study PRJNA611818) | marine sediment metagenome | isolation source: surface marine sediment (1.8m) | place: French Polynesia: Moorea | collected 2018-08 | reverse complement strand
GTGATGGGCATCGGGCAGCACGATATCGGCAAACCAGGAATACTCGGAAGCGTTGGTGGTGATGTGTACCAGAAACGGTATCTTGGCCAGGGCACGCTCCCAGCGCTCGGGCTGCGGACAGGAAAATGCAAAGTTGTTCATGTATCCAATGGCCACTTTGATCTCATTGGGATCGGAGTTTAAAATGCCGTCCGCCGCATTGTTGGTGACCACGCCTTTGCCCGATTTTCCTTTATTCAACGCCGGAAACTCCAGCCGGCCGCGATGGTCGATTTTTTTATGCTTTTTACCCTTTTTGGCGATCTCATCCATAAAGTCATCGGGTTTCGGAAACTTTGCGGTGTATTCCTTGTTGGTTTTTTGGGTACCGCCGACGTTGTCCACCGCCCCGAGGATTCCATTTAACGCATGCACGGCCATGGCGGCATACCCACCGCGAACCTGCATGCAGGGCCCGCCGCCGAGCCATGAGATTGAATGAGGGGCTGCACGCCCCATTTCACGGGCGTGTTCTCTGATCTGCTCAGCCGGCAGGTCGGTTATTTTGGCAGCCCACTCGGGTGTTTTGTCTTTCAGCTCCAGATTCCACCATTGGATAATGCCGTGGGTGTGTATTTCTTCGAATAGCTCCGGATCGAGATCCTGGCCGGCCATAAAGCGGTTTTCACCATCAAAAAAATCGCCGACGAAGTCCTTGTACCAGAGCCCCTCGGTGAGCAGCACATGCGCAAAGGCCACTGCCAGCGCTCCGTCGGTACCCGGCTTGAGCGGCAGCCATTCATCCGCCTTTGCTGCCGTCGCCGACAATCGGGGCTCAACGACGGCAATATGCGCGCGGTCGATCGCATCACTCCAGGCACTTGAATAATAAGAGACCTGCCGGTTGGCGGCCAGGGGGTCGGCACCCCAAATAGTGATGCACCTGGCATTTACTACATCGTATTGCCGATAGCCCCAGTATCCTTCTGTGTAGTAAGGTCCGAATTTTTCGGCCTCAGCACAGATCGCGCTGTGGGAGATGTTGTTGGGTGAGCCGATAATTTTGGTCATACGATCATAGAGAACATCGCGCATGTACGAATAACGACCGCGCATGAGCATGTATTTGTGGGTTTCGTTGTTGTTTCTGAGTTCCATGATCTTATCGGCGATGGTGTTGAGCGCTTCATCCCAGGATATAGGAACAAATTTCGGATCTTCATTGCGCCCCTTTTTGGGGTTGGTGCGTTTCACCGGCACTTTGATTCGATCCGGGTCATATACCTGTTGAAGGGCCAAATGCTTACGCGGACACCCCGCCCTGCCATTGACTTTTGAGTTCGGATTTCCCTGGACCTTCACCGCCCTCCCGTCGACAACATACACCTGACTTGAACACCAGGATGTACATCCCTGACAGGTGGACGCTTTCCACTCCCCGGCGCCGCTGTCGGTGGTTTCGCTGGCCTCGGCCAGCGCCCGCAACGTTGGCTTGAAGGTGCCTCCGAGGGCAATGGCCCCTCCGGTGGCGGCTGAGGCTCTCTTCATGAAAGATCTTCTTGTGACTTTAATGTCGTCAAAAAGGTCTTTCATCATCGTTTTTCTTTTGGTTTTGTTCTCTTTCATTTTACCTCCCTTGTTTTAATAATTATCTTCTCTCCGTTTAAGACCATAAACGCCGTTGCCTTGCGATGATACGATTAAGGATTCGCGGATGTGTTCTTATCCAAATCATTTACTTTGATTGAGCGTAACCAGAAAAAAAGTTCGTCCGGATCTATCGGCCGGCTGATACAGGCATACATATGGTAGCTGATCGCGTCTTTTAGATCCGGGTGAAATGGTTGTTTGGATATGCAAAAGAAATAAACGCCCGGGAATTTCTTGTTGAGATCCCTTAAGGTGCGATTATCCGCCGGCACGGTGTCGATATCCCAAAAAATTGTTCGACTCTGGGTCTCGTTGATGCGCTGTTCCAATTTCTGGGTCGTAAATAGTGGCGTTGCCTTATATTGACCCTCCTCCAGCAGTTCGCAGAGCTCCCGGCATTGATTTTTGTCTGCATCGATGACCAGGATTGATTTTTGCATTTTTCTGAGGCTTTGAGTGCTTTTTCGAGTTGGAGTAATAATGGGGAAAAAGGAGAAATCGACATCCCCTGAGTACCACATCGTAGGATAATTAAAGCAATGGTTATGCCAAAAACCGGACGTGTATTGTCCGACTTTCAAAAAGTAGGGAATATGTTAGATACGATAGGAGGTAAGTATCTGAATATGTGTTACAAACAATTTCAGCTTAAACACACCGAAACAAATATGCATTCGTGTGCATTTTAATTCGTAGGCAGCGTTTTTGAAGGCGTCTGTCAGGATATCAGACATCAATTTTAATGGAATTTATATTTCGATATAATATTAAATGGTTAACCGTGTACGGATTCCGGACACACTTTTAGCACCAAAACACAGATATGCCAGAATTTTTCAGCACCCATGCGTATTTACCGATCAGCATCCGACTGGGAAAATTTCTTTTTGCGTTCGATTCAATTCGGCCTATTGGCGTTTCCGGAATAGATAATTTTAGGTCTTCTAAATATCAGCTGGGATTTACTCTTGTTATCAATCGCGCGGGGGATTTTTGCGAAGGCAAATAAAAAGGCCCTCTCCGCTTTGGAGAAGGCCCTGGAGAGAGGAGTTTAAAGTTATAGCATGGAATTAAATACCTCACAGGATCGACATATTTTCATCTTCTCTTTCCAATCCTTTTGAACCGTGCCCTCACAAACAGTCCCATTAATAAACCAACAAAGATCGCCGGAAGAAAATTCCCAGGCCGGGCAATTCTGTTTTTGTTCACGTGAGCACTTCTTGACCACCCAGCACGCTTTGGTCGCTTTGTTTTTCTGCGCCAACCGGGATAGCAGAAAATAAACCTGACGCTCGACATGCACCGGTACGGTTCGCCAGCCCTGCTCATAACTATGAATGGCTTTTAAGGAAGTGCCGAGCAGTTCGGCCATCTGTTTCTGGGTTTTGTCCAGCTTTTTACGAAATAGTTTGAATTCGGATTTTTCCATAACGATAAAATTGTTCTTTCAGCTGTTTAGAATAACATTCACGTATGATAGGGTCAAGAAAAAATACCACAATGTGGCAACCTTTTAATGAATGGTGGGCTTCATAATCTGGTATTTTTTCAATTTTTCATAAAGCGTACTGCGGCTGATCCCCAATTGCGAGGCCGCCTTTTTTTTGTTCCAGTCGCATTCTTCTAATACTTCCTGGAGCAATTTCTTCTCGTTTTCAAAGATCGTCCCCGCGCTTTCCGAAGAAATCGGCAGAGCGGCTTCCCGAATAGCAGATGGCAGATCCGAAATTTCGACGTTGCTGCGTTTTGCCAGAACAGCGGTGTGCTCGATGCTGTTTTCCAGCTCGCGGACATTACCCGGCCAGGCGTAATCCAGAAGCAGCCGCATGGCTTCCGAGCTGAAATCCTGAATTTCTTTATTCTGTTCGGCGGCAAACCGGCGCAAAAAATGGCGAGCCAGCAGAGGGATATCGTTGCGGCGCTTTTTTAATGGGGGCAGTTGAATCGGAATCACATTGAGACGATAAAAAAGATCCTCCCGGAAGCTTCCCTGTGTGACTTCTCGCAGCAGGTCCTTGTTGGTGGCGGCCAGGATGCGCACATCGACGCTCAATGTTTCTTCGCCGCCCACACGCTCAAATTTTTGACTCTGAAGAATCCGCAGCAGCTTGATCTGGGCCGAAGGAGCGATTTCTCCAATCTCGTCTAAAAACACCGTTCCGCCGTCCGCCTGTTCAAAACGTCCGGTCTTCTGGCGGATGGCGCCGGTAAAGGCGCCTTTCTCGTGGCCGAAAAGTTCGCTTTCCAGCAGCGTTGCCGGATAGGCTGAGCAGTTGATCACAATAAACGGTCTGTTCTTGCGCAGGCTCTGACGATGAATAGCGCGGGCGACAAGCTCCTTACCGGTGCCGCTCTCTCCTTGAATGAGAACCGTGGCATCGGTGGGCGCAATATCTTCGATCAATCGATAAATATTTTGCATCTGGGGGTCTTTGCCGATGATTCCGCTGTACTCGGCGGTGTGTTCAATTCGGGTTCTTAATTCGCGAATTTCTTCTTCATGAATCACCGAGCGTCGGATGGCGCCCGCGGTCTGATTTAATATCAGGTCAATGATATCCAGTTCTTTGGTGACGCATGCACAATTGCCGGGGCAGGCAATTAGCATGACGCCTTGAAGCTGATTTTCATGGTGAAGCGGGAACGTCACCAGCTTTTCGGCGGCATGAAAAACATCCGGCAGAAAAGATGTCCGGGTAAGCCCGGCTTCGATAAATTCCATCTTTTTGATCCTGGAAAAAAGCCTGGCCGCTTTTTGAGAGGCGGCCTTATCCAGGGTTAAGGATGCATTTTCTGACTGCAAAAAGATATTTTCACGGTTACTGCTGAAAACGAGCATACACATGTCCTTGCAGGTCACGATTTCCTGCAGTTGTTTAATCAAATAACGGCAGACATCCCTGAGGTTGTTTAACGCGCCGATTTCCTGTGCAATGGTAAATGAGGTACGGGTTTGCCGATGGGCGCGGTCCAGTTCCGATGTTTTTTCTTCCAGGCGCTGGGTGTAGTCTTTAACGCGTGTAATCATGTGGTTAAATGCTGAAGTCAATTTCCCTACTTCGTCATGACTTCTTGATGCCACCTTTACCTCAAGGTTGCCCTCATCGATCTTTTCGGCCGCTTTGGCCAGTTGAGCCAACGGTCCGGTGACGCGCCTAATAAAAAGAAGGCTTCCTCCCAGCGCAAGCAATAAAATCGCGAGCGTTAATCCGCTGATCTGCAGCCACAACTGGGCAACCTGATCACGATAGGGCTTCTCGGAAACGCCTATGCGCAAGAGACCGGCTTTGCCTGAAAATATTGGCCAGGCAATGTCGAGATAATGCTCCCCCTTTTTTGACACAATTTCTTGATAATTACCGTAATTTTCTAAAACCGCATGATTGGCGTCCAGCAATTCTAATGGAATTCCCTCAGGAAAGGTATGCGCCAGAACCTGGTTATCCCGGATGATAAAAATATAGGCGAGCATGGGATTGCTGCGAATCTTATGATCCAGCATTTTCTGGAGAGCGACCAGGTCGTTGGTCAGAATTTTGTCAGTGGCATCGAGTTCAACAGCATGGGCCATGTTTTCAGCCTGGGCGGACAGTGATTGGAAGAGACTGCTGCTGTAGCGCTGGGTGACCAGTATGGAGATCAGCAAACCGCTCCCGATAACCAGCAACGATACCGCCAGCAATAATTTGCTTTTTAAACTTTGAGGCCGCATTTGGTTATTCCTCCAGTGAAGCAATCTTTAGTTCAATATTACGGATGCTGTCGTACCACGCATCCTGGGTTGGCGTGAAACGGTCGATCATCAGTTCATTTAGAATCTTTTGTCCCCCCGGGTCGCGGTGCATCGCGAAAAGCACCTGACGGGTACGATCCTTTAAATCCGGTGTTAAATTACGGGAGGCCACAATCGGTGGGATGCCATAGGGTTCTGATTTTCGGATGATACGGGTCCTGGAAGTGAAAACCGGGTTTTTCTGGTGGTAATACTCCCATATCAGGCTGTCAATAGCAGCGCCGTCCACCAGGGATTTGGCCACGGCCATAATAGAGTTGTCATGACTGTATGTGTAGATGGTTTTGTTGAAAAATGTCTCCGGCCGCTCGCCCATCTGACTAAGCCAATAGGTGGGTACCAGTTTGCCGGTGTTGGAATCCGGATCGGTGAACGCGAAAATTCGTCCCCTGAGGTCTTTCATATTCTGATATTGACTGGCTTTGTTGACAATCAAATAGGACTGGTAAAAATGGCTCTTCTGAACTTCGGGAGTTGCCAATAACTCAAATCCGTATTTTTCCTTACCGACCACATAGGGACCGGAGCAGATAAATGCCAAATCTATCTGACCTTTGCCCAGTAATTCATTAATTTCACCATAGGTTTTACGTTGAATAAAGTGAACTTTGACACCCAGATTACGTCCGATATAATCTAAAAGCTGCCGGTAATAGACAAACGTGTCTTTTGGAGAAATCATGGCCGCAACGGCTACTTTTAAATGCGGATGATCAGGTTGCTGTTTTCCCGGTTGCTCGACAACCACTTTTCTGGAAAAATCGACCACCCGAATATCGGTTTCACTGCCGCAGCCGGAAAGGATGGCCAGGCTAAATATAAAGGCCAGAAGGGTTATGAATAAGCGATGGTTTCGTCTAGTCCGATAATTGATTGGTTCCATATGCTGCCTCAGGGACAAATGGATGCCAAGTTTGATGAGAATGTTTCACAGAAAATGACGAGCTAGATAGACTGAGAGAATCGGGGACTAAAAGAATAATTGCCACATTGTGGCATATTTTGTCAAGAAGAATATGGTCTACAATAGAGACAGATAGGACTTGCGGCTAAATTTGTGCAGCACCGGCGTGCCCATGCCGTGTCGGGTGGCTTTCAGGATTTTGTCTTTTTCAATCGGAACGGTGCCGGCGAGCATGTGCACGGGGAGGTGATCAAAAGCCTCGGCAACCATCGGTGTGCTGGGGCCCAGCAGGATGGTTTTTACCTTATCATGAACGTTTGCCAGAATTTCTTCGGTGCTGTTATTCAAAATTGAGGTCGATGTCAGAAAAAGCACCTCCGCCCAATTTTTTAGCTTATTATAAAAATCTTCCCTCTGGCCGAGGCTGCGCGATTGATCCAGTATTTCAAGAACCGCACCTTTTTGTTCAAAATGCTTGATCAACGGGCCAAAGTAGCCCACCATCGCCACTTTGGTTCCCATTGTGATGTTAAACTTATCGAACATGATTTCATTATTTTTATCTTCCGGTAGCTGCAGGGCGTTTTGATGGTTGAGCGCATTAACCAGGGCCAGCGCCATGCTTCTTTCGATGGTATTTTGGCTTTTTATTTTCTCCAGCAGCCCGCTTGCCGGCCGGTTTTCGTAATCGACGGCTTCATTCAGCAGCATACAGGATTTTTTATCGGCAAAGTAAGTATAAGCGATTCCGATGCCACCATCAGACGTAACAGCGGCCGTGTAGCCCAGGCCGAGGCACAGCATATCGACCTGTACCTTTTTGGCTTTATCGATAAAAATATTGAAAAGTTTATCGTTGAGGATCATTTTTAGAAGCCTAAAATTAAATGTCCTATTTTGTTTTTCAAGCGCAATTTATCTTCAGTTTATCATTATTGCATCGGGATAAGAATCTCATTTTTAATTACGATTTCTTTCCAAAATGCGGCATCCACTTGCCCGTACTCATCTTATACCTCGCATAAGCTTCGCCCATTTTTGTTTCCAGCAGCTTTTCCTCGTAACCGGCGATATAATTGTAGAACAGAATGATCACCACAAGCAGCGCAAGACAAAATATGGAAGCTGTGGACACGGTCATACCGAAGTAGATCAGAATACTTCCGAGATACAATGGGTGCCGCACATATCGAAATGCGCCGGAGGTTACCACCGTTGTCGGACGCTGCGAACCGCTGACAACCACATGACCCGTCTTGAAAAGATATGCAGAGACAGCAAGTGCGAGACCCAGGATAATCAGGCGCAGCACCAGTGGAATGTATGCTGTTAAAAATGTGGATCGTCGCAAAACGAATGAGTCCAGGATCCAGATGACCATAAACAAACCGAACAGGCTCAACTGCGCCGCATCTCCCAGGGGGTGCTCACCGTTTTTTTCTTTCATTTTTGCGTCAGTCATCTTTGATCGGTGATCGAATTTTTAGGTTCCGGTGAAAACCATTTGTGTGATCCGAATTGATTCCGTTTTATCGGTTCTCCGGTCGTAATATACCATTCAAAGCCTTTGACCACTGATATAAGATAGGTTCTCAACATGGGACGCAGATATACAAAGTGCGGCAGCCACCGGATCATCACCGCTAAATGTTGCAGCCCTTGCGGGAAGACCGTAATCGTTAGCTTATTTTCAGAGTCGTTTATTTTTTGAATTCGCCAGGAAACCTGGGATTTCCGGCCTTTTTTTCTGCCAATCTCAAGATCATAACCCACCCCGTCGATCCACTCGGTAAAGTGGCGATGGTATACCCAGCCACTGTAGTAGTAGACCGAATCAAGCGATCCCTTGCCGGGCCATTTCTCTACCGGGTTGTTTTGGCAAAACGGATGGCAGTGCGCTAAATTTCCAGGACTGGAGATCACCGCCCATATTCTTTCAGCCGGCGCCTTTATCTGCCGACTGGCCGCTACCGGCCATTTGAAACCCGGATTTGACTTTTCAATGCTCATCATAATTGTTCATCGGCTTTCTGTTATTAAATTTTTTACGACATCCCGGGCAGCTTGACCCAACATCATGGCATCGACTCCCACCGTGACGAGGGTGTAACCCTGATCGATATACGGTCGGGCGTCGTCGACACTGATTGCAAAAATACCCAGTGGTTTTTTACGCTGCTGGCAGGCATCACGAACCCGCCGCATACAGTCCTGAACATCGGGGTCCGCTATTTTGCCGGGCTTGCCCAAACTGGCCGAAAGGTCATATGGGCCGATGAAGGCGGCATCCACACCGGCTACTTCCAAAATGGATTCGATATTACGGGCGGCTTCAACGTGTTCGATTTGAACGATGACCGCCAGCTGGTCATTGGCATTTTCGACATAATCGGCAAATTTGAATCCGTATGCACTTGCGCGGATCACGCCGACACTTCGTTCACCGGCAGGTGGATATTTTGCAAATCTTACCACCTGTTCGGCGATTTCGGCGGTATTTACGTGGGGCGCGATGATTCCTGAAGCGCCAACGTCTAAAACCTGTTTGATAAAGACTTCATCATTGGCTGGGATGCGGACCACGCACGAACAGCGATCCCCGGCAGCCTGCAGCATGTTTTGAATGTCTCCACTGGTCAGGGGGGAATGCTCGCCATCGATAAAAAGCCAATCAAAGCCGGCATCACACAGTATTTCGACAACCGATGGGCTTGGCAGCGAAACAAGCGCGCCAATCATTTTTTTGCCGCTTAACAGTTCTTTTCGAAATCTCAGTTTCATTACGTTCCCTTAACTATCTATTTAAGCGGTGCCTATTTGGGCGTACGATCATCTATCGCAATTTTGCCCAACCGAACCAGCCGGGCGCGTATGGCGCCTCTGGTGCGCTGATGTTTAATTACAAGGTCCTTCAGAGAGATACCCTTTTCAAACGCTTTAATCAGGGCGTTATCCTCATTTTCACTCCAGGGCTGGCCGACACGCTCCGGCAAATCCTGTTGACGCTTGATCTTAGTTTCTTCTGATAAAAGGGTCCCGACGGCCGTATTCAGCGCCCGGATAACGTCGGGCTCATTAACGACATGATTCTTTTCAAGCTGTTCGCCGGTCACCGGATGCATGCCGTCCGCCAGTAATTTTAAAATGTCGATGGCCTTTAATTTATTCAACGGCTACCTCTACCTTGAGTGATCTTTTTTCAATATTTTACGAAGTTCCTTTAAATGTAGGTCAACATGCTCATACGCCCATGTGATAAATCGTTCGAGCTTGCCGTGTCCATGAAATGCATGCCGCCCCTCACGGTCAAAATCAGCATCTGACATGGCGCGAACGATTGAAGATGTGTCCTGACGAACCGATTTAAATTGTGCGATGAGTTCATCGATCGTTTTTCCATCCAGCTTTTTAGGCTGGGAGCGGTTAAAACGCTCGAAGTCAAATCCTTCCGGCGAGCCCGGACCGCCGGCCAGGATATTCTTAAACAACCACTGCATCGATTGCTCGATGGTGATAAAATGGGCCAAAACCTGTTGCGCCGTCCATTGGGCCCCATCCTGATACACCTGGGTGCTGAGCTCATCCGGCGATAAGGATTCGAAAAATGCAATGGAATCATCCAGATTTTTTTCAAGATTTGTAATGATAGTTTCGCGTCGGTCACTCATAAATCACCTCTATGGTCACCCCTTTATTCGGGAAGCTTTATCCTGTCGTCACCTGGTTTTTTACCTATATTACTTATACTTAACTATTTGATTGGTGTCACGCTGTTTCTAATTTCATCAACAGGCTTAACACCCATTTAGATAGTAATGCCATAATAAACGCGCTGCGACAGCTCGCCAGGGCTTCCAGTTTTTGCCGATGGTGATTAATTCGTCCGGTGTGGGGCGCGATGTCAAGTTCTTCACTTTTTGAGTTGCGGTGGCCAGCGCCAGGTCGGCGCTTGGCATAATATCCGGCCGACCCAGCGCCATTAAAAGATAAATATCCGCTGTCCAGGGGCCAATGCCCTTGATCTTGATAAGCTCGGCGCGCCCCTCTGTGTCGGGCATCATCACCAGCGCCTCCAGGTCAAGATGCCCTTTGACGAGCGCTGTGGCCAGGTTGCGGCCATAAGCGGCTTTTTGACGACTGAAACCAATATCTCTGAGCGTTGAACCATCCAGTTTGAGGAACCGTGCCGGTGTCAGCGGTGAAGCGGCTTTTCGCAGTCGATCATACGCAGCCCGGGCCGATGCCAGGGACACCTGTTGTTCTAAAATAATGAGTATCAGGGTTGGAAATCCGGGTTCACGCGCCCACATGGGCGGCGGACCGAATTTTGTTAGTATTTGGGATAGGTCTGGATCGCGCGCGGACAAAAAATGCAAACCCTGCTCAAATGCTTCTTGGGTCAGAGAAACCGGCGCCAGATCCCGGTGGGTATTGATATCCGCTTTCTTTTTTGGCATCGCATCCTGCTTAAAATTATGTGGCGGGCAAGTCGCGTGCGCGTTGTTCGCGAATGGGCCAATGAACGATGGCGGCCATAATGCCGAAGGCGACGCCCAGCCACCAGACCACATCGTAACTGCCCCGTTGGTCGTAAAGCCAGCCACCGAGCCAAACGCCGATAAAGCTGCCGACCTGGTGGCCGAGAAAGACAATACCGTAAAGCATGGCCATATAACGGGTGCCAAACATGACGGCAACCAGGCCCGATGTCGGGGGCACGGTTGCGAGCCATAAAAATCCCATTACCGCACTAAACACCAGAACCGATGTGAGGCTTAGCGGAACCAACAAAAACAAAGTGATGGCAACAGCGCGACCTAAATAGATAAACACCAGCAGGTAGCGTTTGGCCAACCTGCCGGACAGAATTCCCGACAAATAGGCACCGACAACATTACATAAACCGATAATCGCGATGCTCCAGGCGCCAATCCTGGGAGCAAATCCATTATCGGTCAGAAAGGCCGGCATGTGTGCCGTAATAAAAGCAACATGAAAACCGCAGACAAAAAATCCGGTTACCAGCAGCAGAAAGGAGTTGTGCCCCAGCGCTTCTTTAAGCGCCTCTGGAACCGTTTGTCCCTTATCTTGATGAATAGCCTGTTGTTTGCCAGAATAGGGCGCCAGCGGTATAGCCAGTAAGGCCATCGCAAGTGCCGATGCCGCCAGGACATTGATGGCAGTTACCCAGCCATATGCATCGATTAATAACTGTGCGAAAGGAACCACTGCAAACTGGCCAAGCGAACCGGCGGCGGTGCCCAGCCCCATGGCCCACTGTTGACGCTCCTCACCAACGGCGCGGGCCATCGCCGGAAGTACGATTCCAAATGACGTGCCCGCGACGCCAGCACCCACCAGGATCCCGACCGAGGTGTGGAGCATCCATGGGCTGTCGACATTGGACATCAACGCCATGCCGAGGGCGTAAACGGCAGTTCCACCGACCACCACTTTAAGGTTGCCAAAACGATCGGCCAATCCCCCGGCGAAAACAGCAAAGATGCCCCAGAGAAGATTCTGTATGGCCAGCGCGAAAGAAATAACTTCTCGGCCCCAGCCATTGGCTGCGGTAATGGGCTTTACAAACAAACCAAAACCCGAGCGATATCCAAATGAGAGCAAAAGAAGCAGGCAGGCACTTGTGATCAGATATATACTGGAACCATGACGATCGATCATATGGGAGCTTTTCACAGGGTAGATCCTCGATTGCGCTAGTCGGTTTTATTAATATCGAAGTCTAATGGAGGGAAATCAGGATTTAATAGCTGGATTTCTATGATTTCGCCTGCGTTCCATTCTTCCCAACCTTCAGGAATAATAATCAGGGCCTCTTTGCGAGCCATGGACATAAGTCTGCTTTTAAGTTTGGCCGGCTTAACAATGAGCTGATTTTGATCTTTTTCAAGGCGCGCATGAATAAATTGAGTCCAGTCTTTATGTCCGGTAACGGAATCCGATAGTTGCGCCTGAACCACCGGAAAGGAAAAATGGGCATTGCCTTTCATTTTCATTAGCGCCGGGAGCGTAAGCTGCAAAAAGGCCATTTCATTGGAAGGCGGCCCGCCGGGTAAAATAAAAACGGGCTTTTTTTCTAAAAGTCCGAATCCAACCGGTTTGCCGGGCCCCATTCTTACCCGGCGATAAACACCCTGCCAGCTCAGATCCTCCAAGACATCTAAGATAAGATCGCGTTCACTGCCCCAGGCACCGCCGCAGGTGATAAATGCATCTGCTTCTGAAAGCTGGGAGGTGATGGCATATTGAATTTCCTGCTTGCTGTCGCCGACAAGCACTGCGGTATTGGACAGACCATAAAAGGAAAGCCATGAGCAAATTTCGACCATGTTGCTGGCATACAGTTTGCCTTCCGGCAATGGTTTCCCGGGAGCGACCACCTCATCGCCGCTGGCGATAACAGCCACTTTGGGAATCCTGTAGACCGGTGCGCGATCAAAACCGGCGGAAGCCAACAGGCCGATGAGCGCCGGCCACAATTTTTCTCCTTTGGCGGCGATGGTTTCGTTCGACCGGATATCGGTTCCGCGTTCTAGGACATTACGGCCTTTTTCGGCCACGTTATAGGCCAGAATGGAGTCGGCAGACGGCTCGCAGAATTCTTCGGATAAAATGGCATCGGCGCCTTTCGGCAACGGGGCGCCGGTGGTCACCCGCACCGCCTGGCCACTGCTAATTTTTAGATCCGCAATGTCGCCGGCTGAGAGATGACCCACCAGCAAAAGTTCAATCGGATTTTCACTGGTTGCGTGGAGTAAATCTGATGAAATGACCGCATAACCATCCTTGCGCGAGGTGGTAACAGAAGGGCTGTCGACTCTGGCAACCATATCTTCGGAGAGAATTTTCCCGGTCAGCTGATCAAGCGACATCACTTCGGTCTCGCATCCGGAAACATGGGCCAGCGTCAGCTCCAACGCCTCGTCAAAACTGATAAATGTCTTCATGATTTAAATCTGTCGATACGGTATGTTTGGATTTAATTAAGCGTAGATCCCAAGAGAATGCAAAAGATTCATTTTATCAGGTGTCAGCACTTTCTATCCTGACACCTGACACCTGAACACTGACACCTGTTTAATTTAAAGTCATGATGTCATTGCTTCATCTGTAATCTTAACCACCACCAGTGTAACATCATCTTCGGGCTCCTGGCCCTGGCGGAAGTGATCCAATGCTTGCAGGATGTGATTCATTATTTCATTTGCACTTTCGGCGGCATGGTCCCGAATAATGCTTTTTAGCGGCTCTTTGCCAAAAGGTGCATTGGTCGAGTTGAATGTCTCCCAGATCCCATCAGTTCCGATAAAAATGATCTGCCCTTTTTTCAGATCAGTGCGCTGGTTCTCTTCGTACCGGTAGGTTTCATCCAAGCCCAGCGCCAGACCGGATCCATAAAGGTCTTCAAAATCATTGCTGAACGGATCGTAGAGCAGGGCGGCGTCATGGCCGGCGCGCACCCATTTCAGTAAATGGTTTGCCGGATCGACGAGCAGATAAAACAGAGTGGTAAACCGGCCGGTTTCGTAGACATCCAGTGTCAGATTGCGGTTGACTTCGGTGATAATCTCAGACAGCGACCCAGGCTGAGCGGCCCGGCTGCGAATGAGCGCCCGGGCCGTCGTCATCAGCAGACCGGCAGCGATACCGTGGCCGGAAACATCGCCAACCACAACACAAAATTGACCTTCTGATTCTGAGGAAGCATTAAGAAAATCGTAAAAATCACCGCCTGTTTTGTTGCAGTAAATACTCTTTGCCGCAATATCGAGACCTTTTATGACCGGAATTTTTTTGGGTAGCAGGTTCTGCTGGACTTCTTCAGCAACTTCCAGCGCACTGAGCATGCGGTTATTGCCGATTGCCAGATCAATCAAATGCGTAACGGATCTGGCGGTATTTACGACGGTGTTAATTACATCGGAATCGAATTCTTTGATTCCGCCTTTCTTGTTGAATCCGATGATCGATACATCGCCTTCCGCATAATTCATATAGTTGGTAATGGCAAAGCCCAGGAACGATTTGACGCGATCATTAAAGAGGTGTGCTTCTTCAAATTCAGTCTGAGTTATGGATTCCGATTTCGTGGCCGAGGCCACACAGCCGTAAATATCGCATTCTGCTTTTCGCGACGCCCAGATGGGTGCGGAGGAATCTTCCGGGACCTGGATTAATTCGGATTTTATCAGATCATCGGGGTTGCCTTTAAAAGCGTATCCGGAAAGATTGCCCTGTTTATCTTCCCGGGTGATAAAAACGCCCCGGTAACCCTCTCTTAATATGAGCAGAGCGAGACGATCGTATATATCATTTTTTACAGCCAGATCATTGATCGAATTAATGACTTCACGGCTAAATCGCCTGATGGCTGACAGGCTGTCGTCCATGGCTTTGCGTGATGATATTTCATCCAGCCATACCAGAATGTGATCACTGGCGCTCACCTTGGTCATCACCCGATACCATTTATCGATGATTTCTGAAAATAACTCGAGGGGCTTGGCGGTCAGGTCCTCTGAAGTACTTTCGGCTGCATTCAGGATGGTTTTTGCATCTTTATCACTAAACAGGTTTTGAATGCTTTGGACCTTGTTTTCATTGAAAAATGCCTTGGTGCTGCCTTCCGCGGCAATGATCAGGCCCTGTCTGTCAATTACAAAAGCAGGATCTTTGCGCTCGGCTGGAAGCTGGCACAGGATATCCATGTCTTTGCTTTTTAATTTTAAGGAGGCTTTGGCGACACCCTGCACAAAAAGGGGAACCACATAGGGGACTGCTGAAAAAAAAATGCTGTTGCCCTGGGCGGCATTAATGGTCGCACCGATGAAAAATGCGACAAGATAGGTAACCGGATTGATGAGTTCCTTACCGGTAAATTTAAGGAAAAGGTATATGCTTTTTAGCATGCAACAGACCCTTCAGGGTATAATTCTGTTGATAGGCGTGCGTGGGATTCATCTGTCTTGCGATGGGCAGGGTGAAAAGAAGGTTTTGATAAAGATGCGTTTTATGGGTCGGCGTGTTCCTCAATGCTGATTGGATCACCGCACCGTATTTTACCCTCCTCCAGCACCCGCGCGAAAACGCCTTCCCGCGGCATGATGCAATCGCCGGCTCTATAATAAATGGCACACCGATTGTGGCACTCTTTGCCGATCTGGGTAATTTCAACAAGGGCATTCTGGCCCAATCGAATACGGGTGCCCACCGGAATGTTTTTCCAGTCAACACCGGTGGTGGCGATATTTTCGGCAAAATCGCCAAAAGTAACATCCAGGCCTTTATCACGGGCTTTATCTATTTCTTCAGAGGCCAGAAAACTTACCTGTCGATGCCAGGTGCCGGCATGGGCATCGCCCTCAAGACCATGTTCCTTTTTTAAAAAGGCTTCATCAACCGTGACTTTTTGTGTTCCCTTTTTCTTGCTGGTTGCAATGGAAATGATTTTCATGTTTTCCTTATACCGTAACTGGCATCTCCATAAGTATTCTACGCAATTAATAAGTTAAGACATTAATGCCAGGTCATCAATGGTTTTTAATTACCGATTAAATAGATGCCGTATGTAGCCCTGATGTTTGGCAAATACTTGATGATCTTGCCGTATCGGTCTTGCGAGTGGGTGTTAATGGCGACTTCATTTAAAATCTTTAAACCGACATCATGAATGAATTTTCTAAAATCTTTGATGGTAATCACCCGGATATTGGGCGTATTATACCATTGATAGGGCAGCTGCTTGGTGACCGGTGCATATCCGGAGAGCAGCAGCTGCAGCCGGCAGGCCCAATGACTGAAATTTGGAAAACTGACGATCCCCTTTTTGCCGATGCGCATGATCGCTCGAATAAGCGTATCCGGCTCATAGACCTGCTGCAAGGTCTGGCTCAATATGACATAATCAAATCTGTTCTCGGGATAATCAGGGACTTCCTCATTGATATCGCCCTGAAGTACCGATAATCCCTTTTCTATACAACGGGTCACTTTGTCTTCTTCAAGTTCGATTCCTGAACCGGTCACCTGTTTATTATTGATTAAAAATTTTAGCAGCTCGCCGCTCCCGCAGCCAAGGTCCAGCACCTCGGAGCCTGGATCGATCCAGGAAGCGATAATCTGAAGATCATAACGCATTCTGTTATTTGGGGTTTTCACGGCAGACACGATCTAAAAATCCTCTGATCAAGGTCGTCAAGCGCTCGTTGGGTATTAGAAAGGCGTCATGGCCCCACTCGGCTTCGATTTCACAAAAACTCACATCCAATCCGTTTTTCTTCATGGCTTTGACCATGGCTTTGGACTGGTACGTCGGATACAACCAGTCGGAAGTGAAAGATACCACCAGAAACTTGGCCTGGGCCTTTGAGAAGGCATTCACGGCCGAGCCTTCACCATACAGTTTTTCCATATCGTAATAATCGCCGGCCTTGGTGATGTATAAAAACGAGTTGGCATCGAAACGATCGACGAATTTTTTGCCCTGATATCGCAAGTAACTTTCTACCTGAAAATCTGCGTCAAAGTTAAATGAAAAATCGCTTTTATCCTGCAGGCGCCGACCGAACTTCAGGCGCATGGACTCATCCGATAAATAGGTAATATGACCGATCATACGGGCGACCGCCAAACCCAGATTGGGTTTGGGCCCGTAGTAATAATTGCCATTGTTCCAATTGGGGTCTGCCATGATTGCCTGCCGGGCCACCTCATTGAAGGCAATGGCCAGGGCCGAGTGCTTGGTGGTGGTGGCCAGCGGAATGGCGGATACGACGTTATCCGGGTAACGAACGGTCCACTCCAGAACCTGCATGCCGCCGATAGAGCCGCCCACCACACACAGAATTTTCTCGACTCCCAGATGATCCATCAGTTTTTTTTGCGCAACCACCATGTCTCCGATGGTCACGACCGGAAAATCAAGCGCATAGGGCTGGACGGTTTTGGGATTGGTGCTGCAGGGGCCGGTAGAGCCCATACAGCTACCGATGATGTTTGAGCAAACGACAAAATATTTATTGGTATCGATGCCCTTGCCGGGTCCGACCATAATATCCCACCAGCCGGGTTTTTCGTCTTCGTTTTTATAATAACCGGCGGCGTGCGAATCGCCGGAAAGCGCATGCAAAATCAGAACGACATTGCTTTTATCCGCATTCAATTCACCGTAGGTTTCGTAGGCAAGGGTTACCGGTCCGAGCTTGGCGCCGTTTTCCAGCACCATTTCATCAGGTGGTTCGGCAAAAGTGAAAAGCTTCTTTTCCACCAGACCCACCGAAATACCTTCTCTATCATGTTCAATATACTCACTCATAACTCAGCAAACCCCGTTCAACAATTAAAAAAAATAGCGCGACTTCCCTCTTTACTTCCAGTGACAGCAAAAAGGGAAGTCGGCTATTTTGTTACTCGATTTTCATAAGGAGAGCAAGCGAAATCAGGTTTGAGAGAATGCCTGTTCTAAATCCTGTTTGATATCATCGATATGCTCGAGTCCAATCGACAGGCGCACGAGGTCCGGCGTCAGCCCCCCGGCTTTCTGTTGTTCCTCAGATAATTGAGAATGAGTAGTACTTGCAGGATGAATAACAAGACTTTTGGCATCACCGACGTTGGCCAGGAGGGAAAATAGCTTTAAGCTGTCCACGAATTTTTGGCCCGCACCAAGACCGCCTTTAATTCCGAAGACCACCATACCGCCAAACCCGGCTTTTAGATATTTGCTGGCAACCGGGTAGGTCGGATCGTCCGGTAATCCGGGATAGCGCACCCATTCAACTTGCGCGTGTTCTTTTAAATAGTGGGCAACTTCGAGCGCATTTTCACAATGCCGCTGCATCCGCAGTGGCAGGGTCTCCAAACCCTGCAAAAACATCCAGGCATTATCCGGCGAAATACATGCTCCCAGATTGCGCAGGGGCACCAGCCGCATGCGCAGGATAAAGGCAATGGGATTCATATCGCCGAGATCATGGGCGTAACGGATACCGTGGTAACTGGGGTCAGGCTCGTTGTAGAGTTTAAATTTTGAATCCCGCCAGTCAAATTTTCCCGAATCAACAACAATGCCGCCGATGCCGGTGCCGTGTCCGCCCATCCATTTGGTGAGAGAATTCACTACGATGTCGGCACCATATTCAATACTCTTCAATAAATAAGGTGTGGTAAAGGTGGCATCTACAATTAACGGCAAATTGTGACTGTGTGCAATTTCAGCGATGGCGCTGATATCCGTAAAATCCAGCACCGGATTTCCGATGGTTTCAATAAAAATGCCTCGCGTTTTTTCAGTGATTGCTTTTGCAAAATTGTCAGGGTTATGGGCATCCGCAAATTTTACATGAATACCCAATTGCGGAAGAATACAATCAAACATCGTATAAGTACCGCCATATAGATTGTTGGCAGATACGATTTCATCCCCGGCCTCACAGATATTGATAACCGTATAATACACTGCCGATGTTCCGGAAGCTAAGGCTAGCGCTGCGGCCCCGCCCTCCAGGGCGGCAACACGCTGCTCGAGAACATCCTGGGTGGGATTCATTATGCGGGTATAAATGTTGCCCAGTTCCTTGAGGGCAAAAAGATTGGCCGCATGTTCGGTGCTGTTAAACACGTAAGAAGACGTGCGGTGAAGCGGCACTCCCCGGGCGGTTGTAGCTGGGTCCGGCTCCTGGCCGGCATGTAGGCATTGCGTTTCAAATTTATAGTTGTCAGTCATCTGTAGTATCCTTATCGATTTAAAGGTTGGAATTATCAGGTGCGCTGACAGTTACTCAGCGAGGCGGGTTTTTAGTGAAATGATTTGCGGGTCTGCATCAGGCAGTTTATCTTATCAGAGGCTCAAATACTTCGCAGGTCCGGCATATTTTCATTTTTTCTTTCCAGTCTTTCTGAGGAGTGCCATCGCAAATGGTTCCGTTGATAAACCAGCACAACTCCCCGGCCCCGAATTCCCAGGCCGGACATTTGCTTTTTTGCTCCGGGCTGCATTTTTTTATCTGCCAGCAGGATTTGTTTTTACCCGTTTTTGTATTTTGCTTGACCGTCAGAAAATATACCTGACGCTCGACCGCAGCCGGAACTTTGCGCCAACCCTGCTCATAGCTGTGTACGGCCTTTAGCGATACGCCCAGCAATTGGGCCATTTGCGCCTGGGTTTTTTTTAATTTCTTACGAAAATCTTTAAACTCGGTACTTTCCATAAATGGTTTCCTTTATCCCATATAATTTAACAATGAATACCCTTACTTTGTTACATTGTGGCAGTTGTGTCAACAAAAAAGATTACCGTTGCCATCCGTAAAGCCCAATGCTTAAAGCCCTGAGACTGACCATTTCTATCAGAGCGCCGCGGTGATTACACCGCCGCCGAAAACCGTATTGCCGTCATATAACACGGCAGACTGCCCGGGGGTCACCGACATCTGCGGTTTTTTGAATAAAATTCGGGTTTGATTATCATCCGGTGGAAATACCGTTGCATCCGCTTCTTTGTGCCGGAGCCTGATCTTGACCTGTACCTGCTGCGGTTGATCAATCCGATCCACGGAGATCAGATTTAAATCCGCCGCCACCAGTCCTTTAGATAAGTTTTCGCGATCACTGACTATAATACGGTTGTTGCCCGCATCGATCCGGCTGACGTACAGCGGTCGGTCGGAAGCGACGCCCAGGCCACGGCGTTGGCCGATGGTATAATGAATGATCCCGCGGTGCTCTCCAAGGACCTGACCGCCCTCATCCACGATCTCGCCGGCTTTAATTTCATCTTTGTTAAAAAGAATTGAATAATCACCACCATCAATGAAGTCCTGGCTTTCTTCACGATTGGCTGTTTCCAGCCCCAGCGATTGCGCGATTTTGCGGACCTCCAATTTGGTATGTGCGCCTACCGGAAAAATCGTGCGTGCGAGTTGTTGCGGCATCAGGCCATAGAGAAAATAGGTTTGATCTTTTGAGAGATCTGTCGCCCGTTTCAACAAAAAGCGACTGCCGGATTTCTCAATCCGGGCGTAATGGCCGGTGGCAAAATAATCAAAATCCAACCCGGCCTGCCGGGCCTTGTCTAACAGGAAGCCAAACTTGAGTTT
>JAAUXY010070848.1_pt1 | contig 20447 bp, 19 predicted proteins | sample 7278121 | NCBI WGS metagenome assembly JAAUXY01 (sample SAMN14350117, study PRJNA611818) | marine sediment metagenome | isolation source: surface marine sediment (1.8m) | place: French Polynesia: Moorea | collected 2018-08 | reverse complement strand
GTACACGCGAGTACGTGAGCATTTCGGGGCGAGCTTCAACGCGGCCTTGGGCCGCCTCAGGACTTTCCCGTGTAGATGCGAAAGCGGAGCGTACACGCAAGTACGTGAGCATTTTGCGGCGTTCTTCAACGCCGCATCGAAGCAGCTCAGCGCTTTCTAGGGAAGATCGTCTACTAGTTCTGGGTCTTTTACCGGCTCCGCCAGATCCTGCGCACTGACCCCAAGCAACAAGGCCGTCGCACTGGCCGTGTAAATCGACGAATACGTACCCACGATGATGCCGACAATCAACGCCGTCGAGAACGGGCCGATGGACTCGCCACCGAGCAGCAGCAACGCGAACAACACGAGCAGTGTCGTCAGGCCCGTGATGATGGTTCGAGCCAGCATCTCGTTGATCGAGATGTTCATCGACTCCTCCGCCGGCATGCCGCGGTACTTGAAGAAGTTTTCGCGAATCCTGTCGAAGGCGACGACGGTATCGTTCAACGAGTAACCGATGACCGCCAGCACGGCGGCCACGACGGTCAGGTCGAACGGTAACTGGAAGATCGAGAAGAAGCCGATCGTAATGATGACGTCATGCGTCAGCGCAGCGACCGCGCCGGCAGCGAACTTCCACTGGAAGCGGAACATGACGTAAGCAAAGATCATCATCAGCGCGAAGATCATCGCGAGACCGCCCTGGTTCGCGAGCTCGCTGCCGACCTGCGGGCTGACGGACTCCACACGACGCAGGTCGACTGACTTGCCGCCCACCTCCAGCGCCTGCTGCAGCTCGGCCCGGATTTCGCTCTGATCCGTCTCCGGCTGCGGCGGCAGACGTACCAGCACGTCATTGTCTGCGCCAAACAGCTGGACCTGGGCATCCTCGAAGCCCGCCGTCAGCAGGTTGCCTCGAATCGCATCGAGATCCGCCGCGTCTTCGTAGCCGACCTCGAGCAGGATGCCACCCGTGAAGTCGATGCCGAAATCCAGGCCGCGCGTCGACAGCGACACGATTGACGCAACGACGACGATGGCCGAAATCACCCACGCGATGCTACGACGTGACTTGCCGAGAAAATCGATGGAGGTTTTTTCTTTGATTAGCCGCATGGTTTCGATTCCTACACCGGCAGTGTCTTGAGCCGGCGTCCGCCAAACGCGAGGTTAACGATCGCGCGCGTGCCAATGATCGACGTGAACATGGACGTCACGATGCCGATGGTCAGCGTGATGGCAAAGCCCTTGATCGGACCAGTACCGAAGGCGAACAGCACGATCGCAGCGATCAGCGTCGTGATGTTGGCGTCAGCGATCGATGACAGCGCCTTCTCATAGCCGGAATGGATCGCGCCTTGTGCCGTGTTGCCTGCCGATAACTCCTCGCGTATTCGTTCGAAGATCAGCACGTTCGCGTCAACCGCCATACCGACGGTCAGGACGATGCCGGCAATGCCGGGCAGAGTGAGCGACGCGCCCAGCATCGACAGCACAGCGACGATAAAGACGAGATTCGAAAACAGCGCAACGTTCGCGACCATGCCGAACCACCGATAGTAGAACGCCATGAACACGACGACGGCGAGGAAGCCGATCTGGATGGCATTGAAGCCTCGCTCGATGTTGTCCTGACCGAGGCTCGGGCCGATGGTTCTCTCGTCGATCTTGTACACCGGCGCGGCGAGCGCACCCGCCCTGAGCAGCAGCGCGAGGTCACGCGCCTCTAACGCATTCAGGCCGGTGATCTGGAAACGATCCTTGAAGATGCCGTTGATCGTCGCCGTGTTGATGATCTCTTCGGTCTTGACGGTGCGCTGCTCGGCGACACCGTCGACCATGATCGTCTCCCGGCTCGTCTCGATGAACAACGTCGACATCGGCTTCTTCAGGTTTTCCTGCGTCGTCTTGAACATTCTATCGCCGCCGGCGGCGTCGAGCGTGATAAACACGGCCGCCTGGCCTTCGGAGAAGCCGGACTCGGCGTCGATGATCTGGTCGCCGGACGCAATGACCTCGCGCTTCAGGACCTGCGACGGCTCCGTGCCGCGACCCGGATAGGTTCTCGAGCCGCGCTCGTTACCCGACAGGTCGACGAGCCGGAATTCCAGCGTCGCCGTGGCCGTCAGGATCTTGTCGAGCTGTGTCGGATCCTGCACGCCGGGCAGCTGCACGACGATGCGGTCCGAGCCCTGGCGCTGCACGAGGGGCTCGGCGACGCCGAGTTCGTTGACGCGATTCCTGAGCGTCGTGATGTTCTGTTCGATCGACAGGTCCTGGCGCGCCTTGATCTGCTCTTCGGTCATGCGAACCGTGATCGAGCGGCCGTCGGTGGCCTCACTGATGATCAGGTCCTGGTCCGCCTCCCGAATGGCGCTGGCCGCCGCGTCGAGATTGTCGGCATTCGCCAGCCTTACTCGAATCACCTGGTTGTCGAGCTCGGCCCGCGCGCGGATGCGCGCGTCGCGCATGCGCTCGTCGATGTCTCGCTCGTAGGCCGCAAGCCGTGACTCGATGGCGGACTGCATGTCGACTTCGAGCAGGACGTAGACGCCGCCGCGCAGGTCGAGGCCGAGGCTCATCGGATTGAGACCCAGCAGCCGGATCCAGTCCGGCAGCTTCGGCGCCAGCGTCAGGGCGACGTTGGTCGTGCGCCGGTAGTTGTCGCGCAACAGATCACCGGCGACACGCTGCGGCTCCTTTTCTTCGAAACGAATGACCGCGCGACCGTCGGCGATATAGGCCGCCTCGGGCGCGATACCGGCGTTCTCGACGACGCGGACATACTCTTCAAGCTGCGAAGACGTGACGTCAGCACCGTCTCGCTGGGCCAGCTGCACGGCCGGCGCACTGCCGTAAATATTCGGCAGTGCGAGGATGATGCCCGCGACGAGTATCGTCAGGACAAGCGCGTTGAGCCAGGCCGGGTACTTGTTCATCGCGCTCAGGCTTCTTCCATCGTGCCTTTCGGAACGACCTGGGACACGCTGGCCTTCTGGATCTTGATCTCGGTGTTGTCTGCGATCTGTACGACGGCGTAGTGCTCGCTGACGCCGGTGATCTTGCCGAGAATACCGCCGGCGGTCATGATCTCGTCGCCAACCTTAAGTGCAGATACGAGTTCTGTGTGCGCCTTCTGCTTTTTCTGCTGAGGACGAATCAGAAGGAAGTAGAAGGCACCGAAGATGACGATCATCGGGAGCAGGAAACCAAACGGATCGGCTTGCGGAGCCGCCTGCGCGTAGGCGTTCGAAATGAAAAAGTCCATGAGTCTGTTTCTTCTGTTTGAGCGTACTTGTGGCGGGCGACGGTCGCCCGAAAAAATCAGCGCGCAATTATGGCACAGAGGGCCAGAGCTATGGGCGCTTTTGGCAAAGCCAAGCTTGCCGGGCCTCAGGCGAAGGTTTCGCGAACCTCTTCGTACAGCGAAGACAGGCTGCCGTCTTCGATGGCGGCCCGGATCTTAAGCATAAGCTGCTGATAATAATAGAGATTGTGCAAGGTCGCGAGGCGCGGACCCAGGATCTCACCGCATTTCTCGAGATGTCTCAGGTACGCGAGGCTGTAATTCTGGCAGGTATAGCAGCCGCAGTCCGGGTCCGGCGGGGACGTGTCGTCGGCGTAACGGGAATGGCGAATCTTGACGACACCGCGTGATGTGAACAGTTGGCCATTGCGGGCATGGCGCGTCGGGATCACGCAATCGAACATGTCCACACCGCGCATGACGGCCTCGACAATGTCTAAAGGAAATCCGACACCCATGAGGTAGCGGGGTTTGTCCGCCGGCAGCAACGGCGCCGTGAAGTCCAATACCTCGTTGCGTTCATGCTCGGGCTCGCCGACCGCGAGCCCGCCGATCGCGTAACCGTCGAAGTCGAGGCGCATCAGCCCTTCGGCAGACGCCCGCCGCAGGGGTTCGTAGATCCCGCCCTGCACGATGCCGAATAGCGCCTCGCCGCGTCCCGGCTCGTCAGACTTCAACGCATCGAAGCGTTTGCGGCTGCGATCGGCCCAGCGCAACGACAGCTCCATCGACGAACGAGCCTCGGCCTCGCTGGCGGGATACGGCGTGCACTCGTCGAAGATCATCGTTACATCGGCGTTCAGCTCGTGCTGAACCTCCATCGAACGCTCGGGGGTCAGCAGGATCCGGTCGCCGTTGACGGGTGACTGGAATTCCACACCGTCCTCTGTGAGCTTGCGCATGTCGGCGAGCGAGAACACCTGGAAGCCCCCGGAGTCCGTCAGTATCGGTCCGTGCCAATTCATGAACTCGTGCAGGCCGCCGTGCTTGCGGATGATCTCGGTGCCTGGTCGCAGCATCAGGTGGAAGGTGTTTCCGAGGATGATGTCGGCACCCGCCTCCGCGACCTCCTCCGGCGTCACGCTCTTGACGGTGCCGTAGGTGCCGACCGGCATGAACGCCGGCGTCTCAACGCTGCCGCGCCGAAAATGCAACCGGCCGCGCCTCGCATTGCCGTCTTTTGCCAGCAGTTCCAGCTTCATCGATCGTCGCCCCGTGTTAGGAACATCGCGTCGCCGTAGCTGAAAAAACGATACGCCTCTTCGACAGCATGTCGATAGCCCGCGAGGATGCGCTCTCGACCGGCAAACGCAGAGACGAGCATCAACAGAGACGACTTTGGCAAATGGAAGTTTGTGACCATCGCGTCCACGCTCTTGAAATCGTAGCCCGGCATGATGAACAACTCGGTCTCATCGGAATATGGCGCGATAGTGCCGCTGGCAGAGGCCGCCTCGAGCGAGCGTACCGCCGTCGTGCCGATGGCGACCACCCGACCGCCCCTTTCCCGCGTCCGGCGCACGGCGTCGGCGCATTCCTCGCTGACGACCACCCGCTCACTGTGCAGGCGATTGGCCTCGATGTCTTCGTGACGCAATGACTGGAACGTACCGGCCCCGACGTGCAGCGTAACGTACGCATGCTCGATCCCGGCGTCGAGTGTCTCCTGCATCAGCGCTTCGTCGAAATGCAGTCCGGCGGTCGGCGCCGCGACGGCACCCGGATCGTTCGCGTACACGGTCTGGTAGCGATCCCGATCTGACTCGTCGGCTTCTCGTTCGAGGTATGGCGGCAGTGGCACCTCGCCGTGCTTGTCGAGAAAAGGGAGTAACGATTCAGAGAACGTCAGCGCGTACAAGGATCCCTGCCGTCCGTCGACCGTGGCGCTGAGGCCGTGGTCAAACTCCAGCATCGAGCCGGGTTTGGGCGACTTGCTTGCGCGGATGTGCGCGAGCGCCGTGTTCTCCTCTTCGATACGCTCGACCAGCAGTTCGATGCGCCCGCCTGTGGCCTTGCGCCCGTACAGCCGGGCCGGGATCACGCGCGTGTCGTTGAACACCAGCAGGTCACCGGGGTTCAGGACCTTCGGCAAATCGAAGAAGTGCCGGTCGACGATGCCGTCGCCCAGGTCCAGCAGCCGGCTGTCGCGTCGCTCAGCCGGCGGGAACTTCGCGATCAGCGAATCGGGCAGGTGATAGTCGAAGTCGTCTATGCGCATGGGCGCGCATGGTAACAAAGCCATGCGCACCGTATTGCTTCTAGGTACGTGTATCGTTCTGCGATGACTCGATCGGGAGCGCTTCCAGGTGTGTGTATCGACCCACGGTGACCCGACCGGGAGCGGTTCTAAGTGCGGGTATCGGTATCCAGCGGCACTACAACCGGCGGTGCAGGCGGCGCCACGACCGCAGCGGGCGCGACCGGGAATGGCGCGTTGGGCGCCAGCGGACTGGCTGGCGGCAACACGTAGCTGCTGCGTGAGTCCGGCATCGTCACCTTCAGCGTCTTGCGCCGCTTATCCCGCATGATCTTGAGCGTCACTTCTTCGCCCGGCTCGTAAGAACCCAGGATACGCATCGCGTGGCCGACGGAGCTTGGTTCGCGATCGTCGATAGACTGGAGTACATCACCGTCTTCCAACTGCAGGTCGTTGGAGTCCGACACGCTGATGATCAGCAGCCCTTCGCTGGTGCCGAAGTAACGTCCCAGACCCTCGTTGAGCTCGACCATCTCCATATCGCCCCAGGCCTTGCCGACCCACGGGAAGCCGAAGTCGAAGCTGAAGCCCTGGCCCAATTCGGGCGCGACGTGCACTTCGATGTCGCGGTCGCCGAAGACTTCGACATTGGCGCCGTCTGGCCCGAGGAAATTGAAGGTGCGAAGCTCCATGGCCCTCGGCTCGACTTCCACGGTACCGACCTTGCCGTTGCGCAGGTACTCGATCTTGAGCTTGTCGCCTGCCTCAACGCCGGCCATGAAGTCGAGCAGCTTTTTCGTAGCCGCCTCGGACGAATCCGCACTCAGTGACTCGTCATTGACCAGAGTCAACACGTCACCGGAACGCAATCCGGCATCATCGGCTGCAGAGCCAGGAGTGACTGCGTCGATCTCCACGCCCTCCACGGGGCCGGCCTCGTCGTCGCCGGCTATCGTTACTCCGAGTCGCGGACGGTCACCGCCTGAAAAAACCGCACGAATGTTTTGCTGGATGTGCGGGAGGTTCTTCTGGCTCAATTCGGCAATCTGGCGCGCTGCCTCCGCCAGTCGCTCCTCGGCCTCACGCATCTTGATACGAATTTCCTCTTTCTCCTCGATCTTTTCGCGCTCAACGGCTCGCATGGCTTCCACCTTAGCGAGCTCGCGTTCGGCTTGCTCCTGGTCTGCCCGTATGCGGATCACGCGCTGTTCGACCTGTCGCGCTTCGCGGGCCGCATCCTCAGCCTGTTGCCCCTGTGCGGCGTCATCCTGCGCAAACCCGGGCCCGGCGAGAAGTACTCCCGCCATTGCCGATACCAGTAATGTCTTCACGTTCATGTCTTAACTACTCCTGATCAAAGGGCGTTGCGCTGCGCCTGCGCATAGCGCAGCCCAACCAGTGACTTCATCAACCTGACGCGCTCGCGCCAGAAAATCTTCTCTTCCTCGGGGCTCATCGACACTTCCGGGTCGCTGAGCTGGTAGTCAATCGCCGCGATGCGATCCTGTATCTCCGCGATGGTTGCCGCGGTGCCGGCTCGCATGACGCGGGGCTCTGACGGTATCGCGCGGAGGTCGTTCTCGAGCTGGCGCGACTCGACCATCAGAGCCTTCAACGCGTCGACTTCCTGCGCATTGGTCGGCAGGCTGTCGGGCACCGTCACGGCCTGCTGCACGGGCGGCTGGTCGGGCTGCCCGACAATGAGAATGGCGGCCATGACGAGTGCCGCGGCAAGGCCTGATGGCAGATACCAGCTACGCGTCGGCGCAGGTGTCTTCAGCAGGCCCTCGGCCTCGCCCTGCTGCCGGATGCGTTCCCAGACGTCACGGGGTGGCATCGTCTCGGGAAGGCTGCGTAAGCCGGACTGCAACAGCTCGCGCTGGTCGGCAGTTAACCCGGAAATCATGTCTTCGTCCCTGTCGTTCGCGGACATTTCTAACAACTCCTCCACGCCGCGGCGCGGTTATCGACCTCGTCGCCGGTCTCGAGCAACGGCCTTAACCGTTGATACGCTCGCGACAACTGCGACTTGGAAAAACTCTCTGTCTTGCCCATCAGCTCGGCAATCTCTTTGTGTGTAAACCCTTCAACATCGTGCAGCCAGACCACGGTGCGACTGACGTCGGGCAGACTGCCTAACGCGGCGTCCAGGTCCATCGCCGTGTCCTGCCGATAGGCCGCGTTCTCGTCGGCGGCATTGCCGAGGTTGATCTCTTCCCAGTCCTCACCCAGCGACTGCGCGCGGCTGGTCCAGGCCGATCGCAGGAACATCAGGGCCTTGGAGACCGCGATGCGCCTGATCCATGTACCAATCGCCGCGTCACCGCGAAATCGGGCAATCGACCGCATCACCTCGATGAACGTCTCCTGGACAAGGTCTTCGGCGTGTGCCGGCACCCGAGTGAAGCGCAGGCACAGTGAGTACACCGGCGTTGCGAAGGATCGGTACAGAATTTCGTGTGCCCGAACATCGCCCTTCGCGGCACGCTTGATAATCCCCGGATCCAGCGTGATGTCAGCAAATTTGCTCATATCTGCCATTTTAGATGCGACGGCGGAAAAAAAGGTCGCAAGAAGTCGGTCTGGAAGCTGTCCGCCTTGGCGCATATACTCTGCGGCCAGCCTGACGCGGGCCCTGGCCGGGGTGGCGGAACTGGTAGACGCGCCGGATTCAAAATCCGGTTCTGGAAACAGAGTGCGAGTTCGATTCTCGCTCCCGGCACCAATTAAGGACTTCCCTTCGAATGATGCCTCGCATGAAATTCTGCTCCGTCTGTGGCGGAGAGGTGACCTATCGCGTACCGGACGGAGACAACCGGGAACGGGCGATTTGTAATGTGTGTGACACCATTCACTACAAGAATCCGCTGATCGTCGTCGGCTGTCTCGTCGAGCACGACGACAAGATCCTGCTCTGCAAGCGCTCGATCGAGCCGCGCTACGGCTACTGGACCGTCCCGGCGGGCTTCATGGAACTCGGTGAATCCAGCGCCGAGGGCGCCGCACGGGAGACGCGCGAGGAGGCACTGGCCGAGGTAGAACTGGGCCGGCTGTACGCGTCCGTCGATGTGATCGAGGTCGGCCAGCTGCACCTCTATTACACGGCCAAGCTCAAGGGCAGCTTCGGGGCCGGTTCAGAAACCCTCGAGACCCGGTTGTTCGCCAAGGACGAGATTCCCTGGGACGACATTGCGTTCCGCTCGGGTAAGTTCGCGCTGGAGAGATTCATAGAAGACGGCGGCCGTGACAACACGGTGCACATCCATGAGATGAGACGCGTCAAGTCCTACTGATCGCTCCCGGCGCAGCGGGCAGATACCCAGAACGCAAAACGGCGGGCACAAGGCCCGCCGTTTTACGATGTGATCCTGCTGATCAGTTGGCCCTGGTTGTCTTTTGGTCCAGACGCCCACGAAGCGCCTGCGGCGGCAGGTAACCACCAATCAGCTCGCCGTCCTCCAGCACGATGGCCGGGGTTCCGGACAGGCCGACTTCCTGGCCCAGTGCGTAGTGCGTCTGTACCGTCGACGCATCACACTTGGTGGCCTCTACCGTCTGCCCAAGTTTCGCATTGGTCAGCGCCGCCTGTCGGTCGGACGAGCACCAGACGGCCTCAGACGTGCTCCACGCGCGGGATGCCGGTCCATTACGCGGATACAGCAGGTAGCGCACTTCGATGCCCTGCTCGAGATAGTCATCGATCTGCTGATGCAGGCGCCGGCAGTAGGTACAGTCGACGTCCGTGAATATGGCAACGCTGTATCTGGGCTCTTCCGGTGAGAACGTGATGAACTGGTCGTCACCCACCGATGAAATCAGGTCACGACGAGCGTCCGTTCGCGCCTCCTCCGACAGGTTCACGTTCTGGTCAAGATCGATCAGGTCGCCCTGCATCATGTAGCGGCCGTCGTCGGAAATGTAGGCAACGACAGAACCCTTCTGAATCGTGTACCAGCCGTCAACCGGGCTGCCGTTGATATCTTCCGGCTGGATGATGTCGAACATCGACGTCACTTTTTCCCGGACGGCTTCGAGCTTCTCGTCGGCAGCAGCGACGGTGGGCGCGAGTAGTGCGACAAAGAGACTTAAGTAAAGGGCTGTGGCTCGTTTCATGGGGGAACTCTATAGGTTAAGCGGCGGCGACCGCGCGGCGCGAGTGTATCACCTGCACATAGACCGGCCCAACGGCCCAAATGTTTCAATAAGAATCGAGCCTTGAGCAATCGAGCCTTGATTAATCGAGCCTTGATCGATCGAGCCTCGATCGATCGAGCCCGGGGAAATTGATCTAACCGCGCGGGTGGTGCTCGCTGTGCAGCTCCTTGAGCCGTTCGCGTGCCACGTGCGTGTAGATCTGGGTCGTTGACAGGTCGCTGTGACCAAGCAACAACTGGACCACGCGCAGATCGGCGCCTCGATTCAGCAGGTGCGTCGCGAACGCGTGACGCAGGCTGTGCGGGGACATCTTCTTGCGAACGCCGGCTTTCTCGGCGTAGCGCTTGATGATGTGCCAGAACGCCTGGCGCGTCATACGATCGCCGCGGCGTGTCGGGAAGAGGTAGTCGGTCTGGCGCTCGAGCAGGATTTCCATCCTCGGGCCATCGATGAAGTCTTTGAGCCAGCGCTGCGATTCTTCGCCAAGCGGGATAAGCCGCTCCCGGTCGCCCTTGCCAACGATACGCAGCACGCCCTGGTTGAAGTTGACCTGGGACTGTTTCAGGTTGATCAGCTCCGAAACGCGCAGACCGGTTGCGTACAGCAGCTCCAGCATCGCGCGGTCGCGATGACCCAGCGGTTCGTCGACGTTCGGCGCACTTAACAGCGAATCGACCTCGTCTTCGCTCAGCGTCTTCGGCAGTGAGCGTCCGATCCGCGGCATTTCGATTTCGGCCGTCGGATCCGTCGAACGCAGGCCCTCACGCATGATGTAGCGGAAGAAACGACGGAAGCTCGACAGCTGTCGTGCCGTCGAACGCGGCTTCGCACCGCTCTCGACGCGGCTTGCGATGAAGGCGAGCAGGTCGGCCTTGTCGGCCATATCGATGGACTTGCCGTCCTGCGACAGCGCGCGGCACAGCGTCATCAGGTCCGCCCGGTAGGCACCGAGCGTGTTCTGCGACAATCCGCGCTCCATCCAGATGGCATCGAGGAATCGGTCCACCAACGCGGTAGATTCAGCGATGAGCTTCGGGTCCTCGGTGTTCGTGTCTTTGCTCGCCATAATGTCCATTCGTCCAGTCGTAGCAGTCCCTTGCAACGCTGATGCCGCGTGGTCACGAATACGCTGGTAGGATACGCGTTTTCGCGCAGACAACCAGTTGATCCCCGTAACCGACGCGCAGCCAAGCGACGGATTTTTCAAGACTTTGAGTATGGTTTGGCCGCTTCAGGATAGGCGTGATCAGCTTCACAGAATCTCAAGAGCGTTACATAAAGTGATCTGCATCACATATTGGCACAACGACGTATCGCGGGGCCTGTGCCGGTGAAACGCGCGCTGACACGCCTGATGCAGTTGCCATTCTGCCTGTACGCGTGGCTTGTTACCGTGATCGCCGTCGTGTTTGCGCTGGTTTCGGTGACTTTCGTACCCGGGGCGACGTGGCGCTACAAGCTGGCCAAGGCGGCATCTCGGATGCCCTTCGTCCTGACCGGCTGCGTCCCGAACATCGTTGGCGCGGGGAACATACCGTCAGGCAACGCAGTCATGGTCGCCAATCACGCCAGTTACGTGGATGGCCCCCTGATGAAGGGGTACCTGCCGTCCCGCTTCTCGTTCGTCATCAAGGGCGAGATGCGCGACATTCCCGTCATGCATTTCCTGCTGCGCCGGGCCGGCTCGCGTTTCGTCGATCGCCACCGCACCGGAGCCAGCGCGCTGGACGCCCGGCGCATCGTTCGTGCCGCCCAGGGCGGCGAGAGCCTCGCCTTCTTCCCGGAGGGCACGTTTCGCAAGCACCCCGGCATCGGTCGCTTCCGCGCCGGGGCGTTCATGGCGGCAATCAAGGGCGCGATGCCGGTATTGCCTGTCGTTATCACCGGGACGCGCGAAATGCTGACGGCCGACGACTGGATGCTCAGAGCATCCCGGATCACGATCCGCATCCTGCCGCCGATCCTGCCGGATGACCCGGCGTTCGCCGACCACCGGACGCTTGCCGCCGAGGCGCGTCGTAGAATTCTCGAGGCCATCGATGAGCCTGATCTGCTCGAGACAGACGCCGAGGCAAGCGCCGCCGTACCGGCCTGACTACCCTCATACTGATATTGCCTGAACGGGTCGGTTGGTCGCACAGTAGCGCAGAGTCAGGATCCACCTGGAGATGGATGTATGAGCCAAGATTCCGTAGTCATCGTTGCGGCACGCAGAACGCCGATCGGCGGCTTTCAGGGCGTACTGTCGCCGCTTTCCGCCACCGACCTGTGCGCCGCCGCGATCAAAGCGGCCGTCGCCGACTCGGGCGTCGACGGCGACTCGATCGAAGAGCTGATGATGGGCTGCGTGCTACCCGCCGGCGTTGGCCAGGCACCGGCGAGAATCGCGAGCATCGCGGCCGGACTGCCGATGAGCGTCGTCGCCAGCACGCTGAACAAAGCCTGCGGCTCCGGCATGAAGACAACGATGCTGGCGCACGACCTGATCCGAGCCGGCAGCGCCAAGATCGTCGTCAGCGGCGGCATGGAGTCGATGACCAATGCACCCTACCTGCTGCCGAAGGCGCGCGGCGGCTATCGCATGGGACACCAGGAAGTCTACGACCACATGTTCTACGACGGCCTGCAGAACCCGGCCGACGGCAACATGATGGGGCACTTCGCCGAGGACACGGCCGAGAAATACGGCTTTACGCGCGAGGCGCAGGACGCCTTCGCGATCGAGTCGGTGACACGCGCGCGCGCCGCCGCCGAGTCTGGCGCTTTCGACGCCGAAATTACGCCCGTCACGATATCGACACGCAAAGGCGACATCACGGTGACCAAGGACGAAGGCCCGCAGACGGCTAAGCCGGAGAAGATCCCTTCCTTAAGGGCCGCGTTCCGCAAAGACGGCACGGTCACGGCCGCCAGTTCATCGTCTATCTCGGACGGCGCCGCGGCGCTCGTCCTGATGAGTGGCAGCGAGGCCGAGAAACGAGGCATCACGCCGCTTGCACGGGTCGTTGGCCACTCAAACTTCGCCCAGGAACCGGCGTGGTTCACGACGGCGCCGGTCTACGCGATCAAGGCGCTGCACGAGCGACTGGGATGGACGCCGGACGATGTGGACCTGTACGAGATTAACGAAGCCTTCGCGGTCGTCACGATGGCCGCCATGCACGACGTCGGCATCGATCACGCGAAGGTCAACGTGCACGGCGGCGCCTGTGCTGTTGGGCATCCGATCGGCGCGTCTGGCGCACGCATCATCGTGACGCTGCTGCACGCAATGCGAACCCACAACAAGAAGCGAGGCGTGGCCTCGCTGTGTATCGGTGGCGGCGAAGCGACCGCGATCGGTATCGAAATCGACTAGCGCTTTTATCAGGGAGCATTCATGGATCTTCAATCTGCTAAAGCCGTCATCACCGGCGGCGCATCCGGCCTCGGTCTTGCAACGGCCCGTCGCGTCATCTCCGAAGGCGGCCATGCGGTCTTGCTCGACGTCAACGCCGAGCAGGGAGAGGCAGCGGCCGATGAGCTGGGCGACAACGCGATCTTCATCCGCACCGACGTGTGCAGCGAGGACGAAGTTCGAAGCGCCATGCAGCAGGCAAAGGACTTCATGGGTGGCATCACGCTCGCAATGAACTGCGCCGGCGTCGCACCCGCCGGTCGTACGCTCGGCCGTGAAGGACCGTGGCCGGCCGAGAACTTCTCACGCGTTATCGAGATCAACCTCGTCGGCAGTTTCATCGTGACGAAAGAAGCCGCTGCGATCATGGTAGAGAACGAACCGAATGATCACGGCGAGCGTGGTGTCGTCATCAGCACGGCATCGATTGCGGCCTTCGAAGGACAGATCGGCCAGGCGGCCTACTCCGCGTCGAAGGGCGGCGTCGTCGGCATGATGCTGCCACTGGCCCGCGAGTTTGCGCAGTTCGGCATCCGCGTCAACACGATCGCGCCGGGCATCTTCAAGACGCCGATGATGGCCGGCATGCCGGAGGAAGTTCAGGAGTCCTTAGGCAAGCAGGTGCCCTTCCCGCCGCGCCTCGGTCACCCGGAGGAGTACGCGGACACGGCGGCTTTTATTTACGGCAATCCTATGATCAATGGTGAGACGATCCGCGTGGATGGCGCGATCAGGATGCAACCTAGATAGGTAGGAAGTTATCCAGTCAGGTTGCTGACTGACCTACATGACCGTCGCTGCCTCGCAGGAAAGAACCGCCGACTGACCTACCAGACCGTCGCTGCCTCGCAAGAAAGAACCGCCGCTAGAAACAAACGAACGTTCCCTCGCGGCCACCAGCGGACGCCCAAGAAAAAGCCCCGGCGCGAACGCCGGGGCTTCTGCTTGTGCATCTCGGTCAGTGGCAGCTAAGTGCCTCCCTGATCGTCTCGGCATGAGACGTAAACCGGTTGGCCTGCTCGTCGTTCAGTCTCCGGTAGGACAGCAGCTTCACCGTAAACTGGAAAATGCGCAGAGCACCACAGGTGGCCCTAACCCTGTCACGCGCATAGGCTCTTTGCGCCCATTTCACCGTACGTTCCAGGAACCTGCCAGGCCCGACTCCAGTAACGTCGTCCAGCAGCTGCTGCAAACGTGTGGGAACAAGAGTCTGCGACAGACCTTCCGCCAGCAGCGCGTGGCTGGTGGAGGACGGGTGGAACGAATCCCAGTAGAAGTAGGAAGCCGGATTCGCGCAAAGCGATGTTTCGGTGAGACAAGCATCCGTCGTATTGGCGAATCCAGCCAAGAGCTCCGGATTCTTGCCAAAAGTGAAGAAATCAAAGTCATCGATGACTGCGCCTGGCAGGTTCAGCTGCGCCAGCGCCTCCTTCAGAGCCGTATTCCATTGCGCCGTCTTGAAGGTTGCAAACGCCGCAGTACCGGGCGCACCAGCGTCGATATCCTGAAAGCGAGGCGTTGCGCCGATATCCGGCACATTGGCGATAAGAAACTGGCGTACGCCCAGGCCGTAGAGATTGTTAATTTGCGTGGTGATGCTCGTGATGCCGGCCGCGAGCGCTTCGTCGTCGCCGAGGTTGTTGGCGACATCGTTGCCACCGATCATGATCGAGACGAGGGTCCCTTCCGGCGCCGGGTTGCCGCCAAGGCTCGCTGCATAGATCGCAACCTGCTGGTCCAGCCACGGCGCCCCTGACGGATCACCGTTGATACCCGTCCTCGCGCCACCAAAGGCGTAGTTATTGACTTCGGGTGCCCCGACTAAGGAGGCCAGGGAGGGCGTCGCCATCAGACCAAATCGACTCGCGAACAGGGTCGGCCAGGACGGTCCCTCGGGACTCGACCACTGGCCACCCGTGTATTCGGGTGCCGCACCGTTGCTTCCCTGGAAGTAAGGGAGCCCAGGAACTCCACCTAGCGCAAACCAGATATTTCCAGTGTCCGACAGGCTGTCTCCGAAGAACACGATTTCGTCGATGTCGCTTGCCCGAACCGGAGCCGAAGCCAGGCTCAGGGACAGCGCGGCAATCAGACCAACGCATAGACTTAGTCGCTTCATTACTTACCCCCCAAAATGTTGTAATTATTCTTGGCTGCTTCCCATCGGCCGCAGGCTGACGAGATAGCTGTAGAGCTCGATTCTTCTTGTGTGAAGGTCGTCGTGCCGACGATCATAGCACCAAGTTGGTGCGCCCGCTTCGGCAGCTCTGCCTGCAGATACCTGTCTTTCGACATCGAGTCAACGTGACGCAGTCCATTGCGCAGGAAATCGGTGCGACCACTTCTTCGCGCTCACTCATTCGACTCCGATGCTCGTCTGCAAGCGGTTACTCCTGAGTACTTCCCCGAATTGACAGTAATTTGTAAAGGAGGATGATCAACTTTGCGATAAAGGCAAATCGGGCGAAAGCCCGAGACGCAAAGCCATGGGTCCTCGCCTCCTCCGCGACGCCTTCGACGACGCCACGAAGGACCCAAGATCGCCAGGCTACCGCCCCACGTTACCTCTGTACGGAGCGATGAGATGAAAACGATAAAACTCATGATGGTCGCTTTGTTGGCGTTCCTACCACTTGCGACCGGAATGGCTGATGACGAAACGGGGCATGGCTATTCCAAGCTGTTTGTCTTCGGTGCCAGCTTCCTCGATCCTGGCAACCACTTCGCCGTAACCGGTGAGATCGCGTTCCGACCTTTCGAGTTCGCAGGCCCCAGCTACGCGATCGGCGGATTCCACTTCAGCAACGGACGCACCTGGGTCGAAGTCCTGGCACGGGACCTTGATCTGACCAACGGCGCCCGGCCGGCCTATCGTAATCCAAAGTTTGGCAATTACGCCTTTGGCTACGCACGCGCTCGGAACATCACGCCCGACCCTCGCGAGCCGAGCCTGTACGACCAGGTGGAATACTGGAAAGCTAACGGCAATTGCACCGGCACCCCGATGCACGACACCTTGTTCGTCATCGATTCCGCCGCCTTTGACGCGATAGACATCCTGAACGGTGGGGACCCGATGGTCATCCTCAATGAATGGGCCATGTCCATTGGCGCCAATCTCGGCTTTCTCTACGAATGCGGTGCCCGCCACTTCCTGATCGCGAATCTGCCGCCTTTGGAGGCTGCGCCAGTCCTTCCCAAGCCTGTCGATCCAACGGCGCCCAATTTAAGCGCGATCTTTAATTATGTGATTCTGCAGCCCATACTCGCCGCGCAATCCGGCAGACCTGATATCAATATCAAGGTGGTTGATTTCTTTGCCTTCTACAGCGGAGTGCTGGCGATACCGGAGAAGTTCGGCTTCACGAATACCGCGGACTCGTGCATTACGCTCGGCGTCATCAGAGGCGCGATCTGCAGAAGACCCAACCGGTATTTCTGGTGGGATCCGCTGCATCCGACGCGAAAGGTACACTCACTGATGGCCAAACAAGCCTTGAAGGTCTTGGCCGAGTGAGATTGCAATTTTGAGCCAATGCAGAAAGGGCCGCATTAAAGCGGCCCTTTCTCAATGATCGTACAGTCGAGGCAAGCGTCCGCATAAGGACACTGGCAAACACCGTGATAAAGATCCGCGGATCCTTGTCAGGTGATCACACCGCTTCCGCAATCACATCCCCGAATAATTCGGACCGCCGCCGCCCTCCGGCACCGTCCAGACGATGTTCTGCGTCGGATCCTTGATGTCGCAGGTCTTGCAATGCACGCAGTTTTGCGCGCTGATCTCGAAGCGCTTCCCGCCGTCTTCCTCATCGACGACTTCATAGACGCCGGCCGGGCAGTAGCGCTGGGCCGGCTCGTCGTACAGCGGCAGGTTATGCGAGATCGGCACCGAGTCGTCTTTCAACTTCAGGTGCGACGGCTGATCCTCTTCGTGGTTGGTGCTCGACAGGAATACAGACGATAAGCGATCGAAGCTGATCACGCCGTCGGGCTTGGGATACTCGATAGGCTTGCACTCGCTGGCTTTCGCGAGACTCTCATGATCCGGTTTCGGGCTTCTCCACGTGAATGGCAGGCGCCCGCCGAGGATGTTCTGGTCGAGGAACACGATGGCGCCGCCGAGCAGCGTGCCGAATTTCTTGAGCGCCGGACCGAAGTTGCGGGTCTTGTGCAACTCCTTGTACACCCAGGAGTCGTTGACGCGCTGTCGATGCGCATCCAGCACGCCCTGCCCTTCATCGCCGGCGGCCAGGGCCTCATGAATACTCTCCGCCGCCTGCATGCCGGTCTTCATGGCCGTGTGCACACCCTTGATCTTCGCGCCGTTCAGATAACCGGCGTCGCAGCCGACCAGCAGGCCTCCCGGGAAGACCGGGTCGGGCAACGACTGCAGCCCGCCCTTGTTCACCGCCCGGGCGCCGTAGGCGACACGCGTGCCACCCGTAAGCGTCTTCCGGATCGCAGGGTGGTGCTTCCAGCGCTGGAACTCGTCGAACGGCGACAGGTGAGGATTCTTGTAGTTGAGCGCGACGATAAAGCCTAAGAACACCTGGTTGTTGGCGGCGTGGTACAGGAAGCCGCCGCCCTCCGTCTTGTTGTCGAGCGGCCAACCCAGTGAATGCTCGACGAGGCCTTCGTCGTGGTTCTCCGGCTTGACCTCCCAGACTTCCTTTATGCCGATGCCGTAATGCTGCGGGTCAGCGCCCTCGCGCAGGTTGAACTTCTGCATCAGCTGCTCGCCGAGATTGCCCCTGACGCCTTCGGCAAAAATTGTGTACTTGCCGAGCAATTCATAGCCGGGCGTGTAGGAAGACTTCTTCTCGCCATCTTTGCCGATGCCCATGTCACTGGTCGCAACGCCGGTGACGCGTCCTTCGGTGTCATAGAGCACTTCGGACGCCGCGAAGCCCGGGAAGACATTGACGCCGGCATTCTCGGCCTGCTCTCCCAGCCACTGGCACAGCCTGCCCACGCTGATGATGTAGTTACCGTCGTTGTGCATCGGGCGCGGGACCAGCGGTCCGGGCACCTTGCTCGACTTGGTCGGACTGCGCATGTGATGAAACGTGTCGCCTTTGACCGGCGTATCGAGCGGGGCGCCCCGCTCCTTCCAGTCGGGAAACAGCTCGTTGAGCGCCGTCGGCTCAAAAACGCACCCGGAGAGTATGTGCGCGCCAATCTCCGAGCCTTTCTCGACGACGACTACCGACAGTTCGGCGTTGAGTTGCATCAGCCTGCAGGCGGCGGAAAGACCAGCCGGTCCACCGCCCACGATAACGACATCAAACTCCATCGACTCGCGTGACGTTTCTTCGCTCATGACGCTTTCCTCTCTCCCGTTTTTTTTCCGACGTGTAGCGGCTTCTTTTCCAGCAGGTTACTCTTCTCCGGATCGCGGGGGAACTGCAATACAAGAATGATGGTAAATGAGCATTAAAGAGGCCTACGAGGAGAATCTTCGCACGCACGGCCACATCCATGACCCCGCGCAGGAACAGGTCGTCGACATGCTGTTCGAACTTCAGCTCAAACTCGTCGACGGTCCGCCCGCAAAACGAAGCCTCGCCGATCGACTGCTCGGCAGGCCGGCTCGTCACCCCGGCGTACGCGGACTGTATCTCTGGGGAGGCGTCGGTCGCGGCAAGACGCTGTTGATGGATCTCTTCTTCCAGACGCTGGAGTTAAGGGCGAAGCGCCGCAATCATTTTCATCGGATCATGCAGGAGGTCCATGAGCGTCTCGGCCGTCTCGGCGACATCGAGGACCCCCTGGACCAGGTCGCCGAAGACATCGCCAGCGAGACTCGCGTGCTGTGTTTCGACGAGTTTTTTGTCAGCGACATCGGTGACGCGATGATCCTGGGTCGTCTCCTCGAACGCCTGTTCGATCGTGGCGTCACGCTGGTAGCGACGTCCAACAGCCCGCCAGCCGAACTCTATCGCGACGGCCTGCAGAGACAACGCTTCCTGCCGGCGATCGCAGCCCTGGAGGAGAACACTCACGTCCACCATCTCGGCGGTGACACGGACTATCGTCTGCGTCTGCTGGAGCAGGCTGGCACCTATCTGCTTGCGGGCAATTCGGACACGCCGACAAAGATCGAGCACTTCTTTTCAGAGGCGGCCTCGAGCGCCCCTCAGCACAACCGCGTGCTCGAAGTGCGCGGTCGGGAGCTGGTCGCTCGCCAGTGCGGCAAGAGCGTCGTCTGGTTCGACTTCGACGAGATTTGCGACGGTCCGAGGAGCCAGGCCGACTACATAACTATCGCACGCTGGTACCAGGCCGTGATCGTCACCGGCGTACCGCAGCTGACCGCGGAGCTCGAAAACCAGGCGCGACGATTCATCGCGCTCGTCGACGAATTCTCCGACCGCCGCGTGAAGCTGATCATTGCCGCGGCCGTTGATCTCGAGACGCTGTATGCGGGCAAGCGACTGCGCTTCGAATTCGAGCGGACGACGAGCCGGCTGATCGAGATGCAGTCGAGTGAGTACCTGCACCAACCGCATCTTGCCTAGATTCCCCGTATTTCGAGTTGATGCACCGGTTTCTAGCCGCTACCTTTGAGTGAGCAGCAAAGAGGCCGCAACGAATGACCGACGAACTGATCCTCGAAGACTTCCTCCCGTATCGTCTCGCCGTGGTGTCGCACACGGTGAGCACCAACATCGCACGCGTCTACGACAAGCGCTTTGGCCTGACGATCCCGGAGTGGCGCGTCATTGCGATTCTCGGCCGCTTCCCCGGCCTGTCGGCGGTCGAAGTAGCGGAGCGGACGATGATGGACAAGGTGGCGGTCAGCCGCGCGGTGACCAAGCTGATCAAGAACGGCCGCCTCGACCGCGAGTTTGCCGATGCCGATCGCAGGCGCTCTATCCTGAATCTCTCCGAGGAAGGCAAGCGCGTCCACGATGAGGTCGCGCCACTCGCCCTGAGATTCGAGCAGGACTTGCTGCACGGCCTCAGCGACGAGGACGTCGATCGGTTCAATATCGTGATGGAGCGGCTGCTCGCCAGGGCAAGGCTACTCGGCAACCCGTAGCCTTCCCGCCCGTCCGCTGTTCCGCCGAGACTCGAGAGCCTGGGTCACTTCATCTAGGTTCGTACTCGAATCAGGTCGCACCCGCGGCCGTCATCTAAGTCATTTCAGTTCGATACCGAATTCAACGCATGGTAGCCGCGAAGGCTAGGCCATTTCCGTTCGTACTCTGATCAATTCGGGATAAAAGTCCCAGTCGATCGCCTTCTTCAGGAAGTCGACGCCCGACGAACCGCCGGTGCCCGACTTGTGACCAATGATGCGCTCGACCGTCTTTAAGTGATGGTAGCGCCAGAACTGGAAGTTGTTGTTGATATCCATGAACGCCTCGCAGATCTCGTAGTAGATCCAGTGCTCGGATGTATCC
>JAAUXY010175430.1_pt1 | contig 20450 bp, 18 predicted proteins | sample 7278121 | NCBI WGS metagenome assembly JAAUXY01 (sample SAMN14350117, study PRJNA611818) | marine sediment metagenome | isolation source: surface marine sediment (1.8m) | place: French Polynesia: Moorea | collected 2018-08 | reverse complement strand
CGGGTCGGTCAAGTCATCCGCGGGCACGTATACTGCCTGGATAGAAGTAATCGAACCGGTCTTAGTAGAAGTAATACGCTCCTGCAGCGCACCCATTTCTTCCGCCAGGGTAGGCTGATAGCCCACCGCTGAAGGCATACGACCCAGAAGTGCGGAGACCTCGGTTCCCGCCAGCGTGTAACGGTAGATGTTGTCGACGAAGAGCAGGACGTCACGGCCGTCGTCGCGGAACTTCTCCGCCATCGTGAGGCCGGTCAGCGCCACGCGCAGGCGGTTGCCCGGCGGTTCGTTCATCTGCCCGAATACCAGGGAAATCTTGTCGAGGACCTCAGCTTCTTCCATCTCGTAGTAGAAGTCGTTGCCCTCGCGAGTCCGCTCACCTACACCGGCAAATACGGAGAGGCCGGAGTGCTCGATGGCGATGTTACGAATGAGCTCGAGCATGGTGACGGTCTTGCCGACGCCGGCACCGCCGAAGAGGCCTACTTTACCGCCGCGGGCGAAGGGGCAGATGAGGTCGATGACCTTGATACCCGTTTCGAGGATTTCGTTACCACCTACCTGGTCTTCGTACTTCGGCGCCTTGCGGTGGATCGGCATGTGCTCGCGGGCGTTTACCGGTCCTTTCTCGTCAATGGGGTCACCCAGCACGTCGACGATACGGCCGAGGGTCTCCTCACCAACCGGTACGGAAATCGCCGCGCCGGTGTTGGTGACTTCGAGGCCGCGTGACAGGCCGTCGGACACACCCATGGCAATGGTGCGAACCACACCGTCGCCCAGCTGCTGCTGTACTTCCAGGGTCAGACCCGTTTCGCTGACGGTCAGCGCGTCATAGACCTTGGGTACGTTGTCTCGTTCGAACTCTACGTCGATGACCGCGCCGATGATTTGTACGATTCGACCGCTGCTCATATTTGCCTCTTGCCTTTCTCGTTCGTTAAACGGGCTATCCGCCCAAATTCAAATTCGTTCCGCCGCGCCTTTTAGGGCGCGGCACCGGGCGTTATACCGCCGCGGCGCCACCCACAATCTCTGCGATTTCCTGAGTAATCGCTGCCTGTCGGGCGTTGTTGTAAATCAGCTGAAGCTCTTCAATCAGCTTCTCTGCGTTTTCGGTAGCGTTTTTCATGGCAATCATTTTTGCCGCTTGCTCACACGCACCGTTTTCGATGACCGCCTGATACACCTGGGACTCGATGTAACGCATCACCAGACCTTCAATGAGCTGCCGTGCATCGGGCTCATAGATATAGTCCCAACGATGGTGATAAGACGTATCGTCTTCCGGGTCCAGGGGCAATATCTGCCGGATGGTCGGGGATTGCGTCATCGTGTTGACGAAGTCGTTGCTGGCCAGAAACAGGCGATCGATTTCACCCGCTTCGTAGGCATCCAGCATGACCTTGATGCCGCCGATCAAGTCCTGCAATGTCGGCGACTCGCCAACGTCGTTCATGACGGCTTTGATGTTGCCACCGACCGAGCGGAAGAACGGGCCGGCTTTGTTGCCGATGAGGCCGAGATCCGATTCGATACCTTTGGCATTCCACTCGGCCATGTCTTTGACGACCGCACGGAAAAGGTTGACGTTCAAGCCGCCACAGAGGCCGCGATCGGTCGAGACGATGATGTAACCGATACGCTTGACGTCGCGCTCTTCCATGTAGATGTGCTTGTACTCCGGGTTGGAGTTCGCCAGGTGACCGATGACGCCGCGGATGCGCTCGCTGTAGGGTTTACCCTGGGCCATCTTGTCCTGCGTGCGGCGCATCTTGCTTGCTGCAACCATCTGCATGGCGCTGGTGATCTTCTGCGTGTTGGCCACGCTGTTGATCTTGGTTTTGATTTCTTTACCGACTGCCATTGAAGCGTCCTATGTAAATCCTCTCGGTTTAGAAGCTCTGCGTAGCCTTGAACTTCTCAATGGCTTCTTTGAGCGTCGCCACAACGTCGTCGTTGTAGGTACCGTTCTCGTCGATGTCGTTCATGAAGTCCGCATGCTCGGAGCGCATGTAAGACAGGAGCGCAGCTTCGAAATCGAGCACCTTGTCGACATCCACGTCGCGCAGATAGCCTTCGTTCGCGGCGAAGAGCGACGTGCCCATCTCGGCAACCGACATCGGTGCGTACTGCTTCTGCTTCATGAGCTCCGTAACCCGCTCACCGTGCTCGAGCTGACGTCGTGTGGCGTCGTCGAGGTCGGAAGCAAACTGGGAGAATGCTGCCAGCTCGCGGTACTGGGCGAGTGCAAGCTTGATGCCGCCGGAAATCTTCTTCATGAACGGTACCTGCGCCGAACCACCTACGCGCGATACGGACGTGCCCGGGTTCATGGCCGGACGCAGACCCGAGTTGAAGCTCTCGGTCTCGAGGAAGATCTGACCGTCGGTAATCGAGATCACGTTGGTCGGTACGAACGCGGAGATGTCACCAGCCTGCGTTTCGATGATCGGCAGCGCGGTGAGCGAACCGGTCTGGCCGGTAACCGCGCCGTTGGTGTACTTCTCGACGTATTCGGCATTCACCCGCGCAGCGCGCTCGAGGAGGCGCGAGTGCAGATAGAAGACGTCACCCGGATAGGCTTCACGTCCCGGGGGACGCTTCAGCAGCAGTGAGATCTGGCGATATGCCCAAGCCTGCTTGGTGAGGTCGTCATAGATAATGAGCGCGTCTTCACCGTGGTCCCGGAAGTATTCGCCCATGCTGCAGCCTGAGTAGGGCGCAATGAACTGCATCGGCGCAGGATCGGAAGCGCTTGCCGCAACGATCGTGGTGTACTCCATGGCGCCGTAGTCTTCCAGCGTGCGCACAATGTTGGCGATCGTGGACATCTTCTGACCAATCGCGACGTAGATGCACTTAATGCCGCTGCGCTTCTGGTTGATGATGGCGTCGATGGCAATGGCCGTCTTACCAATCTGACGGTCGGAGATGATGAGCTCCCGCTGACCGCGGCCGATCGGCACCATCGCGTCGACACACTTGAGACCAATCTGGACGGGCTGGTCGACCGACTGACGCGCGATTACGCCAGGGGCAACCTTCTCGATCGGCGCGTTCATGGCAGCATTGATCGGGCCTTTGCCGTCGATCGGATTACCGAGGGAATCCACAACGCGGCCCAGCAGCTCCGGTCCAACCGGCACCTCGAGAATGCGGCCCGTGCAGCGCGCGGTCATGCCTTCGGTGAGGTTTTCGTAGTCACCGAGAATTACCACACCCACGGAGTCGCGCTCGAGGTTCAACGCCATGCCGTAGAGGCCGCCGTCGAACTCGATCATCTCACCGTACTGGGCATCCGCGAGGCCATGAATGCGCACGATACCGTCGGAAACGCCGACGATGGTGCCTTCGTTCTGCGCCTCAGCTTTGACATCCAGACCCTGAATGCGGTTCTTGATGATGTCGCTGATTTCGGAAGGGTTGAGTTGCTGCATGTTAGCTACCTTGTTAAGTATTCCGCTTGTTCTCAGGGATCCGGGTCAGGCCTGGATCAGCGTATCGGCGAGCTTGTTGAGCTTGCCGCGCAACGAACCGTCGATGACCATGTCGCCGGCGCGCACTATGGCGCCACCAATCAAACTGGCATCAACGCGGGTTTCAATGGTTATGTCTTTTTCAAATCTGCGATTGAGCGCGGTTTTGAGACTTTCGCTCTGCGCCTCGGTCAGCTCGAATGCGGAAATCACCTCGACATCGAGACTCTTCTGCTCTTCAGCGCGCAGGGTCTCGAACTGGTCGCGGATTTCTCCGATCATCGACAGGCGATCGTGATCTGCCAGCGCCTGCAGAAACTTCTTGCCGCGATCGTCCAGCTCGTCACCGCAGAGCTCCGCAAGGCGGAACGCTTTGGCTGAGGACGGCATGTCCGGGCTGTCGAGAAGCAGCGCCACGGTTTCGTGCTCCGTGGTTGCGCCCAGCGTGCCGAGCATTCTCGACCACTGATCCAGTGCATTCTCGCGCTTGGCAAGCTCGAACACCGCGTTGGCGTAAGGCCGCGCTATGGTTGCCAGTTCCGCCATGGCTTAAAGCTCTGCGGCCAGACGATTGAGCATGTCGTTGTGCTTGCCGGCGTCAACCGAGCTTTCCAGCACCTGCTCAGCGCCGTTGATGACGAGGGTTGCAACCTGTCCGCGGAGCGTTTCCTTCGCGCGGTTCACTTCCTGCTCGATCTCCGCCTTGGCAGCTTCGATCATCCGCTCGCCTTCGACGCGGGCGTCGCTCTTGGCTTCTTCGATCATCTGGTTGGCGCGGCTGCGCGCCTGATCGATGATGGCGGCTGCCTCTTCTTTGGCGCGCTCGAGCTCTGCCTCGGCGCCGCTGGCGGCATCGGCGAGCTTCTTGTCTGCTTCTTCAGACGCCTTGAGGCCCGCGGCTATGGCTTCCTGACGCTCACGCATGGCAGTGACGATCGGTGGCCAGATGAACTTCATGCAGAACCACACGAACACTACGAACGTGAGTGATTGTCCTAAAAGGGTTAGCCCTATATTCATCGTATATCTTCCGTTAGTCGTGCCCGCTCATGGCAGGCACGTTTCAAATAAGCGCCGAGGACGCCGGTATTCCGGCATCCACACCGGCCTATTTAGCCGCCTACGACGGCGAAGATGACGTACAGACCGATACCAACGGCGATCATCGGTACCGCGTCGACCAGACCCAGAACGATGAACAACTGGGTACGCAGCATCGGCAGCAGTTCAGGCTGGCGGGCAACACCTTCGAGGAATTTGCCGCCGAGAACGCCCACGCCGATGGAGGCGCCTACCGCACCCAGACCCATCATCAGGGCACCGGCAATATAGAGAAGACCTGTCAGTTCCATTTTTACTCCCAGTTACGAGTTTTATTGTTCGTGGCCATCGGCCACTCAACGCCCCGAAGGGCAAATTCAAATCAGTGCTCTTCGACCTCGTGGGCCTGAGCGAGATAAACGATCGTCAGTACCGCGAAGATGAACGCCTGCAGCGTGATGATGAGCACGTGGAATACCGCCCACGCCCACTGCAGCACGCCGCCGAAGAGGAACCAGATGATGCCGCCACCGAACATCAGCGCGATCAGGATGAAAATCATCTCGCCGGCATAGAGGTTGCCGAAAAGGCGCAGGCCCAGAGAAAGCGGCTTGGCAATCAGGGTCACCCCTTCGAGGATGAAGTTGACCGGCGCGAGATACGGTGGGAACGGGTGGAAAGACAGCTCTTTGAGGAAACCAATGCCGCCTTTGCACTTAATGCTGTAGTAAAGAATCAGGGCAAAGACGGTGAACGCCATTGCCATGGTGATGTTCGGGTCGGTGGTCGGCACAATTTTCATGTAAGGCACGCCGAGGAGGAACGCGAGCTCCGGTATCCAATCCACCGGAATCAGGTCCATCAGGTTCATCAGAAAGACCCAGATGAAAATCGTCAGCGCGAGCGGTGCAATCAGCGCGTTTTTCGCCTCAAAGATGCTTTGCGTGGTCTCGTCGATGAATTCGACGATCATCTCCACCCCGTTCTGCAGACCGCCTGGTACGCCGGAGGTTGCCGACACCGCGGCTTTGCGGAAGAGGTAACAGAAGACGAGGCCGAGGCCGATTGCCCAGCCCATGGAATCGACGTTGATGGACATGAAGCCCATGGAGGCGGCTTCTTCGGCGTTCTTGGCGAACGCCCATGTGCCGTCAGGCAATTGACCAAAGGTGAGATTGGTCAGGTGGTGTTGGATGTACTCTGCGGTTGTGCCGGCCATGCAAATTCCTAGCTTCGTCACGCCTCACCGCCCCTTTCATCATTCTGGGGTCATGAGGATTGAGCGCAATTACCTCTTTCTATTACCTGCCCCAAGCGGGGCTTTCAGGCCTTTTTCCTCGGCGTCTTCTGGCCGCTTGCCAGATAGCTCAGCTGCATCAGCGCGAGCGTCACGAAGAAGCCCAGCGGTTCGATGCCGAACACCACGATGCTGACGGCTACCAGAATGATCGTAAGAACAGTCTTGAGCACGCCGTGCAGCAGCAGACGCGTTGCGTTCAAGCTGCTGCCCAGCACCCAGGCGTAGTACCCGCTCGGCACCACCGTAGACGCTAAAGCCAACATGGCTGATCGACTCGAGGCGGTGTCGACCCATAAAAAGGTCAACGCGCAAAGGAGACCAATGGCCGCCTGAACCAATACGATGCGGCTAGCCACGCTCATCCTGATGACAACACCCGGTAAAAGGCGGCGCGTATTATAGGGACGCGACCTTTACCGTTCAATGTAAATCCGCGGTTAAGCAGGGTTTTTTTCTACGGGATTGTGCCTAACGGCTAGTCTTCGAAGCCAAGATGTTTGAGCACGCCGTCGAGCTCATCGAGGTTCGAGTATTTGATCGTGAGCTCGCCACGCCCGTCAGCAGCATGTTTGATGGCAACCGGGGCGCCCAGATGATCGGTCAGGCGCTGCTCCAGACGCAGGGTATCGGGGTCTTTGCCGCTCGCAGGCTTGTCCGCGGCTTTTTTCGGCTGCGTGGCCCGACGCACCAGCGCCTCGGTCTGCCGCACCGACAAACCCTGCTCGGCCACCTGCTGCGCAAGCTGGTCCTGCAATATGCCGTCGACGCTCAAAAGCGCCCTGGCATGACCCATGTCGAGCTCACCCCGTTCGAGGAGGCCGCGGGCGGTGCTGCCGAGATTCAGAAGTCTCAGGAGGTTGGCAATGGCCACGCGAGACTTACCTACCGCATCCGCAATCTGCTGCTGAGTCAGCTCAAACTCGTCACGCAGCCGCGCCAGCCCCATGGCTTCTTCCAGGGCGGTGAGATCTTCGCGCTGAATGTTCTCGATGAGCGCAAATGCCGACGCCTCTTCGTCCGTGACGGAGCGAACGAGCGCGGGTAAAGTCGCGAGCCCCGCCTGCCGCGCGGCGCGCCAGCGGCGCTCACCGGCAATGAGCTCATACCCGCCCTGGGGCTTCTCACGGACGACAATCGGCTGCAGCAGGCCCTGTCGGGCAATGGAGTTGGCGAGATCAGCCAGCGCTTCCGGTTCGAAATGACGCCGCGGCTGATAAGGGCTCGGTTGAATGTCGTCGACGGCAATTTCCAGACTGCCCGCCGTGGCCGCGGGCGTCTGCGCGGACTCGTCTGTCGACGCGCCAGCGGCTTCATCACCCGCCGCGGGTTTCTGCAAAGCCCCCCGCTCAGACAACAGCGCGTCCAGACCGCGCCCCAACCTCTTCTTACTCATGACTCTCTTTACCGATCTTTACGGCCTTAACCGAACTTTACGGCGCTCAACCCGCTAGCGGGGAACCGCTGCACGCTGATGTTTCTGTCTGATTTCCCCCGCCAGCGCCGCATACGCCACCGCGCCTCTCGAGGTGCGGTCGTACAGAATGGCCGGCAGGCCATGACTCGGCGCTTCCGCCAGACGCACGTTGCGGGGAATGACCGTACGAAACACCTGATCACCGAAATACTGGATCAGCTGCCGGGACACGTCCCGGGTCAGGCTGTTGCGCGGATCATACATCGTTCGCAGGATGCCCTCTATTTCGAGTTCGGGATTGGCATGCTCCTTGACCCCGTCGATGGTCTCGAGGAGCGCGGACAAACCTTCCAGCGCATAGTACTCACACTGCATCGGCACCAGCACACCGTGTGCAGCAATCAGGGCATTGACCGTGAGAATGCTCAAGCTCGGCGGACAGTCAATGATGACAAACTCATAAGCTGCCGACTGCGCTCTCAGCCGGTCACGCATCACGTACTCACGACGCTCTGCCTGCATCAGCTGCACTTCAGCAGCCGTCAAATCGAGATTGGCCGGCAGCACGTCGAACCCGCCGTTGCAGTGTTGCACAACCTGATCGAGTGGCCGATCTTCGATCAACCACTCGTAGATCGTGGCATCCACCCCGTTTTTGTCGATGCCGCAGCCCATGGTGGCGTTACCCTGAGGATCGAGGTCAATGAGCAGAACGCGGCCGCCGGACATGGCAAGCGATGCCGCGACGTTGACGCTCGTCGTGGTTTTCCCCACCCCACCCTTCTGGTTCGCGACCGCAATGATTCTAGTCATGGGCGGACACGCTCGAGCTCGAGGACGCTATGGGTGCGGGCCAGTTTTGGTATGTCGAAGTCATGTTGCGAGATTTTGATCTCATCTTGTTGTTGGCGGGCTGCCGTTTCGGTTGCGCTGCGCGCCGCGTCTCCAGCCTGAGTTGCGGCATAAACCAGTACACAGGCGTTGCGATCCAGCGTGTGTTGCACCATATCCCAAACCTCGGGCGAAGTCGCCACGCCGCGCGCAACCACCGTGTTGAAGGGACCTCGGGGACTGTCCGCGGCGCCAAAATCGCCGCTCCAGATGGTGACGTTGTCGAGCCCGAGCTCCTGCACCACCTGACGGCAGAACCGCATGCGCCGTTCGCTGCGATCGCAGAGCGTCATCCTGATGTCGCGCCTGACGATTGCCAACGGCAGACCCGGCAGGCCGGCGCCGCTGCCGAGGTCCATCACCTCAGGGCCGCGGACGAGCTCAGCCGGGGCAATGCTGTCCAGGATGTGACGCTCGAGAAGGCGGGGGACATCCTGCCGCGAGACGAGATTGAAGGCTTTGTTCCATTTGCGGAGGAGCGCTGCAAATTGCGCGAGCTGCTCGACCTGCAGCGGTTCGAGCGCAAGGCCCAGCGCCTCGGCGCCTGCCGCCAGCACCGCTTCGTCCGTCAGAGCGCCGCTTCCTTTCTGGCATGCACCAGCAACAGCGACAACGCCGCCGGCGTCATGCCGGGAATACGCGACGCCTTCGCCAGCGTCGCCGGCTTGTTGTGCGAAAGCTTCTGCTTCAACTCGTTCGATAAACCGTCGATGACGGCGTAGTCGAGGTTATCCGGCAGCAGCATGCCTTCGTGACGTCGGATCTTGGCAATCTCCTCATCCTGGCGCGAGATATAGCCGGCGTACTTGGTTTCTATAAGCGCCTGATCGACGAGCGCGGCCGGAGCGTCGGCGAACGCGGCACGGAGCTGGCGCGCGGTCACCTCGGGCCGTCGCAGCACCGCAGCAAGGTTAGTGTGTTTCGTGAGATCAACGCCGAGCAAACCAGCAAGCTCCGAGCCGGGAGCCACCTGCGTGCCCTCGATCCGCCCGTGCAGTTTTTCCAGCGCCGTCATCTTTTCGCGGAAGTGGCGGGCGCGCTCCGCGCCGACCACACCCAGCTCAACGCCGAGGTCGGTGAGGCGCTGGTCGGCATTGTCCTGACGCAGGCGCAGCCGGAATTCGGCGCGGCTGGTGAACATCCGGTAGGGCTCGTTGGTGCCGAGGTTGATGAGATCATCGACCAGGACGCCAATGTAGGCTTCATCGCGGCGCGGTTCCCATGCCGGTTGTCCCTGCACTTTGCGGGCGGCATTGATACCGGCGAGGAGACCCTGCGCGCCGGCTTCCTCGTAACCGGTTGTGCCGTTGATCTGGCCGGCAAAGAACAGGCCTTCCACGGCTCGCGTCTCGAGCGAGTGCTGCAGGTCCCGCGGATCGAAGAAGTCGTATTCGATAGCGTAACCCGGGCGTGAGATATGCGCGTTCTCGAAACCCTCGATGCTGCGCACGAACTTGAGTTGCGCATCGAACGGCAGGCTGGTGGAGATGCCGTTGGGATAAAGCTCGGTGGTATTGAGCCCCTCCGGCTCGATGAAAATCTGATGATTGGTCTTGTCGGCGAACCGCACGACCTTATCTTCGATGCTCGGGCAATAACGCGGCCCCACGCCTTCGATTGCGCCGCTGTACATGGCGGAGCGCTCGAGATTCGCGTGGATGATCTCGTGCGTTGCCGGATTGGTGCGGGTGATGTGGCAGACCACCTGCTGCGGATGCTGATCCGCGCTGCCGAGCGCGCTCATGACCGGGCGCGGCTCATCACCGGCCTGTATCTCCAGACGACTGAAGTCGACAGTGCGACCATCAATCCGCGGCGGCGTGCCCGTTTTCAGTCGACCCACGCGGAACGGCAACGCGCGCAGACGTTCGGCCAGCGCAATGGATGGCGCGTCCCCGGCTCGTCCGCCGGGGTGGTTCTGCGTGCCGATGTGAACTTTGCCACCGAGGAACGTGCCCGTGGTGAGCACCACCGTGGCGCAGGAAAACGTCAGCCCCATCTGGGTTTCCACCCCCTTGATGACACCGTCTTCCACGACGAAGTCGACCACGGACTGCTGGAAGATATGCAGGTTTTCCTGATGCTCCAGGAAATCGCGGATGGCGTTTCTGTAGAGCGCCCGGTCCGCCTGCGCGCGGGTGGCGCGCACGGCCGGGCCTTTGCTGGCATTGAGCACTTTGAAGTGAATGCCGGCGCGGTCCGTTGCCCGCGCCATGAGACCGTCGAGCGCGTCAATCTCCGCCACCAGATGGCTTTTGCCAATCCCGCCAATCGCCGGATTACAGGACATCTGGCCGATGGTCTCGATGCTCTGGGTCAGCAGCAGCGTGCGCGCGCCCATGCGCGCGGCAGCTGCCGCAGCCTCGGTGCCGGCATGGCCGCCGCCTACGACAATGACATCAAAGTGATCGGGATAGTGCATGCGGTCGACTCAGCCGCGCAGCTTGCTTTTCGGGCGGCAAAGTATAGTGGCTTGAGATGCGATTGGAAGCGCGCTATTTGCCGATACAGAACTCGCTGAAAATGCGCCCGAGGAGGTCATCCGGCGTTTCGGTACCGACAATTTCACCCAGCGCGTTGTGCGCATCGCGAAGCTCCTCGGCGACAATCTCGGTGGCTTCGCCGGCACCCAGCTGCTGATCTGCTTTCACTAACGAATCATGCGCCCTGGCGAGCGATGCCAGGTGCCGGGCTCGCGCGGTAAAGCCAATTTCCGCGCCGCTCAAACCCGCAGCATCGACAATGGCGCGCTTGAGCACCTCAACGCCGTCACCGGAGCGGGCGGAGATCCAGAACACACCCGCTCCCACATCCAACGATTCCCGGTCAGCGAGCAGATCCAGCTTGTTCATGACAACCAGCCGTCGCGAACCCTGCGGCGGCGCCAACGCGGCCACAGCGGCATCGATGGCTGCTGCTGCCACCAGCGAGGCATCCAGCACCACAATGACGAGGTCGGCAACGTCTGCCTGCGCGCGCGCCCGCTCGATGCCAATGCGCTCGACAGTGTCATCACTGTCGCGCAAGCCCGCCGTATCAATGAGTCTGAGCGGCATGCCCGACAGCACGAGATCAACCTTGAGGAGATCCCGGGTGGTCCCAGGCACGTCGGTGACGATCGCCGCTTCTTCACCGGCAAGCGCATTCAGGAGGCTCGACTTGCCCGCGTTCGGCGGCCCGATGAGCGCAACGTGGATGCCTTCGTTGACGAGCTGACCCTGCTCGGAGCGACCGCGCAGATCATCGAGTGCGCCAAGCAGAGCGGTAATCTGGCCATCGACGTCAGCCTCCTCGAGAAACTCGACGTCTTCTTCCGGAAAGTCGATACAGGCTTCGACCAGCATCCTCAGCTGCGCAAGCGCCTCGGCAAGACCGTGCACGACCTCCGAGAATTCTCCGCGCAGCGATCTGACCGCCGCGCGCGCCGCTGCAACAGAGGTGGCGGCAATGAGGTCGGCGACCGCCTCCGCCTGCGCCAGATCGAGCTTACCGTTCAGAAACGCCCGTTCGGAAAACTCGCCCGGGCCCGCCAGACGCGCACCGCGGGTACAGGCCGCATCGAGGAGCTGCTGCATGACCACCGGACTGCCATGGCACTGCAGCTCCACGACGTCTTCGCCCGTAAAGGAAGCAGGCTCGGCGAAATACAGCGCAATACCTTCATCGAGAATGTCGTCGCCGTCGCGAAACGCCGCGTAGGTTGCTCGGCGCGGGTGGAGCTCACAGCCACAGATGGCTTCTCCGACGCTGCGCGCGCCCGGTCCCGACAGCCGCACGACACCAATACCACCCTGACCGGGCGGCGTGGCAACGGCAGCAATCAGGTCCTGCTGAACGCCTCCGCGAGACACCGCACGTTACGCTTTGGCCGCCTGGGCCTTTTCCGCCTGACGGTAGACGTACTGCTGCTGCGCAATCGAGAGCACGTTGTTGACCAGCCAGTAAAGCACGAGGCCAGCCGGGAAGAAGAGGAACAAGACCGTGAACATGATGGGCATCATCTTCATCATGCGCACCTGCATGGGATCGCCCACCTGGGGATTGAGCGTCTGCATCCAGTACATGCTCGCCCCCATGAGCAGCGGCAGAATGAAGTACGGATCCATCACCGCCAGATCTTCGATCCAGAGGAAAAACGGCGCCTGACGGAGCTCAACCGATTCGAACAGCACCCAGTAGAGGGCAATGAAGATCGGCATGGGCAGGAGCATCGGTAAACAGCCGCCCAGCGGGTTCGCCCCCTCTTTCTTGTAAAGCGCCATCATCTCCTTGCTGAGCTTTTCCCGGTCGTTGCCATACCTTTCCTGCAACCTTTTCATTGCAGGAGCGACCCGGCGCATATTGGCCATTGACTTATAGCCCGCTGCAGAGAGCGGATAGAGGAGCGCCTTGACCACCACGGTCAAGAGAATGATTGCAACCCCCCAGTTGCCTACCAGCCCATACAGCCAGTCCAGAAGATAAAAAAGCGGCACCGCCACCCACCAGAGGAAACCGTAGTCGACGGTCAGATTGAGATTCTCGGCGATGGTCTCAAGACGCTTCTGGTCTTTGGGTCCAGCGTAGAACTGTGCGTTCCACTGCATCGTCGCGCCGGGAGCAACCGTTTTCGACGGTCCGGTGAAGCCGAACATGTAGGTGCCGTCGCGGTTGCGCTTGGCAAAGAAGTTGTTGGTCTCGTTCTGGTCTGCTACCCAGGCGGAGAGAAAATAATGCTGCAGAAACGCCACCCAGCCGCCCGGGCCCGATTCTTTGAACTCGCCGTCATCATCTATGTCGTCGAAATCGATTTTTCGATAGCGCTCTTCGGGCGTGGTGAAGGCGGCACCGAGATAGGGTTGCGGCGCCAGCGCAAACGTATCGACGTTCCTGGGCGGCAGGTTGTCGCGTTTGATCTGCGCGTAGAGGGCACCACGCATGGGGCTCGTCGACTGGTTCTCTACCTCGAAGCGCACGTCGACGAGGTAATCGTCCGCCCGAAAAACGAACACCTTGCGCACCAGCGCACCTTCGATATTGGCCGTCAGCACCACTTCCCGGGTTTGACCTTCGTTCAGCCGAACCTCGTAGTCCGTCGTGCTGTAGGTCGGTCGGCCCTGGATGTCGAAATGCTCGCGACCGAGCAAGCCGCTCTGCGCAACGTAGGTGTGCCGCGACGACCGCTCCAGCAGCTGGAAGGGCAAATCGGGCTGCTCGAGCTCGACCGGATACTTCGGCAGCTGCACGCGCTCGATGTCACCGCCAATTGGATTGATCCAGACACGCAGAGACGGGGTGGCGACCTCAATGAGTCGCGAGGCATTGGTGCCGCTCTGCTCAACCGCAGCGGGCGCCTCCTCTGCCTCTCCGGCAATCAGACTGGCATCCGGCACATCGCTCGAGACTGCGGTTTCCTGCGGTATTGCAGGGATATCGGAGCCGGCGGCGGCGCTGTCACTCGTGGCAACGGGTGTTTCTTCATAGGAAATCGGCTCTTTTGCCTTCTCCATATCCTCGGTCCAGGCGAGGATCATCAAATAGCCGGTGGCTGCCAGCGCGACCAACAACACGATGCGTTGAATTTCCGGAGGTAACATCAAAGGTCCTGTTCAGATCTATGTTCCGCGCAGCGTGTCGGTGCCTTGCCGGGCACCAGATCCACGCCGCCGGGGTGAAAAGGGTGGCATTTGCCGATTCGCTTCAGCATCAGCCAGCCACCGGCCAGGAGGCCATGGGTGTGGATGGCTTCCGCCGCGTAGTGGGAGCAGGTGGGATAAAAACGACACTGGCGACCAATCCACGGGCTCAGCACCAGCTGATAGCCGCGGATCAGCATGAGCGCCAGGCGCACGCCGAGCCGCTGATCTTGTGGCGCTCGGCGCTGCTGAACCGTGTCAGAGGTCTGCATCATGTCGTTCCAGTTCGTATTCTCTCATCCCCGGGCCCGATTCAGCCCAGCTCTTGCGCGATGCGGGCAAATTGCCTCGCGAGCGTATCCCGCAGCCGCTCTTCATCCATCACACCAAACACCTGCACCACCACATCGACAGCGGGTAGCCGCGGCGCCTGATGACGGAATGCCTCGCGAATGAGCCGTTTGACCCGGTTACGGTCGTGCGCCCTGGGAGTGCCGCGTTTGGTCACCACCAGACCCAGGCGGGCGTGGCGCATTCTATTCTTTCTGGCACGGATTCGTAATGGCCCGGCGGTGAGATTTATGTCGGGCTGGCGAAAGACGTTGGTGTAGTCTGCCGCTTTGAGCAGACGCGCGGTCTTGGGAAATGCAAACACGTCCACGGGCTGGATGCTCAGGCATCCGTTGAACGTGGAAGCGGATTAAACCGCCAGGCGCTTACGGCCCTTGGCACGGCGTGCAGCCAGGACTTTACGTCCGCCCTTGGTCGCCATGCGAGCGCGGAAGCCATGCGTGCGTTTTCTCTTTAAATTACTCGGCTGAAAAGTTCGCTTCATGTTCTATCCGTTCGAGTCCGGGCCGCGATTCTACTGCCTGACTCTGCTTCCGATGGAAAGGGTGCGCGATTCTATGGACAGCTCCGCACCCTGTCAAATAGTAAGAAATATATATTTTAAGAATTTGTGATTGTTGTTTGTTAAGGCGGCAATGGTCTGTTGGTAAGTGCGAATATCGCCCTGTGGTCAACGAGTTACTGGCCTGGAATCGCTGTGGAAATCTGGTGGTCAGCCTGGTGTGAAAGACCTGGCAAAATGTGGGCGAAAAGCTGTCCGGAAGTTATCCACAGGTTCTCCAAAATCTTGCGCACACGCGTGTGGATAGCGCTTTTGCGCCGCTCTTCTGGAAGCTTAGCGTAAGTTTTTGAATTTGCTTACCTTCGTAAAAAAACTGTGATTTTTTTGAGCAACGCGTAGCTATTTGATTGAGCTTGAGCTTAAATGAGCCCGTTCCGTAGCGACACTCATTCACCCCGTTGGCACTCTTGTCAACCCATTTCCGGGAGGATGTTTCGTCTCCGATGATTGGTCGCGACGGTACATTGGGCTTAACGGCATGATACCCCGGTCCAAAACTAAAACAGGTATAAATCGTTCTGAGCGAGAACTCGGGGGCGGTGGTTGGTCAACAGCGCACCGCAGGGAAGATCACCACTCCTCGATGGTTGAAGGGGCGCTCTGGACAAACAGAATTAAAACGAAGACAGCATGCATCAGGTGTGGCAGCACAGGACAGGTCGAAGCCTGGTGTAGTGGGGGCAATCTAAGTGGGACACAGCATTTGGCAACAATGCTTGGGCAGACTGGCAGACGAAGTCTCTGACGAACAATTTGAAACCTACATCAAGCCACTGCAGGTACGCGTGGAAGATGGCTCGGTGGCGCTCTTTGCGCCGAACATTTATGTCGAGGAACAGGTACGCCTGACGTATCTGCAGCGCATATCCGATCTCATTGCGCAGGCCAACGGCACCGACGAGGAGATGGAGATTCTCCTGAGTGTCGGCGACAACGCCGCCGCGCAGCCGCTCAGGGCTGATGCGTACAACGGTCAGTCCCGGCAGACGCACAATCTGAACAGCGAGTTCAATTTCGACACGTTCGTTGAAGGTAAGTCGAACGAGCTGGCCAAGGCGGCCGCGCTGCAGGTGGCCAACAACTCCGGAAATTCATACAACCCGCTGCTGCTCTACGGCGGCGTGGGGCTGGGCAAGACCCACCTGATGCAGGCAGTTGGCAACGAGATCCTCAAGCGCAAGCCGGAATCCAGGGTCGTTTATCTGCACTCGCAGCGCTTCGTGCAGGACATGGTCAAGGCGCTGCAACAGGGCACCATGCAGGATTTCATGCACTATTACCGTTCGGTTGATGCGCTGTTGATCGACGACATTCAGTTTTTTGCGAAGAAACTGCGTTCGCAGGAAGAGTTCTTCCACGTCTTCAACGCGCTTCTGGAGCGCGGGCATCAGATGGTGCTGACCTGCGACCGCTATCCGCGTGAGATTGACGGCCTGGAAGAGCGCCTGAAGTCGCGCTTCGTCTGGGGTCTGACCGTCGAGGTCGAGCCGCCGGAGCTCGAAACGCGAGTGGCCATCCTGATGAAGAAGGCAGAAGCAGAAGAGGTGGACCTCGATCCTGCCGTGGCCTTCTTCATTGCCGAGCGGATCCGCTCCAACGTTCGCGAGCTGGAGGGTGCGCTGCGCCGGGTCATTGCCAACGCACGGTTTACGGGTGCGCGGATCAGCGTGGACCAGGTCAAACGGGCGCTCAGGGATCTCTTTGCGATCCAGGACCGGCAGATTTCGATCGACAACATCCAGCGGACGGTCGCCGAGTACTACAACATCAAGATTGGTGACCTGCTGTCCAAGCGGCGCAATCGGACAATTGCCCGCCCGCGACAGGTGGCCATGGCGCTCGCCAAAGAGCTGACCAACCATTCCCTGCCGGAAATTGGCGACGCATTCGGTGGCAGAGACCACACGACGGTGCTGCACGCATGTCGTAAGATTGCAGAACTACGTGAATCCAGCGCGGACCTTGCTGAGGACCACAAGAATCTGACGCGTTTGCTATCGGGCTAGTGCAATGAAATTTACCCTTCCGCGAGAGCAGCTGCTCCGCCCCCTGCAACTGGTGACCGGCGTCGTCGAGCGCCGGCAAACCCTTCCTGTGTTGGCAAACTTGTTAATCAAGGCAACCGATAATCGCCTGGAGATAACGGGCACGGATCTCGAGGTGGAGCTGGTTGCCGAATGTGATGCGCTGGTGGAGCAGACCGGCGAGGCCACCCTGCCGGCGCGCAAGCTTGCAGACATCTGGCGTTCGCTGGGTGATGGTGCGGAAGTCACCGTCGGCGTCGAAGGCGATCGCGCGGTGGTGCGCTCGGGACGCAGCCGCTTCAGCCTGGCGACGCTGCCGGCGGGCGATTTTCCCAAAGTACCCGGCGGCGAGGCGGACGTTGCGCTGGAAGTGCCGCAGTCGGACCTGCGTGCACTCATCGACGCGGTGTCTTTTGCCATGGCGCAGCAGGATGTGCGCTATTTTCTGAACGGCATGCTGCTGGAAGTCACCGGCGACCATCTCCGCGCGGTTGCGACCGACGGCCATCGTCTTGCCATGAGCACGGTGGATTGTAGCAACCCCGGGGTGGCAGCGAAGGTGCAGGCGATTGTGCCGCGTAAAGGGGTACTGGAACTTGCCCGGCTGCTCGATGGTGAATCTGAAACCGTCGCGTTGCATCTAGGCGGCAACCATCTGACAGCCCAGGCAGGGCCGTTTACCATGACCACGAAGCTCGTTGACGGTCAGTTTCCCGATTATGAGAAGGTGGTGCCCGCAGACGGCTCCCGGGCGCTCGAAGGCGATCGCGAAACCCTGCGCCAGGCCTTTCAGCGGGCGTCCATTCTGTCCAATGAGAAATACCGTGGCGTACGCCTGACTCTTGCCGACGAGCAGCTGACCATTCAAGCGAACAATCCCGAGCAGGAAGAGGCGGAAGAGACCGTGGCGGTAGACTTCAACGGCGGCGATCTGGAAATCGGCTTCAACGTGAGCTATCTGCTCGACGTCCTGGGCGTGCTCGACACCGAGAGCGTGCGCCTCAGCGTTTCGGACGCCAACAGCTCCGCGCTGATTGAAGGGATTGGTGACGAATCGTCAGTTTACGTGGTCATGCCCATGCGGCTCTGATGCCGTCGGGTACGCGTCCCGGTGTACCTCAAAACCCTGCACATAGAGCACTTCCGCAACATCAATTGCGCTGATCTGGCGTTGTCGCCGGGTCTCAACTATTTCCATGGTGACAACGGCGCGGGAAAAACCGCGCTGCTGGAAGCGGTATATATGCTGGCGCGGGGGCGCTCTTTCCGCACCGCCAAGGTTGCTGCATTGATCAATCATGCAGCCGACCGGTTGCTCATGCGCGCAGAGCTGGGTGCCGACGTTTCCAGCGATGTGAATCACGCGGTTGCCCACATGATTGCAATGTCGAAAGACCGGTCCGGGCAGACCGAGCTCAGAATCGATGGGGAGAAGGAGCGGCGCATTTCTGAAACTGCGCGGTTGCTGCCCGTTCAGGTGTTGTTGCCCAGCGCGGCTGATCTGGTGCTGGGCAGTCCGGCAGAACGGCGCTCTTTTCTCGATTGGGGATTGTTTCACGTGGAACCTCAGTTTCTGGAGGTATCCCGTCGCTATCGACGCGTGCTGAGTCAACGTAACGCCTGGTTGAAGACGGCGGCGGATACGGAAACGCCGCAGAGTGACCCGTGGTTTGAGCAACTCTGCAGTTTGAGCACGGAAATGGGTCGTTTTCGACAAGGCTACCTGGACGAATTCCAGGGGGCGTTCTGCAGCGCGCTTGCGCGACTGGCGCCGGAGCTCGAGATTGATCTGGAGCTCGACTGGGGAGGCCTGGAATCCAGTGCTGAGGTGGTGAAAAAGTTGAGCGATTCTTTCTCGCGCGATGTAAAATTCGGGGTAACACATCGAGGTCCTCACCGGGCAGACCTGCTCTTCGTCACCGGCGGCAGAGTTGCAGCAGAAATCGTATCGAGAGGTCAGGCTAAGCTGATTGCCAGCGCCGCGCTGCTGGCTCAGGCAGAGCACCTGTACGCGGTGCGACAGCAGAAAAGTGTCTTCCTGATTGATGACTTCGGTGCTGAACTCGACGCCGGCCATTGGCGTCAGTTCACCGAGACGCTCGTCGCTCTGGGTTGCCAGATTCTGGCAACGTCGACGATGCCGCTGGAAGCGGCGGCGCTCGCTCAAACCGCTGAAATCCGCATGTTTCACGTGAAACAGGGTGAGATTGAGGCGGTTTCCGATTGAGTGAGTGTTGAGCGGCAGGGAAAAGGAACGGATTAAGGAAGAGAGGGCAACAGCCTAAGATGTCAGACGAAGAAACCTATGATTCAGGCAGCATCACGGTGCTGCGTGGATTGGACGCGGTACGCAAGCGCCCGGGCATGTATATCGGTGATACCGAAGACGGCACGGGCCTGCATCACATGGTGCAGGAGCTGGTAGACAACGCCATCGACGAGGCGCTCGCGGGCTTCTGCGACGAAATCCACGTCAATGTGCACCCTGAGGAGGCGGTTTCGGTCCGGGACAATGGTCGCGGCATCCCGGTAGACATTCATCCGGAAGAAAACGTCAGTGCCGCTGAAGTCATCATGACGACGCTGCATGCGGGGGGCAAATTCGACGACAACAGCTACAAAGTGTCCGGCGGACTTCACGGCGTGGGCGTATCCGTGGTCAACGCGCTGTCAGAGCGCTTTCGCCTGACGATCCGCCGCGACGGCAGGGTATACGAGCAGGAATATCGCGATGGTGTGCCGACCGCACCCCTGAATGAAGTGGGCGAAACCAACGAGCTGGGTACCGAATGCTACTTCAAACCCTCGCCGGAAACGTTCAACAACGTGCATTTCCAGTATGAAGTGCTCGCGAAACGCCTGCGGGAGCTGGCTTTCCTCAATTCCGGGGTAAAAATCAACCTGGTGGACGAACGTTCGGATAAATCTGAGGTGTTTCTCTATGAAGGCGGATTGCGCGCGTTCGTGGAGTATCTCAATCGCAATAAAACCGAGCTGAACGAGGTTTTCCACTTCACTGTCGATCGCGAAGACGGCATTGGCGTCGAAGTGGCAATGCAGTGGAACGACAGCTTTCAGGAGCAGGTATTCGCCTACACGAACAACATCCCCCAGGGTGACGGCGGCACGCATCTTGCCGGCTTCCGCGGTGCGCTGACCCGCACGCTGAACGGCTATATCGAACGCGAAGGATTGTCGAAGAAAGCTCAGGTCACCACCACCGGCGATGACGCCCGCGAAGGCTTGACGGCGGTTGTATCCGTTAAAGTGCCGGATCCCAAGTTTTCGTCCCAGACCAAGGACAAGCTCGTGTCGAGCGAGGTCAAAACGGCGGTAGAGCAGGAGCTCAACAAGTACTTTGCCGCCTACCTCGACGAGCACCCCCAGGACGCCCGTTCGGTGGTCGGAAAAATGATCGACGCCGCGCGTGCCCGGGAAGCGGCGCGCAAGGCGAGGGAAATGACCCGCCGCAAAGGCGCGTTGGATATTGCCGGGCTGCCCGGCAAGCTGGCTGATTGTCAGGAAAAAGACCCGGCCCTGTCGGAGCTTTTCCTGGTAGAGGGTGATTCGGCGGGTGGTTCCGCCAAGCAGGGGCGCGACCGCCGTACCCAGGCCATTCTGCCGCTGCGCGGCAAAATCCTGAACGTAGAAAAGGCACGCTTCGACAAGATGCTGTCTTCCCAGGAGGTCGGAACCCTGGTGACCGCGCTCGGCTGCGGTATTGGACGGGATGAATTCGATCCGGACAAGCTACGCTATCACAGCGTCGTGAT
>JAAUXY010150664.1_pt1 | contig 20450 bp, 25 predicted proteins | sample 7278121 | NCBI WGS metagenome assembly JAAUXY01 (sample SAMN14350117, study PRJNA611818) | marine sediment metagenome | isolation source: surface marine sediment (1.8m) | place: French Polynesia: Moorea | collected 2018-08 | reverse complement strand
GCGCTCTGCCGGCCCGAGGGAAAACGACGGCATGGAGTGTCGTCTACCGCCTCAGGCTGAGCGCTCCTGTATGGGTCTCTCTCGTCGTCGCATGGCCGGCGGCCTCCAATCTGTATCCGGCCTAGGAATAGCGGCTTCCCGATTGCGGGGCAACCGTCCCCGCCGCCCCGGGACGTCCCTCGGCCTACAAACCGCCACGATCCTCTGCGACGAAAATGCCCTGGCGGCACAAGGGGGCAGCATGCGGCGGATCCTGACAGTTTCGATCCTGATCCTGGCGGCCTCTTGGCTTGCGGGTGCGGCAGGCTGGGCTGCGCCGCCGGACTCCGCCTATGGCTGGCTCGAGCAGGTGCCGGCGCGGCGCATCGCGGATGCCTTTGCGCCGCCGGCAGGCTTCGACCGCAGCGCCGCGCCAGCCGGCAGCTACGGCGACTGGCTGCGCCACCTTCCGCTGGCGCCGCCGGGCACGCCGGTGCGCAACCACGACGGCCGCGAGAAGGGCAACCAAGCCTCGGCCGCTGCGGTGATCGAGATCGACGTCGGCCGGCGGGATCTGCAGCAATGCGCCGACGCCGTCATGCGGTTGCGCGCCGAATACCTGCGTGCGGCCGGACGGGCGGCGGACCTGAGCTTCAAGTTCACCAGCGGTCATGCTTTCCCCTATAGCCGCTGGCTCGCCGGCAAGCGGCCGCGGGTCCGGGGCAACGATGTCGGCTGGACCCAGGGCGCCGCCCGCGCCGACGGCCGAGGTCAGTTCCGCGCCTGGCTCGACGTGATCTTCACCTACGCCGGCACCTGGTCGATGGTCCGGGACTCCGCGCCCGTCGCCTCGGTATCGGGGCTGCGGATCGGTGACGTGTTGATCCAGGGCGCCTTTCCAGGCCACGCGCTCTTGGTCGTCGACCTGGCCCGCAACCCGGCGGGCGAGACCGCAGTCCTGCTGGCCCAGAGCTACATGCCGGCCCAGAGTATCCACGTCGTGGTCAATCCGGCAGACCCGACCGGCGGCGCCTGGTACCGCCTCGACGACCGCCGCCCGATTCCCACCCCGGACTGGCCCCGCCCCTTCTCGCCCAAGGACTTCCGGCGCCTGCCCGACACGGCTCCGGCCAGCTGACCCGCAAGGCAAAAGGGCCCGCCGCTCGGCGGGCCCTGGCGGATAACCCGTTTGCCTGCTGCGCCTAGCGCTTGGAGAACTGGAAGCTGCGGCGGGCCTTGGCCTTGCCGTACTTCTTGCGCTCCACCACGCGGGAGTCGCGGGTCAGGAAGCCGCCCTTCTTGAGCAGGGGCCGCAGGGCCGGCTCGAAATTGACCAGGGCGCGCGAGATGCCGTGGCGCACCGCGCCGGCCTGGCCCGAGAGCCCACCACCGGAGACCGTGCACAGGACGTCGTACTGGCCGGTCCGTTCGGCGACCAGGAAGGGCTGGTTGAGGATCATGCGCAGCACCGGGCGGGCGAAGTAGGTCTCGACGTCGCGGCCGTTGACCGTGACCTTGCCGGCGCCGGGCTTGATCCAGACCCGAGCGACCGCGTCCTTACGCTTGCCGGTGGCGTAGGCGCGGCCCTGGGCGTCCAGCTTGGGCTCGGCCGTGGCGGCGGCCTCCTCGGGGGTCGGGACCACACCGGTCGCCGCGCCCAGGTCCTTGAGGTCCGTGACCGTCTGGGTTTCTTCGGCCATGGCCTTACGCGCTCCTCTTGTTCTTCGGGTTGCGCGCCGCGAGGTCCAGGGCCTCGGGCTGCTGCGCCTGGTGGGAATGCTCGGGTCCGGCATAGACCTTGAGGTTCTTGAGCTGCCGGCGGCCCAGGGGCCCGCGCGGGATCATGCGCTCGACCGCCTTCTCGATCACCCGCTCGGCGTGGGGGCCGTCCAGGATCTGGCGCATCGAGCGGTGCTTGATGCCGCCGGGATAGCCGGTGTGCCAGTAGAAGAGCTTGTCATCCAGCTTGCGGCCGGTGAGCTTGACCTTCTTGGCGTTGATGACGATCACGTGGTCGCCGCAGTCGACGTGGGGCGTATAGCTCGTCTTGTGCTTGCCGCGCAGGATGTTGGCGACCTGCGTGGCGAGACGGCCGAGCACGACGCCCTCGGCGTCGATCAGGACCCACTTCTTGTCGACCTCGGCCGGCTTGGCTGAATAGGTCTTCATGGAGGTCATCCGCTTGAAATACAATATTATTTTCTGAAAGGCCCGGCCGGCATGGCAGCCGTCATCTGGGCCAAGCCGCGCGTTTTTACGCCGCGGGCACAGTCCCGTCAACCGCCAAAACTCGCCTTTGTCCAAATGCTTGTATTCGCGGTATAATGATACCGTCGCACAAGCGCTCTTCAGGACGCCGAATTCAGCGAAGGGCCGCCGATCGGGCGCTCCGCCGCGCTGCCCGGGTGTTATCGATCGGTTAAGGCTCTGGGGCTATCGCTATCTGAGGAGCAATCCCGGCACGTCTCGATGCCGCGCAGGGAGACTCAAGATGAGACGCCCGACCGCTCTTCGCCGCTGCTGGCCGGCCGCCGTGCTGGCCGGCTGCCTCGCGGCGGGACTCCCGGCCAGGGGCCTGGCCCAGGCTTGTCCCGAGAGACCGCAGCCGCCGGCCAGCCTTGCTGCGCATATGAACATGGCCGAGACCATCGTCCTGGCGCGCACGCTTTCAGCCCAGAGGCTCGCCAGCTACACCGCCGAACGGCTCGACGCCGCCGCCGTGGTCCAGTTCGAGACCCTCGAGGTGCTCTTCGGAACCGCCGAGCCCTATTTCCATCTGCTCACCGCGAGCCCGTCCCTGGTCGACCCGAAGACCGCTCAAGCCGCCTCGCTCGGCGACGGTCCGGGCGGCCTGCCGCCGGACACCGACTTCGACGGCCACCGCGACCCGGCCTTCTGGGACCTCGGCCTGTCTCGGCCCGAGATCAGCGGCAGCGACACCTCGACCCCCTGTAGGCGCAGCAGCACCCCGCGGTACTTCCAGGGACACGCCTATCTCCTGTTCATCACCGAGCGGGGCGAGGTCTCCGAGGTGCTGCGCGACGACCCCTTGTCGGAGAGCATCAACACCGGGATCTACAGCGCCCCGCTCGATACCGCCGCCGGCTACCACCTCTTCGCCGAGCGGGTCGAGGCGCCCGGCGACCTATGGCTGGCCGCCGTGAAGGCGATGCTGTCCAAGGCGCCCGTCTTCACTGCGGCGCGCGACCTCCTGGGCAATCCGCGCTGGCTGAAGAGGCTCGGAGAGTTGAGCGAAACGGACCGTGAGGCGCGGCCCATCGCCCTGGCGCCGATCGACTATCTCAAAGGCATGCGCGCCGTCGCCATCGTCGAGGCCGTGGCCTGCGCCGCGCAGCCCGGCTCGGACCCGGTCTATGCCCGCGGCGGCAGCCGGGTGTGCCTGCGCAAGCTTCGGCAGCTCATGGGCGAGGATCGCGGCCTGCCGGCCAAGCTCGACTGGGCCCGGCAGAGTGACATCTCCCGGAGCGGGATCGACGTCCCGTCTCGGCTGCTGGTCTACGAATACAGCGATCTCGTCGGGCAAAGCCATCGCGCCGAGGCCGTGGCCCAGGCCGGGATCGGCTGGACCCGCCTCGGGCCGGCCGCCGGCGGCCCCAGCCTGGGCCGCATGCTGCCGATCGAGGACGGCGAGCTCGACTTCACGGACCTCCTCTCCCGCCTCGACTTTTCGGCCAACCCCAGGATACGGCTGAGCGACTTGGTCGCCCGCCTGGCCCCCTATACCAAGGGAAGGGAATATTGACCTGTTTCATGGGCCTCATCGAAGGCGGCGCTGTCGTGCCTTCCCTTGGTATTAGCCCTGTGGCGGGATCGAGTAGGTCGCGGTGACGTGGGCCACGGGGCCCTCGCCCGCGTCCGCCTCGCTGAAGATCTCGACGTCACCGTAGGCCAGGCGCTTGCCGAGCTTGAGGATTCGGGCGTAGGCCAGCAGGTCGGCCGGGCCCGGACGGCGCAGGAAGTTGCAGGTCAGGCTGGTGGTGACCGCCATCTCGACCGGGCCGATCAGGCTGAGGACCGCGACGAAGGCGGCGAAGTCGGCCAGGCCCATGGTCGCCGGGCCCGAGATCGTGCCGCCCGGGCGCAGCAGGTCGCTCTTGTAGGGCAGGCGCACGACCGCCGTGCCGCGGCCGATGTCGTCGACCGTGATGCCCAAGGTCTTGGCGAAAGGCAGCTCCCGCTCGCAGAGCGCCTCGATCTCGTCCTTGGTGATCCTGGGCATGCCGTCCCGGTCCTCCTCTCTCTGCCCGACCTCGCCGACTCTCTTTGCCCGGAAAGCGCCACCGAGGCAACGGCCTGCGATTCCCCCGCGCCGGTTTCGGCGCTATGCTGGGGCCTCGAGGCGACAGCGGAGAGATCGAGGCGGATCATGGCGATGGAGACGGCGGCCGACACCCTGGACCGGGAGGCTCTGGTCCTGCGCAGCGACGCCGAGGGCGTGGCGACCCTGACCCTGAACCGGCCCAAGGCCTACAACGCCCTCTCGCTGGAGATGATGCGCAGCCTGCGCGCGGTGCTGGAGGCGATCGCCTGCGAGCCCGAAGTCCGGGCCGTGGTGCTGCAGGGCGCCGGCAAGGGCTTCTGCGCCGGGCACGACCTGAAGGAGCTGCGGGCCAACCCCGGGCGGCCCTTCTACGAGGAGACCTTCGCGGAGTGCAGCCGCCTGATGCTGGCCATCGTGCGCCTGCCGATTCCGGTGATCGCCAAGGTGCACGGCATCGCAACCGCGGCCGGCTGCCAGCTGGTCGCGACCTGCGACCTGGCGGTGGCGGCGGAGACCGCCCGCTTCGCCACGCCTGGGGTCAACATCGGCCTCTTCTGCTCGACCCCCATGGTCGCCCTGTCGCGCAACGTGCCGCGCAAGCAGGCCATGGAGATGCTGCTGCTGGGCGAGATGCAGCCGGCGCGCCGCGGCCTTGAGATCGGCCTGATCAACAGGGCCGTGCCCGAGGCCGAGCTCGACGCCGCGGTCGAAGAAATGGCGCGGACCCTCCTCTCCAAGTCGCCCTTGATCCTCAAGATCGGCAAGGAGGCCTTCTACCGCCAGGCCGAGATGGACCTGGAGGCCGCCTACGCCTACACCGCCGAGGTCATGACCGAGAACATGCTGACCCGCGACGCCGGCGAGGGCATCGACGCCTTCATCGAGAAGCGCCATCCGAGCTGGACCGGCGCGTGAACGGCGACGGGATGACCGACCACGAGGCCTACAGCGACGACCTGCTCCGCGGCATCCTGCGGGATGTCCGGACCATCGCCATGGTCGGCGCCAGCCCCAAATGGGTGCGGCCCAGCTACTTCGCCATGAAGTACCTGCAGGAGAAGGGCTACCGGGTGATCCCGGTGAACCCGGCCGCCGCCGGCCAGAAGATCCTGGGCGAGACCTGCTACGCCAGCCTGGCCGAGGTGCCGGGGCCCATCGACCTGGTCGACATCTTCCGCAACAGCGAGGCCGCCGGGCCGATCACCGAGGAGGCCGTCGCGCTGGCCGGAGAGAAGCAGATCAAGGTGATCTGGATGCAGCTCGGCGTGCGCAACGACGCGGCCGCGGCAAAGGCCGAGGCGGCGGGCCTCACCGTGATCATGAACCGCTGCCCCAAGATCGAGTGGGGCCGCCTCCACGGCGAGCTTTCCTGGGGCGGCATCAACTCCCGGATCATCTCGGCAAAGCGGCGCCGGCTACGGGTGGCGTGAGGGCGTAGGCGCTTTCAGATGTCAGGGATCGATGCGCCTACCCTTCGACAGGCTCAGGGTGAGGAAGCATCAGGGGCCTAGAGCACGATGCTATGAGGTTGAAGCAACCTCATATCTGAATCGTGCTCTAAACTGTTGAAGTAGAGCGGGATTCAGACATGAAGCCGGATTGGCTTAATGTCATCCCGCTCTAGGGGCTCGTCCTCACACTGAGCCTGTCGAAGTGCGAGGGTGAGCTTGGGCTGGCTGTTTCAGCCGGCCGAAGAGGAATACGGAATGAGCAAAGACGGCGACGACTTCGGCTTCGAGACCCGGGCGATCCACGCCGGGAGCCAGCCGGACCCAGTGACCGGCGCGCGCAACGTGCCGATTTACCAGACGACCTCCTACGTCTTCCACGACGTCGACCACGCGGCCTCGCTCTTCAACCTGCAGACCTTTGGCTATCTCTACACCCGGGTCGGCAACCCGACCGTCGCCGCGCTGGAGGAGCGGGTCGCGAGCCTGGAGAACGGCCGCGGCGCGGTGGCCTGCGCCTCGGGCCACGCGGCCCAGCTGCTGGCCTTCTTCACCCTGCTGGAGGCCGGCGACCGCTTCGTCGCCTCGCCCTTCCTCTACGGCGGCTCGGTGACCCAGTTCACGCATACCTTCAAGAAGTTCGGCTGGCACTGCGACTTCGTCGATCCGCGCGACCTGGCGGCGGTCGAGGCCGCTGTCGGGCCGCAGACCAAGGCGATCTTCGTCGAGAGCCTGTCCAACCCCGGCGGCGTGGTTGCCGACCTCGAGGGCCTGTCCGAGATCGCCCGCCGCGCCGGCATCCCGCTGATCGTCGACAACACCATGGCCTCGCCCTACCTCTGCCAGCCCTTCGACTGGGGCGCCGACATCGTCATCCACTCCCTGACCAAGTTCCTCTCGGGCCACGGCACCTCGATGGGCGGCGTCGTGGTGGAATCGGGCCGCTTCGACTGGGGCCAGAATGACAAGTTCCCCTCCCTCACCCAGCCGGACCCGGCCTATCACGGCCTGACCTTCTACGAGACCTTCGGCGACTTCGGCTTCTCCATGAAGGCGCGCGCGGTGGCCCTGCGCGACCTAGGCCCAGCGCTGTCGCCGACCAACGCCTTTATGATCCTGACCGGGATCGAGACCCTGCCGCTGAGGATGGAGCGCCACGTAACCAATGCCCGGGCCGTGGCCGAATTCCTTGAGGGCCATCCGGCGGTCGCTTGGGTTTCCCACGCCGGCCTGGAGTCCAGCCCCGAGCACGCTCGGGCCAGCAAATACCTGCCCAAGGGCGTGGGCCCGGTCTTCACCTTCGGGGTTGTGGGCGGCTACGCGGTTGGCACCCGCCTGGTCGAGAGCTGCGAACTGATGAGCCATCTCGCCAACGTCGGCGATACCCGATCCTTGATTATCCACCCGGCGTCGACCACCCACCGCCAGCTCACCGAGGAGCAGCAGGTCGCCTCCGGCGCCGGCCCCGAGGTGATCCGCATCTCGATCGGCCTGGAGACGGTCGACGACATCATCGCCGACCTTGACCAGGCCCTGGCCCGCGCCACGGCCAAGGCCCGGGCGGCGGAGTAGCCAGCGCGCCGCGATATCGGGGACGGCCAAGCTACAACAGCGCCGGAGAACCGCGCCGCCGCTGCGGTCTCCCCTCGGTCAGCTCCCCTCACCCAGCTTCGGCTAAGGCTCGGCCTTTAGCCTCACCAAGCCTCCACATCCCTCTCCCGAGGGAGAGGGAGGGGCCCGGCGCGATAGCGACGGGAGGGTGAGGGCCTTCATCTGAACGACACGCTACGTATCTCGCCTTAGAATCGCGACAACGACACACCCAAACGCGGTCAGGTTTCTGCCTCCTGCAAGGCCAGATCGAGCAGCCGCCGAAGCTCGGCGGCGGTGTCGCGGCCAAGGCCGCGGCGGAAGTCGCGCTCGGCGGCCTGCCACAGCGGGAAGGCCGCTTCGAAGACCTTGCGGCCGGACGCCGTGATCCGCACTGCGCGACGGCGCCGATCCGGACCGGGGCCGATCTCGATCCAGCCGGCGCGCTCCATGGGGCGCAGGTTGCGGGTCAGGGTCGTGCGGTCCATGGCCAGGCGCTCGGCCAGCTCGGTGATCGACAGGCCGCCGTCGCGCAGGACGTTGGCCAGGACCGAATACTGGGTCAGCTTGATCCCTGCCGGGCGCAGCGCCCGGTCGTAGGCCTGGGTGACCCGCCGTGCGGTCCGCCGCAGGACCGCGCAGGTGCAGTGCGCATCCGGCGGCCGGACGTCCGGCGGGACCCTCCCCTGCTTTGCACGCATGGCGATCGCAATTGACTCCCGAAGCCGCTTAGTCGAGTGTAGCTACACGAGTTTACGACGCGCGGGGAGGCCATGTCCATCGTCAGCGAAGCCTTGCAGGACCGGGAGTTCGGGGTCGCGTCGCTCGAGACCTTGAAGGCGATGAGCGGCCTGGAGTTCCTTCAGGCCCTGCTGGAGCGGCGCCTGCCGGCCCCGCCGATCACCCGGACCCTGGGCTTCGTCCTGACCGAAGTCTCGGAAGGCCACGCGCTGTTCCGAGGCGAGCCAAGCTTCGATCACTACAATCCGATCGGCTCGGTGCACGGCGGCTGGGCGGCGACCCTGCTCGATTCCTGCATGGGTTGCGCGGTCCAATCGACCCTGCCCCGGGGCAGCGGCTACACGACAGTAGAGTTCAAGATCAACCTGCTGCGCGGCATGACCGACAAGACCGGACTGGTCGAGGCCGAGGGCACGATCGTGCAGTCCGGGCGCCGGGTCGGTGTCGCCGAAGGCCGCCTGACCGACGGCGAGGGCCGCTTGCTCGCCTTCGGCACCACCACCTGCCTGATCTTTCCGCTGTGAGCCTTGATGCTTGATCCGAGCATGAGAGAAGGAAGAAACCAGTGACCACCCAGGCCTCCTTGTCCGCCGCGTCGAGCTGGCGCACGCCGCTGCTGGTCATCCTCGCCGGCTGCCTGATCGCCATGATCGGCTTCGGCGTGCGCTCGGTCTTCGGGCTCTTCCTGGAGCCCATGACGGTGGCCAAGGGCTGGGACCGCGAGACCTTCGCGCTCGCCATGGCGATCCAGAACCTGCTCTGGGGCATCGGCGTGCCGGTCGCGGGCGCCATCGCCGACCGCTATGGCCCGGCCCGGGTCATGACCCTGGGCGCCCTGGTCTACGGCGCCGGGGTCTGGGGCATGGCCGAGGCCGACAGCGGCCTGATGCTGCACGTCTTCGGCGGGGTGCTGACCGGCGTGGGGGTGGCCTTCACCGCCTTCTCCCTAGCCCTGGCCTCGATGGCCCGGGTGGTCGGGCCCGAACGGCGCTCCCTGGCGCTGGGCCTCGGCACCGCGGCCGGATCCTTCGGCCAGGTCGTCTTCTCGCCGCTCGGCCAGGCGATGATCGCCCAGTTCGGCTGGCAGCCGGCGCTGCTGATCCTGGCCGCCTCGGCCCTGGTCATCATCCCCCTCGCCTTCGTCCTGCCCGGCGACCCCGGGGTCAAGGGCGAGGCGGTGAGCGAGCAGAGCATCGGCCAGGCGCTGCGCGAAGCCGGCGGGCACAGCGGCTACGTGCTCCTGACCCTCGGCTTCTTCGTCTGCGGCTTCCACGTCGCCTTCATCACGGTGCACTTCCCGGCCTATGCCAAGGACCTGGGTCTGGGCGCGGAGGTCGGCGCCTATTCCATCGCCATCGTCGGCCTGTTCAACATCATCGGCTCCTTCCTCTCGGGCGCCGCCGGCCAGCGCTGGAGCAAGAAGTACGGGCTCTCGGCCATCTACTTCGCCCGCGCGGTCGCCATCACCGGCCTGCTGCTGGCCCCCAAGACCGAGCTCACGCTCTACCTCTTCGCGGCGGTGATGGGGATCCTCTGGCTGTCGACCGTGCCCCTGACCACGGGGATCGTGGCCCAGGTCTTCGGGGTCCGCTACATGGCGACGCTCTTCGGGATCGTCTTCCTCAGCCACCAGGTCGGCAGCTTCCTCGGGGTCTGGCTCGGCGGCCGGCTCTACGACACGACCGGCTCCTACGATTCCATGTGGTGGGCCGGTGTCGCGCTCGGATTGCTGGCCGCGGCGGTGCACCTGCCGATCAACGAGAAGCCGCTGGCCCGCCTCTCCGCCCGGGCCTCGACCTGAAGGCTCTTGCCGGATCCAGGCGACCAGCTTCCGCGGCCGGGGGCGTCGGACTCCGCAAATAGGTCTTGAGTAATATGAGATTAACCTAAAATGCGTACTAATCCTCTCGTCCCGATCGCCGCCATCCGGGGGGCGGCGGCAGCCTGGCGAGAGCGACGATGGAATTTAGCAAAACCGCCCAAGAACGCCTGGCCTTCGCCGGCCTCTCTCCGGAAGTTCGCGGCCTGCTGCCAGAGCTTTTCGAGGTCCTGGAACCAGAGTTCCCCGGGATCCTGAACCGCTTCTACGACTATCTCGGCCGCTGGCCGGCCCTGGCGCCCCTGCTCTGCGGGGACGGCAAGATCGAGGCCCTGAAGCGGGCGCAGAGCGCGCATTGGCGGCTGATGTTCTCCGGCCGTTTCGATGCCGAGTACTTCGAGCGGGCCACCGCCATCGGCCGCGCGCACCAGCGCATCGGCCTGGCGCCGAACTGGTACATCGGCGGCTACACCTTCCTGCTGACCCGGATGCTGACCGTCCTCACGGCCAAGTACCGCCGAGCGCCCGAGAAGCTAGACCGGGCGGTGGACGCGGTCACCCGGACCATCCTTTTCGACATGGAGCTCGCCACCTCGGTCTACATCGCCTCGGGCCAGGAACTGCTTCAGCAGGAGCTCCGACGCCTGGCCGACAACCTGGAAGCCGAGGTCGACGGCGTGGTCGAAAAGGTCGCCCGCCAGACCAAGGAGGTCGAAAGCTTCGCCGGCGAGATGCACGCCGCCGCGGAACGGACCGGCATGAGCGCCTCGACCGTGGCCTCGGCCTCGGAGGAGGCCTCGACCAGCGTCGAGACCGTGGCCGCCGCCACCGAGGAGTTCCAGGTCTCGGTCCAGGAGATCGGACGCCAGACCGCCCAGTCCAAGGACGTTACCCGGCAGGCGGTGACCGAGGCGAACAGTGCCAGTCAGGTTATCGGCGAACTCGACACCAGCGCCCAGGAGATCGGCGACATCATCAAGGTGATCTCGGACATCGCGGCGCAGACCAACCTGCTGGCGCTCAACGCGACCATCGAGGCGGCGCGCGCCGGCGAAGCCGGCAAAGGCTTTGCGGTCGTCGCCAACGAGGTCAAGAGCCTGGCCAACGAGACCGCCAAGGCGACCGACGAGATCTCCCAGCAGGTCGCCAAGATCCAGGAGGCGACGGGCGGCGCGGTCGACACCATCCGGCGGGTGAGCGAGGTCATCGCCCGGCTGGACGAGGTCTCGGCGGCGATCGACACGGCGGCCGATCAGCAGAAGCAGGCCGCGCTGGAGATCAGCGGCAGCATCCAGGAGGCGGCCTCGGGCAACCGTGAGGTCGCCAAGACCATCCAGACCGTGGCGGCGGAATCCCAGGACGTCGCACAGCTTTCCGGCTCGGTCCGCGAGAGCGCGGCCGGGGCCAGCTCCGAGGTCAAGCTGCTGGTCGAAAGCATCGGCTCGATCCTGGCCGAGCTGCGCAGCGACCGGCGCTTCGGCGCCCGGGACAAGGCCCGGCCCGACGCCTCCGCGGCCTGAGGTCGCTCGCCCGTCTACTCCGCGTCCCGCCTGAGGAAATCCTGCAGCAGCTTGCCGCGCTCGGGGCGGAAGGCCTCGGCCAGGACCTCGAGCGCGTCGATGCGGTCGAGTCGGAAACAGCGGAAGTCCTGGCGCAGCTCGCACCAGGACACCAGCAGCCAGACCGGGCCGTAGAAGGCCAGAGCCAGGGGCCGGACACTGCGGCTGGTCCGCCGCTCCTCCCGGTCCCGGTAGTCGAAGGCCAGCTTGCGCCGGTCGCGGATCGCCCGGCGCAGCGTACGGGGGTCGACCGACAGGGGCTCGGCGTAGTGCGCCGCGGGCGCCAGCAGCGCGGTCTGCGCCATGTGGGCGCGCAGCTCCTCCGGCACCACCGCCTCGACCTTGGCGATGACGTTGGCGGCCGAGTCCGCCATCTCCGGATCGGTCCAGGACTCCACGATCCGGGCGCCGAGCACCAGGGCCTCGAGCTCGCGCTCGTTGAACATCAGGGGCGGCAAGTCGTAGCCGTTGCGCAGCACGTAGCCGACCCCGGCCTCGCCCTCGATCGGCACCCCGGAGCCGACGAGGTCGCGGATGTCGCGATAGACCGTCCGCTCCGAGATCTCGAGCTTCTCGGCCAGATCCCGGGCCCGCACCAGCTTGTTGCGGCGCAGAATCTGGATGATCTGAAACAGGCGGTCGGCCCGCCGCATCGCGCTTCCCCTCGTGTCCACGGTCGGCTTTGCTTCCTGACACCCTACTGTCAGGAAGCAGCAGGCTAGCAGAGTCTCACTGACAGCATGTTGTCAGGAGGCTTTGCCTAGCATGGGAGCTGGTTTTCAGGAAGCGACGAGGAGAAGGAACATGCCCGGCCGCCATGTCTATTTCACCAATCCAGCCTGTCCCGCCTTTATCGCCGAGGACCTGGATCATCGTTTCAACGCTATCGGCGGCGCGCAACGGCACGCCGTGGCCGGGCGGGTCCGGAGGTCGCAAAGTCTGGCCGCCAGCCGCGCGCTGCGGGGCCTCAGCCGTCACCTGCTGCGCGACATCGGCATCGACCTCGGCGCCGCATGACCCGCACCGATGAAATGGGGAGACGTGAGATGGGACCCTACTACGATGCGATTTCACTGATGATCTGGCGGCTGCCCGAACCCCGACAGACGCCGTGGGCCGCGTATCGCGGTGCTGCCCCCGAAGGCCGACCGCGGCGGCGTCTGTTGCAAATCGGAGGCCCGATCCTGCGCCGTCCTCTGCGCCGCCTCGCGCACGATCGGGTCACAGCGCAACGCTGCGGCGCGTGACCTCTGACACGGCCCCGCCGGGGCCGCCCCGGAACCTTCGGTCCGCCGGTACCGGGGCGGCCGAGGTCAGTCGAGGATCAGGGCGAGCAGGGCGAGGCCGCCGAGGAGGAACGCCCAGCCGGGCAGCCTGATCGTGACGTCCTTGGTCAGCCACTGCTTGGCCGCGGTCATGTCGAGCTTCTTGGCGTCGCTGTGCACGTCTTCCTCCTTCGCTTCAGGGAACGGCGCCTCCCCGCTGTCGCGTGAGGCCCGGGCCGGCTGAGCCTTGAAATACTCGGCCAACTCTCATTGCGATGTGTTGCCGGGACCGCCGAATTCAAGCAGGGGGCCAGCGAATGAGCGGTCCGATCGAACTTTCCGAAGACTCCTTCGGGCTTTCGCGATCAGGCACGGCGGCGGCGGATCGGCCGCCTGTCAGGCTCGGTGGTAGCTGGCAATCTCGATCAGGTTGTTGTCCGGATCGCGGCAGTAGACCGAGGCGATATGGCCTTCGGCGCCGGTCCGCTGGCCCGGGCCCCATTCGATCGGCACGCCGCAGGCCGCGAGGTGCGCGATCACCGCCTCGATCGCCTGTTCCGTGACGAAGCAAAGGTCCGCGCTGCCCGGTAGGGGCCGCTCGGCGACCAGGTCGATCGGCGTCGGATGGGGGTGCAGGTTGATTTTCTGCCGGCCGTAGTGGAGCGCCACCCGGCCCTCGCCGAAGCCGCGCCGCTCCATGCCCAGCACCTCCTGATAGAAGGCGCAGGTCGCCTCGATGTCCCGCACGGTCAGGACCAGGTGGTCGAGGCGATCGATGGTGATCCCGGTCATCGCCGGCACGCCCTACTCGGCCGGCACCGCGAGCGGCCGGCGCTGCTCGCCCGGCAGCAGGGCGGCTGCTAGGAACCCGAGGCCCGAGAAGGCCGCCAGCACGAAGAACAGCAGGGTGAACTCGCCGGTCGCGCCCTTGGTCCAGGAAACGAACCAGATCGCCAGCGGCGCGACCCCGAAGGCGAGCACGAACTTGATGCCGAAGGCCAGGTTGCGGTGCCGCTGCGGCGTGAAGCGCGCCAGCAGCATGTTCTCCGCGGGTAGCACGGCGGTGCTCATCATGACCGAAAGCACCGCGGCAAGGATCAGCGGCAGCCCGAAGGCGCTGGCGACCGCCGCCAGCATGATCACCTGGAACAGCAGGCCGGCCAGGTAGATCGGCTTCAAGGGATAGCGGTCCGCCAGGTGCCCGCCGATGATCTGCATCCCGGCGGCCAGGAAATAGACGATCGTCACCACCATGCCGACGCCCAGGGTGCCCTCGCCGAGCATGTCGGCGAGCCGAAGGTCGAAGACCTTGGGAAAGGCGGTCTGGGTCGCGTGGAAGATGAAGCCGACGCAGAACATCGTGACCAGGAGAATCAGGAAGGCGCGCAGCATGTCGGCGCGGCTGTGCGTCGGCTCGGGCGCGCGGTCCTCCTTGAGGTCGGAGACCCAGCCACGCGCCAGGCAGACGACCAGCGCAAGCCCGGTCAGGACCGAGATCGTGCCCGGAACGAAGAAGGCGGCCCGCCAGCCGAAGCCGTCGATCAGGCCGCCGGTGATCATGCCGGCCGCGCCGATTCCGATCCCGCCGAAGATGCCGTTGATGCCGAGCGCCTTGCCCCGCGCCTCGGCGCAACGGACCACCCAGGCGATGCCGACCGGATGATAGATGGCGGCGAAGACGCCGAGGGCGGCCAAGCCCAGCAGCATCGTGTCCGGCGACGGCGCGAAGGCGCAGAGCCAGCAGGCCGCGCCCATGCCCAGGAACATGACCGCCATCATGCCCGGCGCGCTCCAACGGTCCGCCAGCCAGCCGGCCGGCAGGGCGCAGAGCCCGACCAGCAGGGACCCCAGCGTCCAGAGCTCGATCAACTCATGGAACGGCTGATCCCACTCGGCTTCTAGGGCGAGCACGATGACGAAGAAGAAGGCCGTCAGCATGTGCATGTAGGCATGGCCGAGGCAGGAAAACCCCAGGGAGAGTCTGGCCTGCCAGACGGACATCGTGGCTCGCTCCTTACGGTGGGACAGTCCTCGGTACACGCACCGCGCTAGGTGGACAAGCAGGGAAAGCGCAGAGCAGTCATGCGCTGTGACAGTTTTGTGCCGAAAGCGACACAAGTTGTGACAACGATAGGTCGAGAATGGTCTTCATATTGACGCCCCAATTGGGCCCTTTACTAGCCGCAATGCCTTGGAATGCTTAGGGCGTCGGGAGAGGGAAAAGTGGCAGTAGCAGGACGAGGATACAATGCAGACCGCCGACGCACTGTTGAACAGCCAAGCGCCCGCCCCGTCTCAAATGGGGCATGACGGTTCGCCCGATGACATCGACATCGACCGGATCGTCTGGGATCTGGAATATCGCGAAGAAGTCCGCCGCCGCCTCAGCCACTCGGGCTGACCGCATCGCCCCGACTTCGCCCGCCCTTGGTCGCCGAGCGCAACTCGCTCGGCCGAATCGATCCCGCTTGAACGGCGACCGGCGATTCTGGATCCCGCGCCTCGACCCGCCCGGTCCTTCGGGTTCATGGCGCCCCCGCACCATCACGTAAAGGCTCAGTATGTTTTCACGGCGACCGACGGCCGGATGCCGGCCGACGTTTCGGCGCTGCGCCGCGTTCTGCACGGCCGGTGCGCTCTGCCTGCTTGCTGCGCTGGCCCTGCCGTCCAACGGCCGGGCCGATGACCCCCTGCGCGCGGACGCGATGGTCCTCTTCATCTCTTTCTGGAACACCACCGCGTTTCTGATGGCCTGCCCCAGCTACGTCGGCGAGAACCCGCCCTACCTGGCGGCGGCGGAGGCCTGGAAGAAACGCCACGACCCGATCCTCGAGCGCATGGCCATCGTGATCGAGCGCAGCGGCGGCCTGCCCGTGGAGGACAAGCAGCGCATCGCGGACGCCGCCCTGCAGGAGGCAAAGACCTGGCTGGCCGCGCGCGGCGACTCCGGCCTTTACTGCTTCGGCCTCGATGACGAACTGGACAACGGCACCTTCGACTTCGAGAACCAGCAGGAGGTCGCGCCGGCTCTGCGACGGCTGATGAAGGCCGACCTCGGCTGACGGCCCCTGCCGCCCCTCACCCTTCGCGCGGGTTCAGTCCTCACCGCGGGTCTCGGCGCCGATCCAGGCCAGGAAGTCCGGATTGCCGGCTTCGATCGGCAGAGCCACGACGCAGGGGCAATCATAGCCGTGCCGCGCCTTGACCGAGGCGGTCAGGCGCTCGACCAGATCGCGGCGGGTCTTGGCGATCAGCACCGCCTCGCTGCCCTCCTGCACCTCGCCGTCCCACCAGAAGATCGGAACCATGCCCGGGATCACGTTGGCGCAGGCGGCCAGGCGCGCCTCCACCAGGGCGCGGCCCAGAGCCCGCGCCTCCTCCGGCGTCTCCGCCGTCATATAGACCAGACAATAGGTCATGCCGCCCTCCGCTCCGCCCCGAACTCTGGCCCGAACTCTAGCCCGGTCAGCGGTGATTCGCTTCGCGGCGCAGTCTAGTCTAGGATAATCTCGACGTCACCGAAGTCACTCGACGGGGGGCCCCTTGACGGGGGGAGGAGAAGTGATGGAGGCCAAGGTGATTCCGCTTCGCCGCAGCTGGCGGCGCAGCGGCGGACGACGGGTCGCGTCGCGGCCTTCGCCGGCCCAGCAGGCCTGGCTGCTGCGCGGGCTCGATCAGCCGGGCGGCAAGCTGCCGCTTTTCGATCGCGACGGGCAGCCGATCAGCCCCAGGACGATCAAGAGCTGCATTGCGCGCGGCTGGGCCGAGCCCTGGTTCGCCAACCCGATCAAGCCGGACTGGCTGGTCTGCAAGTTGACCGCCGCCGGGCGGGACGCGGTGGCCGGCGAGACACCGTCGTCCTGACCGACGGCTGTCGTCGGCCGGACGGCCAGCGGGACGCGCCTTGGGTTCCGGCACGCTTTTCGTGCGCTTCCGCGATTGATTGCTATCAATGCGGTGCTGGACCCGAACCCCATACCTAAATATGTAGAACGGCCAAAAAGTCGGATTGAGGCGCAAGGCCAGATCGGCGCTACGTCTGAATCCGGCGTCGGAACACTGAGCGCGGGCGGGTTCGCTCGGACGGACGAAACCAGGCTCGGTCTCGTCTAACCAAGATCCGCTCTCGCGAAACGGGACAGTTGCCATGATAGCGATCGCTGCGGCCCTTTCGCCCGCATCCTCGGCAGCCCTGCCAAGAACGCCGGCCCGCGCCCTGTCGGGCGGCATCCTGGCGCTCCTCCTCTTGGCTCTTGCCTCGCCGGCCGCGGCGGACAGCAAGCGGATCGGCCCGAAGCGTTTCGAGGCCGAGACGCTGCACCTGGTCGACGTGATCGGCAGTATCGAGGTGGCAATCGGCAGGGAGCCCAAGGTCGAGGTCCTGATAGAGGGCGAAGCGCGCCTGTTGGACGACATCTCCCTGCGCAAGGACGGCAAGGCCCTGATCATCCGGCGCAAGAAAGACTGGCTCGATTTCCCGGAACGGCAGCTCTATCCCTGGCGCGATATCTATCCGAACATCACCCTTCGCGTCCCGGCGGGGACGGCGGTGGTGCTCGAGCGTGTCATCGGCGAGGCCAGGATCGGCGACATCGCCGCCCCGCTAAAGCTGGACGTCAGCCTGCTGGACGCCGAGGTCGGCAACGTCAGCGAAGCGGACCTGAAGCTTCACGGCCGCGGCAACATCAACTTGGGCAAGGTCTCCGGCCGGCTTTCCGTCCTTGCGAGCGGCAGCAGCGACCTCACCGTCGGCGATGTCGGCGAGGCCGAGATCGACAAGTCGGGAAGCGGCGACATCTCCCTGGGCGCGGTCGCCGGCGGGCTGCGCCACGACACTGCCGGCAGCGGCGATACCAGGGCTGCTGCGGTGAACGGCCCGGTCGAGGTGCTGATCAACGGCAGCGGAGGCCTGCAGATCGGCGCCGGCGAGGCGAACCCGCTGCGGTTGCGCCTCAACGGCTCCGGCGACTTCAGCTTCGACGGCACGGCGTGGAATCCGGACGTCACCGTCAACGGCTCGGGCTCGGCAAAGATCCGGGCCCATCGAGGCACTCTGCGCCTGCGCTCCTTTTCCGGCGCGATCACCTACGACGAGGGCGGCGGACTTTCGATCGGGCAATAGGGCGGATCAGCCGGATCCGAAGACCCGCTTCAGAAGCTCCGTGCTGCGCGCCGCGGGGTTCTTGCGGATCGCCGCCTCCTCCTTGGCGACGTAGAAGAAGATGCCGTCCAGCGCTTTGCCGACCACGTAGCTGCGCAGGTCCGCCTTGACGTCGGGCACGAAGGGGATGGCCCGATAGCTCTGCATCATCCGATCGACGGACGCGAGGGCTCCGACATCGGCCAGGCTGCGGTCGACGACCGGCGCCATCTTGCGCGCCAACGGCGCCGACATCCTGCCTTTGAAGTATTGGGTCGCCGCGTCGTCCGGACCATCGAAGATCGCCTTGGCGTCGTCCAAGGACATCTCGCGGATCGCCTGGACGAAGAGATCCCGGGCTTCGGGTGCCGCCGCCTCGGCCGCCCGGTTGAGCTTCAGTTCAACGTCGTCGGCCAGATCAGAGAGGCCGACGGTCTTCAGGGCCGACTGGACCTGCCGGAAGGTGCCGGGCAAGGGAATGTGGATCTCGGGATCCAGGTTGAAGCCGTCGGCCGCCCCGACCTTTGCGACCACGCGCTCCGAGCCGACGCGCAGGGCCTCGCGCAAGCCGGCGGCCATGTCCTCAGTGCTGAGGACCCCATCGCCCGAATCGCTCCCCATCAGCGTGTCGAGGCCCTTCTTCAGGAAGTCGCTCTGGGCCAGAGCCACGCCGGGTGGCAGGGTGTTGACGGCGAGCGTCAGAGCCGCCGCCAGGACGATCCTGCGTATCACCTCGCGACCGTCGCAGGCCGTGGAGATCGCCTCAACAGTCTTCGTCTTCGACATGCCCGCTCTCCTCTCACCTCTGCGCCGAGCCGCGTCCGAACTTAGGAACCACCACACTAGCCTGATCGTCGTATAACGGGCGCTGCAGGATAATGCCTGGAGAGCCAAGGGAATGTCCGAAGACGAGACCGTTGGCCTTTGGAACCGCAAGGCCGAAGAGTGGCACCGGCAGGTTGGTCATGACGGCGACGACAACCGTCGGGTCAACTCGGATCCCGTTCTCTGGCGCTTTCTCGGAGAGGTGGCGGGCCTCAACGTCCTCGACGCGGGTTGCGGCACCGGCTATTTGAGCCGCCAGCTGGCCACGCGCGGGGCGCGCGTGCTCGGGGTCGACGCGGCCGCCCGCATGATCGCGGTGGCGCGCCGGGAGAGCGATCCGGCGCTGAAGATCGACTTCCGCGTCGAGTCTTGTGCCGAGCTGCCCAGCATCGCCGACGCCTGCCTCGATCGCATCGTGTCGAACTACGTGCTGATGGATCTGCCCGAGCTCGATGCGGCGCTGCGGGCCTTTCACCGGGTGCTCCGGCCCGGTGGGGCTGCGGTCCTTGTCTTCAGCCATCCCTGCTTCCCGCTTCCCGACGCGACCGCACAGGGCCTCGCGCCGCAGGCCACCTTCGTCTGGCGCGACTCCTACTTCGAAGAGCGCAGAGTGACGGAGCCGCCCTGGAACCACTTCAGCAGCGAATTCGTCTGGTTCCACCGACCGCTGAGCCGTTACTGGCAGGCCTTCCGGAAGGCGGGGTTCCGAATCGAGGACTTCGATGAACCGGCCCCGGCCGGCGACGCGACGGCCGACCTGAGCCCGGAGCGCCTCGCGCGGCTTCGACTGCACCCCTTCTCCGTCGCCGTCCATCTCGTCAAATGAGCGGGGCGCTGACGCGAGGCAATCCCGGTGCCGCGCCGCGCTTTGGGCGCGGTGTCAGCCGCTGCTGGGCACCTGGCAGTCCGAGCCGCGGAACCAAGCCTTCTTGACCACCCCGTAGCCGTCGATGGTGAAGCGGGTCGTGCAAAGGGTCTTTCCTGACTTGACCCGGACGTACTCGATGACCCGGCCACCGGTCTCCATGCTGTGGGTCTTCTGGGGAATCCCCCAGGCATTGATAAGGCTGGCCTCGGTTTCCTCCATCCACCCGGAAACCGCCCGATCGTAGGAATCGATTTCCTTGGGCGGCGGCGCGCTCGCCGTGCAGGAGGCCAGGCCCAAGAGGACGGCCGACAAGCAGGCGGCCGGCCGCGGCCGACCCCCGAATGTTCCGATCATTGCTCCCCCCAAGAGAATGACACTCGCCGGGCAATGCTATCACCAGGCGGCGAAAGGGGTCCACCTCGGCGCCGCACCGCCGGCCGCCCCGGAGATCCGCCGGTCTCAGTCGAAGACCTGCCGCGCGACCTGGTGCTTCTCGATGAAATCCCAGTCGTAGCCAACTCCGAGGCCCGGTCCCTGCGGCACCGGCAGGGTGCCGTCGGCCGCCAGGGCCTCGGCCTGATCGGCATAGCCGCAGGCGTAGACCGGCGGCACGCAGTTCGCCATCCCGGGGCCGATCAAGGCGAGCTCGTAATAGTGGGTGTTGCGCAGCGCCGCCGACACCGCCCGGTGCGCCGGCCCGCAGGCGTGGATCTGGACGTCCAGGCCCAGGGCCTCGCAGAGATGCGCGACCTTGAGCGCCCCGGTGATGCCGAGGTCGTACTCCGGGTCGGCGTGGATCATGTCGCAGCCGCCGGCCAGCAGAAAGCCGGCCTTGGCCTCCAGGCCGCGGACGTGCTCGCTGACCAGGATCGGGGTCTTGAGCTTCTCGCGCAGGCGCTGCTGGCCGAAGGCCGAGGTGCCGGCGTCACGGTAG
>JAAUXY010004499.1_pt1 | contig 20468 bp, 21 predicted proteins | sample 7278121 | NCBI WGS metagenome assembly JAAUXY01 (sample SAMN14350117, study PRJNA611818) | marine sediment metagenome | isolation source: surface marine sediment (1.8m) | place: French Polynesia: Moorea | collected 2018-08 | reverse complement strand
TCGAGCACGGTGACCCGGTGGCCCGCCATCAGCATCTCGGGGACCATGATCGAGCCCAGATAGCCCGCGCCTCCAGTAATCAGTACATTCAGTTTCGCGACCATCGCATTCCCTCTTGTCGCCGTTCGCTTCTATGTTCGCCTGAGGGTCCTCAAGAGGTCAGCAGGCCGCATCCAGCACTTCGCGCAGCCGGTGGATCTGCGGCGAGAGGTCGTAGGGGTGGTTGCCGACGAAGAAACCATAGTCATGCGCGATGTGGGCGTTCTCGATTTCGCCGACCGTGTCATAGTCGTAGTACTTCAAGACATCGTGACGCAAAAAGCAGCCGCCGGTGATGATGCGGAAGCCGATGTCGGATTCTGTAAGGGCGGCAAAGACCTTACGCCGGTCGATATCCTTGCCTGGATTCAAGACGATCGTGAAGGCAAAAGCTGAACTCTTGCCGTTTTCCTTCTGGATGATAAAGCGGTCGTCGCCGCCGAACAGCTCCTGGAACAGGGCCCAGTTCGCCCTGCGCTTGGCGGTCATGCCGGGCAGCTTCTTGAGCTGCTCAAGGCCGACGGCGCCCGACATCTCAAGCGGCCGCAGATTGTAACCCGGCAGGATGAAGCGATAAGCCTCGAACCGGTCGTCGCCGCCGCGTTCGTACAGCGGGGTGTCGTCGGGCAGGTCGCGGGTCCACCCATGGGCACGAATCGACCGGCATAGGTGCGCCAGCTCCATGTCGTCGGTCAGAACCATGCCACCTTCCATGGTGGAGATGTGGTGCGAGAAAAAGAAGCTGAAGGTGTTTATCTCGCCGAAAGTCCCGGTTTTTCTGCCGCCGAGTTCGGCATCCATCGACTCGCAGTTGTCCTCGAACAGGTAGAGGCCATGCTCGTCACAGAAGGCGCGCATCACATCCAGGGCGGCCGGATTGCCCAGGATGCTGACCGCCATCACGGCCTTGGTCTTCGGCGTCAGCGCCGCCTCGAGCTTGGAGACGTCGACATTCAAGGACTCGAGCTCGACATCGAGGAAACGAAGCTTCAGGCCGAACTGCTGCAAGGGATGATATGTCGTACTCCACGAGATCGCCGGCACAATCACCTCATCGCCGCGCTTCAGCGGGTTGTCCTTCTTGTAGGTCAGGGCGGCCACGCCGGCGAGGTTGGCCGAGGAGCCGGAGTTGACCATCACGCCGTGGGCCTTGCCGAAGTAGGCGGCGAACGTCTGCTCGAACTGCGCCACACACTTGCCCATGGTGAAGAAGCCGGAGTCGATGACACGATGTATGGCATCGATTTCCTCCTGGCCCCAAGAGGAGGAGGCGAGGTCATAGAACATTGGCGATCGGGTCCTTTAGACAGTTCTCTCGTCACATGGATGGGTTCAGCCGTTTCGCCGCAGCCGCCGGCACCTGGCTAGAACGGTCCCTTGAACTCGGCTTGGTAGGCGAGTTGGCACGCCTCTTCCGGCGGCGCCCAATGACCCTCCTCGGGACGGACCATTTTGTGGGCCGCAGTAGCGATCGTCGCCGGGTTCGCATAGAAGAGGCGCTCCAGCGCCGGTGTGGTCGGACAAGTGGTCGGCGCAAAGCCCATCCGGTGCACCTGGAGGGGCTGCTCGGGCCCCAGCATTTCGCAGACGCGGGCAACGATTTCGGCGCTGGCGCCGCAGCTTGTCCAGGCGTTGTCGACCACGAGCAAGCGCCCGGTCTTGCGCACAGAGTCCGCAATGGTCTCGACATCCAGTGGGATCAGCGAGATCGGATCGATGACCTCGGCTTTGATACCGACGTCGGCCAGCAGGTCGCGGGCGCGCAGGGCTTCCATGACCATGTTCGATACGCCGACGATACTAATATCGTCGCCTCTGGTGATCACGCGGGCCTCGCCGAACTCGACGGTATAGGGGGTTTCCGGCACATAGGCCTCGGTGAAGTACAGCAGCCTGTGCTCCACGAACATGACTGGGTTGTTGTCGCGGATCGCCGCGATGAGGCAGCCCTTCGCATCATGCGCATTTGAGGGCGCCACGACCTTCAAGCCGGGCACGTGCATGAACATCGCGTGCAGGCCCTGCGAATGCTGGGCGCCTTGTCCCCACGACTTGCCGATCATGCTCCGCACCACCAGTGGCACATTGACCTGACCGCCGTACATGTAGTGGCTCTTGGCCGCGATGTTCACAAGCTGGTTCATGCAGAGCATCATGAAATCCATGCGAATATGCACGTGAATCGGCCGCATGCCCGCCATGGCGGCGCCAATCGCCACACCGGTCATGGCGTCTTCCGACAACGGCGTCGTGAAAACGCGCTCGGACCCAAACCTTTCGAGCAAACCGCTGGTGGAGCCCTGTATCGCCTTATGGTCGTCGACATCCAGACCCATCACAAAGACAGAGGGATCGGCTGCCATCTCCTGACAGGCGGCTTCGGCGAGGGCGTCGACATAGCGAAGAAGGCGCTGGGAGCTATTCCGCGAAGACATGGGTCATAAGCTCCTGCGGTTCTGGGAAGGGACTATTTTCGGCGAAGTCGAAGGCTTCGCGAATCTGTTCTTCGATGGCAACGTCAATGGCCTCGCGCTGGGATTGTGGAACCATCCCGGCAAGCCAGGTCAGTTGGTCGTTGGCGATCCAGGAGTCGGCCTCGTCTCGGGAGCGATAGCCGGCGGCGAAGTCCTCGTTGGGGCCGACGTGTTCCTTCCAGCGGTAGGCATGGACTTCCAGGAAAGCAGGGCCGTTGCCCGAACGGACGTGCTCGACTGCCTTCGCCGCCGCTTCCCGGACGGAAAAAATTTCACCATCGGCCACGCGCTGGGCCTTCACGCCGAAGCTTTGCATCCGCTCGACCAAGGCATTCCTTGCCCAGCGCTTCGAAAGCGGCTCGTGGATCGCATAGAAGTTGTTCTCACAGACAAAAAGGACCGGCAATCCGTGCAACGAGGCAAAATTGACCGTTTCGTAAAAGCAACCTTCCTCCGTCGCACCGTCGCCGAAGAAACAGACCGCGATCCGGTCCCCGCCTAGGCGCTTCAGGGCGAGCGCGACGCCCGCTGTGTGCGGTATGTGCGTGGCGACGACCGCTGAGGCCCCGAGGACGTTGTTGTCGGCAGCAATCAAGTGCATCGACCCGCCCTTGCCGCCGGCGCAGCCGCCGGACTTGCCGTACAGCTCCGCAATCATGCGCTTGAGCGAGCCGCCCCGCGCCAGGTAGACGGCATGGCCGCGATAGGAGCCGCCGCAGACGTCGTCCGCCCGTAGGACATCGCTCACTGCCACGGTCACGAACTCCTGCCCGATCGAAAGGTGAACAGGGGACTTGATGTCGTCGCTTGGATAGACCCGAGCGATCTCCTCTTCAACCCGCCGAATGTAGCGGAGCATTTGATACAGGCGGATTGCCAAGCCTTCGCAAGACCCCTGCTTGGTTTCCACGTTTATTACCTCCGTTTTCGCAATAACAGTGATGACGATTTTCGATATCGGCACTGCCCTTGTGTCATCTGCTCGTAGTCAAGTACCTTGGAAGACGGAAGGACGGGCGATCGTGAGGACATACGAGGAAACCTCACGACGCGCAATATCAGATCAAAGCCCGGCGCCGCCGATCTCACATTCTCACTCGGAATGCCGCACGCCACACCGAAAACACAGTTCGCCGCCTAGATGAGCCTGGATTGACGAAAATTCATCGAGTTCTCACGGGGGGTATGGAATTTTGGTCAAGGCTGGCTAGACTGCTGCCTCGCCAGCCCACGCTACGAGAGAACAATTGGAGTGATTTCCAGCATGCCAGAACCGCTTGATCTCATTTTGATCAATCCCGGTGGTCGAGAGAAGATCTATCAAGACCTTGGCGCAGATTTGACGGCGGTCGAACCCCCCTTGTGGTGCCGGTTGATCGGCGGGTACGTGCGGGATCGCGACTACAGCATCGAAATCCTCGATTCCGAGGCGCTGAACCTGGGGGCGGAGAAGATTGCCGAAATCGTCGTGCAGAAACAACCGCGTCTTGTTGGGCTGGTCGTGTTCGGTCACCAGCCCTCGGCCTCGACTCAGCAGATGGTGGGCGCGCGTGACGCATGCCAGGCGATAAAACAGTGGGACGCCGAGCTGCCGGTCGTCATCGTCGGTGGCCATGTCTCTGCTCTGCCTGAGAAGACGCTGCGTGAAGAGCCGGTGGATTTCGCCTGCAAAGGCGAAGGTCCGGTCACCATCGTGCAGCTCTTGGAGATGCTGGGAAAGCCCGCGGAGCAGCGGGAGTTGACGAAGGTCGCCGGGTTGGTATGGCACGACACCGAAAATGACAAGGTGGTCATCAACCCGCCTGCGCCCCTAATCACGGACCTGGACACCGATCTTCACGGCCAGGCTTGGGATTTGCTGCCGATGGAGCTCTATCGCGCGCACAACTGGCAATGCTTCGACGACTTGTCGCGCCGCAAGCCGTACGCCTCGATATATACTTCGCTTGGCTGCCCCTACAAATGCACCTTCTGTTGCATCAACGCTCCGTTCGATATCAACCGGTATCGCATGCGCAGCCCACAAGCGGTGATCGCCGAGATCGATCATCTTCACGCCACCTATGGGGTGAAAACCTTCAAGATCATAGATGAGATGTTCGTGCTCAATCATCGGCACGTGAAGGCGATCTGCGAAGGTCTTGCGGCGAAGCCCTATGCGAGGGAGCTGAACATCTGGGCCTATGCGCGCGTGGACACCGTCAAGGAGAGCATGCTCGACCTACTGCGGTCGGCCGGTATCCGCTGGCTGGCGCTGGGGATAGAATCTGGGTCTGCGCATGTGCGGGACGGCGCCGAAAAGTCGTTCGCGCAGGACGAGATTCGCGACATTGTCCGCAAGATTCAAATGCACGACATTGCCGTTATCGGGAACTACATCTTCGGTCTTCCCGACGACGATCTGAAGAGCATGCGCGAGACCCTGGACTTGGCCAAAGAGCTAAACTGCGAGTTCGCCAATTTTTATTCCGCGATGGCCTATCCGGGGTCGCCACTCTACGCGATGGCGGTTCAGCACGGATGGGAGCTGCCGGATTCATGGAGCGGATTCTCGCAGCATTCCTACGACTGTAAGCCTTTGCCGACAGAAAAGATCTCGTCCGTCGAGGTGCTCGAGTTTCGCGACAAGGCGTTCCACGAGTATTTCAGAAGCACGCGATACTTGGAAATGATCACCCAGAAGTTTGGCCACGGGGTACGGGACCATCTGGAGATCATGTCGAGGACCAAGCTGCGTCGAAAGCTGGTGGAGGAGATGGCCCAAGAGGCGGTCTGAAGAACAAGGGGGATTCATTTGCAGGCCCGACTCGATGAGATATCGATAGCAATTCTGGCTGGTGGACTGGGAACGCGCTTGCGTTCCCTTTTGCCGGACCGGCCGAAGGTGCTGGCGCCGATTGGAACGGGTCTGTTCATCGATGTGCTGCTGGACTGGCTCGAGGCCCAAGGAGCTAAACGCGTGGTGTTTCTCTTGGGCCACCGCGCCGAGCAGGTGACGAGCCATTTGTCGGCCGCGTCGCGGCCCGCACTGACCATTGAAACGGTTGTTGAGCCCCAGCCGCTGGGCACCGCGGGTGCTGTGACCTTCGGCCGGGCACAGCTTGGTGCGCCGGTGATCGTCATGAATGGCGACACCTTCGTGGACTGCGACCTCAAGGCGTTTGCCGCCGCGGCGCTGTCCGATCCGGCCCCCGCCTCGCTTGTTGCCGTCGACCAGGAGGATACCTCGAGGTACGGGCGGATCGAGGTGCGGGACGGTCGGCTGGTCGGGTTTCAGGAAAAGCCGGATGGGCGGCCCGGTCTGGTCAACGCCGGCATCTACTTCCTGAAGCAGCCAGCGCTGAAATCCATTCACGAAATCGAATCAGGCTCGATCGAGCGCGACTTCTTCGCACGCCTGCCCAAGCGGACCGTGATGGTGTGGCAAACGCACGGACGATTCATCGATATCGGGACCCCCGATAGCCTGCTCGCCGCGGGCGAAGTTCTCCAGTCTGCCTGTTGATAACACCGGCCCGCATCCGAAGTGCAGGCCCAAGTTGGAGTTGTTGTCGTTGATTATTAGTCGGACACCGTTTCGCATTTCTCTCTTCGGTGGTGGAACGGACTATCCAGAGTGGTACCGGGAGCACGGCGGTGCGGTTTTCGGCACGACCATAGACAAGTATTGCTACATAAGTGCTCGTCGCCTGCCGCCGTTTTTTTCCCACAAGCATCGTTTGGTTTATTCCAAAGTCGAGACCGTCACGGATATCCAGGAGATCCAGCATCCGGCGATCCGCGGCGTGCTCGGGGACCTGGAGATCGACGACGGATTGGAGATCCATCACGACGGCGATCTACCGGCGCGCTCGGGCCTCGGGTCGAGTTCGTCCTTCACCGTCGGTCTGATCAATGCGTTGCGAGCGCTCGAAGGGCGCATGTCGTCCGCCAGGTTTCTGGCGGAACAGGCGATCCGCATCGAGCGAGATGTGCTGAGGGAAAACGTCGGGGCGCAGGATCAGATCTGGGCCGCCTTTGGTGGGATCAACAAAATCGAGTTCTTGTCCGACGGAACATTCACGGTCACACCCACGGTAATGTCGTGCGAACGACGCACCGATCTCCAATCGTGCATGATGTTGTTCTTTACCGGCTTTACCCGCCACGCATCGGAAATCGCCGCAAAGACGATCTCCAACATCCATCAGCGGCAGCATCAGCTGCGGGCCATGCTGAGTATGGTCGACGATGCGGTCGCGGTCCTGCAGAACGAGCACGGCGACGTCCGGGATATCGGTGCCATGCTGCACGACAGCTGGCGTTTGAAGCAGGAACTCGCCGACAATATCTGCCCTGCTTACATCGAAAGCATCTACGAAGCTGGCAAGGCAGCCGGCGCACTTGGAGGCAAGATTTTGGGCGCCGGAGGCGGTGGCTTTATGCTCTTCTTCGTCCCGCCGGAGAAGCAAAAAGGCGTGCGGGAAGCCTTGAAGAAACTGATTAGCGTCAAAATCACGATTGGCAGTTCAGGCAGCACGATCGCTGTTTACGAGCCTGACCTCGGACAGGGCTGATGCGATGAGGCCCGATCCGCGACAAACCGACGTAAAGCGGCCCGAGCTCAGCGCTTTCTTGACTGGGCACTGAGGCTACGCACCGTTCCAGACTCACTCTGTACATTTTTTTTCTTCTTGGATAAGACACTTTTTACAATGTAATTCGGTCTCTTTTTGACCTCGTGAAATATCACATTAATGTACAAGCCGATGAATCCCAGCACGATCAACTGGACGCCGCCGAGAAGCAGCATCGTCGCCATGATGGCCGGCCAACCTGGTTCGTGCCAGCCGAAAAGCTTTTGGACCAGAACCGCCATCAGGTAGATCGCGGCTAGTCCGGCGATGAAAAACCCCGCAAAAAGCGCGAGCTTCAGCGGCGCATCGGAGAACGAGATCAAGGCACGATCCAGGTAGCCGTAGATAACCCGCTTGGACAGAACCGAAAACTTCGTGCTTGCTCGGCCGTCGAACCTTGGGTCGCGGTCGTAGTATACCTGCACCTGCTTGAATCCGACCCAACTGACCAGCCCTCGAAGGTAAGGCAACTTCTCTTCGCATCGGAGGACCTCGTCGACAACCCGTCGCGACAGGAGTTTGAAATCACCTGAGTCGACCGGAAGATCGGTATTCGAAATGCGGTTGATAAATCGATAGCCGACCTTGGTCAGCAGCATCTTCAAGGGATGCTCGCCGGAACGCGTGCGCCGGGTCGTGTAAACCACCTCCGCGTCCGGGTCCGTCCGCCATCGCTCAAGGAGAGTTGGAATAAGCTCCGGCGGATCCTGAAGATCCGAATCCATATAGATGACGACGTCACCCGTCGATTGGGCGAAACCGGCGTAGACACACTCGGAGACCCCAAAATTGCGAGACATACTTATCAAGACGATATCGCCATGCCGCTCTATCTCGCGGTTGAGGAGTTCCTCCGAATTGTCAGTCGAGGCGTCGTTGACAAAAACCAGCTCGTACCCGGAAATCTGGTCGCGTACACCCGCGAAGGTCTGCCGCAGCCGAGAGAGAAGCTCCGGGATGACCGCCTCTTCATTGTAAAACGACAGGACAACGGACACGAAAGGCCGGCTGCGAGCTTCGCCGACTGACATTGAACCTTTCTCCTAGTTTTGCTTTTTGATCTCGTCCACGCGATCTGCCTGGATATGTCGCCGTAGGAAAAGCCAGACGCCCAAGGCCAGGGTCGAGACGAGCATTAAGTAGATGATTGGCTCTCGAACGTCGTGCAGGAAAATCACATCCTTGGCCGCAGCGCCTGAGGCGACCAGGGCGGTTTGCAGTGGCAGCGTGGAAAGAAAGGTCGTGAACGTGAAAGTGCTGCACCGCATGCCCGAAAAACCGAAAGCGTATCCTGCGCTCGACGCGGGAACGAAGGGATTGCCCTGCACAATCACGACGGCCGCCCAACCGGTGCCGACAATGCGTCCCAGAGCCGCGCTCGATTTCCGAACGAACGTGCTGTTGCTCAATATACGTCCGGCTCTACCGGCGCCGACCAACCGCCCGATCAGGAATGTCAACGCGGCGGCCGTCAAGGCGGTTAGAGACGATATGGCTAGCCCAGGCCAGAGACCCCAGGCGGCTCCGGCGACGAAGGTAAATGGCGAACAAGGCAGAAATAGCAACGCCGCCGATACATGCAGAACCAAATAAACAGCTACGGCCAAATAAATCTCTTCACTTGCGAGGGCCAATACGATCTGGGCGGGTTCCAAGATATAGTCGAACATTAAGCCAATACCTCAGGCCGCAGTGCGGGGAACGGACAAAACTGGCGCCGTTTCCGCAAGGTTGGCCTCTTCCAGTAATCTGTTTATCGCTTTCCCAGTCAGTACACGGTGCCGGCGCTCCTCTGGCAGCAGGAGCGATGCGCCCGACGCATGCTCTCAGTTACCGTATCCTTACTGCTGGCGCAAGGGATCTGCCTTGACATCATCTGAGGGAATACAACTTGTACGAATCGCCTTCCGCGATCGGCTGCTTGAGAGCCAGCACCCAATCCGGTGGAACCATGACAGCGTCAACTCCGAACTCGTTTGCGACGTGGACCCACTCAGCGGCAGTTCGCGCTTCCCAAACTTGCTTGAACGCGCTTTTCACGATCGCCCCCCTGTAACGTGTCGCCACGGGCGGATTCTCAAAACTGACGCCGTAAGCGATCGAAATTATGCGGCGCATTTCGCTCGCAGCCCAGGGTATGTAGGGAAGCGAGTTGGTGGCTGTCGGATCTATGAGCGCAGGCAAGGCACACAGGCGTTGTGAAATGGCAAATTGCCTGTAAGAAGCGACGAGAACCAGGCCCTTCAATTCAACGTCCCTGCATTCGTTCGTATCACCATATGATGCCGCTCTTTCAAATCCGATATATGAAAGCGCCGTAAGCGAGACGGTACCGGCGAAAAAAGCCACTGCGATGACGACGTTTGTTGCGCGAACAAACAGCCTGCTTCGCGGTCTTGGCCGCTGAGTAAATCGGGCTGCAGAAACCAAGAGAATCACGAACACAAAAATCCAAAACAGCATGATTTCATGGTTCCTAACTTCAATGTACAGGCCTAGCACGAAAGAGTACATAAGTAATGTTATCAGAGCGAAGCTAGCGGAACGGTTTTGGCACATTCTGCGGAAGCTAAATCGAAACAGAGTTCCGATAAAGAAAACCTGCACGAAAAACACATTGAACATCATAAATCGACCAGGGATGGCTCGAACCATAATCTCGCTTGCAGCGCCCAAATCGCTATGGCTGATGATGTACGGCAAGGGGCTAAGAACGACGGCGAAAGACAAGGCAAGAGTAATGCTGGAGCCATGGTAAAGGCCTTGAGTTTCTTTGAGTACATGCAGCCATAGCATCATTGCTCCGCAAATAAATGCGCTGATGATAGGCAAAATTTTGAAGTCGATGTTTCTGTGATGTCCCCAGAATTGCGACCAGATCAGGAATGCATGATCGTCGGCCGAGAATTCAGACTTTGTGGTGAAGACAAAGTGATCCACCAAATAGCTGCCAAAAAGAAACAAAGTTCCTAATGATAGACCTCTTAGAATTGCCGAACATTTTTCTCTTCTTTCCTTGAGGAGCAAAAAGGCCGCTATAAAAGCAACGATTATAACTGTCCATAAGCCAAGAATTAAATGTATACAGGTCGTCAGCACTGCGAGGAAGCCCGTGGATCTGAAATAGCCCACAGCCGCAACCCCAAGCGTTAAAATTGCGAATGATGAACCGAGCCAACTTAAATGTTCGCTGCCGATATACTGAGTTGGATAGTCAGATTCGAAAATACTAAAGAAGCCATCGCGTGCAATCAGCGGCGCCAGCAAAACGGCAAGTAGCCCGTTCTTGGAAATCGAATAGAGCAGTAAAGCCAGTCCCGCTACCATTGCTGCGCCCGCCGCCGCGGAAATCGCAGCGGACATCTGACCGTGACCTAATCCAAGTGAATATCCTAGATACCCAATTTGGTGGATCAGGCTCCAAGAGTTGGTGGCCCACTCGACTGCGTATGAATTTGATGGAAAAGAATCGCGTGACAAAAATATATAGGGCACGTCGAGTGGCCGGAGCGCAACGGCGCGCAAGAATCCCCAAACCGCTCCACAGTAGAGCGATATCAGAAAGACAGTTTCAACGTCTATTTTTTTAGAAATCAAATACAGGAAAACATTTGGGGTGCGTAAAAATCTTGAGAATATTTCATACGAGGGAAGATTCATTGCATTCTCGCGGAAGTTTGCACTTGGAGATTTCGCGGTCGTCAGATTGTACAGACAGGGTGTACAGATGCGGTAACCGCCTGACAATCGCCGCTTTTAGCGGGGCGTAATAGGCCGCCTTGGTATTCGGTTGGCAATTGTCAGAGCGATTTGTTCGAGGATGAGGAGGTGCTGCGCGAGGCGCGTTTCAGGAGCGTGCCGGTCATCGAGAACCCCGACTTCTACAACGCGCCGATCGCCGCCGGCCCGCCCTTGCCGACGGACTTCACCTCCGCGCAGGGGATCACCTGCGATGACACCGTGCTGCTCTCGACCGAGGACGGAATCGTGCAGGGCGCGCCTTCCGGCCTACTGTTTCACGAGCTGGTCCACGTCGTCCAATACCGGCTCCTGGGCATCGACGGCTTCGTCACCAGCTACGTGACCGGCTGGGCCGAGGCCGGCTTCGTTCACGAGGCGATTCCCCTGGAGCGCGAGGCCTTCGATCTCCAGCAGCGCTTCAAGCGCGAACCGCAGGGGCGCTTCAGCGTCCGCGCCATGGTTTTGCAGCGGCTCGGGCTGAGCTAGCCGTCACCGGCCCGTCGTTGTCCTTCACGCCTGCTTGAGTTTGCGCCGCCGGCCTTTGCATGCGGAAGACTCCACCCTATGTCTCTCGTTAAGATCGGGAGTTCCTCGGCCGAGGCCCGCGAACGTAGGGTTCGGCCGTCTTGTCGCGCCGGACTGCGGCGGTTTTGAGTTCGATCGGGGAGAAGGCGACCGTGGAGTTGACTGAGAAGGCTCTCGGCCGGATCGCCGCGGCGGCCGCAGTTTTGGTGTTTGTTTCCGCCTGCGGCGTTCCGACCACCTACAAGTGGAACCGCGAGCAGTGGAGCCGCGGCAAGCTCGGCTACGCCGCCGCCCAGGGCGCGATGTTGACCGATATCCGCGGCAACCCCTTCACGGGACCCAAGGCGGAGCTCGACAAGGCGGTGACCGAGACCATGTACGGCGCCCACTTCGGCCCCCTGGTCCGCTTCGTCACCCAAGCCGAAGCGCCGCAGGGCCTGAAGTCGCCCTATCGGGTGGTCATGCTGTTCAATCCCGAGGAGACCACCAGGTCCAAGGAGCTCTGCACCGGCGATCCGGCGCCCGGCGCGCCGACTCCGGGCCAGGTCAAGATCGCGGCGGCGGTCTGTTCTCAGGATCTCCTCGAGACGGCGATCTGGGGCAGGGTCGCCGAGGTCTCCGGACCCGACGACGCGGGGTTCAAGGCCTTGATCCGGCAGATGACCATGCAGCTCTTCCCGCATCAGAATCCCGACGACCGCTCGGCGCAGGGGCCGGCCGGCTACGGCTCTCCGCCGGTCGAAGTGAGCGTCTTCGATGACCCGGCTTCGGGATGGCGCGCCGCGGCGGCTTCGGCGCAATAGGACTGGAATGCAGAGAAGTGGTTTCTGGTTGGCGGTTCAAGGCATGATTGAAACCGACCGAGGAGAAAAAGACCATGGCATTCAAGGCAGAGATTCTCGGACGTAGCGTTCTGGCCGCCGGTGTCGCGGCCCTGGTCGCGGGCTGTTCGGTGCCGACGACCTACAAGTGGAACTACCAGCAGTTCAGCCGCAGCAAGCTCGCCTACGCCGCCAAGGAGGGCGCGATGCCGACCGAGATCCGCGGCAACCCCTTCAACGCGCCGAAGGCGGAGGTCGACGCCACCATCCTCGACACCATGTACAAGTCGCACTTCGGACCGCCCGTGCCCTTCGTGAGCCAGGTGCCCGAGGACTTCAGATCGCCCTACCGGGTGGTCATGCTCTTCGACCCCAAGGAAACCATGACCGCCCACGAGCTCTGCACCGGCGAACCGGAGGCCGGCGATCCGGACGCCCGGACGATCAAGGTCGCCGCCGCCTTCTGCGCCCAGGATATCCACGAGACTTCGGTCTGGGGCACCGTCCCTCGCTCCTCGGGCCCGAACGACCCGGAGTTCCAGGCCCTGATCCGGAAGATGACGAACCAGCTCTTCCCGGTTCTGGAGCCGAACGTGCGAGACAACGACCCGTCGGGCAGAAGCACCCGACGGCGCCGCTAGAGCACGATTCAGACATGAGGTCGACTCGACCTCATGTCATCGTGCTCTAAACTGTTGAACTGGAGCGGGATTCAGATTTGAAGTCCAGTCGACTCCAAATCATCCCGCTCTGGGACCGGCGCCGTCCGTTGGGCATCGGCGGCAGGGAGTTTGATCTGGTTCATGTCGCTCGGGCGGCATCTCGGGCTTCAATCGACCGAGGCTTGCCCTCGAGGGGACCGGCTTCCGATTTCGCGGCACTGACCAAGGAGGATCGAGCCATGGCGCTGAATACGCGGATTTTGATGCGCGGCGCGCTGGCGGTCGGCATCGCGGCCGTCGCGGCGGGCTGCGACTGGCCGAGGACTTACAAGTGGGATTGGCAACAATGGAGCCCGAACAAGCTGCGCTACGCGGCAGGCGAGGGCGCCATGCTGACCGAGATCCGCGGCAATCCCTTCTCGGTGCCCAAGACCAAGGTCGAGGCGGTCATCACCGACACCATGTACGGCGCCCATTTCGGTCCGCGCGTGCCCTTCGTTACTCAGGTGCCCGAGGACCACAGGTCGCCCTACCGCGTGGTCATGGTCTTCGATCCCGAGGAGACCTTGAACTCCCGGAAGATCTGCGCGGAGCCGCCGCAGCCGGGCCCGGCGAATCCCGACCGGATCCGGGTCGCCGCCGCTTTCTGCTCCCAGGAGGTCCACGAGACCTCGGTCTGGGGCACCGTCGGCAGGACCGAAGGTCCCGACGACCCGCAGTTCAAGGCGCTGATCCGCAGCATGACGACCCAGCTCTTCCCGAGACAGGATCCCAACGAGCGGGACAACTTCGACAACGGCAACGACGTCGACTGGGTCCAGTAGCGGCCACCGAACCCGAGGGTGCTCTACGGGCATCGCGGCAGGTTTGGGCATGGCGATCGACCGCCGGCGTCCGCAGTTCGAGCGATGCAATACGCCGATTCGCCCTCTGCGATGCGCCGCGGAGCCGCTTCGGATGACACGCAAAGGCTTGTTGACAATTTTAACCAGTCACCGGACACTCCGCCCCTTCACCGCGTGTGTCTGGTCGATGTTCGGCTCTTGTGCCTAATTTGCTCCCGACATTGCGGCGAAGTGAGCGGCACCCGCCCCGGCGGCGGGGGCCATCAAGACTATGCAGTGAGGGATTACAGGAATGCCCACAGGAACCGTGAAGTGGTTCAACGCAACCAAGGGCTACGGTTTCATCCAGCCGGACGACGGGGATCGTGACGCCTTCGTGCACATCTCCGCCGTCGAACGTGCCGGTTTGTCCGGGTTGAACGAAGGCCAGCGCGTCGAGTACGAGCTGGTGCCGGGCCGTGGTGGCAAGGTCGCGGCCGACAACTTGAAGCTGGCCGAGTAGACCAGCCGCGCTTCGAACTTGTGCCGGCGGGTGAGGTGCTTGACCCACCCCCGGCCAAAATTTCCTCGCTGCATGGACCCCTCAAGGCGTCGGGCGACTTTTGACGCCATGCTTGACGCCGCTGCGCGCTCTTAGAGGACGGACGGAGTCCTCGATTCCCCCCAATAGCAGCGAGAGGCATAGCGATATGACTGAGTTGGCAAGGCGCGGTCTCCGCGCCGGCGTTCTGGCCGCCCTGCTGTTCCTGGCCGGCCCCCTGGCCAATGCGCAGGCCCAGGGTTCCTTCGACGACCAGAAGCTCGAGGCTTTCGTGGTCGCCGTGGTCAAGGTCGATTCCCTGATCGATAGCTGGGCGCCCAAGATTCGGAGCGCCGAAAGCCAAGAGCAAGCCGAGGCCATGAACAAGCAGGCGAATGCCGAACTCCGGCAGGCCATCGAAGAAACCGACGGAATCACGGTCGACGAATACAAGGCGATTAGCGATGCCTTGAGCAGAGACCTGGACCTGATGTCGCGGGTCGAGGCGATCTACAAGAAGCAGAGCGGAGAGTGAAGCGATCGGTCGCCGGGGCAGGCGCCGAACAGGTCGCCCCGCCCCGGCCGCCGACAGAAAGGAAGCAACGATGTCAGCGGTAAGCCCGGGCGACACGGTCCGGTTCCATTATACGACCAAACTCGAAAGTGGCGCGGAGCTCGAATCCTCGCGGGATGGCGATCCCCTGGAGGTGACACTCGGCGAGGGCAAGATCATCGCTGGCCTGGAGAGCGCCCTGGTCGGCATGGCGGCCGGCGACGCCAAGACCGTGACGATCCGTTCCGAGGACGCCTACGGCCCGCACCACGCCGAGTTCGTCCGGGTCGTCGATCGCTCGATGATCCCGCCGCACATCGACCTCGAGGTCGGCAAGGTGCTGCAGGCGGGAGCCTCCGAGGCGGAGCAGATCAGCCTGACCATCACCGAGGTCGCGGAGGAGACCGTGACCCTGGATGCCAACCATCCGCTGGCCGGCAAGGACCTGGTCTTCGATCTGGAGATGGTCGAGATTCTCTAGTACGCCTGGGGCGGTGTCAGGACCAGGCGTTCAGCGCCAGGACCTCCTCCTCCTCGGCGGGATCGACGACCGCCTCGAGATCCCGCGAATTAGCCGGCGACAGGGTGCCGCGGTAGAAGGGATCGGTGAGGCTGCGGCCCTCGGTCTCGGATAGGAAGTTGCGCGCGCCCTGGCGCCCGATACCGACCAGCATGCCGTGGCTGAGATGCAGGCGGGGCGCCACCAGGCCGAATTCGTCCGCCGCGATCCGGGCCAGGTGATCGACCGTCATACGGTCGTAGGTATCCAGGCGCCAGGCCTTGGCGAACCAGCGGTCGAAGGCCGCACGGGTGGCCCGAAGCTCTGCAGCGGCATCCTGCCCGCGCTCCATGGCGTCCGCGAAGGCCACCGCCAGGTCGCCGTAGACGCCGGCGCGCTTGGCCTTCCAGACCTCGGTCAGACCGGCTCTCGCGAGCTGCCAGGCGATGCGAGTCGCCGTCGCCTCGGCTGCCGCCTCCCGGACGCGGCGCAACAGCACGAGGTCCTCAGGCGGAAAATAGCGGTTATCCGAGAAGGCCGGATGCTGGGGTACGTGGGCCAGCTCATGGGAGAGGTAGATCAGGCGCTCGGCCCGGCTCAGGCTGCGCCGCAGGCCGATCAGACGCAGGCCCGAGAAGTAGTAGGCCAGGAGCGGGGTGTCGGCGTCCAGACAGACAATGACGTTACGACCGGCCGCGGTCCGGAGCAGCTCGACCGCCTGGGCGCTGCGGCGCAGGTCGCGGATCAGTGCCGCGATCTCGCGCTGCTGCCGGGTGGCCGGACGCTCCGCCGTGATCGGGAGGCAGGCCGCCTCGGCATTGTCGACGTGATGCCGGATGCGGTGCGAGCGCTTCGGGCCCGCCGGCAGATTGCCCTGGGCCAAGGCCGCTTGCGGGCCGCTGTCGGCGAAGGTCGCCCGTCCGCTGCCGGGCGCGCCGGGCTCGGCGACCAGGCCGACGAAGGCAGCGCCGGCGAACAGCAGCCCGGCCAGCAGCAGACAGAGCAGGGCGGCGTGGCCGTCCTGGGCGGCCCGCCGGAGCGGGCTCCAACGAGGCCGCAGAGGGGCCCCGCCGGTCCCGGTCGCCCGGCTGTCTGAACCTGTCGCTGTCACCTGTCTTGGCCCGCCCGTCGCTCGAGTCTGTCGGCTGAGAACACCGAAGCGCAGGCTAGCGCGGAATGCTTAAGACTTGGCTGCCAGCCCCTTTTCGGCGCTGGTCGAAGCCCAGAAAGCCAGGGATTCCCTTGGCCTTGGCCGGGAAAGAGCCGTATTTTCCTTTCCGGTCCGGGCGTGTAATCTGGCTGGGCAACCGAGGGAGCCAGGACGGCGAGACCTGAACGATGGAAACCAGGCTAGCGAAATTCCAGATCGGGCAGATCGTCCGCCACCGCTTCTATCCCTTCCGCGGTGTGGTGTTCGACGTCGACGCGGTGTTCTCCAACACCGAGGAGTGGTACGAGTCGATCCCGGAGGAGATCCGGCCCCGCAAGGACCAGCCTTACTATCACCTCTTCGCCGAGAACGAAGAGACGACCTACGTCGCCTACGTCTCCGAGCAGAATCTGGTCCCCGACGACACCCAAGAGCCGGTCCGCCACCCCGAAGTGCTGGAGGTCTTCTCCGGCATCGAGAACGGCTGCTACGTCCTGCGCAACCACCAGACCAACTAAAGCGCTGCGATCCCGGCCCGGAGGACGCCTCAAGGCTCCTGCCCGAGGCCGTCGCGGCGCAGGGCCCACCATTTGAAGAGGCACTGTCCGGGATCAGGGTCGGTGACGCCCTCGAGCAGGAACTCGGCCCGGATCTTGGCGGTAACCACCAATTCGGGCAGGTCCGAGGCCATGACCAGGTCGTGGGTCATCCAGTCGCAGGGATCAAGGCTCTGATAGCGCCAGTAGGTCGCCGCCATCGCCGCGCCGGCCAGTACGGCGACCAGGACGCTTGCTTTGAATAGACGCATCACGGCCATGCAGGGGCTCGCTCGACGGCTTCCAGGGGCGGCGGGAGGTCGGGATCGGCGCCAGTCTAGGGCATTAGCCGGCCGGATGGAAAGGCTTCGCGATCCAGCCGGCCGGACGTAATGCCTTCACTTCAGCGTCTTAGCGACCCATTTGCGGGCCGGACCGAAAGCTTCGGATAGGGGCCTGTGCCGGGCGTTGCGCGCCGTCTTGCCGGTCGGCGCGAGATCCCGGCCCGCGTCGCCCGGGGGCGGCCGCTCAGCCAGCGGGCCGCGACGCGTTCAGGCGCCAGTCGTAGTCGGTGTCGTGAATCTCGCCGATGGCTTTCAGCTGGCTCGCCAGCTCCGGTCCCGCGTAGCGCAGCAGGTGGGCTTTCAGGCTTTCGGGGCTGCGGCCGAAATCCTCGTAGAACCAATCGTAGATCTTGGAGACGACGACCCTGCCGCCGTCGACCGAGACGCCGCGCGGGTCGTTGACGTAGCTGCGGGCGGCGTCGTCCAGGGCGGCCTCGATCCCCTCCGCCTCGTAGGCCGCCGGGCGCAGGTCGGGGCAGCCGATCGAGGCACAGTTGACCGCGTAGTGGATCCGCGGATCCCGCCAGATCGGGCGCAGGATCCGGTGCTCGATGTCGTCCAGGGTCAGGGCCTGGCCCTCGACCTCGATCAGGGCCTTGCCCCAGGGCCCGTCCGAGAACCAGCCGGGCGAGATGTCGATGTCGCGGATCGACTCCACGGGGAAGTGGTCCAGGACCACGCGCACGGTCAGCGCGTTGTAGAGGTTGATCCAGTAGGCGAACTGTTCCGGCCTGGAGAAGCGGCTGATCGGCAGCGCGGCCATGCGGGCCAGGAAGCCGTCCAGGGCCCGGCGGTCTGCCTCGGTCACCGCCGCGTAGTCGAAGAGGTTCGCACCCTCGCCCTCCATGACGTAGGTCATCAGCAGGCGGTCCCAGTCCGAGAAGTCGATGCGCTCCTGGCTCTGCGGGTCGTGGGCCTGCCAGCGCGGCCAGACTTCGGCGCTGGGCGCGAAGAGGTTCTCCTTGGGGGTGAAAGCCGCCAGGGGCAGCAGCAGGGCGAGCGCGGTCAGGCTGCGGCCGAAGGCCCGCCGGGGGCGTCCGGCTTTGGTGGTTGGCACGGTTCCGGTCCCTTTCTCTCTTGCGGCGACTGCAGATCGATTTGGGAAGCCCGCGCCGCCCTCGCAATCAAGCCTTCGCGAGCACGGCGTGATCCCGGTGGCGTCTACCGGCTCGGCGCTGGCGCGTCGCCCAACCCGGTCCGTCAGCGATCGGCCACCCTCGGCTGTCGGCGTTCGGGGGCGAAGCGGGCGCAGACGCTTGGGACGCCGAGTCAGAGGTGGAAGGGCGGCGCGATCACCGCCGCAGCAAAAGCTGCAGCCTCTCATCCACAGGACACGGTCGATCCGAAACTCCGGCCGAGAACGACCCGCAATGCGCTTAAAGATCGTTTCCGGGCGGTCGCAGCCGACCTGCCCGGCCCGGCCCGCCGGGGGCCTCGGGGAGCGCCGTCGCAGGGACGGATCCGGATCGCGGGATCCTGCCTGGATCGAGAGGCTTTGGTTGGCTAATCCGGTTCGGCGCAGTAATTTAGGCCTCAGGGTGGCGGTGCAGACAGACGCGGCCTGGATCCTTGGTGTTTGGCATGGTCTCGACGGGGGCGCAGGCGACCTTCGGGGTTGCCTGGCGAATGCCTCATTGATAACACACCAGAGATGTCGGCCTTATGGCATATAGGGAGCAGCTGAATGCGAGGTAAATCCATGTGGCAGCGTTTGAGCATCCTGCCGGCCGTCTTCCTTTTGGTTGCGGCGGTAGGTCTTGCCGTGGCGGCGGCTCCGGCTTCCGCCCAGGATGACAAGTCGAAGAAGCAGGCATCGAACCTGCGCGAACAGATCAACCGCGGCACGGTCGGAATCATCTCCGGGGGAATCAACGGCACCTACATCCGGATCGCCAGCGATCTGGCCTCGGTTCTGGATGACGGCAACCAGCTCCGGGTCCTGCCCTTGGTCGGCAAGGGCTCGGTCCAGAACATCCGCGACATCCTGTATCTCAAGGGGATCGACATCGGGATCGTGCAGTCCGACGTCCTGGCCTTCCTCAAGCGGCAGCGGCCGCACGCCAAGATCGAGGACCGGATCCACTACATCACCAAGCTCTACAACGAGGAGCTGCATCTGGTGGCCGGTCCCGGGGTCAACTCCGTCAAGGACCTCGCCGGCAAGAAGGTGAACTTCGGCAACAAGGGCAGCGGCACCTACATGTCCTCCTCGATCATCTTCGAGAAGCTGGGCATCAAGGTGCAGCCGACCAGCTTCGATCAGGCCACGGCGGTCGAGAAGACGCGCAAGGGCGAGATCGCGGCCCTGGTCTACATCGTCGGCAAGCCGGCGCGGCTCTTCCAGGAGGCCAGCGTCCAGGGGCTCAAGCTTCTGCCGGTGCCGCAGACGCCTGAACTTCTCGAGGTCTATCTGCCGTCCCGCTTCACCGACCAGGACTATCCGGGCCTGGTGCAGGCGGGTCAGGAGGTTCGGACCCTGGCGGTCGGCGCGGTCATGGCGGTCTACAACTGGGACCCCACCGGCGAGCGCTATGCCAAGGTGTCTCGCTTCGTCGACAGCTTCTTCGGCCGCTTTAAGGAGTTCCAGCAGGCACCCCGCCATCCGAAGTGGCGCGAAGTCAACCTCAACACCGAGGTTCCGGGCTGGAACCGCTTCAAGGCGGCGAACGAATGGCTTGCAAAGGCCAGGGTCGCCCAGCAGCCGAGCCTGGAAAGTAGCTTCGCTCGCTTCCTGGCCGAGCAGGGCCCGAGCCTGCGCGGTGGTGGTGGCGAGGCCAACAACCTCGAGCAGGCGAAGGACGAGCTGTTCCGCCAATTCCTGCTCTGGCAGGCGAAGCAGCAGAGCCAGTAGCCGGCTTCCGGGCCTCACCGCTCCGGCGCGGAGTCGTCGGATCGGGCTTCAGACGATGGCAGCCGTGGGGAGCGGATTCCCGCTGCCGTGCGCGCCGCTTCGCCGCTTCCGAACCCCGAATCTAAATCGTCCCGGATCGGCCCGATCCGGGACGAAACGCTCGAGCTATTCGAACAACAAAGCAGGAAACGCCTCGTACGGCTGAGGCGTCACGCGTTCATGCTTGAGGGCCAGGCATCCGCAACCCGGCGCCCCTGGAGCGGGCTGACTTGAAGTCGAATGGACGTCAAGT
>JAAUXY010079268.1_pt1 | contig 20476 bp, 21 predicted proteins | sample 7278121 | NCBI WGS metagenome assembly JAAUXY01 (sample SAMN14350117, study PRJNA611818) | marine sediment metagenome | isolation source: surface marine sediment (1.8m) | place: French Polynesia: Moorea | collected 2018-08 | reverse complement strand
CCCCTGGTGACCACTTCGATTTTATCGAGCGCCGGCGAATGCAAGGGGAAAATGCGCTCTACGCCGACACCGTAGGAAACCTTGCGAACAGTGAAAGTTGCGTTGGTGTTGCCTTTGCGCTTGCTAATGACAACCCCTTGAAAAACCTGGATGCGCTCTTTTTCGCCTTCCTTTATTTTTACGTGGACTTTGACATTATCACCCGGCCCAAAATCGGGGTGGTCAAGGCGCATTTGTTCTTTTTCAATTTGATCAATTTTTCCCATTTTTCCTCCAAAGCTTATCTAAATCATATTTAAACTAATATTGTAATACAAATTTATTTGAAGTAACTTCTTTTATCTTAACAGTCTATCCAAAATAATCCCTGCCGCCGAGCGTACTGAAAGATGATTATAATCAGCGATGCCCGCAATCGGCTCCAGTACGTAATCGGTTTTGGAGATAAAATCTTCAGCCAATCCCCATGCCGTCCCTAATGCCAAAACATATGGCTTGCCGTTATTCAGCAGAGAGCGACAACTATCATAGCCGATGCTGGTTGGATAGCTTCGCGCACTGGTTGCGATGCTTATCGGGTCATCGTTTTCTACTTCTGCGATATGGCTGAGAACCTCTGCAAACGAATTTTTTATATGAATCAACTCCAGGGCGCTGCGCCTTTTCGGATTATAGGCACCGCCGATGCCATCCGTCCAATGTGAAATGATCCTGGCGACCAGTTTCTTCTGGTCTTCAAGCGGTGTCACCACATAGAATGATTCTAAACCGTACGTCTTGGCAGCTCTTGAAATATCGTGCAAATCCAGGTTGGTCACGGCGGAGGCAATCGTATCGCCATTTTTATCGACCACCGGGTAGTGGATCAATGCCACATAAAGTTTCGGCATAATTAAGATTTAATTATCTCTTCGATTTGCCGGGACCACTTTTTCAGGATTTCGATCTCTTTTTCATCCAAATTCTTTTTTTGTAAGAGATCCGCACGTTTTAATAGTGTGCGCATCAAAGAAGATTCCAGCCGCCAATTTTCGATTTCTTCATGATGGCCCGAAAGCAATACGTCCGGCACCGGGCTGCCTTCAAAATTTTGTGGGCGCGTATAATGCGCATGTTCCAGCAGACCGTTGGCGAATGAATCCTTTGCGGCAGCATCCTCCCCGCCAAGGGTTCCGGGGACCAGACGGGTGACGGCATCAATGATGACCATGGCCGCAAGCTCTCCGCCGGTCAACACAAAATCTCCCACCGAAATTTCGTCGTCAATCAGGTCCTGGCTGATGCGATCATCAACGCCTTCATAACGGCCACAAACCAACACCAGCCCTTCATAGGTGACCAGTTTTTCAGCCAATTCCTGGTTGAATACACGTCCCTGAGGTGTCAGCAGGATTGTTTTAGCTGAGGGGATTTTGTCTTTGGCGGCCCGAATAGCTCCCGCAAGCGGTTCGGGCTTCATCACCATCCCGCTGCCGCCGCCATAGGGCCTGTCATCGGTTACATGGTGTTTATCTTCAGCGTAGTCTCTGATATTCAGGCTTGATGCGAAAATCTTTTTCTTATCGATCGCCCTCCTGATAATCCCGTGATCCCAAAAAGGATCAAACATTTCAGGGAAGATTGTAAGTACGACGAATTCCATTGGAGATTTTCAATTTAGATTGTAAAAGATCAAATATTAATTAGCGCTCTTCCAGCCCGGCGGGTAATTCAACCCGCATTATTTTCTGTTTGGTATCGATTGCCCGCACAACCGATTTAAGGGCTGGAATCAATATTTCGCGGTCGTCTTTTTTTACGACATAGACATCATTGGCCCCGGTTTCGATAATGGATTCGAGGCATCCAATATATCGGTCTTCGGTTGTGTAAACGTTCAACCCAATGAGATCAAACCAGTAATAGGTGCCGTCGTCCAATTCCGGCAGTTTGGCCCTGTCGATGTAAAGCTCCGTGCCGGTCAGCGTCTGTGCATGTTCACGATTGACGATGTTCTTTAAGGTCAACAGCGCCCCGCGGGAATGCGGCTTGACACTGATAATTTCGTAACTGTTTTCGCTGCCGTCGGGTCTTCGAACCAGCAGTGCCTCGCCGGGCTCGAAAACCGTTAACGATTCAACGTATGACTGGATCTTACACGTGCCCTTGACACCGTGTGTGCCAACAATTTTTCCAACGAGCACAACATCCTTTGTGGGAGCTGACTTATTCAATAATTTCCAGGACTGTGCGTTTTCTTAATTTGGCAGAAGCGGCACTCAATATTGTCCGCATGGCCCGTGCAGTTCTACCCTGTTTGCCGATGACTTTCCCCAGATCCTCTTTGGCCACCTTCAATTCGAGGACCGAGGTTTGATTGCCCTCAACCTCTGTAACGCTGACCTCCTCCGGATGATCCACCAGTGCCTGAGCGATATAGTTGATCAGATCTTTCATAGCGCCATCTCCTTTTGTTGCCGGTTGAGAAACAGGGGGGATGAACGACTAAACTAGTTATTGTTAGCAAAAAAACCTTCCTTTTTCAAAAGGCTTTTTACGGTATCCGACGGAATTGCACCTTGTTCCATCCAATATTTGATTCGATCTGAATTTAACGATACCTTTACCGGATCTACCAGAGGATCATATGTACCCACTTTTTCCAGAAATTTGCCGTCCCTGGGGCTTTCACCATCAGCGACAACAATTCGATAGAACGGCTTTTTCTTGGCCCCGTGTCTTGCCAGTCTAATTCTAACTCCCATTCGCATTTCTCCTTCAGAACGGCAGCATTCCTCGTGGCATGCCGCCTTGATTTATTTTTTTCAGCATTTTTAAAACTTGGGTATAATTTTTTAAAAGTTTGTTGACATCCTGTACCCGGGTTCCACTTCCCCGGGCGATTCGTTTGCGGCGACTACCATTTATAATTGAATGATTCCGCCTTTCCTTGGGGGTCATCGAATTGATGATGGCTTCAATCCTGACAAACTCCTTTTCATCAACCTGCAGATTTTTCAGTTGTTTCATCTGTCCCATACCCGGCATCATTTTCAATAGATCGGTAAAGGACCCCATTTTGCGAATCTGAACCATCTGGTCGCGAAAATCCTCCAGGGAAAATTGACTTTTTCGCAGTTTCTTTTCGAGCGCTTCCGCCTGTTTTTGATCAACAACATCCTGAGCTTTTTCAATCAGAGTCAGAACGTCTCCCATGCCCAGAATACTGGATGCCATGCGATCCGGGTGAAATGCTTCTAGATCACTCAGCTTTTCACCCACACCGATAAATTTAATGGGTTTACCGGTTATGGATTTAATGGATAGCGCGGCGCCGCCACGGGCATCGCCATCCATTTTAGTCAGCACCACCCCGCCGATATCCAGGGTCTCATTAAATGATTTGGCGATATTGACTGCATCCTGGCCGGTCATGGCGTCGGCCACCAGCAGGATATCGGCTGGTTTGACGGCACCTTTAATATTCGCCAGCTCAGCCATCAATTCTTCATCGATATGCAGGCGTCCGGCCGTATCCAGCAAAAGCGTATCGCATCCCTGTTGATGCGCGGCGATCTGAGCCTCCTGGCAAATTTTAACCGGATCTTGATCCGTGCTGGAGGGGAAAACCGGCACATCCAGCTGATTGCCCAGTTTTTGTAACTGATCGATGGCCGCCGGCCGATAGACATCCGCCGGTACCAGGTAGGGCTTGCGACCTTTTTTTCTTAAAAAAACGGAGAGCTTGCCGGCGGTTGTCGTTTTACCGGAGCCTTGAAGACCAACAAGCATTACCGATACCGGCGTCGTTCCTGAAAGATTGAGTTGCTCATTGCGAGCTCCCATTAATTCGGTCAGGGCTTCATTAACAATTTTTATAACCTGCTGGCCAGGTGTCAGGCTCTGCATGACCTCCTGGCCCATGGCCCGCTCTTTGACGTCGGCTATGAATTGTTTAACGACGCGATAATGAACATCGGCTTCAAGAAGGGCCATGCGAACCTCTTTGAGGCCCTCCTCAATGTTTTTTTCTGTTAATTTGCCATGTCCCTTTAACTTGCGGAAAATGGCGTTTAGTCTGTCACTTAAGCTGTCTAGCATGCCTTTACCCGGTTGTATCCATAAATTCTTGAAAATATAATTTAAAAAATGTTATGTCAAGAAAATTAATGCCTGTATTTTGCCCCGCGTTGCGGGATGAAGCATCTAATTTTATGTACATTAAGGTGCTCCTAATGAAAATAGATGAGAAAGTTAAAGCCTCCGGCCTGTTCAAAATTCAGGTATTATTCTGTATTATTTTCAATCGTTGATGCCTAACAAAAACCGGAGTAATGGAGTATTGGAGTACTGGAGTATTGTATTTTTTCCATTGCTCCATCACTCCTGCACTCCAACACTCCAAGGTTAAACGAATCGAGTAAAGCGTTATCATAATTGATTGATAATATCTTGGTTCTATTACTTTCGGACATGTATGATGTTAAATGATAAAAAGCAAAACATTCTTGAACTCGACCGCAACCAATTAATAGCCTGGCTGGACGCTCAGGGGATCGAGGCCTATCGGGCGGATCAAATTTTAAAGTGGATCTATCTGCGCCAGGCGGATCGATTTGATCAGATGACCGATATCGCCAAAAACATCCGCCCACTTTTAAATGAACACTATGCCATCCGGCGCCTGCAGACCGAAAACGTTGAAACATCGAGAGACGGTTCACGGAAATACCTGTTTAAACTGGAAGATGGGAAACACATTGAAAGTGTTCTTATGCCTGAACGGGATCATTACACACTCTGCGTTTCCAGTCAGGTGGGATGTGCAATGGATTGCCGGTTTTGCTTAACCGCCAGCTGTGGATTAGAGCGCAATTTGAGTAAAGCGGAAATCGTTTCCCAGGTAAGGGATATCAAAAATGAACTGCAGGATTCGATGCCGCTGAGCAACCTGGTTTTTATGGGAATGGGTGAACCACTGGCCAATTATAAAAATCTTGTAGCCGCTCTTCAGGTTATTACCGATAGCAGCATGGGACTGGGTTTTGCCAGCCGGCGGGTTACCGTTTCAACAGCAGGCCTCGTGACCCGGCTGGCTGATCTTGGCCGCGATACCCGGGTGAATCTGGCCATTTCGCTGAATGCCTCCGATAACCAGACCCGCAATCGATTGATGCCAATTAATCGAAAGTTTCCGATCGAAAAACTGCTGAAGGCCTGTCAGCAATTTCCGCTGCCCGGAGGGCGCCGGATAACTTTCGAATATGTCCTTTTAAAAGATGTCAACGATTCGGTCGAAGATGCCCACCGTCTGGCAAAACTCCTGCGGCCGATCAAATCCAAAATTAATCTCATCCCATTTAATCCCCATGCAGGCTGTCAATACCAGCGACCGAGCGAAGATCACATCCTCCGATTTCAGAATATTTTAATCGATAAGAACTACACGGTCATGATTCGTCAAAGCAAGGGGCAGGATATATCGGCCGCCTGCGGGCAACTAGCTGGTAAATCCTCACAACAATAGGTTTCCCACCTTCGCTTTACAGGCTATGCTAAACAAGCAGATGCCAGTCTTTAAAATTCAGGATCCAAGGGTTCAAGGATTCAAGGGGTCAAGGGGTCAAGAAGTCAGGCTTCTGGTCACTGGCCAGCAGCCAGAAGCAAAAATGATGAACCTTTCAACCTCTGAACTCAGAACCTTTGAACCTAAATAAGCAGCTTCTTAAAATCATCGGTGGGGATGCCGATGACCTCGATGGTCTTCTGGCCTTCAGGTGTTTTGACGACGACATCGATGGGGGTGAGATTGGAAGCCTTGCTGTAGCTGACGCATATCGAACCTGCCAGATAAATGACTTCCTGTGCGCCTCCATGAGGCACCAGTGCAATCGGGCTGGGGTAATCTTTGACATCGATAATCGTATCGGTTTGCGGGTTGTGATATTTCAATATTTTATCGTTATCTTTTTCGGTGCGTCCGACAATCAGTTTGGTAACCGGATTCAGACGAAAATGGCGACCGTATTTTAAAAGATGCAACTCTTCTTCGGTGCATTCTTCCTGGTGCGCAAACAGATCCTTGAGTCGTCTTGAATAACCGACATCGGTCAGCAGACAGCCTCCGGCAGGCGCGGGGTAATCGGTGAGGCCGTATTTTTTGGCAAGCGCAATCTGGGGCTTGCGGCCTCTACCGGCAAAATCCATTAAAAGCGATCGATCCACCAGTCCTTCTTTTTCCGGGATGGTTTCCGGGAGTTTTTTAGCGCTCAGTGGGCGTAAAATATGCCCCTTAAAGCCTGAGTGTTTTTCAACATAATGCAGGGATGATTTGTTCTGTGACATCGGCCGCTGGCCCAGCACTTCACCGCTAAAAAGAAAATCGAATTCTTTTTCCTCCATCATCTCACCGGCCAGTTTAAACATCAGCGCATGGCAATCCATACACGGATTCATCTGTTTGCCGTATCCGGCCGGTGGATTTTTAAGCATGTTGATGTAAACGGGGTAAATCGGTTTAACGGTTAACGGGATACCTGTTTTTTTGGAGGCCTTGCGGGCTTTAGCAGCCGTAAAAAACGGCGTTTCGAATGTGATCCATTCGACCTCGATTCCCTGCTCGCGTAATACCAGACCGGCCAGGGTGCTATCCAGACCTCCAGAACACAGTCCCAGGGCGCGCACTTTTTTTGGTTCAGAATCCATTATTTACGGTTTTAATTTTCTCTTTTACTTGTGTGCGTTTAAATAAATCCTTGCGATCTTGCCCGACTCTGCTATTTAAAGGGCCTTATTTAGCTCTCGTCAATTTCGATCATGACGGTACCTTATATATAATACCCTAATTGATCGTAAACAAAATAAAAAACAGTGGCAAGATTTTAAATTAGTTATCGTTGTGCCTGATTCGGTCTACTTTGGAGTGGTGGAGTATTGGAGATATGGAGTCATGGGAAAAATCCAATACTCCGGTACTCCAGCGCTCCATTACTCCAATTTTTTAAAATAATGCATTATGTTTTACTTGCGATGAAGACTGACGCAATTTGTTTTGGGCACCAATAATACCATAATAAAGTTTATGACCTATTCAACTGCCAAACTACAATGCCCATGCAAAATACAAAACAGCTAAAAACACGTGCTGATAAGATACGTAAGCTTTTGCGAAAGATGTATCCCGAAGTCAGAACCCAGCTGTTTCATCAGAATCCGTTTGAACTTCTGGTCGCCACTATACTTTCAGCCCAATGTACCGATAAACAGGTGAATCAGGTCACACCGGTGCTTTTCAAACGCCTTAAAACGCCTGCGGATTTTGCCGCTGTGCCCCAAAAAACGATTGAGAAACTTATTCGTCCAACCGGTTTTTTCCACAATAAAGCCAAAAACATCAAAAAATGCGCCAAAGTACTCCTGGAAAAACACAGCAGCGAAATACCCCAAACACTGGAGGAAATGGTGGAGTTGCCCGGTGTGGGGCGCAAAACCGCCAATGTGGTTCTGGGGGCTGCGTTTGGTATCCCCGGTATCGTCGTCGACACCCATGTGGCGCGTATTTCAAACCGGCTCGGTCTGACCAAAAATAAAAACCCGGTAAAAATCGAATTTGACCTGATGAAGATTATCCCAAGAAAGGATTGGAACGATTTCTGCCTGCGATTGATCTTTTTTGGCCGAGCGACCTGCACCGCTCGAAAGCCCAAATGCCAGCAATGTCCGCTGCGAGAAGTATGTCCCTGGCCCCTGAAGACCACCTCAACCTGAGCTATTCATCTTCCAGGGCATATTTTACGGCAGCCTTGGCATGAATTTCTGTGGTATCAAACAGCGGAACAGGGCTGTCTTCCTGTTTGACGAGCAATCCGATCTCCGTGCATCCCAGAATTATACCTTCCGCGCCTTCCTCAACCAGGCGCCGGATGATATCTGCATATTTTTGTTTTGAATCCGATTGGATGATTCCGGCGCAAAGCTCCTCGTATATAATACGGTGTATGATTTCAATGTCTTCAGAGGCTGGAATAATAACGCCCAGCCCATAGTTATCCACCAGCCTGCCCTTGTAAAAATTTTCCTCCATGGTAAAGCGCGTTCCCAATAGCGCTATTTGTTTAATCCCTTCGTCCCTGATATTTTCAGCCGTTGGATCCGCAATGTGGAGCAGCGGGATCCTAACCCTCTGTTGTATTATATCATACAATTTATGCATGGTGTTTGTACATATAATAGCAAAATCTGCGCCGCCGCTTTCAAGGCTGCGGGATGCCTCGATCAAAATTTCTGCGGCTTCATCCCAGCGACCCTGATGCTGGAGAGCTTCGATTTCGGAAAACTCTACTGAAACCATTATACTTTTGGCGGAATGCAATCCACCCAGTTCAGCTCGAATGGTTTCATTGATGATTCTGTAATATTCAATGGAAGACTCCCAGCTCATGCCGCCTATCATTCCGATCGTTTTCATAGCGATCCTCCAATTCGTTTAAGAAGTGCTGGTTTTGGATGATTTTGATGTTTTTGTATCGTTATACCCGATACTCCCTTTATTCAACCATGAAAATACGCTCATGTTTTCGCCGGCGTTTTAATCGCACACATGGATGTGGATCCTAGCCATTCTCACCGATAAATTGTTATTAATAGTTATTTATTGTAATTTATTTACATTTATTTATCTCATTTTAAATTTATATTGACTGTAAGTTACCAAAAATTATAAATAGATCCTCTAAGCTGGAAAAGCGTGTTTTTAATTTTTACCGGACTTGGGGGGAATCCAATGAATCCACTCCTCAGCACCAAAGAAGTTGCGCAATTACTTAACGTCAATGAAAAGATGGTTTACACTCTGGTGGCCGAAAAAGGCCTGCCCGCGTCCAAAGTAACGGGTAAATGGCTTTTTCCACGACATCTGGTTGAACAGTGGGTGGAGGCCCAAACCATTAATTATCCGGACACCGGGACACGTCTGCCAATCCAACAAGGACTGCTCATACTGGCCGGCAGCAATGACCCGTTGCTGGATAAAGCGATTTCACTTTTTAACACACATTTTGAAGCGCCGTTGGCCGTTTTCGGTAATCTGGGCAGCATGGGCGGCTTGCGGGCCATGCGACAGAATCTTTGCCATATTGCTTCGAGCCATCTGTTACAGGAAGATGAAGAGGAATATAATTTTGATTACGCGTTTCAGGAGCTTGAATTCATGCCGGCCGTTGTCAATTTTTGCCGTCGCGAGCAGGGCATTTTGGTGCCGCAAGGCAACCCCAAAAAAATATCGGATGTCCCCGATCTGGCCGGACCCGGAATCCGAATGGTCAACCGACCCCTGGGTACCGGTACGCGCTTGCTGATTGATCGGGAATTTAAAAAGGCCGGCATTCAGGGTGAAAAAATTGATGGATACGCCCACGAGGTTCACCGGCACCTGGAAGTGGGGCTGGAGATCCTGGCCGGACGCGCAGATGCCGGTCCAGGTATCGGCGCGGTGGCCGGGCTTTTAAACATTGGATTTATCCCGATTCGATGGGAAAGATTTGATCTCATGATCCTGAAGGATCGATTCTTCGATGAAGGGGTGCAAAGATTTCTAGGCTTATTACACGAAAAAGAATTTAAATCACTGGACGCACAACTATCGGGTTATGATCTCAGCGTTTCCGGAAAGATGATTTACCCGGGTGGCAAAGAGGCATAGAGCAGAGCGCAAAGCGCATAGCGCCGAAAAAGGGATACTGAAAATTACAGACGAATGCTGAAAGGAGATAGGATGATGAGAGGAGCTCGAACACTGACTTTTGTAGCGCTTATGATCGCATGGCTTTTGACGGGTTTCGCAAATGCAGGCGAAAAAATTATTAAGATGTCCACCACAACCAGTACCCAGGCATCCGGGCTGCTGGATGTTCTTTTGCCGGAGCTTGAGAAAGAAACAGGCATTCAAGTGAAAGTAATCGCCAAAGGCACCGGGGCCGCGATTCGGGACGGCATGGACGGCAATGTGGATGTCATATTTGTGCATGCCAAAGCCCGCGAGATGAAATTTGTTCAAGACGGCTACGGGACCAAACGGTATGCGGTCATGCATAATGATTTTGTCATCCTGGGTCCCCAAAAAGATCCGGCTGCAATCAAGGGAATTACCAATGCCGCCGAAGCTCTCAAAACAATAGCCGCGGCAGAAGCGGCCTTTGTTTCGCGCGGTGATGACAGCGGCACCCACACCAAAGAACAGGCCTTGTGGGAGGCCACCGGTTTGCCCCTCGAAAAAAAGGTGCAAACCATCGTAAAAAAAGGCAAGAAAAAAGAAGTTACGTTTGTGCACCCCCAGGGTCTGGGCAAATGGTACCTTTCCATCGGGCAGGGAATGGGCAAGGCCTTAACGTTTGCCGATGAAAAACAGGCCTATGTTTTGGCGGACAGGGGCACCTATATTAAATACAAGTTTGGCCGCGATGTGCCGATTGACCTGGTCGTGCTGTGCGAAGGCGATTCAGCGCTTGTCAATCCCTATGGGGTGATTCCGATCAATCCGCAAAAACATCCGCATGCCAAATATGATTTGTCTAAAACTTTTGCCGAGTGGCTGGTCTCAGCCAACGGACAGACGGTAATCGATAATTACCGGCTTTTGGATAAACAACTGTTTTATCCGGATGCGCTTAAATAGGTTCACCGGTTTAGTCAGTTAATATGTTAGAGGTTTGAGGCTTGAGGTGTGAGGTTGAATACGAATTAATAATAATCATTGCAACCGCTACGCTTTTGCCTCAAACCTAAAACGAAGTGCTCCTCAAGCTTCGCCATTATTTGAGGCGGGGCGATCTTCAAGAGAAGCGCAGCGAAACGCTCTTGAAAAAATTATGGATCTTTTGATTGACAGTTTTATTTCAGCAATTGCGCTGGTGATTTCTCTGGACCGCGAGATGGTCGATATTGTGGCTGTCTCATTAAAGGTCAGCTGCTACTCCACTTTTTTTGCCAGCCTTCTGGGAATACCGATCGGCTTTGCGGTAGCCTTCGAATCTTTTCGCGGCAAGCGATTTGTCATTACCTGCCTGAATACTCTGCTGGCGGTTCCCACGGTGGTGATCGGGCTATTTGTGTACGCCTTTATTTCCCGCCGGGGCCTGCTGGGTTTTTTCGATCTGTTGTACACCCAGAAAGCCATTATTATTGGCCAGACGCTGCTGATATTACCGGTTGTAGCCGCATTTACCATTGCGGCAATCAGCAGAATTGATCAGCGCTATCGTAAAACCGCCATGACGCTGGGCGCCAATCGCCTGCAGACCGCCTTCGTCATATTCAGAGAAGCGCGTTACGGCATTGTAGCAGCTGTGATTGCCGCCTACGGTCGCGTCATCGCGGAAGTGGGTATCAGTATGATGCTGGGTGGCAATATTCGGGGATTTACGCGTACCATGACCACCGCCATGGCGCTGGAATATGACAAAGGCGCCTTTACGCTGGCAGTGGCCCTGGGGATCGTGCTGTTGGGCCTTAGCTTCGGAATGAATTTATTATTTCATTTATTTCAGGGAAGGGTCCGCTCGTAATGATTTTTAAAATTTCAGATCTTACGAAAAGATATAACGACCGCACGGTTTTAAATATTCCCGCACTAAGCTTTAACCCCGGTTCAATTTACGGGCTTCAGGGGCCCAATGGTGCCGGCAAGACGACATTGTTAAATATTCTGGGCTTTTTGGAGTATCCCACCTCGGGCGGCGTTTTTTATAAATCCAAATCGGTACAGTTTGCAGAACCGAATCTTCAACGCCTTCGAAAAGAAGTTATTCTGGTCGATCAGCTGCCGCTTCTTTTCACAACCACGGTATTTAAAAATGTCGAATTCGGCCTGAAAATCAGAGGTATTGAAAAAGAAGAGCGCAAGCGTCGTATTGTTAAAGGTCTTGATATGGTGGGCATGGGAGATTTTGCCCGCGCTCCCGCCCACCAGCTTTCAGGCGGAGAAACTCAGCGGGTGGCCTTAGCTTCCCGCCTGGTTTTAAAGCCGGAGGTGTTGATGCTGGATGAACCCACCGCCAATGTGGACGTAGCCAGTGCGCAGCAGATCAAAGAAGCCGCTTTAATGGCGCGCAGGGAATGGAACACCACGTTGATCATTGCCAGCCACGACCGGGACTGGTTGTATGATGTGTGCGATCAGGTATTGCATTTATTTAGGGGCCGCTTATTTGCAACCGGCAAGGAAAATGTTCTTTTCGGTCCCTGGCGCCCGCACAAAGGCGACCTGTGGGAAAAGAAATTAGCAGACGGTCAGCCCATCCGCGTATCAAAGCCACCGCAACCCGATGCAGTGGCCATTGTCGATCCCACTTTCGTCGCCAGCGCAACCAGTGTGAAGTCGGCTGATGCGGAAGCAAGTATTCTGGAAGGAATTGTTTCGCGGCTGACCCTGGAAAAAGCCAGCTCCGAAATCGTGGCAACCATCCTGATCGGAAATTTGCCCTTCACCTTGAAATTATCCCAAGAAAAAGTCCAACAAGAAAACCTTTATCCGGGTCAACGCGTTAAGTTATATTATTCTCCAAATAACGTCATCTGGCTTTAAATTAACTGCAAAACCTTAATCTCCTGTCATTCCTTTGAGCGTTTCGCGTTCGCGAAACTCTAAGAGCACTCGGCTCAGTTCCTGTGCTTCGTTTGATGAGCGCTTCGCTTGAGGCTGAACAAGGATTATAATTTCGTATTGCTATCCTCAAGGTCCGGAGGACCGCTCTTCGAGTCCCAAGGGGACGCTCATCAAGGCCGATAGGCCGCTCACAAAGCATCCATGCTTTGTTAAAAGACAGCGGATATATATCGGATGGCAATGAAGGTCATTGTAAGGATGAGAATGATCTTTATGATTTTGGCCGGCAAATATTTTTGAAGGCGCGCACCGCAGTAGATTCCCAGAAAACCACCGGCACCGAATAAGGCACCCAGCAGCCAGTCCGGAGAAATGGAAAGTCCGGTATGGGCGAAAAAAGGCGCGATTCCTGCGTAAAAGGCAACCCCGGCAATCGACGTGACAAAGGTGGACATTAAGGTCGCGCCTGTAATGGTGTATATCGGCAAACCGAAAAAGGCGACCAGAAACGGTGCGATAATTGCCCCCCCGCCGATGCCATAGGTCCCGCCGACAATTCCCACTGCAAATGACAATAGAAGGAGGCCGATCGTATTGAATTCAAAAGTCTCTCCATAAAAGCTATAGCTGTATTGTTTGAGAGAAAATTTTACGGTTCGAACCGCTGGTTTCGGTTGCATGCCGTCTTCGGATGCCGTCTCTCTGTTACTTTTCTGGGCATAAAACCGCTCTTCTACGGCTTTGGCTTTCTCGATGGCGGTGTCATTTTTTTTGATCATCGACTGGACCAGTCTCAGACCGATGTACAAAAGCACGCAACCCGCGAAAAATTTGAAATTTTTTGGATCCGGCAAATAAAGAATTCTGATAACAGCCCCTATAAATATCCCGGGAAGAGTTCCGACAATAATCACCCAGGCCAGGGGCCAGGCCATGCGTCCTTCTCGCATAAAGCGATAAACGCCGCTGGGGATCGCAACGATATTGTAGAATAAATTCGTAGGAGAAACCGCCGGGCTGGTGAAACCCAGAATGCTGACCTGAAAAGGCAATATAAGAAAGGCCCCGGATACACCGGCGGAGGAAACAAAGAGCGAAATAAAAAAGGCCACAAAGAAAGGAATCAACGGTGATACCGTAATGCCTGAAACTTCAAAAAGCATAAGCCTAATTCTCCGGGGGTTTAACGTATATTAGGACATAATACATATTGAAAAGCAAACTGTAAAATGAATCTTGAAGGCTTTTTACTTTGCTTGATGGTTGAATTAGGGTAAAATCTGTTATAGAGAAACAATTTTGACAAAATGAAAATGATTACCACCTTATTGAAAACTCACGCGGAAGGATGCCGGTCAGGCCGCTGTAAATGGAGTCGAAAACAAGGTTAAATCTGGTTAATGAAAAGGATGCAACGGTGAAAGTCGGTCGAAATGATCCATGCCCCTGCGGAAGCGGGCAAAAATATAAAAAATGCTGTCTGGGAAGAGAAGTATCCGATAATAAAGATCCCGGCGCCCTGTATGCCCAGCGGTACAAGATCCAGCTTAAAAATGACGTTGATATCAGCGCTATCCGTATAGCCGGGCGCCTGGTGGTGGATACCCTTGATCTGGTTGAGTCAAACATCCGCCCGGGAATGAAGACCGATGATATCAATACCATCGTGCATGAATTCACCCTGAAAAACGGTGCTCAACCGGCACCGCTGAATTACCGGGGGTTTCCCAAAAGCGTCTGTGTATCCGTAAATGAAGTCGTTTGTCACGGGATCCCTGGAAAACGCCTATTGCAGGACGGTGATATCGTCAACGTGGATGTCACCTCCGTTTTAAACGGGTATTATGCCGACGCCAATAAAACGTTTTTTGTCGGTAACCCCGGGCCAGATGCCCGAAAAATCGTCAGCGTTGCCCGGGAGTGCCTGCAACGCGGTATTTCCATGGTCAAACCCGGCAACACCATCGGGGATATTGGCTGGGCCATTCAAAGCTATGCCGAGGAGCAGGGCTGCTCGGTGGTGCGCGATTTCGTCGGCCATGGAGTCGGTTTTGAATTTCACGAATCACCCCAGGTCCCGCATTTCGGTCAGAAAGGGCAGGGGGTCCGGTTAATTCCGGGCATGGTCTTTACGATCGAGCCCATGATCAATCTGGGCAGCCATGAATTGAAAATCCTGGAAGATAACTGGACGGCGGTCACCAAAGATCGATCGTTATCGGCCCAATTCGAGCAGACCATCCTCGTCACCGAAGTCGGTTTTGAGAGTTTGACACCTTACGATTGATCATTTATTGATAATTTCCAAACTTCAATTCCTATCTGTTTTTCGAAAATTGATTTTCACGATTTAAGCCAGCTTTACCTAAATACGATAGCTGATATAGATAAATAACCGATATTCAATTCCCCCCGAAGATATCATCCATATTCGCATGACCCGGATCTCTCGGGCGGCATGTTAGAATACCAGAAGGCACGTGTATTGAATTCCTGCAGGGAGAATATAGTCGTATGAGCGGACTGGCTTTGGGAATTGTTGTTTTTGCCGCCTTTTTACACGCAAGCTGGAACTATCTTGCAAAAAAAAGCCGCAACAAGCTGGCCTTTATCTGGTGGGCCATCCTCTTCTCCGTTATTCTCTTCTTCCCCATGTTTGTATATTACTGGCCGTCAGTAACTATCTCTGCAACGGGTTGGCTATGCATTGCTGCTACGGGCGTCCTGCACGCCTTTTATTTCTGGTTCGTTGGGAAGGCATACGAGCGTGGTGATCTATCCTTAGTTTATCCGTTATCAAGGGGTTCAGGGCCATTGTTCGTGCCAATTTTGGCGGTGGTATTTATAAACGAACAGCTATCCATCACGGGGGTTCTCGGTATTTTCCTGGTGATTGTCGGTATTTTTGTCATTCATCTGCGCGCTTTTTCCGTTCAATCCTTTTTGGAGCCTTTCCGGGCCCTGCGCGGGGGTGCTTCAATGTGGGCACTTTGCACCGGTGGCACCATTGCAGGTTACTCCCTTGTGGATAAAGTAGGCGTGATCCATGTTCACCCACCGGTATACATATACCTCATGTTTGTTATTTCTTTACTTCTGCTTTCACCCTATATATTTGTCAAAGAACGAGTTGATCTGCGAAAAGAGTGGAATATCAATAAAATGCAAATTCTTATCGTAGGCTTTTTAGATTTGTTCACTTACCTGATGATCCTTTTTGCACTGCAGATCAGCAAGGTGAGTTATGTCGCCGCTGCCAGAGAAGTAAGCATTGTTTTTTCAGCCTTTTTGGGGATCATGTTACTGCAGGAAAAACATGCTCCCCAGAAATTAACCGGTGCCGTTTTAATTTCGATGGGAGTGGTTCTCATCGGATTCAGTAAATAAACATCTGTTTTAATATGGTATTCGGCCGGGTTTGGTCTTAATTCATTTATTACAGAGGATTCTTTGCGGTCGAGAGAATCTCAAACATTTTGGTCAGGTCTTTGCTCTACAAATGATATAATTTTTTTCAATTAATATCATGATTATTATTAACTTGACTTATAGTCACTGAACTATACTATACATCAATTTAAGACTGAACGACTGTGCCGTTGATAACGCATTCGACTGGAAACGCCTATTGTGAAGGCACATTTCTGTTTTATATTTTTATTAAGGTTTATAAACTTATTCCTCCTTTTGATTTGTTCCTGAAATCCCGATGTGAATGATACGTTGTCGATAGAAATCGGCACTTAGTGAATTAGGTTTATTTTTTCCTTTCAATTTCGTGTTTGACTATCGCTATTCCACTTGCTGTTCGCCCCAAATTGGTTTGTATTTTAGATACATCTATTTCAGCTGTCCAAGAAGGGAGGTGAAATCGTACTCAATAAACCTTCCATTTATTACGGATGCATGACTTTGTATGTGGGTGCCAAGCATCATCCGTCAAACCGTCTTTATTAAAGGAGGTGCATAATGAAAGGTAGATTTCTTACAATCGCGGCCTTGGCTCTGGTCATGACATTTGGCTTTGCTGCCAGTGGTCTTCAGGCTGCGGAATCGATTAGCGCTTATCTGGGATTCTCGCGGGAGGTAAATGAAGCCTTATCAAAGAGAATCCAGGAAAAAACCGGGATCGAAGTTAAGGGCATCACGCTATCCTGGGGAGAAATCGGTGCCAGAATTGCGACAGAGTACCCAAGATTCAATGCCGATATGATTTTGTCTGTTGGGGCTGCCGAAGCGATCAATGGCGCTAAGAAGGGATACTTCGAAGCTTATAAATCACCGGCCTGGGATGACATTGATGACACGTTCAAATCCCCGGATGGAACCTATTATGCGCTGGGGACCTTTTCGTTCCTTTTGGTGGGTAATAAGGAAAAACTAGCCGAAAAAGGCTATGGGATGCCGATGAGCTATAAAGAGCTTCTGGATCCTAAATGGAAAGGGCAGATTGTGGCGCCTTCACCCAGGACATCCGGTACAGCCTTCATGATCAACTACTCGTTTCTCCAGCTTTACGGCCAAAAAGAGGGATGGAAGTATTTAGAGGCATTGGACAAAAACATGGCCTTTTACACCAAGAGCGGCAACGCGCCCACCGATCTGGTGGGGAGAGGCGAATATTTGCTGGGCCTTACGGCGGATGAGAACGTTCTGAAAAGGATTAACGACGGCTATCCACTCCAATGGGTGATCCCGGCTGAGGGCATCGGATACGAGGGCAACTACTGCACCATTTTGAAGGGCACCAAGAAACTCGATCTGGCTAAGAAAATTATGGATTATCTAGGCACCAAAGATGCCAGCGAGTTTTTGGCCTCGATGGGTTACATTCCACCGCGCCCGGGAATCCCCAGTGCCCTGTACGGTGCTGCCAAGCCTAAATTCATCAATGTGGATCACGGCTGGGCTGTTAAAAATAAGAAAAAAGTCGTCAAACAATGGAAGAGTAAATTCATGATGAAGGAGACAGCCAAGGCCAAAAAAGTCGGTGATGAAAAGGAAAGAAAGGCCGCCGAAAAAGCTAAGAAACAATAAGGTTCGTTACCGATCCCACTTGCGGCTCGTCCGGGTCTGGGATTATAGGAGGAACTAAAAGATGGCGGAAGCGGTAGCAGGTAGAATATACCATAAAAGCTTGTGGTATAGAACCAGGGCATTTTTCAATGCACATCTGGTACGAATTTTTGCCGGCGGTCTTTTTGCCCTTCTTGCCATCTTCCTCCTTTTGCCGATTGGATTTGTACTGGTCAAAAGTTTATGGGGAGACGAAGGATTTACCTTCGACTTTTATGTCGAGTTTTTCAGTTATAACTTTTACTACTGGTCACTTTTTAACACCCTTATCCTGGGTTTTGCCGTGATGATCATATTGCTGATCGTCGGTTTTTCTTTTGCCTATTTGACGACGCGAGGCCCATTATGGCTGAGAAAACCGTTGAAAATTTGTGCCTTACTCCCTCTGGCGGCTCCGCCTTATATTTTTTCAATTTCTTTGATTACACTCTTTGGCCGCAACGGCTTGATTAACAATCTGTTTAACCTGGATTTTAACATTTACAGCTGGACCGGGCTTATTGCGGCCCAATGCTTGGCGTTTCTTCCGCTGTCATTCATGATGATCGAAAATGTCCTGAACTCACTGAACCCCAGCCTGGAAGAAACCGCCAGCGACATGGGGGCATCTGAAGTTCGGATCGTTCGCTCTATCACCGTTCCCCTGGCGGCCCCCGGCCTATTAAAAGCCGCCTTGCTGGTTTTTGTGATGACCATCGCAGAGTTCGGCAACCCCGCGATCCTGGGTGGCAGAACACCTTTTCTGGCTGTGGACACCTATTTGGCGATTACCGGTGAAGGCGACTTCAATATGGCCAGCGTCCTCTCCGTGGTTCTGATCACACCCTGTGTACTGATATTCATTTTGCATAACTATGTGCTGAAGGGACGGGGGTATGCCACGATCACCGGAAAAGGTATGGCGGCCGAGCCGAAACCCATGGCCCCGGTCATCAAGGTTCCGTTTATGATCATTGGTCTATCTGTAGCCGGGATGGTACTGCTGAGCTTCGGGGTTATTCTGCTGGGATCATTTGTCAAGATTGTCGGGGTTGATAATACCTTTGTCATCGATCACGTCCTCAATACCCAGTCGAACATCGCGATTTGGAACAGCATCAAGGTCTCGCTGGGTGCCGGTCTGATTGGTGCCATTGTCGGGACTTTGTTGGCATATGTGATTATGCGCGGGAAATTTCCAGGCAAGCATATCATGGAGATGGTCGCTCTATCCGGTTTCGCACTTCCCGGCACAGTTATCGGTGTGGGGTATATCATGGCGTTCAACCGTCCGCCTTTTTTGCTGACCGGCACCATCTGGATTATCATTTTAAACTGTGTGTTTCGATTCCTGGCAGTGGGTGTCGAGGCCGGAATCAGCAAGCTGCACCAGATCAGTGTCGAAATCGAAGAGGCTTCGGCTGATCTGGGCGCGGATTTTCTAACTATATTTTTTAAGGTGGTTCTACCGATTATGTTTTCCGCCTTTGTGGCAGGATTTATCTACACTTTTATGACCACCATGATGTCATTGAGCTCGGTGATCTTTCTGGTAACCCCGGGCTTTGATCTGGCATCCGTATATATTTATTTGACGGCCCAGCTCGGAGAATTGGGCTTGGCCTCGGCAACGACGATGAAGGTGATCGCCATCGTTGCGATTTCACTCGGCATCCTCCAAATCATTGCCAGAAAAACCGGTCTCGATGTCAGCACCAAGCAAGGAGCATAATTAGATGCAAGCAACCGAAACACCCATGCTGGAATTAAGGGATATATATAAAAGTTTTGGAGATGTGGAAGTGCTCAAAGGCATTTCGGCCAGGATCGACAAAGGCGAATTGTTAACCTTTGTGGGGCCGAGCGGGTGTGGCAAAACCACTTTGCTACGAATTGTGGGTGGTTTCACCACGGCTACGTCCGGGCAGGTGATTCTTGACGGAGAAGACATCGGGAATTTACCGCCAAACATGCGCAATACCAAAATGGTCTTTCAAAGCTATGCGCTTTTTCCCCACATGAATGTAAGAAAGAATATCGGCTTTGGGCTGAAATTGCAAAAATGGCCCAAGCAAAAAATTGATACCCGTGTCGACGAGCTCCTCTCTCTGGTTCACATGGACGGTTTGGGTGATCGAACCATTGACCGCATCAGCGGTGGTCAGCAGCAACGAGTTGCTCTGGCCCGGGCCCTGGCACTGGAACCCAAAGTGCTGCTTTTAGACGAGCCGCTTTCCAATCTGGATGCCAATCTGAGGGTGGTCATGCGGGATGAAATCAGAAATATTCAGGAACGAATCGGGGTCACCACTATTTTTGTCACCCACGACCAATATGAAGCCATGAGCATTTCCGATCGACTCCTCGTTCTCCACGACGGCGTCATTCAGCAGATCGGTTCTCCGATCGATATTTACGAGCGACCGTCCAACGAGTTTATTGCCGGATTTGTGGGGTATGTTAATTTCCTTGAAGGAACCGTCGAAACCATCGACGATGAGACGAACACATCTTACGTCATAACCGAGTACGGCCAACTTGAATTGGATCATGATCAAGAAGACATAAAGGTGGGAGATGAGGTCTTGTTGGTCATCCGGCCGGAAACCGTTTCGCTTTCTCCGTCACACGGTACCGAACGGACGAACACTTTTCATGGCACGGTGGAAAGTCAAATGTATGCCGGCAATCTTGCCAAATATACCGTCAAATTCGGCAATAAAGAGATGGTGGTCGATCATTACAACCCCATGGGTTCCGAAAAATTTAGCAAAAATACAAATGTTAAAGTGACAGTTCCGCGTACCATCCATGTATTGAAACGATAGAAGGTTCCAGGTT
>JAAUXY010004121.1_pt1 | contig 20477 bp, 20 predicted proteins | sample 7278121 | NCBI WGS metagenome assembly JAAUXY01 (sample SAMN14350117, study PRJNA611818) | marine sediment metagenome | isolation source: surface marine sediment (1.8m) | place: French Polynesia: Moorea | collected 2018-08 | reverse complement strand
GCCTCGCCGCCGAGCACACCCAGGAGGGTTGCGGAAGCGAAAGTCGAGGCGAACAGGATGTTGAATACGGCCCAGAAATGCGCATTGGTACCAACGAGGCGCAGCAGGATCGCCCAACGGACGGCCGAAAGCACGGTCCCGGCGAAGATCGCCAGCACGGCAAGCGCCATGGCCCCGGGCCGTTCGAAGGCGGCCCCGAGAACGTTCAGATCGATCAGATCGAAGGCGAACAGGATGGCGACCAGCGCGGCCAGAACGCCGAACTTGATGGCGAGGATGCTCAAGACCCCGCGCTTGCCGGCCGGTTTCGGCTGGCCGCTGGCTGCTGTCATGGCGTCAGTCTGCACCGCGAATCACGCTGAGAGAGTTGGAGCCCGAGTTCATGAGCAGATCGACGATCGAAAGGTGGGAGACGAAGCTGCCGTGGAGCTGTGGATACTCCGGATGACTGTAGCCCTGCCACTCCACCGTTATGCCTTCCGCGGAAAACAGGTCCACGTCCAAGTAGGCCCTGGCCGCATCGCCCGAGAGATAACTCTTCGCCCCGAAGCGGTCGCAAATGCGGATCAGCCGTTCGCTTCTCTCGCCCTCTATCCCGAGGCTCGATGAGCGCACGAACCGGCGCTTCAGGCCCAGATATCCGCAGATCCCCTCGATCAAGGCGATATCCAGATCGGCCAATAAGGTCCATGGCTGGGTCAGATAGCCTAACAGCAGCTCACAGACCTCGTCGCGATATGCCGCACCCGCATAGCTCTGCGCTATGGTGCGAAGGTGCTTCTCCGACCACTGGCTCTTGTTGGAGATCTGCACCCGGTTGATCGCCTGCGGCCCGAGCCCTTTGTGCAGGACCGGCACGGTCAACCATTGCACGCCGTTGGCGGACTTGATCCGGTTCCGGTTGCGCCAGCCGTTCTTGTCGAACTGCACATCGTCGTAGAACACGAAAACGTCGCTGCGCGCGATCTGGTCGAAGTACCCCAGCCATGGCAGGTAGGAGGGCTGGAGTACGCAAACGGTCGTCATGCGCCGGTCCGTTCCGGCCCCCAGCGGAACGCGAGCTCGGACCGATTCGCGATGGCAAATCACTGCGTCGCGCGGGTGATCAAGGCATCGATCTCCGCGCGCGCGCTCGCTCCGTTCTCCAAGACAGCGTCCTCCGGCAGATGCTGCTGCACCTGGAGGAGGATCGATACGGCCCGATCCAGCAGCTCGCGCTTGACCTGGGCCATGGCTAGGGCATCGTTGCGCTCCTGGCGGAGCTGCGTAGCAATCCGCTCTGCGTTTGCGACGGCCAGGCTATCGGATTTCTTCATCTCTCTCTGTTCTCGGCGTTTGACGGTGATGCGGGTCGGTCAGCCGCCGTGAATGGCGACGGTACCGTTGGGCGGGTCGTAGCTGTCTCGGATTTCCTCGACGAGCGCCTGTCGTTTGTCGTCCGGGATTTCGCTCCGGGGCCGCTGCAGAAGGTAGACTCCGACCTCACCGGTGGCCAGTTCCTTCCAGCGAGCGACCGAGGGATGTTCCGCGAAACTAACGCCCCCGGCTCCGCTTTCGCCGACGTCGATCAAGCGGAACACCGGGTTCCAGGGTTCGCCCTCGCGGGAAACGATCGCGAAGACGGCCGGGTTCTGGTTCTTCCGGATAGCGGTCTTCTCGAACGGGAAGGGACCGGCAAAGAGCGCGCCGGCGATCTTGAGGCTCATGTCCAGCGCCTTGCTTCAGCCGCCCTTCGGGACTTCCCGCTCATCCACGGTGAGCGATTGGAAATCGTCGTGCACGCTGAGACCGCCCATCTTGCGCTGGCGCGCCTCTTCGGCGTTCCGCACGACTTTCCAGTAGTTGTGATGCCAAGACCGGTACTTCCAGTCGGGACAGCCGGAACAGAGAGGAATGTCGTTGCCCTCGCCGTTCAGGTGCTTGCTGCGGTAGAACTCGAAGGCCGGCCCCAGCCAGATGTCCTTGATCGACTCGCTGTTGACGTTGCCGCAGCGGGTGTTGGCCGAAATGTCATAGCCGCAGATCATCACATTGCCGCGGGTGTCGATGTTCAAGCGCTCGAAGATGAAGGGACAGGGGACGGTCTCGGTGTCCAGATAGGCCGAGGGGTCGGCCGAACTGGAGCCGTCCAGGGTGGTGTTAATGCCCCAAGTCAGGAACTTTCGCTTGATCAGATTGTCCAGCCCGACCTCACCGATCCAGAAGGTCTCGACCTCATCGAGGTCGACGCCGGTCTGATTGACCGCCGAGGCGACGATCTTTGATGAGCTCCCGGTCTGCTCGCGGAGCTCCAGCATGCGCTTGGCGTTGTCGACCAGGACCTGCCATTCGAGCCCCTTGCGGACCCGCGCGTATGTGTCGGGATCGCAGGCGTCGACCGAGAACTCGATCATATCGATCTCGGCCTCGAGCAGGGCGCGGCTGTTTTTCTCGTCGAACAGCGAGCCGGTGGTGATGAGGCCGATCCGGCAACCCAGCCGCTTGGCCGCGACCAGCAGTTCCGTCCCCTTGGGATGCAGCATCGGCTCGCCGCCCCCGGAGATGCGCAGATAGGCGCCATGGGGCCCCGATTCCTCGGCGATCTTCAGGAATGTCTCTTCGGGCATGTAGGGCATGTCCCGGTATTCCCGGCGGATCTCCGAGTTGGTGTAAGGGCAATGGGGGCAGAGCGCGTTGCAGGGGTACACGAAGGACAAGACGAGCATCATCGGGAATTCGCTCGCCTCCTTGCGAATCCCGTATTCCTGTGGCGCTTCTGCGGCCGCAGCGCTCCCGCGGGCCAAGTGGGACGGCATAGTCTAGGCCTCCAGGGCCATTTCCTCGTCGTACCAGAAGGGGCGGGTCCCCTCGACCTCCTCCTCCTCGTAGTCCGCTCCCGCTACCTGCCAGTCGCCGCAGCCCTTGCAGATATTCGGTATGTCGGTCCAGCGGTGCTCGCGGTGCGGACGGCGCAGCTTCTCGCCCAGAATGGCCCAGAGCTCCTTTACCGACTTATCGGCGACGTTGCCCGCGATGAAGAGGCCCTCGTAATCGACGGCGCAGGCCACGACGTTGCCGTTCTGGTGGATCGCCATGGTGTTGTTGCCCCAAGGGCACGCGATTCGGAACGAGGTGTTGTGATCGATGGTGTCGGAGCGCACCGTGCCGGTCGCGGTCCACTCGAGCATCGGCCGCACCTTGACCTCGGCGCCGCGCGCCTTCCAATAATCGCGATACGCTTCGACCTCATGGGCGTTGTCCGGCATGACCGAGAACTGTGCCGTGATCGTCGGATAGATATCGCCGCGTTCCTGGCGGCGCCGGCACAGCTCCTCGACGGCCGGATAGACCTGTTCCCAGCGCGCTTTGGCCCGGATCTTCTCGAAAGTCTCCTTCGACAGCCCGTCGAGGCTCAGGATGAAGCGACGCAGCGGAGAGTTCAGGATCTTCTCGATGTTGTCGTTACGGTCCAGCAGCGTGCCGTTCGAGTTGAGCACCAGATTCCGGCATCCCACGGACGCGGCGTAGTCGAGCCGGTCCCAGATTTCGTCGCCCAGAATGAACGATTCGCCGTAAAAGGTTGGCCAGATCTCGCAGTCCGGCGATTCCCGTCCGATCTCCTCGACGATCTTGTCGTAGATTTCCCGAGGCATGTGTTCCTGGGGCCGCATCATCTCGCGATGGGAGCAGTGGATGCACTTCAGGTTGCAATAGGACGTGGTCTCGATGACGATCTGACGCGGAAAGTCCCACTCCTGGAGTCGGCTTTCGATTTCGAGGAGCTTCGTCTTTCGGGCCTCGTCCTCGGTGTGCTTCTTCATCGCGGCGAAATCGGAACTCATTGATCGCTTACCTCGTCTGGTGGTTTGGTGGACGCTAGGTCGCGTGCCGCCTTTGGTCAAGCAAATCCAGAGCTTTTCCCGTCGTCCGGAGTCGCTTGCGAGAACTCCAAGCCCTCGACCTGCTCCGATCGCTACCGAGCGATTCCGGTCCCCGACCGCGCAGACCGGAGCGGTCCAGAGCTATTTCCACACAATTTTGTCGGCTATTCCGGTCGAGATGACGGCGACGAACTTCGAGCCCCGCTGTGATCGGGCGCAAACGAGACCGGTCGTCACTCTCCAACGCCCCCATCCGGCTGGTGATCCGTCTCGGGTCTCGGATCTCCGGCCCGAACTTGCAGGCTGCCGCGCACCGGCCGCCCCCTTGGGGCCGCCCCCTGGCGGCAAGCGGCCGAGCCGCTCCACGTTACCACCGTCCGGGTGAAGAGCCCTCCACCGGTTCCGCGCGGCCGCTTGTTTCGTCGCTTGAACGGGGCTGCCCCCAGAAGTACGTCCGCAAGGCGAATCCCATCCCCTGGCGCCGACCGCCGCAAAGCCGACAGAGCGCGCCATGTTCATGTTGTGAACGAAATTGTCAACAAGCTATTGCGGCGCCAGATTTGCCGAGTCCGTCGCGAAGCAGCTCTCCAGCAACACCTGGGTGAAGGCGCGGCCTCCGGCATCGTTCAGGTGGGTCGGATCCAGGAACAGCGAGTCGTCATCGTAGAGGGCCCAGAAGTCCAGATAGCGGTGACCGTGGGCCTTGGCCGCGTCCCCGTACCAGCGGCGTATCTCGCCATAGGCGTTATGCCGATCCGCTTCCTGCCGGAAGGTCGCAGACATGGGAAAGCTGACCACGCAGGCCTCCATCCCCTGCGCGTTGACGAAGGCCAGGATCTCCTCGAAGTAACGCCGACTCTCGGTTTGCTCCTCGAGGCTTCGCGGCATTTCCCGCAGCGCCTTCGCGGCGCCGAACTCATTGCGCTGCGCCGCGGACTGCCTGCCGAAGGCCTGGTTTCGATCCGAATCGACGAAGACCTGGCCGCCGTAGGGCAACGTCGTCCGATTTGATGCGAAATCCTTGAAAAGAAGAGTGTGCCAGTAGCGCAGAGAATAGTGGCGATGCCGAGTCTCCATGATGCGCAGCGGGCGCCGTTCGTTGCGCAAGAAGATGAGCTCGTAGTCCAGAAAGGGCTCGCTGTTGCGCCGCATGATCTGGTGATTGGCTCCAAGGATCACCTTGCCCTGCCCTCGCTGATTGTAAAAGCCGCGGACCTTGACAAGGGTGCCGCCCACGGGCTCGCCCTCGGACGCGAGGTTCGCGAAATCGGGCTTCTCGGGCAGAAAGCCGGCCGCGGTTATCGAGTCGCCGAAGGCGGCATTAGCGGTCTTGGTCCGGTAGAAGACCTCAATGGTCTGTTCGAAGAGGTCCAAGGGCTCGACCTTCTCGCGGATCAGCATCTCGGTGGCGAGGAGCCAAACCGCGCAAATCGGCAGTACAAGGCCCGCCAGGCCCAGTGTCCAACGTCTAAAACTGGAAGTAGATGAACTCACCGCCGCCGCCTTGATAGAGCATCATGAAATCGACGAAGAGCATGGCCGACCAGATCGCCAGATAGACCGCGTTCGGCCGCCAGGAAAGGCGCGGTTGGGCGACCAGGCTGGCGACCGCGAAGCAGACCAGGACCATCCCGGCCAGCAGAACGGCCAGTCCGCGGCCTTCCGACTGAGCGGGCGGGATCGCTGCCAGAGCGAAGGCTGTCGAGACCGCCAGCAACATCAGGCCGGAGAGAACCGTCGCGGCGTGGCGCAAAAAGCCTCCGCGCAAGGCGGCCGCCACGAACGGCGGGCCGGCCATGGCGCGCCGGAAGTCGATCGCCGGCCTAAAGCGGGCGAAAATCTCCTGGGTTGTGGGGCAGTACCAGACCAGGAAGAGATAGACACCCAGCAGAACCCAGTGTCCAGCACCCGAGAAATAGGGCGAGGGACCGAAAGTCAGGCCGATCGCTTCGAGATGAGGAACCAGCGGTCCGAAGCCGGGCTTCAACATGTCGGGCAGCGTCACCCCATTGAACCCGAACATGGACGCGAGAATGCGCTCCGCCGTATCGAAGCCGTCGGCGCGGAACAGGACCCAGGCGATCGAGACCGCCAGGAAAGTTATCAGCCGTCCCAAGAAGCTTCCAAGCGGACCGGTCGCGCCGTCCCAACCGAGGGACCGCCTGAGCCGGTGCCAAGCATGGCAGATGACCAGGAAGAGGCCATGCGCCGCGCCCCAGACCACGAAGGTCCACGCCGCTCCGTGCCATAGGCCTCCCAGCAGCATGGTGATCATGAGGTTGAAGTAGCGCCGCCCTCTGCCTTTGCGGTTGCCGCCGAGTGGTATGTAGAGGTAGTCCCGAAGGAACTGGGACAGAGTCTTGTGCCAGCGATGCCAGAACTCGACGATGTTGTCCGCCTTGTAGGGCGCATCGAAGTTCAGCGGCAGCCTGATCCCGAACATCCGTGCAAGGCCGATGGCCATGTCGGAATAGCCTGAGAAATCGAAGTAAATCTGGAAGGTGAAGGAAAGCGTGGCGCCCCAAGCCTCGACAATGGTCAGCGTCGCACCACTCGCAGCCGCGTCGTACACGGGATCGACATAGGCGGCGAGCCCGTCGGCGAAGACCGCCTTCTTGAAAAGCCCGATGGCGAAGATGCCGAGACCGATCGCGATGTTGTGGATCGTCCGATCGAGCGGCCGCGATCTCAGCTTCAATAAGGCGCGGAACTGCGGCACGACCTGGCGAAAATGAACGATCGGCCCGGCGATCAGCTGCGGGAAGAACAGCACGAACAGGCCGTACTCGAGAAAACCAAAGTTCCTAATCTGGCCGCCGCGCACGTCGGCGAGAAAGGCGATCTGCTGGAACGTGAAAAAGGAGATCGCCAAAGGCAGAACGATGCCGGGCAACGTCCAGCCCAGACCGACCAGGCCGTTGCCTGTCCCGACCAGGAAATCGGCGTATTTGAAGCACGCGATCAGGCCGAGATTGAAGGTCACGCCAACGGCCAGCAGGGTCTTGCCTTGGCGACCGCCGGTCCCGAGATCTTCGAGCAGCAAGCGACCGATCCAGAAGTTGACAAGGATCGAGCCCAATATCAGCGGGACGAATCGGATGTCCCACCACCCGTAGAAAAACAGAGAGGCGCCGGCCAGCCAAGCCAAGGCCCATTGCGAACTCCTGCTCCGTACCGCGTGGAACAGCAACAGCGTCACGGGCAGGAACACCATGACGAATTCGAGGGTGTCAAATCGCATAGCGCGCTATCTGAAACTCGACGGTTGTGCGTCTGGAAGTCTTGCCGCGAAGTGTGGCGGAGCGACTCCGCCGCTCGAAACGGGCTCGCCTGACGTGAATCACGATCTCATGCGTCGTCATGGCCGAACCGCGAGAGCGAAGTCGGGCGTATGGTCAGCCGCCCCGCTTCCCCTCGACGGGCGCTGCGGGCGGCAGGACCTTCGCCCCGGTCCCGGGACGGAGAAGCCGCCTCAGCCTGGATCGCAGCGGCTGCAGGCGCTTCTTCGCATAGTCCAGGTCGTAGGCGTGCTCGATCAGCTTGGTGACGATGGCGTAGGCGCGCCGCCGCTTCTTGAAGCCCGCGTGATGGTCGAATTCCAGGGGCGTCAGCGACTGCGCGCCGATACCGAGGACACTGAGCTGGCGCTCGCTCAGGCCTGCCAAGTCCATGGTGTATACTGGAAGCGGCCGTGCCTGGTGGTAGCCGAAGATGTCGGTCCGCCAGAAGCGCGAGATCGTCACGTAGCGATTCGCCGCCGAGGGCTGGTCCTGGCCGTGGAAACCGCGCGGATCGAAGACCACGATGTCTCCCTTTCGGCCGTCGAGACGGGTCCAGGTGCTCATGATCGCGCGCCGCTCGTCCTCGGGATAGTCGGTCACCTGGCAGCCGCGATGGGCGCCCAGCTTGTGCGAGCCGGCGCAATAGCAGAAGGCGCCAGCCGTCGTGTCGTGGTGGTAGAGCACGTAGCTGAGCCCGAGCGGATGCTTCATGTCCTCGGCGGTGGCGCGGATCTTGTCGAAATGGCTCGACGGCCGATAGTCGGGCATGTAGTCGCTGTGCGGCGGGAAATAGACGTAGTCGACGCTGCGGTCGAGCTTGGTGAAGCTCTCCGACAGCACGACCTCGTGACCCGTGTAGCGCTCGATCAGGTCGAGGATGTCCTCGTCGAGCAGGATGCGCAGGGAGTCCCGCCCCAGCAGCGACGTTTGCACGACCCTCTTCTCGTAATCGAACTTGCAATAGCCGGGGGCGCCGCCGGCGGCCGGCGCACGGAACCACCAGTCGCGCGAGGCGAACATGCGCTCCAGACACTCGGTCGGGAAGGCGTTGCGCAAGACGGCGTAGCCCCGTTCCCGGATCTCCTCCGCGACCGCCTCCAGATCTCGCGGACCGTTGCCCCAATCGATTATCCGGCCGGGCGCTGTGGTCTCGGGCTTGCTGCTGCCGTCCATGATCGATTCGCTCCCTTCACCCAGGTGCGGGCTCTGCAGGCCCGGTAGCTCAGCCGGGCGCATAGCTCGTCTCGTCGAGCCGCCCTTCCGGGCTCAAGACCGCGTCCCATCGCGCCAGCGCGCGTTCCGGGTGGCCGTCACCGAGCCTCCGGCGGCCGGCCTCGCCCAAGGATTCGCGCAGCTCGGCTCGGTCCGCCAGCCGGTCGATCGCCGCGGCCAGAGCGTCGGGGTCTTCGGTCGGCACGACCAGCCCTGTGTCCTCGTCTTTGACGAATTCCAGGGCGCCGCCGCAGGCCTCGGTGACGATCACCGGCAGACCGGCCGAGAGCGCTTCCAGCACCACGTTCGGCGTGCCCTCGTGGCGCGAGGCCAGCACGAAGACCGCGGAAGCCGCGTAGCAGACGGAGGGATCGCTGACCCAGCCGTGCCACGCGACCTGATCGGCGACGCCCAAGGCCTCGGCCTGCGCGCCGAGCGGATCCGCCAGCGGCCCGTCGCCGACGATCGCCAGACGCCAACCGTCGCTGCGCGCGCGTGAGCGCGCGAAGGCTTCGAGCAGCACGTCGTGGCCCTTCTGCCGATCGAGCCGGCCGACCGTGAGGATCGTGCGGCTCGCGCCGCGTGCACCTGTCCGGGCCGGGTCGATGCCGAGCGGATTGGGAACGTGCGCCAGCTTCTCGGCCGGGACGTAACGCCCCATGGCGAGGAGGGCGGCCCTCGAGTTGGCCGTGACCAGGTCGGCGTAGCGATAAAGGCGCTCGCGCAGCCAGTCCCAAGGCTGACCGAGCGATTGCCGCGCGGGATCGTTGCGCTCGGAGATGACGACCCGCCGGTCCAGGCCGATTCCGGCGAGGACGGTCAGGATGTTGGTCGCGCCGACGAAGGCCACGGCCGTCGAGATGTCGCTCATGGCGAGGATGCGGCGCAGGATTAGGATGCGGCGCAGGTTGGCGGCGATCCCGGACAGCGCGGAGCGGCTCTCCTGCATCAAGTCGAGGGCGATGCGCTGGACGCGGGCGTCGAGCGGAAAGAAGTCGCGCAGGCCGTCGTCGAAGGTGATCACCAGGACGTTCCGCCCGCGCGCCGCCCAGGCGTTGGCCAGCGTGGCCACGACTCGCTGGGCGCCGCCGCTGCTGCTCATGTCGGAGATCACCAAGGCGATCCCGTCGCCTCGATTCGTCGCTTTCGCCATTCGGGTCATGCCTCCGCTAGCCGGTTGCCAGGACCTCGTCGTAGACGCGGCAGATCTGGCGGGCGTGCTCGGCGGCGCCGAAGCGCGCGCCGGCCGCGGCCTTCGCCTTGGCCACCAGGCTTTCGCGCCGGGACCGATCCTCGAGCAGCTCGATCGCCGCCGCGGCGAAGGCGTCGGGATCCTCGGGCGCGACCAGGAGGCCGGTCTCGCCCGGGCTGACGATCTCGCGGTGGCCGCCGGAGTCGCTCGCCACCACCGCGGTGCCGGCCAGCATGGCTTCGACCAGGGTCCGCCCGAAAGGCTCGCCGACGGCGGGGGCGAGGATCAGGTCGCAAGCGCAGAGGTGGGGCCAAACCGGGTGGCGGAAGCCCATGAAGTGGAGCCTGTCGCCGCAACCGGCCCTTTCCGCAATGGCCCGCATCTGCGCCGTGAAATCCCCCCGGTCCTCGCCGAACACCAGGAAGCGGACCGGCTCTGGCCGTTCCTCGCAGACCCGCGCCGCGGCCTCGGCGAACAACAGGGGACGCTTCCAGTCGATCAGGTTGCCGAACATGCCGACGAGGGCCGTCTCGGGCGCCGCGCCGATCTCATCGAGGAGGCGCGCGCGGCAGGCCTCGCGCTCGAGAGCCGGCGCCGCCTCGAAGGGATTGTCGATCACCGCCACCCGCTGGTTCAGAGCTGTCGGCAGTCGTCCCGCGACGAAACGCGAGATCGAGACGATCCGCGAGGCGAAGGCGATCATCAGCCGCGACAGCCGCGACGGGGAAAACAGGGCGCGTTCGTGCCAGACCACCGCGCGCCGCGCCAGGCGCGCCGGGAGGGTCCAGGTCAAATGCATGCGCGCGTCGTTGGTGTGCACGGCGCCGGCCCCGCTGCGTCGGAGAAAGCGGTAGAGCGTCGGCAGCGTACGCCCAATAGCGGCCAGGTGTCCGGCGAGCGACGCGTCGCGGCCGACGTAGCGGCGAAGCGGCAGGAGCGTGTAGTCGAGTCCCATCTGCTCCAGGTGTTCCGTGAGGGGTCCGCGCTCGTGAACCACGATAAGCGGCTCGAAGCGCTGCCGGTCGAGATTGCGGATCAAGGTCAGGGCCGAGATGTGGCTGCCGCCGAAGCTGTCTCCGACGAAAGGGTAGCAGATCCTGGCCGGCCGCAACCCCAGGGCGGCCTCAGGCCCGCGCCGCGAGCTTGCGTGCGCGCACGCGGCGGGTGGCCGGCCATCGGCAGGCCGCCGCTGCCAATTCCGCCAGACCAGACTCAGTGGGGATAGCCATAGTCGCAAAGCGGTCTGCCGACCAAATCGACGAGCCGCCGATTGTCCTCGGCGTAGGCTTCGCGGATCAAACGGTTGGCCTCGTCGCGCTCCAGGGGCGCAAGGGGCGCGCCCGAGAGACTGCGGCTCCAGTCGTCCAGCTTGTCTGCGGCCCGGCCCGCGACATCGTAGACGGCGCGTCCCCAGAGCGTCCCCTGTGCGCTGTCGCCGAGCGACCGGTTGACGGCGCGGCGCGCGCGCAGCCCTGCGTCCGACGGGCGGGCGTTGACGCGCTGCCCCTCATCGGAGAGCGAGAGGCACGGCGCCTCCAGGAACCGGCAGAGCTCCTCGATGAAGTTCTGAGGCGACCGCTTCAAGTCCTCGTACAGCAGGACCTTGACGGCGTCGCGGCCGAACAAGGCGTGCAGGCGCTCGACCATGGACCCATAGCGGCATTTTCCTCCTGAGATGGCACGCTCGACGAAGCCGCCATAGTCGAGCTCACCCCTATTCTTGATGTGCAGGTGATAGAGCGAGGGCAGGATCTCGTACTGCGAACGAAGCACCAGGATAATGCGCATCCCCGGGTTGAGCTGTTTCAGCCGTTCGGCCGGGCCGAAGTCGTCGCGCTCCAACGTACCGGTCAGGCCCTCGTAGGAGATCAAGAAGGGTTTGTCGTCGAGGTTGGTCTCCTGTTCCTGCGCGTAGTAGGCCCGTGCGTCTTCCAGGCCGTTCGCCGCGTGATAGAACCTCGCCCCCGCGCTCCTGGGCATGAAAATGGCATCGGCCAGCGACGGAAAGACCTCGTTCTGCAGGAAGTTGGTCCCGGTGCGGTGATAGCCGATGTGGGCGAGATCGGGCTTTGCCATGGTCGCGCGGTGGTTCAGCGCACGTGGCGTCGGAGACGCCGCCGTCGGCGCCTGTCAGACATGCAGGAAGTCGACGAGGTCATGGACTTCCTGTCGGTAGACGTTCGGTACCCGACGGCAGGCGTATTGCGACCCGATGGTCGCGTTGTTCCAATGGTAGAGCCGCGTCAGCAGACCGAACAGATAGCGGTCGTCGATGCTGATCTCGCAGCGCGGCTCCAGGTGCTCCACGTCGTTCAAGACCTGGACGTCGCCGGTCCCGGCCACGTCGAAACAGATAAAGCGGCCGAACGCCTCGGGCGCGATGCAGATCCAAAAGGACTGCTCGACCTTCACGCGGCCCCGGGCATTGCGGATTGCCTTGTTCAGGAGCGGAACCAGGGGCAGGGAGCGGCCTGCCTCGAAGTGGAGCTCCTCCTCGTAGGCATAGCTCCGGTCGTTCAGCGAATTCAGGTAACGCTCCACGGCCGCCTTGTCGTAGGGCTCGCTGCGGCAGGCCGTGGCCGTGCCCGTCTCGAGGTCGTAGGTCGCGCTGCCGCCGTCGGCCAGAACCACAGCCTTCTCGGGATGCTCGGCCGCAGCCTCGATCGCGTCGGGCACGCCGCGATAGGCGTTGAGGCGGGCCAGCCGGCCGCCGAGCCAATACTTGCCGGCGAAGGGCAGGGCCTTCTTGGCGTTCAGAGCGGCGATGTAACGGGAGAAGAGGTCGAGGAACTGGCGCCGCTTCGACTCCGCGGCCTCGATCTGTTCGGCCTCGGTCGCAAAGGCGTAGGTCTGCGGATAGGGGCCGGCTCCCGCGTAGGGCAGCAAGGCGAGGTCGACCTGGCCCTGGGGGCAAAAAGCCAAAATGCAATCGATCTGCGCCTGGTCGAAGGGGTTATCGTTCATGTTGACGATGCAATGCTGTCCACTTCGTACGGCCATCGCCGTGTCGACGTTGATCGCATGGGCTTTGTTGGGAACGATCAGCAAATCCGTCCCGCCGTAGGTGGCGGTCTCGACCACGCGCGGGCTGAAGCCGTCGAGCCTCATCTTGTTCAGGAGATAGGGCGGCTCCTGAATGCCGATGACGACCTCGACGTCGGGATACTCATCGAGGTAGCGCTTCAAGAAGACCGGATCGTAGTGGTCGGGATGGATGTGCGAGATGTAAACGACGTCGACGGGGCCGATCGCGGCCAGCGGATCTTCCAGCGGCGGGTACTGAAACCAGGAGCCGTCATAGGCGCCCGGCGTGAACCAGGGATCGGACAGGATCTTGACGTCCGCCGTCTCGATCACGGCGCAGGCGGAGTAGATGTAGCGCAGCTTCATGGTCTTTCAGCCGTCTTGTGTAAGGAAGCGAAGGGTTGAGCCGTGTCGTGGGCCTGCCCGATTTGGTAGCCCACATCGCAGGCCTCGAGGAATTGGCGCGCGGGCAGCGTCTCGTGGAGCTCGTGGCGGCCGAGCTCCTCGGACAGCCGTTCGGACCGGGCCGGATCTTTGGGCCGAGGCACGGCGCAAGTCATGCCAAGTCCTCCGCGCAGAGGCCCAGCTCGATCACGTCCTCGGGCCGGCCGTCGAGCAAGTAGTGCTTACGGCGACGGCCTTCCTCCCGGTAGCCGGCCTTGAGGAAGGCCCGCAAGCTGGCGTCGTTGCTGGCGTACATTCCGGCCGAGATCTTGTGCAGGCCGAGGTCCCGCAAGGCGTGGCCGCTCAACAGCCGGATCGCCTCGGTGGCGTAGCCGCGGCCCCAACAGGCGGGCTCGCCGATGAAGAGGCTGATGTCGGCGACCCCATGGTGCGGCTTGACGGGGCCAAGCTTGATGTTGCCGATGTGGGTGCCGTCCGCCTCCAGGCAGATCGCGAAGAGCCATTCGTCGTCGCGCCGGGTGATCCGGTCGACGTAGGCGCGTACGCCGTCCAAAGTCTGCCGACTATGCCGCGTCTCGAGGAAGCGGTTGACCCTTTCGTCGTTGAGCCAGTCGACGTAGCGCTCGGTCACGTCCGCAAGCGTCACGGGGCGCAGAAGCAGACGCTCGCCCCGAAGACGACCGGCCGCGACCTCGTCGCCCTTCCGGGCATTCGGCACCGGGGCCATCGGCACTATTCGGGCCTCACGGACAGGACCGAACGCTCGGTCGCTTGGCGGCGATGCGCTATTGCTTCGATGTCTTCCAAGGTGAATCGAAGACGGTCACACCGTTGACGACGATGGTCAGGTCGGGCCGCGCCTTGGTCTTCGCCATATGGCCCTCGCCCTCGACCTCGATGACCACGTTGCCGGTCAGCAGGTTCCTCGGATCGAAGGGCAGGTTGACGTTCTGCATCTTCTCGACGTTGTCCGCGCGAAACTTGTTGTAGGCGTAGACGTAGATGCCCACGGCCCCGATGTCCTCGGTCGCGGCGTAGGCGGCCAGCTGAAAGATGTTGTGCACCGCCCAGAGGATTCGCTTCTCCGCCCCGCCGTAGAAGATGTAAGAGACGTCGCGGTCGACCACCGTCGGCCAGTCGAGCGACATGTTGGTGCTGAAGTTGAGGTAGCGGCTGGTGAAGCGCCGCAGGTTGCGCAGCGCCCCCTTCCAGTCCTCGAAATGGTCGAAAAGGTTGAACGCGGTGACCAATTCGCTGGTCTCGATCCGAAAATCGGGATCCAGAAAATCGCCGCAAAGGAAAGTGCCCTCCGGATAGCGGCTCTTGGCGATGTCGATCGCCTCCTGATCGACGTCGATCCCGGTGAAGGCGACGTCGTATTCTCGGAACGCGGCACAGAGGTCGCCCATCAGGCACCCGATATCGGTGACGCTCTTCACATGCGGCAGCACGCGGCGCAGGGTCTCCTGCTCGGAATGATAGAGGACGGCGAAACGGTCCCTCTTGTTGACGGACTCATAGAAGCGCATCTGATTGGCGTCGATGAATGCCTGCTGTTGGGTCATACTTGGGCTCCTAGTTCTGTTGTCGATTGAGGGTGCGCGAAGCTAGTGCGTCCGCACGTCGATGCCGTGCTGGCGCAGGTATCGGCGCACCTTGATCAGGTTGTTGTCGGCGAACTGGAAGATGCGGCCGGCGGCGACCGCCGAGGCCTCGGCATCCGTGAAGGCGGCCACGAAGTCCTCCAAGCGGCCGACACCGCCGTGTGCGATCACGGGGATGGTGACGCTGCGCGCCACCTCGCGGATCGGCGATACGGCCAGGCCGCTGCGCTGGCCCTCGCGCTCGACCGAGGTCAGCAGGATCTCGCCGGCGCCTTCCGCCTCGACCTCGCGGGCCCAATCGAGCGGCGTCAGGTCTACAGTGCGCCGCCCGCAGTCGGTGGCGACTTGCGGCCCGCGCTGTGTCTCCAGCACGTCGATGGCGACGACCACGGCCTGGCTTCCGAAGCGGGCTGCCAATTCCGCGATCAAGCTCGGGCGCGCGATCGCCGCGGCATTGACCACGATCTTGTCGGCCCCGGCGCGCAAGACCTGGGCGGCGGTCTCGACGCTGGCGATGCCGCCGCCGAAGGCGACCGGCACGAAGCAGCGCTCGGTCAGACGCGCCAAGGTGTCCAGATCCGGTTGCCGTGACTTGGGAGTCGCCTCGATGTCGAGCACCAGGATTTCGTCGGCCATCTGATCGTTGTAGATCCGCGCCGTCGTGATCGGATCGCCGGCATCTTCGTAGTCGGCGAAGCTGCGGCCCTTCACCAGTCTTCGCCCGGCCAGCAGCATGGCGGGGATCAGCCGGTACTTCGGCATCACCAGGCGCGGCCGGAGCCATCCCAGTCGAGGAAGCTCTCCAGCAGCCGCAGTCCACCGGCGCCGCTGCGTTCGGGGTGGAACTGCACGCCCATGGCGTTGCCGCGCCAGACCGCGGCGGTCACCGGACCGTGGAAGTCGACGCTGGCGGCCATGTCGCTCGGATCGCGCAGCCGCGCATGATAGCTGTGGCAAAAGTAGAAGGCGCTGTCCGGGCGCAGCCCCTCGAAGAGGCCGCCGCCGCCGTTGGGAGTGACCTCCGACCAGCCCATGTTGGGGACGCGCCACTGCGGCGGGTCGGGTTCCAGCCGCACCACCTCGCCGTCGAGCCAACCCAGGCCCTCCGATTCCACATCGCCCTCGTAGCCGCGCCGGCACATCATCTGCATGCCGAGACAGATGCCCAGGAACGGCACGCCGCGCTCCCGAACGGCCTCGTTCAGGGCCTCATCCAAGCCGCCGGCCCGCAGCCGCTCGACGGCCGGCGCCATGGCGCCGACGCCGGGCAGGATGATGCGCTTGGCCTCGGCCAGCGCCTCGGGCCGGGTGACGACCTGCGCCTCTTCGCCGAGGTCCGCGATCGCATTGAGCACCGAGCGGATGTTGCTCGCGCCGTAGTCGACCAGCGCGATCACCGGCGCGCCTCACTCAACTGTGCGGTCCCACTGATCGAAGTCCGGCATCGTCTCGCCGCGCGGCGGCCGCTCGTTGCTCCAGGTGTTGGGTGCGACGACGTGCTGGCGGGCGATCTCCTCGAACTCCTCTTCGCTGATGCCGACGAAATCGAGGAAGAGATCGAGGCTGGCCGGGCGCTTGCCGTCGTACTGCCGCATCAGGGCGAGGCCCTCTTCGCGGGAGAGCCGCCCGTTGCGGATGTCGATGCCGACCAGATGGTTGGTCCGCCCCACGCCCCGCTTCAGGAACTTCAGATAGTCGCGGACGCCCTGCATGTAGCACTCGATCTTCTCGTAGTCGTACTGGGGCGGCACGCCTTCGACCTCGTCGCCTTGCCAGCCCAGTTCCCTCTTTATGGTCTCGACGTTCCGCTTCACGTCCCAAGGGATGAAATGGCCCAGCAGGACAGATTGACACTTCAGCTCCCGTAGCTCCTTCTTGCTCGGATAGGTGTAGGGTAGGAAGTCGCGTTCGTCGGGCTGGTAGTCCGAGACCCTGTCGTCGAGCATCCCCTTCATGTCCTCGGCCGTGATCCCGAGGTTGACGAAGCGATTGAAACGCTCCTCGTTGACCTGCTCGAGCTCATCGTAGGAATAGAAGGAGGAGTATTCGCTCGTCGGCTCGCCCCAGATCAGCAGGGGCACGTCGAACCTGACGGCAATGCGCATCGGGTAGGAGAAGATGCCAGTATGGCAGTGCCAACAGAAGTCGCCGCGGCGGCGCAGGCTCTCGTATATCAACTTGCGTACGAGCTTCCAGTTGGGCGTGAACTGCAGGATGTCCTGACCCAGCTTCTTTAATGTCCGCCGGCGGTTCTCGAGGACCTTGGGGCGATAGAAGCCGTGGTCGAAGCTCACGACCAGGCACTTCATCTTCTTCTGGGTCACAAGGTACCAGAGAGTGAAGGTCGAGTCCTTGCCACCGGAGAACGGCACGATGCAGTCATAGTCGTGCTTGCCGCGATGCGCTTCGATCAGCTCGTCAAACGCGTGACCGCGCTGCCGCCAATCGATCTCTTGGCGCTTGTAGTCGATCTGGTGGCAGACGCTGCAAACGCCGGCCTGATCGAAACTCGCGCTTTCGTCTGTCGACGGTACGACGCAGCGCGTGCATAGCGGGACGCGGTAATCGCCCGGGCCGTTCGTAGCTTTGCTCATCCTTCCTCCGCAGTGAGACCGCCGCAGCGTCAGAGTGATGGGAAGTAGTTCTCGACGAAGGTGTCATCCTCGAGCGCCGGCGCTGTCGCCAGCGCCGTGTCGAGCTCGTCCCAGTCGACCCAAGCCCGCCCGGAGCCGTCCAGACGGCCGGGGACCAAGGCCACGCGACGTGCCAGCAGCGCCCGGGCCTCGGGATCGAGTTTGACGAAGGGGAAGTCGATCAAGACGATTGGCCGGTCGGTGCGCAGCGCCGCCAGGAAACAGGTCGAGGCCGGGTAGTCGAACAGCAGGATATCGGCCTGCGGCATAAGCGCCTCGCAGGCGCCCTCGACCGCCGGCGCATTGAAGAGCGCCTCGAAGGCCGGTGGCGGCGCGCAAGGGCTGTCCGGATTAGGTTTGAGCGAAAGGTCATGGCCGCGCGCGTGGAGATGGGCCAAAAGGCGCGCCTGCCAATCCACGGCGACCAAGTCTGGCATCACCGTCCAGAGCCCCACGAAATTCCCGGTGTAGGCGGTCATCACGTACATGAGTTTGCGACCGGTGGCGGTCGGCCGACCCTGTCCCTCTGACGCTCGCGGTGCCGTCGGCCGTGCCGAGGCGGCAAGTCCCGTGATCTCCACCTCTTGACCCGCCCGCCCGAACAGCGTCGGCTCGACGTCGCGGCGCAGGTGCTCGGCGATCGCCTCACCATAAGTCATGAAGCGGTCGACGTAATTCAGCTCGATCACAGTGCGCAGCGGCGTGCGCCACCAGCCGCTGCTCGAGCTATGATCGTGGCCGGTGGTCTTACCGCCCGCGCGCTGTACGGCCCGCGCCATGACACGGTTGTAGAGAATGCCGCTACTGCCGGACCAGAAGCGTTTGGGCAGGTGCTTCTCGCGATCCATCAGGTCGTGCAGATAGACTTGCGTCCGCGCCGTCAAGCGCTCGAGGAACTGGTCGCAGTGCCGCACTAGGAAGTCGGGCATGATGCACTCGGCCTCGGCGAAGCGGCGCCTCATGAGCGCGATGATCGCCTCCCGGCTTGCTGGACTGGCGCCATGACCGGGCTCGAGATGGGTAATGTCGCCTGTCGTCATCCAGTCGGGGAATTTGGAGACGACGAGCCTGCGTCCCGACTGCCGGGCATGGGCAGCGATCAGCTCGTGCATCGAGAAGGTCACGACATCTTCGTCGCGTGAGATTAAGGCCGGCGGGCGATAGCAGGTCTTGTCCGGGCGTAGGGCGTAGCGGGCCGCGCGCAAGACTTTGCGCCAGAGCGGATCTTCGGGCAGCCCGGCCATCGCTCCGGCGGAATAGATCGGAGGCGCCGGTGCGCGTCCGGCGGCCAGGCTGGTGAACAGGCCGTCGTCGCGGAGGCTTTGCCATTCGGGGCGATCGGCTCCCTGCAATCGCTGCAGCACGACCCAACCGTGGAACAAACGTGTGAACTCCATGCCGATGGTTGCCGCGTTCAACCAGAACAGCTCAGCGTTCGGGTTGCGATCGACGTTCTCGGCGCGGAACCAAGCAAACAGCTCCGCGAGGAATCGGTCCCGCGCGGACTCCAGCTCTTCGAGCGGGACCGGCCAGAAGCAGGGATGAACGCCCTTCTCGTCAATTCGCATGTCATGCGGATGGAAACAGAACGGCGCCGCCGGCGCTGCGGCGTCCGCGTCTTGCAGCATTTGTCTGCTGGCTAGTTGGTCCATCGTCGCTACTGCTTCACTGACCGGGCTTCGCCTAAGGCCGCGCCGCCGCGGGCTCGTCGTCGCTCGCCAGCTCCTCGGAGAGCGGCGTGCCGCGGGCGATGGCGCGGCTGGCGCGGCGGCCGAGGAACTCCGGCAGGCGCTTGGGGGGCAGGCCGAAGCCGGGGCGGATCGAGCGCAGGTTCGCCGGCGTGAAGGTTTCGCCCGCCGCCATGTCGGCGACCACGTAGAGCGAGCGGCGGAACAGGCTGTTGGCCTGCTCGCTGCGCTTGCGCGCGTAGTCGACCCGGCCGAGGGCCGCCCAGGCGGCGCGCACCCCCTCGACCAGGGCGCGCAGCTCGTCGGGCTCGAGCGAGAAGGCGGCATCGGGTCCGCCGTCGGCGCGGCTGAGGGTGAAATGCTTCTCGATCATGACCGCGCCCAGCGCGGCGGCGGCGACGGCGACCGCGGTGCCCGGCGTGTGGTCCGAGAGGCCGACGGCGACATCGAAACGCGCGGCCAGATCGGGCAGGGTGCGCAGGTTGGCCTCCTCGACCGGCGTCGGATAACCGCTCACACAATGCAGCAGCACGAGATCCCGGCAGCCGGCGCCGCGGGCCGTGGCCACCGCTTCGCCGATCTCGGCCTCGTCGGCCATGCCCGTGGAAATGACTATCGGCTTGCCGGTGCGCGCCACGGTCTCGATCAGCGGCAGGTCGACGGCCTCGAAACTCGCGATCTTGTAGGCCGGGGCGTCGAGCTCCTCGAGAAACGCCACCGCCGTGGGATCGAACGGCGAGGAGAAGACTTGCAGCCCGAGCTCGCGTCCGCGCGCGAAGAGCGTCGGGTGCCAGTCCCAGGGCGTGTGCGCTTCGCGGTAGAGATCGTGCAGCCGGCGGCCCTTCCAAAGACCTTGCTCGATGGTGAAACCCGGGCCGTCGTGGTCGATGGTGATGGGGTCGGCGGTATAGGTCTGCAGCTTGACGGCGTCGGCCCCGGCGGCCGCGGCGGCCTCCAGGATCGCGAGGGCGCGTCCCAGATCGCCGTTGTGGTTGGCCGAGAGCTCCGCCACCACGTAGGGCGGCCGCGCCGGGCCGATGCGGCGGCCGTCGATCTCGATCTCCCTGGCGTCGGTCATGGGCGCGAACGGCCGGCGGCCGCGCTCGGCCGTGGCGCCGTTTCGGGGTAGCTGGCGAAGCCGTCCCGGGCGGGCAGATAGCCGGCGCCGCGGAACAGGGCCTGCGAGGCGGCGTTGTCCGGATGAACCGCCGCCAGGATCACGGCCTCCGGCAGCAGGCGGCGCGCCAGCCGCAGGGCGGCCGCGCCGATGCCGAGGCGGAGGCGTTCGGGGGCGACCAGGATCGAGACCTCGTAGCGGGGGCTGCCGCGCTCGCCGTCCAGCCGGTCCAGGCGCAGCACACCGGCCGGCGCGCCCGCGTGCTCGACCATGTGCAAAAGACAGCCCGGCTCGACGAGCTTGCGGTCCAGCCAGGCCCAGTGCTCCGCTTCGCTCGGTACCGCCGGGTTGCGCGCCCAGCGACGGCTGCCGGGGGCGCGCTGCCAGTCCAGCATGAGGCCGCCGTCGGCCCGCTCTGCGGGGCGCAGCCAGACCGCGCCGCCGTCGCGCGCGGTCTCCGG
>JAAUXY010078680.1_pt1 | contig 20494 bp, 9 predicted proteins | sample 7278121 | NCBI WGS metagenome assembly JAAUXY01 (sample SAMN14350117, study PRJNA611818) | marine sediment metagenome | isolation source: surface marine sediment (1.8m) | place: French Polynesia: Moorea | collected 2018-08 | reverse complement strand
GATCGTCTATGAAACGGACGCATCCGCTTCGCAGTTTTTCAGTTCAACGATCGAGGACTGGAAGAATCAGGAATCGTATCCCGGACTCCAAGACTCGGAAATACCTCAGGGTGCAACCGAAGTAGACCGAATAGATGTGTATCTGGGGAAGAATTGTCGCGGCGTCTTCTAGTCGAGTCTTTCTCCTTACTCTGAAGTTTTGATGGCGGGACTTTGGGGTCACCCAAAATAACCCTTCGTGCCGGCCCGCCGAAATTTGGTGGAACTAAGCAGAAACGACTGAAGTAGTGCGGTCCGAACGCTTTAGGCGTTCAAGTTCGGCCGTGGAGCGATTGTGGGTGTCCCCATAGTCACCATACTATCGCCGGACCAAGTCAGATTGATTCGAAAGCTAGACAAAGAAGGGTGGCCAGTGGCCGAGATCACGAATGAAGTTGGCGCGCTCAATGACGCCCAAGTCAAAGGAGTATTGAGCGGCAAAAACTACGGAAGAATGACCTAGCTCAAGCTGGAGGTGCTTGAGATCGGGATTAGACTCACTCTATTCTTCCGCTTGCTCACACCAAAGGCGAAGATATAGAGGAAATCAAGATTCGGACGAGGGTGAATGATCCCGAGCGAACCCCAAACTGAATGGCGGCAACATTACCCCACTTATCATTTCAGTGATAGAGACATAGCACTGGACGAGTATAGATTTGCAACAAAGATTCTCGAAACCGAGGAAAGACTATTTCTCAACGCTGCCAATCTCTCCGCGTTAGTCGGTGCCGTCGTTGGATTCTTTGCCGTTGGTAATTTGAAAAAACTGTATGACGTGATTTCTCCGTCTCTACCGAGGCTGATAATTCCGATCGGAATCTTGGCTCTTGCTTTCGGATTCGGCTACTTGTCACTACGGTACCTCGCCGACCGTCAAAAGGCCGTTGCGTTCGCCGCGAGAAAAGTCATAGTTCTTCGGCGAATGCTCGGTATTGACTATGGCAGCCTTCAGCTTGTGTTGCCAAATTGGCGTATTGAAGGAGCAAATGAGCCATTCGCGATCCGACTCTTTCCCGGATGGAATACCTATGTGGCATATCCTTGTTTCGTTGTTGCGGGCATTGTAGCTACTCTGTCTTTCTTACTGTCCGCCGAGGTTCTTAGCGAGCTAGACATGCTCAGTGGCTACGAACGTACCCTATACATATCGGGCTCTACTTCAATATTTGTATTCATTGCGCTCTTGTGGACATACAGAAAAGCTCTTCTGGATACCCATGAGCGAAAAGGAGTACTAGTCTCCCGACAGCTTTCGAAATGGCTGCGTCTCAAGCTTGTAGGAAACTTCGAGTACGTCGTCTACCGTGCATCTCTCGCAACTCATGAGCTAAGTAGGCTGGACGTAGACCTAAGAACCCTAAAGTCGCTATTGATCTATATTGAAGATAAGGAGTTTCTCTCGCACTCCGGAATTAGCCTCCGTGGGCTGGGTCGACTTATCATGTCCGCCTTCGGACGCAGACCTCGATCCGGTGGGTCAACAATCACACAGCAGTTGGTCCGGACGCTCTTCATTACAGAGCACTGGAAAGTTGTGCGGAGAAAGCTAATTGAGCTGGCACTTGCTCGATGGTTCGATAAGGTCGCAGCCAAGGATCGTCAACTCGAGCTATATCTAGCGTCCGTTAGGTTTGAGTCCGGTGTATACGGAGTCGCCGCGGCAATGAAGCACTTTTTCGGCGAGGTCTTGAATAGCCCGTCGGCAGCCGAATCATTCTTCTTGATCGAAAGAGTTTCTAATGTCCATTCCAAACTATTGGCCAAGAAGATCAACCAGACCTTAGGCTCCGCAGTGGAGGCAGGCTTACTGGATCGTGATTCGGCCGAGGAGACCGTCAGGCTTTATGAGAACGCGGTGAAGGAAGGGAAGATTGTTGACCCCACAGGGAAAGGTCTCAGCTTTCTTCGAGAGCACTGGGCAACACCAGAAAGTGAAGCTCGCACGTCGCACGGAGAGTCGCCAGACCCCGGTCGAGACGATCAAGCCCCGGCGTGACCTGTACACACCAGCAAGCGCAGCGCCCACGTCTTGCCGACCCAGAAGGGAAATGATTTCAGCATCCCGCATCGTGGGGTTTTGAAGGGTCACTCTTAATCAAATGCGCATAATGTATATTATGTTAAATAATGGAAATACTCTGAATTAGGAGTTTGGCAGGCTACTCCTCAGCTTCCCCCTTAGCCTCGGACAGTTGATTCATCAGGCGCCTCCTCTCTACAAGCAATTCAAGGAGCTCGGGACTCTCCGCAACCGCATCTCTCAACAGCTCTGTCAGCCGCTCCTCGTGTTCCGTGGCTCGTGATTCGATGCGCCAGACTGCAGTCGCATCCCCAGCATCGACGGCACTCTCGGCTTCCGCCTCGAAAAGCATGCGGGCTTTGCATTGTCGCTGCAGGATCTGGCTCCCGATCGGACGAACCTCACGGCAGATAATGTCGTACCGATCATCGTCGTTGAGTTCGTTGAACAGGTTGTAGATGTTGAGTTCCACTCTCTGCAGCTCGGCCCGGATCTGGGCCGGTCTTGGCATGCTCTCGACGATAATTTCGTCGATTGTTTCTTCCTCTGCAAAGGACATGCAGGAACAGATCAGCCCTGCGGCAAGCGTCAATGCTCTGCCTGGACCGCTCATAGTGGCGCTTATTGATGGTCTTCCGTGCCTCAACATCTTGTGGCTAGTCTGGATGACTGGATTGCCCCCGAAAACCTCGAGACGGTCTCCCATTGTACGCAACGAGGTGCGACCACACAGTTTTCTATAGGTAATGGCACCCGCAGCCGTCGCTGCGCAGGTGACGTAGCCTGTCTCTCCCTAATGGAACGCTGGACCTAAATGCAGGGAAACGTCATCCGTATTCCAGGGTCGGCACATTTCAGGACCAGGGCAAGGATGCATATTCGACACATCCTTGCCCTTCTACCATCGACCCTGGACTATCGGCACTCAACCGGCAGGTACTTGGGCTGAATGTTGATGCTCGAGCAGTCCCACTGAATCGAGTTGCCGTTGTCAGTCGGCGACCAGGTCAACGTCTGATAGGAGATGAAGGCGCTCGCGTCGTTTCCAAACGTCATTACTATCTGGCCACCAGCCGTGACACGCATCTCTGTCACATAATTGTTGGCGTATCCATATGGGGCTCCAAGCCCGGCCTCGAAATTATCGAACGGCCAGTAGCCATTTAGGTTGTAGAAGTCCTGTATCGCCTGCTGAGCGTCTGATTGGTCCAACAGGTCAAAACTGGTCGCGATTTACCGACGAACAGAGAACAAAGGTTCGTGCGGCCGGTCCGAAAACGCGCAATCAAGTTCGGCCAGGAATGCATCGGTGACTCCATCACCAATGCAGTCAAACCAGACTACGGCAGATCCCGGATCGTTTGGTATCAGGAACACCCGCTGGCCAGCAATAGATGTGGCCGCACTAGCTCCGAACGTGATCTCAATGACGCCGTTGGAGACATTCGAGCTTGCGACGAACCTATTGCTCCAGCTTGTCGCCTCCTCCGCACCGACGCTTGCGTTATTGAACCCGAAGTAACCTTGTTGCCGGTAAAAATCGGCAACAAGCCAGCGAAGCCCGGACGTCAAGTCCAGGCCTGTCTGTATCTGCGCAGCTTCAGTCGAAACGCCCGGAGCTGAAACGCCCGGAGGGCCCGCGGGACCCGCCGGACCTTGTGGGCCTGCCGGTCCTTGTGGACCCACAGCACCATCCAGCCCGTCAGCGCCGGCCGGTCCCTGCAGACCATCTACGCCATCGGCACCCGCCGGACCTTGCGGGCCTGCCGGTCCTTGCGGACCGGCCAATCCTTGAGGGCCTGCCGGTCCTTGTGGGCCGTCCGCGCCGTCAGCTCCCGCAGGTCCCTGAGGCCCGGGGGCGCCCTGCGGGCCCGGAACCGGATCTGTCAGTTCGAGAGCGGTAATCCGCTCGTCCTGAACTACCTGCTCCTCCTGCAGCACTTCAATGGCGGCTTCGTTTCGGCGCTCACGCGCGTTACCAGCCTCCACGGTCAACGGAAAAAGTAGTACTAGGAAGACAAGAACACTTCGCATTCGTTTTCTCCTGTGACGGAAATTAGCGGTCGTGGTGTGGTAGGAACTGACATGGCCACGACGCCGTTTTCGCAGCTTATGTGCTGCCCATCCGAGCTTCTGTGCGCGCCATCACCGAATACAATGCGCCGGTTTTTTTTACCGGTTGTCCATGTTTATTGAAGCGACGTCTTAGAACCCAGTCGGAGTAGTACTGATGGCTCAATGACCCTCAATAGAGATAAGCAACGAATGTGCTCGACACGATTGGCACGGCTACCTTTCCGAAGCAGGTCACAGCACGTTCAGCTCCGGAGCTGCGGTTTAACATGAAGTTAGTCCTTTACTTCATTGATTTACATACTATTTCTAGACATCGTATGCCAGCATCACAGCCTTGACTCGGAGAACGAACTGGCAGCGTTGCTCAATATGCATCGGGGCGAAGCCATCCGGCTACCGCGCTGAAGTGCGCATGTTGTCGCCGGCAGACTGCCCACTGATCGCTGAAGCCTTGGAGCCCCCGTACGGCTACGCTATGACGATGATCCCGAGCGTGGAAGTCGGACGGAGCACAAGCCGGAGTGGGAGTGGCTGGCGGAGCTGGAAAGAGCTCGAACGCCGCTGCGGCTCCCATGCTGGTAGCAATCTGCGGTTTGATGGCGCTTTGCTCTGAGGAATCGGCGAGTGCGGTACGGGATACAACATTTAGACCATCAGAAATCGCTCAGCCGACCACACTTGGTGGGCTTCCGACGACTCCCCTGTCCTGCCCGACGTTACCTCGACACGACGACGCTGGATGCCGCTGATTCGCCTACACTCGCTGCGACCGTTAATTTAACCGCTGCTTATGTGAGCTGCGTCACAAGACTCTCGGGCGCCAGAGATAACGAGTTACATCCATAAACACCCGAATAGTGATGAAATGTTGCTACCTCCGAAAACACGAGCCGACCGATATGGATTCCACCGGAATTTCAATTCTGGAACTCGCAGCAGCAACCTCTTGGCCTCCCAGATGCTGAAAGTTGGCAAAAATCGCCGCGAGAAGCTCGGCATTACCTATTTTGGCCTACAGGGTCATGAAGTGGCCTTGCTCAAGAGTATGATGGATTGTGCCCCGGATATAGCCGCCGATTATGAGCTGCGCGATCCGAACCATGCAGGCTCGTGCGGTGTCGTGTTTGTCAATAAAGACAGTCAGACCGCCACATCATGGTGGAAAAACTACAAGAGACGGCACCCTACGGCCGTACCTCTGTTTTTGACTGATTCTAAACCGGCTCCCGACGAGGACGCTCTCTGTAAGCGACCGTTTTCGCCGTCTTTCGTCCAGGCAGCATTCGAAAGTCTGGTCAGTAACCTCGAGGTCGGCTGTCCCATCTCACAGTGACCTACTGCTTCAAGCGAGCTGGGCCGGCCGTGGGACCAAGTGCGAGCCATTGGCACATGCAGTATCCGACGTCATCGCCGAGCGCAATGGTGTTCCCAGCGCTGCAGACTGCCGCTATGGAATCATCTGGCTCGCATGGACGGCTATCCTGACCGGTTTCTGGCATGTGATTCGAGCGGTTTTCGCGGCACTCGAATCCAAATTCCACGGCTGATCATTCTGCCCCGACGGCGTGACTGCGCCTCCCCAGGCATAGTCGAGGTAGGCGCCGAATCTTTGCGTCCCTTCAGCAACGCCGAATCCGACGTGGGACCACGATAGATCATTCCAGGTTTCCAGATCTACCGGTGGATCCGCAGGCATGTCCAGACCGAAACGCGCATCGGTAACTCGCTCTTCGATGACGAACGCCTTGCCCTGCCCCGCACCGCCGGTCATCGCTTCATCTTGATCGAAGGCGAAGCCAAAGAATGTCAGGTCGGCCGGTAACGTTCCTTTGAACACCGGAAACTGCCGCACGATTCCCCCGATGATATCTTCGGCCGGCGGCCCGTTCGGTGCGGGCGTGATGTACTCCCGCAGTGCCGGGACCAAAGGACCATCGATTCCATCGTTGTGCACGGCGTCCACGGAATAGATGAGCGCCCCGGGGTAGCGCCTCAACAAGTCCCCACGAACAACCAATATGAGCATATCGGTGTCCTTGGTCCTGTTCTCTCCCAGTACGTTTTCGCCCCAACCTGTCAGAGGGGTAACGTCCTTCAGCCACTCCTCTAATTCGATCTCGACGACAACCTGTCGCAACACGTCATACAGCTGGAAGTCAGCCAGCGTTCTTACCGCCAGCCCAATGTTGTTGTCCTCGATGATGACGCGTCGCCTGTCCTCGACGGACATTCCGATGATGTGCTCCCCTCGTCGAAGCAGGATCTCTGACGCCAGTGTGCCCACCTGTGATTCACTCAGCGCCGCGACGACAACCTCAATGTCGTCGTGCTTAATGATCAGATTCTCCCTGAACGCCCTGCCGCCGAGGGTCGTCGGACGACTCTGCCAGTCGTTATATAGCTGATCCTCAAGTTCCTGGGATGGCACGAATTCATCGACATCCCAGAACTGCCGGAAATACGACCCCCGCTGGTCGGTTGGATATCCTCGCCAAAGTAACTCGCCGGCGAACTCGTGGTTGCAGCCGCACATGTAGGACTCGAGGAAGCGTCGATTGGAATTCAGCAGCCCCAGCGTGTTTGGCGGAATCCGGCTCACTCCGGGCAGCAACAGATCGTGAGAGATATCCCGCAGGGCTTCGTACATCGGCTGCGGAAACGTCGGGGACCAGAAGATTGGATCAAGCGGGTCTCCTTCGTAATCAACCTCGAAACGGTCCGTCAGGTCGCCACCGAGCCGCAGCCTCTGCTTCGCTCTTGCTACCATTGTTATCGCCGGATCCAGAGCGCTATGGACCAGATCTCTCAGGCTTCGCAGATACTGACTTCCACGCCTCGGCGGCTCGGCTTCTTCAGCCGGCGGAATGTCCAGCCATTCGTCCAATGTCGTGCAGACGGCGTTCCTGACGCCGACCGGGTTCTGCACATCGGGTAGTTCCGTGAAATCGGAGCAGTTGAACTCACCGTCACAGAACCTCGTGTACTGATACGTGTTGTATGTTGTGTAGAAGACAATGCCGGGCGTAACGGTATTGCCATTATCAGGTATGCCGCCGCCGGTCGTGGTCAGGGTCACGATAACCGTCGTACTTGCCTGGCCACCGGGTCCGGTACAGGTCAACGTAAAGGGATACGGTATCGTTACTGGAACATCGATGCCGTCAGCGGGGTTTTCCGATCCGTTTCCGACATTGATCGACACTGATCCCGGAAAGTACGGATCCCAGCTCTGCGTGCCCTCAGTATTGACGACGAGGTTGCCGTCGGCGTCGTACACCCTGAAATACACATCGCCGGTCACCTCGTCCATTCGGCGACTGTCCATGTTCAGGACGAACTGCCCCAACGTCGTGGTCGTCCCGCTCGCAAGCCGGGACACTCGAGTCCTCGGTGTCCGATGCGTGGAGGCGGTCATAGGGGCACGTCCCCATGCTTCGACGGTGTATCCGGCTACCGATTGAGATTCTCCGGAAGCTCCGCCAAGAGACACGCTGCCAAGGGACACGCCGCCAACGATTACGCCCGATCCGCCATTGGTCCCAAACGGACCCACTACCTCACTACCGTCGGCGGCTTTGTTCCCGGACCAGCTTCCCGACGCGACGCAGGTCGTGGCGTACTCAGACGACCAGGTGATTGTCGACGTTTGACCGGGACCGACTGTCGTCGGACTGGCGCTCAGTGACACTGTGGGTACGGGGACGTCCGGAAGCTCATCTTCCAGGCGGCGGGTAATGTCACACATCCGCAGCGTACCGTGGGGCTTCGGCCTCGCAGTTGCGATTTCCAGACTTCCCGCCGCAAGCCGGCGGAGAAGATCGGTACTCTGCCCTGCCCGCTGGCGCTTCTTCCGGATAGGCCCCCTCGGACGCAAAATCCGCCGCATGGCCGGATCAAACGCTGCCTCCGGAATCCGGCTGCCGTTCAGATTCTCAAAGACGGTTTCACGATTGCTGTTCCCCTGAGAGCCTGTTCTAACGCGCGTATGAACGGGTCGAGTAATCCTCAGGAAGTCCTCGATACGCAGGGCGTCGAATCGCTTGTGGAGGAAACCACTGCTATCGCGGCCGAACTGAGAGCGGCGCAGCACGTCATTCGCCTGATCGATCGACCCCAGCTGGTCCCACGCCGAAGCCATCAGATGCTCCTGTTCCTTGCGGATCGCACGTGCTCCCAGGCCGGCAGCAACGCGATGTCGCGGATCCAGATTCAACTGATCGATCCATGCGTCCTGGTCATCCGGATCGACGATCAGATCCGATCCACTCTTCCGCCTGCCGTAGTGCCAGCGCCCGTAAATGGGTGGCGTCACGGTCGGCAGCGGCACCTCGAACTGACACTCCGGCGTTTCCACGTCTGTTCCGTCGGGCAGAGTTGCGACGATCCTAAATCGATACGTCTTCGTCGGAATGATCTGCTCTAGCTCGACGGTGAAATTCGGATAGGTGCTATTCGGAGCAACCGTTTGAACGTCGTTCTCGTCCAGCCAGTACACAACCTGCGCGCCGTTTACACCCGACGCCTGCCAATGGATGGCAACCGCATCACCGGTGGGATTCCCCACAACGCTGATGTTGGTTATCTCGGGAATTGTATGAACGACCGATGGAAGCTGGTCCAGCGCGCGGTCCACGTCCGACCGGTTGATCAGATCCGCGATATCTACCTGAGTCGGCTCGGGCAGGTTCGCGGGTTGCTCGGCGGAATCCTTGCCCCAACCGCTGTAGGCTATGTCGAGGGACCTGAGAGCACCCTCTGCCTCCAGAATTGATGCCCGTTCCGGCGCAACGTCCGTTCGCTGAGCCGCGGCGACGCCGAACCCGGGACTGTCGGTGTCTATGTCTCGCAAACCAAGCCCTGTCAGCGCTCTCGGCTCGAGCAAGCGAACGAGATGTTCGAAATCGCCGCGGACACCCGTCCTGAATTGCCAACGGTAGTAGTACGGAAGTTCGACAGGCGTCGATGCGTTGTCTCCCTCCCATGCCAGATCCAGAGCATTCGCATTGTCCGGAATCTCCTGCCCCAGTCCAGCGAGAACGCCGAGTCGAAACGTCGGGACAACAAACGCGTCGTATCCCGTCTGAGGCGCCAGGCGACGCGGACAAATCAACCGACAAACGGCATCTTCGGGTTCGTCAGTAAGCTGTTGCAGGAGCTCCTGATTGCTCTTGCCCTGTTCGGCTGAAACCTGCACGTGCGCCCATCGGCTCACGAGTTGAAGATTCGGCAGGGCCCCAATCGTGGTCGCTATGGCTGGCGGCAACTCGTCGTTGTGCTGCTCGAGTTCGTTGAATTCGGCCGACTGCCCATTGCCCGGATCCGACGCAAGGACGATCAGAGTAACCCACGGCGTGAGCCCGCCTACCGCGGCCCTGTCCGCCGTGAAGCGCCAAAGGAAATCCGCATCCGTGAACTCGAGTGACGGAAAATAGTTCGGCTCGAAGTCTCCGACATCGGGCTTAGGATCCTGCCGAGCAACAACGCGCTCGTGAAATCCGAGGATATCTCCGGGACCCAGCAACGATACGGTCTGACTAATCGGGTTATCGGGATCGACGTAGTTACCCGTTGATCTGTCTCGTGCCTTCGCCGTCAGGATTACGTCAATCGTAGCCCTGTGCTCGGTTGCGGCACCTTGAATAGCCGCCGCGAGACCTTGCCTTGCGGAAGACGCGAAATAATAGCTCGTATTGCTCACGCGGCCTCCTCCAGTTCATACTCCGGCACGACCATCAGCAACCCCCGATCGTCCGGTACGCGTTGCAGGTGATCCTCCAGCAACTGATCTGCCGCTGCCCGGGACAAGTCATAGTTGACCTGGTCGACACCATCAGAGAGCTCAGCACGCGTGAGATCCGCGAGCCTCGCGATGCAATAGCGTTCTTCCTGAGTGCGCACCTTCGCCCTCGTCCGCAATTCGCCGAATTTCTTCCGAGAACCGCTGCGGTGTGCCGCCTGACGGCGATGCTTAGCCCGTGACACGGTATTGGCCTCGCGCCATGACAGCGTCCCGGATTGCTCCTGCTTCTCCGAAATTCGGTCCGGCCTGAGCAGGATCGACTCGTAGAAGAGCGGGCTCTCCTCAATGACGTTGGCAGCCTGATCGTCGATCCCTTCGATCTTGATTACAGACGACGCACGGCTCCGTACACCGCCCTGGAACTTCTCGAAAGACGGTACGGAAAGCTGCTGCTGTGCATTCAGGTCCTCTACCTGACCACGGGCGAAGAACTCCTCCACCGGATCGACAGGAACTTCCTCATTGTCGACGATGACGTTCTCGAAGACGAACGCGTCGTGCCCTGTTACCGGAGCATTTCCGGACTTGAACAGGCGGACCCCGATCGGAGCGATCTTCTGACGGATCTCGAGGAAGCCCCCGGGGTGTACGACGAACGGCTGCGTCTCACCTTCACCGAACGGACGGATGACTTCCACCATCGTGGAGTGCCGAGGCAGCACGCCACTCCAATTGCCCTGCTCGCGCAGCGCATTCTGCATCGGCCCCCATGGATCGACCGGCGGTAACGTCTTCTGGTCACGGCTGCCCCAGGTGACGTGGAATCCGGCATCGACGTCGATGAACAGAATCTTGATCTTGGCCTTGCCCCTGGCATCCCATGGTGTCGGACCCGAGAGTGCGAGGAAGATATCGACATCGGCGAGGGTATGTCCGTTGATCTTGATGACGACGCCGCCGCCGATCGACACCTCGAACGAAAACGGAGAGAAAAAGATGAGCGCGTCGAAACCCAGGTAGCCGGTGACAACGGCGCCGCCTCCCCTCGCGTACAGATCCACTCGCGCGCCGAACTGCAGTGAGTTCGGAGTCAATGCCTGGTATGACGCGCACGTCAGCTGAAAGGAACTTCCGGAACTGAGGCCCAATGACAGCCGTCTTAGATCAGCGAAGATGATCGGGGGTGGCGGCGGCGTGAATTTGGGGTGAAATCCACCGAGAGACATTGCGAACTGCGGATCATCGCCCCAGCTCAGCAGGAAAGCCGCATCCCCAGACAATACGAACTCGAGAATGGAGGAATCGTACAGGGACGCCAGGAACACCAGCTGTTCCTTGTCGAAATCCAGTACGCCCAATACGTCCAGATGGACCTGTACGATGGGCTGCCTCTCCTCCGGAAGCGCCATCGCAACCTGCCCCAGAAGCACGATACGAATCGGCTCCGGAAACTGAACGAAGATTCCGATATCGGCGCTGATCAGCGTCGGCGTTCCATATCCGATCTTCACCATCGGTCCAATGACAAACTGCCCGTCTGCCGGTGGGAAAACCGCCCGCAGATCGCTGATGATCTTGTTGGCGTTCGCGATCACGGTGCTGGGATCGGGGAACAATATCGAATCCAACGTGCGATTCTTGATGCCGCTGATCAACGCGTCGATATCTATCGCCCGATTGATACCGAACAGCCCCCCGATGCCAAGCAGCGTAAAGCCCATGGACAGTTGGAACCCGGGATCGAAGGTGACACCGATGTTGACCAGCATCGAGAAGCCATCGGAACCGTCCGGCATTCGCGTGGTTATCAGGGCGATGGCAACGATGCCGATCTCGCCAAACTGCAACGCCAATATGCCGGCGTATCGCTTGTTCGGGTCGTCGATTTCCAGGAAACCGCCGCCTATCAGGCCGCCTGTGTCGATTGAGAATCCGGCACCGGTAGGTGGCTTAAAGCCGGGGAAATCAACCTGAACCGGACCGAGATTGCCGTCGCCGCCCGCCGGGAAATCGATGGGAATGATCAGCCCGATCTTTTCGACGCTGCCTGCGAGCGGGCCCAGCTCGAGCCCGAAGGTTGCGGCAAGAACGAGCTCGAACCCACCGTCGACATTGAGGGTGACGTAGAGAGTCTCCAGATGTATCGGACCGAGATCCTCGTGGATCGGAATGGCGATCTCGAGGCCACCGCTTCCTCGAAAATAGAAACCCTCCAGATTCGAGACGCCCAGGAGCAGGTCGCTGGTAACCTTGATATTGATCCCGGACAGTATTTTTTGAATGAAGCCGTCACCGCCCTGCGCGGGGTTGATCGCAAGCGTGAGTTCCTGAACCTCCAGTTCGGCCGCAACCTCCTCCACGTTCTCTTGCAGAGCGATGATCAGCTTCGCGCCGGCTTCCCTGAGCGCCAGATGCGAAGCGTCCTCCGTGCCGAATATGTAGCTAAGTGACCCCGGTGTTGACGTCCGCCGAATACCCAGCTCGAAGCGGGCATCGAAGTGCTGGAGAGCCGAATCGACGGGATTGCCGGAGAAAATGCCGTCAATCAGCTCGAGGTCGTGCGGCGCCCGAAGTTTGACGCCGAAACCTGCGTCACCGGGGTCCAGGTTCCCCGCAACCGTGAGAACCCAGTTTTCCGCCAGCTCCTGTTCCATGTTGAATCCGGCAGTAAGGTACGGATACAACGCAAGCCCGGCGTTCCTGTTTCCGTCCGACGGAATCGGACTCAAATTGATATCCAACTCGACGTGAGACTCCGGATGGACCCCCGTCTGATAGATGGGCATCCGAATTTCCCTATCATCGCCGGGCTGGACACGGCCGAACTGCGCGCGGATGGCATCGTCCTGCGTGTAGATGCCGCCGTGAAGAATGAACGCGCGCAACAGAACCTCTATGCGATCGAGGAACTTGTCACCCTCGAAGGTATCCGGCCCCTCGTTCCAGCTATACACGTCATCCGCGAGCTCCATGGGGTCCGAAAACAACAGCGGTAACCGCTCCCACTGGATGGTCTTTATTGCGTAGGTTTCACCTTGAAACTGCTCCGTCTCGAGAATCCCCAAGACATGGAGCACGGAGTAAATCCTCTTGTAGTAATTCTGCAGGTAAAGGTACAAGAGGTAGTTGACAATCCGGACCGGCAACACCTGCGCCAGATTCTGAATCTCATTCACAATATTCGGCAGTGCATTCGTGATTGACGATTCAAGCGTGGGTACTACGTCATAGATTGTCCGGACCGTGTCAGGGATCAGGAGCGCCAGCGCCGCAATTGCTTCCAGCTCCTCTTGTTCGGTTTCCGCGCTAATGAGCTGAGTCACCCCTGTGACGAGTTCGTCCGCGATACTGACAAGCGGACCCAGATTGGTGACTAGGGTCTGGATGTTCTGGTTCGAGTCACTGATTGCCGTCAGGTCGACCCCGACCTCGTACAGCATGCGCTTGACCCGGTCGACGCTATTGAGGTGCCGCAGGGGCGTCAATAGCTTCGTAAGTTCGATTGTGAGTACATCTGTGGCCGATTTGTCAGTGGTCATACTGGCGTCCTAATCGGGGCGATCGCATCAAGCGTCAACCACGCCTGATTATCGACACTAAAGTTCGATCGGTAATCCACGAAATCCAAGAGTCCGTTTGCTCGCCTAAACATGTATATCGCCATTCGTGACGTCCCGACAGGAACGTTAATGATGCTACTGAGCGAGTTGACTCCCAAAAATGCAGGAATTTCCAGTTCATTAGCCGCGTTAATCAGGCTGGCTTCGATCCATCCCTCTCTGCGCTGCCCATCGTCCTGCGTGTGCCGAATTTGAATCAACCTTCCGTCGTGCCTCGTGCCTCCAAGGCGCACTACCGCCCTGCCGTTGTTCAAGTCTGCCGTCGGTACGTTATTGATATTTGCTAGTGCCGGGGCAATGTCGCCGTCAACGCGACCAGGGTCCATGTACAAAGGATCCAGACTTCTCACAAACATGTGCTTCAGCTGCGCCTGTATTTTCTGCGGCGCTTTGGCTGAGCCAAATGCGACATTCATGAATGGGCAACAGACTTCGATTGGCGCGAAACACCTGCTAATCGATCGATCTCCAAAGCGTACGAGGACAGTGTCCTGGAACTCACAGTCCCGGGGCACTCCGGCTGCGGCCGCATAGTTGCTCCTGCATGGGATGATAAGTGCCAGTTCATTGTGCGGGATGCTCAGTCTATTGGGGTCATCTGCAGCCGGTGGATCGTTGAGCGTTGTAACCCCTGCCGCCCATGGCCCGCCCCTCGGGCCAGTGCGGTATCTGACATGAGTGTGCTGGGGCTGATTATCGTCCAGGTTGCCCGACCAACCCGCATATCCGACAACCTCGCCGGCCATGATCGGTATAAAGCTCCTCGGATTGGTGTTTTCTGCGGGGAACTTCGCTGGCCGGGGATTGGCCGCCCTAAAATGCGCCAGGTCTATTCGATTCTGTCCCCACATTACCCGCGTGTAGTGGCCCAGGTCATTGTCGAATCTACTCTCAGCCTGTCCTCCATGTGGAGCGAAAGCAGGATCATCGTCGATGTTGTAGATGTCGTAGCCCGAATGCCCGGTTCCTCTTGCGTTTACTGGGCGATTGTCCACTACCCCATATCCTTTCTGGCGCAGAGGTTCGTCGGTCCGCATGTTTACGTTCGATACGATATGGAGGTGTCTGCCTACCGTCGAATGGACCGCGTTGTCTGTATATCCATCTATTGTCAAAAGATTGTAGGAATCGTCGTTGCAGTACACGTTTTGGGTAATGTAGACGTGGCTGCTGTCCTGGACGGCCGGAACGTCCGGATCGTCGAAGTCGTCCCAAACCGGCTGACACCAAACCATCCCGAAGACCACGAAATGAACGGGATAGCTGTCAATATCGTAGAACTTCGAAAGGAGCGACTCATCGAGTCCCTCGAAACGTCCCTCGCCGTTCTTGACGCGGATACGATTCACGGCGCGCAGTTCCTCTGTGTCCACACCGTGTGTGACACGCCATCCGAATCTCACGTTCAGGTCAAACGCATCGTCCGCACCAACGTAATCCGACCAGCTCGACCGTTGATTGCTTCCGTCGCCGCCCGTCCACTCGACGGAGAAGTCCGTGGGAATCGACTCACGGTTTGAGCTCCTGCTGAGTGATCCTGCGTTGCCAGTTTCTTCGAGAAGCGCCGGGAACTCCCAGAACTGAACGTCGAAGAACACCTCTCGCTCATCTAAAAATACTTTGGGAACGCGGATTTCGACCACGCCTTGGTCATCCGAATAGGCGTGCGCATTGTAGTCATTGACGATTGCCCGCAAATCGGCGTCGCTCGGTCGGTCGGCCAGATTTCCGGTGGTAGCAATCTCGGTGATGTCGATGATCCTGTCCTGCCAGTACTCGTTGTACGCCTGCGAGGACTGCCCTCCCCATACGCCATCGCACCAACCTGCCGGCTGCTCTTCCGCAAGGGTTCTTTGCGTTCCGGGCGGTGCGTATCCCAACCGCAACAGTGCGATCTGAGCGCCGCGCAACGCGTCTGGCTCGTTGATTCTGTCCCGTTCGTACAGCAGGTCGACCTGCGACTTGGTCCCGAACTTGCTTGTAGTGTTGCCTTTGGTTCCGTAGACAATCAGCTTTCGTAATCGGGCATTCGTGACCGGTCGCCCGGAACGCACATCCAAAACCTTGAGTCTCAGTATCAGGCTCGCGTTCAGTATCGCCTGCATCCACTTCGAGTACATGATGTCGTAGGCCTGAACAGCCGTGCTGCTGACAGCATCGAGCTGGTCCTGGGGCACGGTCTCGAATTCCGTGACAATCGTGGAGATACACTCGCGATTGTTCGCGTGATTTTCCCGGTCAAGAATATTCGCGAGAAATTCGACGTGATGGCCTTTTATCAGGCTCAGAAAACGCCAGACCGACGCAAAGCAGAGCTTCGGGAACCTCAACATATTGAAGACATCGATCTTCGTAGTCGCAGGTAGTGCGTGGAATCTAGTAAGCAGGTTCGCTTCGTACTTTTCGACGTCCTTATCGACATTCATGTCTTCGAGGATGATGTAGCCGCCGTTCGGGTCTTCCCTCATGAAATGGAAGACATGCGGCTTGATGTTCATCAGGCTGATCTTCGTGCCAATCAGATCCTCGGCACCGACGCCATTTGTGCCGTTGATATAGTCAATCCACTTCTCCTCGTCCGGCCTGACGAAAAACCTGCTAAGACGACTGAAGAAGCTGCTGTCGCTTTCCACCGCCTGATACACGAGCGTTGCTATTAAGTTGAGAGATATTTCGTTCGTGTCGATAGCGTCGAGACTGTTGAGTCTGAGAAAGTACTGCCTGTAGTCGTTCGCAAGTATCCTTGTCGTGCCGGGTTCACCGGCGTGGGCACCGCTCTCATTGTCGAAATTCGCAATAAGGCTCTCGATTTCAATCAACAGAGCTGTGACATCCTGATCCAACTCCAGCTCCTGTCCGGAATCAGTGTCTACGGTGACGGTAATACCGGTCAGATTCTTCCCATCGACTGCAGTACTGAAGGGTGAATCCGAGAGATCCAGTTCAAAAACGGCGCCACCCTCTATGCCGTTGAGATCCTGCAGTTCGACGTCGGCACTGTTGCTAAACTCGAATTTGATCTTCCATCGGTAATCGTTTGGCTCACTTGCGCCGTTCGTATCGAATAAAACGTACCGGTTCCTGATCGGCTTGTGGTCCGCATGGTGTCGCAGAGGCGACTCCAGGTACGAAACGAGCACGAAAGTACCGGCCGTGACACCTTGTCCGAGGTGCTCGGCGGCCAATCCATCGGGTAGCCGACTTTCTGTGTTTCGTACTGGCATAGTTAGGTGACCGTTCTCTTGTGCCTAGTCCTCCGAGATGTCGTACATCAGTCCGCTACTCCCCTCGCCCCTGCCTGCGGTGACCTTTCTGCCGCTCCAGACGTAGGTCTTTCCATCCGTCCAGCGGACCCGCTGACTGGTCAGCTGAACGCGGACGCCGGAACGCGGAACGGCCGACTCCTCCAACCAAAGCAGTGGATCGTTCCTCATCTCGAGGAGACGCGTCATTGCCGTGATCGGCGTCGGCTCGAGATCGTCCTCGTTTCTCAGCATCTGCGCGCGACGTAACCGCATGCTGCTGTACCCGGTATTGAAGTAGGGTTGTGCGCTGGTCGGGATGAACGGAATCCAGTTCTCAGGCACCGTGGTCGCCAGCCTGTATCTCGGTGCGCCCTGGCTGGCGTACTGTCGACCATCCCGGAGCGTTCGGAGGCGGGCTCGCAGTTCTGCGGCTTCTGCCTGCAGCAGCGCCAGCGCCTGCTCGAACGCAACGATCTGCTCTTCCGGGGTCGTGTTGTCGGCCCTCGCCGTGAACAGATCGGCGGCCGCCTGATCGACCTCTGCGAGCTTTGCGACCAGCTGAATCTGCAGGTCATCGATTTCCCTTTCTCGATAACGATCCGTCCGCGCCAATTGCGCATGGAAACCGTCAACACTGTGCGCAATACCATTCTGGACTCGTGTCTCCACTCCCCAGATCATGTTGGCACCTTCATCGCGGATAAATCGAACTTCCTCAGACGGCTTGGACTCCTCCCGGAATCCCGCCGCCGGTGTGATCAACAGCATGTCGGCAGCCGAGCGGATTTCGTCGAGGCGTGCCTCATTCTGCGCCCGTTGCGTTGCGCCAAGAGATCCGGCGGTCAGGGACGCGGCAAGATCATCGTAGTCCTGCTGAAGGGAGTCCGACCGAGCCAGACTGAACGCCTCCCAGCGCAACAGCGGATCCTCCGCGTCTCCGCCTTGTTCGAGGATATTGTCGATAACGTTCTTTCTGACCGGATCGACGTTCGGATGATCGCCAAAGACGTTGAGGACCTGCAGGCTGTCGATCCGAACGAGATTCGAAAACCGGACCGGAATCGGTATCGAGAACCAGTCGTCCGCGTATATCAATACGAACTCCATCAGCAATAGCTTCGCAAGATCCGGTTTGCTGGCATCTATCTTTCCGAAATCCGTTGCGGAATCTTCGAACGCCCACCACCGCGGTGACGTGCCGCCGACCGTAACCAGGGTCGGCAGTTTTCTTTCCAATGTCTGCTGTTGCCACAGCCCCCTTGCCGTCGAGTTGGTATTCAAGGTGTACCAGTCCAACTCGCCGTTTCGATAATCCGGTCCTACCAGATGCGTCTTCGCGGTGTCGGCCGGACGGGGTTGTTGCTCGTCCAGCCAGTCCATGAGCCGCTTCACGATCTCCTCGAGCATCGACCGTGAAATGCCTCCCAATAGTCTCAGCACTTTGTTTTCGATTTCCTGAAGAATTCGGTTGCCGTCAACAACCGGTCGACCGAACAACGTGGCGATCAGATAGTAGAGCCAGTCGAGGATGGACTTGTCAGTACGACTCCGCAGCATGTTGTACTCTCGGCGATACGCCCGAATGGCCGAGGATATGTTGACGCCACGCCTTCGTTGAAGAACCTCGCGAACGATCTCCTGGAATCGTCTCCCGATCTCCGCACTCGAGACTGCCGGCGGGGCCGGGGCCGCACCGGTGTCGGCGTTCAGCTCAAACGTATAGTCGAGCTGCTGATTGCGCCATGCCCTGGAATCCGCGGCGGCGGGCCGATAATTCAGCTCGCTGGCCCATTGGCGGAGAGAATCGGCAACTTCGTCAATCGTAATCTGGGTCAGACCGGCCAGGAGCGGAATATCATTTTCGTTCGCGAGGGTGAGCACCGCATCCCCATCGGTTACGCGCCCTGCCATGAATCCGACGAATCTCTGCGTCGAATCATCGAGATCCTGCCAAATCTCCTGATCGGGCCGTTGCAATACGAAGGTATCGCGATAGGTCTGAACGACGGTATCCGGATCCAGGCCTGCGGCGACAGCCGTTACGGACGCGTGCAGGAATCTTTCGAACTGCTGACCAGCCTGGACGCGGCCTCGCCATCGCATCTCGGTGTCTTCCGCCTCTACGACTGCCTCCAGCGGCATATCCGGAAGTGGCACAATGTCGCCATCCTGTCCGAGCTTCACAGAATCGAGCGATTGCGTGGAATAGGTCAGGTCGACCTGCAACGGAGAACCCGCGTCCTCCCCTATAAATTCTCCGGTTTGCCACTGTCTTGTCAGCATCCAGAGTGGATCGGCTGTCCGCGCCTGCAATCCTAACGACGGATCGTTTGATCGGCATCGGGGCTCCAAGCGCAGCCAAGTCGCGAAGCGTTGGTGGAAATCAGCCGGCAATTCGGGGGATGTCGTCACTTTGTCGTGTCCCTATCCATTCGCAATGATGCACACATAGTCGAGAATACAGACGCCGTCTACGTGAACGGATGCCAGATCGTTACCCTCGAAATAGAGCTCGTCGATAACTCCGGACGACACCTCACCCGTGTGGACGGTGGACCCGTCCGAATCGAAAACACTGACGGTGACGTAGGGATTGCCGCTGATGTCCATGAACCCCAGCAGGCGAATACGCACATGGCTCGCCGTCTCTGGGAACGTGATGGTGAGTCCGTCGTATGGAAGCATCAACGCCGGTTCGAGCGGCGGCACCTGATTGCTCGGTCGAAAGTATGACACGAGGATACTGTCGGCAATCGTAGTACAGGAGAAACCCTGGCTCTCAAACTGGGAAGGCAGGACGTCGTCTACGTTGTACTCGTCGAAGTTCAGGCAATGCCACTCCTCTTCCAGTAATTCATCGACCCATTCGTCGATTGTGTTGACGACCAGGTCTCGTGCCCACCCTGGGTTGTCCACATCCGTCGGTAGCATCAGGCCGGGTAGCAATGCGCCAACGCTAAACGAATCATTGCCGGCGATTTCTCGCATCGCGTCCAGGTCAACTGCTCTGATCTTCGCCAGATCCAGTGAGTCGTAAACGATCTCCGCCAAGTGCTCCTCAGTCCATTCGGTGACGTCGTCATCACGCTCGCCCGGAACGGCCAGCAGCAGTGATTGCGGGGGCTGCGAGTTCGGGGCGTTGAAATGGAATGCCACACTCGAGTTCACAGTGTCGCTGGGTATCAACTCGTCCCATTGCTCCAACATGAGGCCGGCGACGTTTTGGGTGCCAACATTGCCCTGGCCCTGCCCCGCCTCGATGGCAACTATGGATAAGGCAGCTCGTCCGTACTCGTCGTCGTCAAACCGCGAGTCTTCCAGCCCCACCCAGGCAGTGTTGTTCGTCAGCGGCAGTTGCGCCAACTTCAGGTCCAGCAGCGGATGGTTCTGCGTCGTCAGACTGCTGCGCCACGCCTCCGTCATCAGTATCAGTTCCTCCGCCGCGGTAGCATTCGCGCGAATTCTGCCAACCTGTTGCAGCCAGAGTCGTATTTTCTCAGTGTCCTGATCCGGCAACAGATCGTCGTCATCAAACGCCTGCTCGAGATCGGCGGAATTCAGGGGCGTGCAAACAGGCAGCACGATCATGTTGCCGGCGAAGAGCTCCTTCGCAGCCTCCACTAACAGTCGCATCTTCCTGTCCGGTAGGACACCCGGCTCATCGAGCGCGTTGCGACGCAGCGCGTTGAATGCGGCCGCGCGCTTCCGCAATTCGCCAACGACGAAAATCCTGCGCTGCTGCTGACTCGAG
>JAAUXY010206419.1_pt1 | contig 20531 bp, 17 predicted proteins | sample 7278121 | NCBI WGS metagenome assembly JAAUXY01 (sample SAMN14350117, study PRJNA611818) | marine sediment metagenome | isolation source: surface marine sediment (1.8m) | place: French Polynesia: Moorea | collected 2018-08 | reverse complement strand
GGTGACTTTCCGCCAATCGTGCTTTCAGATAACAATAAAAGCCCAATATATAAAATAAGGCACACAAGGATGCCATGCGTTGTACGATATAGGTGATCGCCTGGGTCTGGATGGGGTTCAGTGCCCATAGGACTGTTGCGAATAAACATGCGAAATAGATCTGATGCTGATCGTATTTTCCCGCCAGACGCGGCGTGCTGAAAAGAAGGCGCATGGTCTGAAATAAAAGATAAGCCGCCAAAAGGTGAATGATCATGTTGACCACATGGTAGCCGGTAGGATGGTCTTTATGGAAATACCAGTTGGTCGCAAAGGAGGCCATCGCCAGGGGACGATTGAGGTGCCCATCCTCGAAAAAGGCGATAAAGGGTCTGGCGATGGTGATCACATGCGGTGCTTTGGCATGCACTTTGGGATTTTCAGTGATGCTGGGTATATCGTCAAGGTGCCAAGGGACATCAAAGGTGTTGCTATACCCCAAAAATATGAGTAAGGCCAGGAGGATAAAGGCCGGCAGCCTTCTTTGGTTCACAGAGTTAAGCGTCATGGTTCTAAAGGGATTTTAGGAATTAATCGTCACTACCAGAAGGTGTGTCCGCTTTAAGCGGCAGTTAACAGGGTCAAGACCATCAAAAAAGTTCTGCCTGAGCTATTACGTTGGATATATTATAGCATAAGCAGCTTAAAAGACAAAAAAAGTGGGAGGTTTAAACAAACCTCCCACTTGATCAAACGTAATAGATTAACCTATTAGCCCCAACCGGCCGTGCCTTCGGTGCCAAAGTAGGTCCAGAAGGTTTCAGTGTCTTTGGTAACTCTCGGACATTTGTTGGCCGTATCGGTAACCTCGATGACAGCTCCGGTACCCGATGTGGTAATAGTCGCATCGCCTGTGTCGTTGTTCAGCATCAGTTCCTCGGCATCCACCAGATCCTGGGTGCTGGGTATTGATGTGCGATCCGGATCGGCAAAGTAACTGGCCATGGCGGCGATCATGTTCTGCGCATCTGTTTCCACCTTGCTGCAGTAAGCCTTGTTGCGGTAGTTAATGAAGTTGGGAATAGCGATAGCCGCCAGAATGCCGATGATGGCGATAACAATCATCAGCTCGATGAGTGTAAAACCCTTTGAATTGTTACCTCTTAGTTTTTGTAACATGTTTTAGCCTCCCTTGGTTTAATGATGTTAATATAATATGATGTTCATTCTTTAATAAGCGCTAATGGTTTTTGTTTGTCTTACCCGGCGAACAAGTGCCACCCCCCTTATTAGATGATCCATAATTCTTGCCGTATACAGAAAGCAAATCCTGTGCCACGTCGAAATAATTTTTTATAAAAGTTTATCCACTTGAAATTATTTAAAATATTATTTTGACTGCCCAATTCGTCTGCCGACCTACCCTGTCAATTTTTGCGCATTTAGCATTATAGGGCGCTCTGTTGACAAAATTTGTCAGGTTAAGTTTGAATCAAAAGACGGCCAAAATCTTTCCACAATGATGCATATCGGCCAATTTTCGGATTTCTATAGGAATTTCTTATTTTATGGTGGGGTTGATCGCAGAAATTGTGATTGTAAAGACCACAACCTTAAATTAGGTGTCGATCCCGAGTTTGTCGAGGCGATAGCGCAGGGAGCGAAAACTGATACCCAATAATTCAGAGGCCTTGTTTTTATTGCCGTTGCTGCAATCCAGCGCTTTTTTCAGATAACCGCGCTCTATTTCTTCCAGGATTGAATCCAGTGCAACTCCGCGGGTAACCTCGTCGAGGTCAAAGCGACGGTCTTTGAAACCTTCTATCCAGCGGCGTTTATGCAGCGATAGCGCCAGACTATCGGGCAAGATAATATTGGTGGTGGAAAGGGCAACACTGCGCTCCAGCAGGTTTTCAAGTTCCCGAATGTTACCTGGAAAATCATATTTTTTAAGCAAATCAATAGCATATGAAGAAAACTTCGTAATTTCTTTACCCATTTCCTTGGAGTATTTTTCCAAAAAATGCTGGGCCAGGGCCCGCAGGTCGGCTTTGCGCTCTCTGAGGGGCGGTACTTTGATTTCGATCACATTCAGCCGGTAAAATAGGTCTTCGCGAAAGTTGCCGGCGATGACCTCTTCTTCCAGGCTCTTGTTGGTAGCAGAAATAATGCGGATATCAACCGCAATATCTTCATTGCCGCCCACTGGTTTAAAGACTTTTTCCTGGACGGCCCGCAGCAATTTCACCTGAATCGGCAGACTTAACTCTCCGATTTCATCTAAAAAAACAGTACCTTTGTGTGCAATTTCAAACAGCCCTTTTTTATCCTGGGTCGCACCGGTAAACGATCCTTTTTTGTGACCGAACAGCTCGCTTTCCATTAGGGTTTCGGGGATGCCGCCACAGTTAATCACCATAAAGGGCTCACCACTGCGCTCAGATTCCTGGTGAATGGCTTTGGCAATAATCTCTTTGCCGGTGCCGCTCTCCCCGGTAATCAGGACATTGGTTTTGGTTTTGGAAACTTGCTGAATCAGCTTGTAAATATGGCGCATCGCCGGACTATTGCCCACGATCATGCCAAAATGGAGGTTTTTTTTCAGTTCGTCATCGATCTGCTTTTTTTCACGTTCGATGGACCCCAATTCAAGGGCTTTGGCAACTGTGGTTAGCAGTTCATCCTTATCAAAGGGTTTGGGGACGTAGTCATAGGCGCCCTCATTCATGGCCTCTACCGCGGTTTCAGTGGTCGAATAAGCCGATATCAGAATCACCACGTTGTCGGGATTCTGCTTTTTAGAGGCCCGCAACACATCTAGGCCGGTGATATCGCCCAGGCGAATATCGCACAGCAGAAGATCGAAATGATTTTTTTCCAACACGCTGATGGCTTCACGCCCGCTTTCAGCACAAGTGACGTCATAGCCTTCGTTGGACAGCATGTATTCAAGCAATTCCCGCATGCTGAGCTCATCGTCAACGACCAAAATTTTGGCAGAATTTTGGGCCATAGTATTTTCCCCATATTAAAGCGGATTTACCGTATAATCGGCCAATTTCATGATAATCTTTACATTTTTTTAAGCTTATTCAGCGTCTTGCGCAAATACCACCCGCCCACCGACCATGGTCAAAGCAGACCTGCCCTTAAGGCGCATTTTGTCAAACGGGCAGTTTCGGCTCAGTGATTGAAATCGATTGACATCGACTTCATAGACGCTGTGGGGATCGATCAGGGTGATATCTGCGGTTTGACGCGGCTGCAGCCCACACTCAAGCCCCAGAATACGGGCCGGCTCAGTGGACATTTTCGCAATCATATCGGTCATCGAAAGCACGCCCGCATGAACCAGGGTTAAACTCAAAGAAACGGCGGTTTCCAGACCAATGATCCCGTTGGCGGCCTGACCGAATGCCACCGCCTTTTCGCGCTCTGAGTGGGGTGCGTGATCGGTGGCAATAACATCGATGGTGCCGTCTGCCAGTCCTTGCCGGATGGCTGCCCGGTCTGCTTCCGAACGCAACGGTGGGTTCATTTTGGCGTGGGTGCCCCATTTTTTTACCGCCGCATCGGTTAATGCAAAATAATGCGGGGCTGTTTCAGCAGTCACCGGCAGGCCGCTGGCTTTGGCCGCCCTCAGGGCCTCAACGGATTCAGCGGTGCTGACATGGGCAATATGCACCGGGGCCCCAGTGGCTTCACTGAGTGCAATATCGCGTTTGACCATGGCACTCTCACTGGCATTGCAAATACCCGCCAATTTCAATTCGGAGGCAATTGGCCCGGCGTTCATTACCCCGCCGGCCACTAAATTTAAATCTTCGCAATGGGAAATCACCAGCAAATGATGGGCTGCGGCCGCTGATAAGGCATCTTGCATCAGCTGGTCATCCATCACCGGATGTCCGTCATCGGATACGGCCACGACACCGCAGGCGTTTAAGGCCTCGAAAGCACAGAGTTGTCGGCCTTCCAGGCCAATGCTAATGGCCCCGACCGGATAGACGCGGGCCAAACGGGCACGGGCGGCAGCGCTTAGTATGAATTCCGTCACCTGGCAATTATCATTGACCGGTTGGGTATTGGGCATGGCACAAACAGCGGTAAATCCGCCCCAGGCAGCCGCCCGGGCGCCGGTTTCAATGGTCTCTTTGTGTTCGTCACCCGGTTCTCTTAGATGAACGTGCATGTCAATCAAGCCCGGACAAACAATTTTTCCGGAAGCATCGATGATCTGCCAGGCCGCATCCTTGAAACGGGCTTCGGATTCCGGACTGGCCGCCCTTGTCGGTTCCATGATATCGACAATTTTATCATCCTGGATGATGATATCGACCATTGCATCCAAGCGGCCGGGATCGATCACCCTGCCGCCCTGAATCCGAGTGAATATCGTAGATTTTTCCATAGGTTTATTTTAAAAGGTTTCCCAACCGGTTCCAGCGGACACCGAAATTTTCCTTGTCCCAGGACCAGTAAATGATAAAGGCCTTGCCGTTCAATGCCTTGTAATCCACAAAGCCCCAAAAGCGACTGTCAAAGCTTTCATCGCGGTTATCTCCCATTACAAACAGAGACTGTTCCGGTACTGTTATCGGTCCCAAATTATCACGCGGTTTTAAGTTGGCCGGTAGAATGCGTGGGTCGGTGTAGACACTGAAGTCATGATTGACCTGTTCGCCGTTCACATACAACTGCTTGTCGCGAATCTCGATCTGATCACCTGGAATGCCGATGACACGCTTGATGAAATCCTTATTGGGATCAACCGGATATTTGAAAACAACGATATCACCTCGTTTAGGTGCTTTAATGGGGATAACGGTTTTGCGCAAATACGGAATTTTGATGCCATAGATAAATTTATTAACCAGGATGTGGTCTCCAATCTGGAGGGTTTGTTTCATTGAGCCGGAGGGGATTTTAAAGGCTTGCACCACAAAGGTACGGATAAACAAAGCGATGACAATGGCCACCAATATGGCCTCAATATTTTCCCGCCAAACACTTTTTTTGGGATATTCGTCGGTGGTTTCAACAACGTGTTCTGATTTCAATGTTTTTTCAATACCTTTCTGAGTAGATTATGTTATATCACATTAAGTATTATAGCGGTTGTCAAATATCTGTCCAATATGCTGTCATTGCGAGCCTGCGACGAGCTCAGCCGAGTCGGAGCACAGCGACGAAGCAATCTGATCTGCCCTAGCAGATACTGATGCTTTGCATCAGATTGCTTCGCTCCGCTTGCAATGATCCATACAGTACACGAGTTGAGTTCATTGCGATACCGGACTACCGATCATAAAAATGGCCAGCCGCAAGATCAGGTGGCTGTAAATTCCGGCGATGACATCATCTAAAACAATACCGCTTCCACCGCCGACTTTTTTTTCAAACCATCGAATGGGAAACGGCTTTAAAATATCAAAAACTCTAAAAATGATAAACCCGCAAATCGCAGTGTATAGATTAAAAGGCAATCCGATGAAAACGACCAACACCCCGGCAATTTCATCGATAACAATTTGGGCCGCGTCTTTTTGTTTGAGTATCTTTTCGGCCGCCGATGCCACGCCGATGGCAAAAAAAATAAACAGCAGCACCCACAACACCACCGGTCCGATATGAAAACGAGAAAGCAGAAAACAGATCGGCAGTCCGATGAGCGTCCCGAACGTGCCGGGTGCAAACGGCATATGCCCGATAAAGAAACCGGTTGCCAGAAATAAAACCGCACGTTCGCGCATTGTCATGGCCCGTGTCTATAATCCGATCTGTCATTTGTCAAGCGGCAAACCCATTCATCAATATTTATTGATAAAATAATACACAAAGATTGCTTCGTCGCTCACCCTCCGACTCGGCTGAGCTCGTCGCAGGCTCGCAATGACCGGTCAAAGCATTTGAATGTCATTGCGACCTGCCCGCCATCGCGATCCGCTCAGGCGAGGCGGGCGGGGCAGAGCGAAGCAATCTCCATGATGTAGCATCTTACCAACCATTATTGACAAAGTGCTTCTGAAGAATACAGGTTATTTATTTGCGGTCGTTATTTTTCAGCAGCTTCTTTTGCAACGGTTTCATAGACTACTCGGAGCGGTAAATTCCGATTGAGGGCAATTTGTCTGCAGATATCATATTCCGGGATCAAACGCTGCGTGCCGTCTGGATTTTTGACCCGCTTGACCCGGATTTCGCCGAAAGATGTGTGAACCGTCAGCGGTTCTCGCGCCAGCAGTTTTCGCGCCGCTATATAATAGCGTACGCCCAAGGATGTCGTTTCGGATAGAAGTCGCTGAATGAGCCGGTCCTTGGCTGCGTCTTCGCACAGCACCTGAATCAGAGTGCCGGGTCGGTTCTTTTTCATATGCACCGGCAGCCAATAGACATCGAGCGCCCCATCGGCAAAAAGGCGTTCCATGAGAAAGCCGAAAAGCTCCGGATTCATATCATCGATGTTGGTTTCTAACACAATGATTTGGTCGGCTTGTAATCCGACTGCTGAAACGTCAGGCATTCCTACGATGATGCGCAGCAAATTGGGTCTGTCGGGTAATTCCCGCTGGCCGGCACCATACCCCGTTTTTTTTACATGCATAGGCGGCAGAGCACCGAAAGATTCCGCCAATGAAGCGATGATGGCCGCACCCGTAGGCGTAACCAGCTCAGCGTCTGTGCCGGTGCCATAAATCGGCGCATCTTTTAAAATTTCGATGGTTGCCGGAGCAGGGATCGGCAATTGGCCGTGCTGACAGTCAACAAAACCGGAACCAACTGGAATCTTTGAAGAAATAACCGTACTAATCTCCAGTTTTTCTAGACAAAGCGCCGTACCGACAATATCGACAATGGCGTCAACCCCCCCCACCTCATGAAAATGCACTTCTTGCACAGAACAGCCATGAATATGGGCTTCGGCACGGGCTAAACGGCCGAAAACCGCCAAACTATTGGATTTGACGCCTTCAGACAGGTCGCTTTCTTCCAGCAAAGACCTGATGGTACGATAATCCCTTGCCGGCCCGGATTCTTTGATGTCGACCTTTACACTTGTGGCACAAATCCCATTGCGCACCATAGGGCTGGCCTTTAGCTCAAACCCGGTTAGCGGCAACCGCGACAACTCTTTTTGCAGCCAGTCCACCGGAGCACCCAGGTCAATCAAAGCACCCAGTGTCATATCGCCACTGATTCCGGAAAAACAATCAAAATAAGCCTGCATTATGTCAAAGCTTTCTGTTGTACATAACTCCCAAAGGAGTTATAGAAAATTTTGTTTTACCACGAAGAACACAAAGTAAAGCTTTTATAAATCTTTTTACCCTTCTGCTATCCCACTCCCGCCAGGAGGGCAGGGTCGTGTTCTGCGTGGTGGTTTAACGATTGAACGGATCAATTTGTCGTCGGACTAAAATATTGACAAAAACGATGATGAATATAATATACAAACGGTATTAAAAAGATTCGGAAGTGCGCAGCTGTCTGGTGAAGCTCCCGGACTTCAAATCCGGTGTGGGGCGCTAAAACCGTCCCGGGTGGGTTCGATTCCCATGCACTTCCGCCATTTATACCGCTTGTCTTAATAATGTTCGGAATAACGCGAAAAAGGATGGCGGCATAAGTGTTGTAGCCAAATAACGTCCCGCAATCGGAACGTTGTTTTGACAACCACTATAAATAACAGATTTATATTTTTAAATCCATCTCTTATCGTCCATTGGCAGTCAAAGGACGTTTTATTTCTGGCGCTCCAAACAGCGAAACAAACACACCGCACTAGATGCAGCTTTCTGCTCATCATGTCGCTTGATATCTGATAAGGAAAAAATAGAAGCGCAAGGAAGTATGGAAAGGCTGGAATAACCCCCCGGTGCCTCACGGTCACCGGCTTCCTTGCGCTATTTAAAGGAGAAAGGATGAATGTGTTTGGGCGAACAAAAAGTCGAAAACATTTGTACGCATATCATTAAAGATCCATAAAAAAATAAAAAGTTACACCACTAGCGGTCCATCAGGCCATTAAGGAGCGCCATTACGTTATCGCCCAAAATCTCATGATTATACCCGCCTTCTAACAGACCAAAACATCCGCCGCCATTTCGTTCGGCCGCCGCCTTGACCAATTTTCCAATTTCAAAATAGTCTTCAGTCCACAACAGTGAGCCCCAATCATCCCGATGAAGATCAAAACCAGCTGAAATTCCGATAAGATTAACCGGGTGCTCACGTAGTCCTGCTTCAATTTCTAACAGATATGCCTGCCGATCCGTTGCCTTCACATTGTGCACCGTGACAAACCGATTTGATTCAAGGATGTTTACGGTTCCGTCACCATAATGCAAGTCAATATCAAGCACATAGGCATTTTTGAGCTGACTGCGGTGTTTCAGTGCGTGTAAAGCAATGGCCATATTGTTGAAATAACAGAATCCCCATGAAGACCCGCTTGAGGCATGGTGGCCCGGAGGCCGGATACATCCGAAGGCCGGTTCATGCAGCCCGAGCATAGCCGTCTGAATGGCCCCGCCAGCGGCTAAAGCAGCGATATCGTAAAGCCCGGAGCGACGAACGTTTTCAACTTGTTCTTTGGAATGAACTTTCAAGATGTCTTTTTCTTTGGCCGGCCGAGCGCTGACAATATCAACATGGGGCTCGATAACTGCCATGATGGCTTCCATGCGCCCGGCAGCAGCCGCCGGATCGGCGGTGTAAACCTTGTAAAAATCATCGTGAAATACGACTTTCATAGTTCCCCTAAAGAAGTGTTCAGGTTTACCTCCTTCGCTCAAGAAGCTACGGAGTACAGGCTGTGTTCAGGGACAGTTTCAGTATATAGCTGCTGGCCACTAGCCCCTGGCTGCTGGCTGAAAGTAGAGCAGCCCGCGGCTCGACTGATCTCGCCGAAGTCCGTGGCTGCCGTCTCCGCATAAAGCTTCGCCGCGCTAAACGGAGGCCGGCCCTACTAGCAACTCGCAACGCGAAACACGAGACGCGTAACCCCTAACGCGTACCACACTGAGCGAAGTCGAGGGGCAACCCACCAGTCAGTAGCCAGCTGCCAGTAGCCAGAGGCCAGAAGCCAGAAGCCAGACGAGTATAACAAAAATCAATAAGCGTTGAAATGCTACCCTGAAAATATAATTTGTGGTTTCCTAAATCCTGACCATCCTTACTACCGTCTCAATGTGATAGGTGTGGGGAAACAAATCCACAGGTTGAATTTCCTGGATCTGATAGGCCGCCTGCAGCAAATTGAGATCACGCGCTAAAGTTGATGGATTACACGATACATAGACGATGCGTTCGGGCAACAGGTTTAGCACTTGTTTGACAACATCTTTGTGCATTCCGGCTCTGGGTGGATCAATCACCAGAATATCCGGTTTCTGAGTGGTGGCCGTCAAGGTTTGGCGAATGTCACCAGAAACAAAGCGGCAATTGTCGATCCGATTCATACGGCAGTTTTTTTCGGCATCCGCAATGGCGCTGGGAGCCATTTCAAGACCGGTAATCGACTGAGCTGCCGCCGAAAGCAAAATGGGTATGGTGCCGGTGCCGCTATATAGATCCACAACGGTTTCCGATCCAGTTAATTGCGCATAGCGTTTAACAATATCATACAATTTTGCGGCACCCAGCGTGTTGGTTTGAAAAAATGAATTAGACGAAATCTCAAAGACGAACGAATCGATTTTATCACTAAGCGTTGATTGACCGCCAAGGGTACGTTCAAATTCCCCAACGGCCACACCGGCTTTACGGGATGTCACATTTTGAATGACGCTGCTGACTTGGGGATATTTTTGCATCAGAGCTTCTGCAAGTGGTTTGAGGGCCTGCGGATCATCCGCAGCGGTGACGATGTTGACCATCCAGCGGTCCCATGCAACCGAATGGCGCAACATTAAAAATCGCCAGAAGCCCTCATGACTGCGCAATCCATAAGGTGGCAGTCCGGATGAACGCATAAATTGGCGCACATCATCGAGCAGATGATTGCCCAAGTCGGGCTGCAGCAGGCATCTTTTGGTATCAAATACTTTAAAAAAAGTTCCCGGTACATGTAAACCGATGCCGACACCTTTTTTGATGTCTGTTTGTTGCATTTCAGCAGGCGTCAGCCATCGCCGATTGGTGCAGGTAAATTCCATTTTGTTGCGGTAGCCAAAAGCTAACGGCGACGGCACCGTCGGGTTTACCTTCACATTTTTGATCTGACCGATATGCTCAAGGGACTCGCGTACATGCTGTTGTTTGTATTTCAATTGGACCGCATAATCTAAAAATTGCCACTTGCACCCCCCGCAAAAACCGCTGTATACACATGGGGGCTGGATGCGATCGGGTGATGCTTTTAGCAACTCCAACACCCGGGCATGTGCATGGTTTTTTTTCTTACGGGTGATGCGAATCAAGACGTGATCGCCAGGAACGGCTTGGTCCACAAAAACAGCAAAACCATTTATGCGCACTAGCCCTTTTCCGCCATAGGCGATGTCACTAATTTCAACTTTAAGGGACTGGCCTTTTTTTATTTTCATGGGTGAACGCTTTGGGGAACAGGCGCAACAGCCCTGTTACATAGTTAATGTCAACATATCGTTTTCATCTTCTATTTATTTGTTAACATTGTAAAATGTTTTTCCTGATAACTAAAATGGGCACCTTCTAAACATCATCATGAAATCAAAACATACGCCAGATGTCACTGAAATTCAATTTGCATCAGAGGACTTTATGCTGAAAGGCTATTTGCATCGACCACCAGTCGCCCATCCCCCGTGCATAATTGGCTCACACGGGCTACTGAGCGACAAAAATTCGCCCAAGCAGATTGCCCTCGCCAAGCTGTGTAATCAGCACAATATGGCATTTTTCCGCTTTGATCACCGCGGTTGCGGTGAGAGCAAAGCACCATTTGATGCGGTCACATCGTTGCAAGCGCGTTGTGCGGACCTGTTAGCGGCAGCCAAAATGTTAAAAACAAGGGACGACCTGGGTAATTATTTAGGGCTTTTCGGCAGCAGCATGGGCGGCAGTGTCTGTTTGGCAGTTGCCCGCGAACTGGACGCCTTTGCTGTTGTTACCTGGGCCGCCCCGCTTCGCAGCGCCGATCTGGTATCACAACAAACTGCAACCACCAATGGTTCAAATAGCCCTTTTGAAAAACATCCATTCGATATTTTGAATTCTATTGCGGGTTTACAACATATCCTCATTATCCACGGCGATGCCGATGAAGTCGTTCCCCTCTCCCATGCACGCGAAATCTATAAACACCTAAACGAACCCAAAAGGCTGCTCGTGTTTCCCCAAGGCGACCATCGCATGTGTAATCCGTCTGACCAGCAGGAGTTTGTCAAAGAAAGCACCCTTTGGTTTGAGCGCTTTTTACCAAGTCATAAAGTTTGATGTATTACTTTTAATTTATTTTTTTATATTTTGAATTTATTTTATTTCCTTTATGATATATAACTTCGATATCTTCTAGGCTCTCAGGCAATTGGGATGGCGGACCGCTGACCGCAATCAAGTGGGCCGGCAGATCTTTCTTAATTCGACCTGCTTGGGATAGACCCACCAGTAGCGCACCATTCTGGGTGGCACATTCAATCACCTTTTCTATGGGATACCCGGCGTCTAAAAAAAGGCGCATCTCTTTAATCAGCGCCTGTCCATGCGCAACACCGGTGCTGCCCGCATCGGTTCCCAAGGCAATGCGCACACCCAATTCGCGAGCCCGTTGTATTTGAGCGATTTGATGATCCAAGTTTTTCTGCACCACATCGGTATTCTCTCCCTGTTGCATCAGGCGCTGTTTGAGGGCCTGCATGGTATGGACCGTCGGTACCCAGATCGTCTGGCTGGCTGCCATCTGCTCCATATTCGCAGTGCCCATGAAAAAACCATGCTCGATGGAATCACACTGAGCATCAAGGGCTAGTTTTACCGGTATGTTACCGTTGGCATGCACCATGATTTTAAAGCCACGCTGCCGGGCAGCCTTTACGGCGGCATCCAGCTCATTTGCATCAAACTGTGGAGCGGTTTGTTTGCCAAAATCAATCATACTATTGAGACCGGAATTCACGATTTTGATATGATCGCCATCCATCGGGGCCTGAAGAATGCCTTCTGACAGCGTCCGGTCCAATGATAGCACACGACCGATCAGATGACCGTAGCGTCCGGGCCGGTGGTAGGCCATGCTCGCCGCCTTCAAATCAACAGGCATGTCTTGGATGCGTTGATCGGCTTTATAGTGTAATGCGCTGCATGCGGGATCGCCGCCATCCCGGATGCATAGGATCCCTCTGGTCACATATTGATTTAGATGTGTTAGAATCCGGTCGCGCATCGTGGTCATCTTTTCGCCTGGCGGACTTTGGTTGGCAGTTGGCGGAAGGGCCAGGTGCACGTGGCTATCGATGAGCCCGGGTAAAAGCGTGCAATTGGAAAGATCCAATATTGCCACCTCAGATTCAGCCGTTGCCGGCAGCGGTTCCGTTATCGTGCGGATCGATCGGATGATCCCATTGTGCAGGCCGATTCGCATGTTAGATTGAACCGCAGCACCGCTGCCGTCAATCAGCCAGCCCACCTGCAGGATGACTGATTTTTCACGCATGATACTTGATCTCCCCTTGACAGATTCTCACACATTGTAGTATCTATTTCATACTAAATTAGTCGGATATAGATAGTTGTAACTACAGACGAGAATCGATTTATCCAATGTTTAAATGAACTTTGCTATTCGGGAGCTACCCACCCTATCTTTGGGTAACATCGCTTTAATGACCGCTAAGCGCTCGCCAATTGATGTAACGCCCCCAGTTCAACTATTGAACATATTCCATCGATCCATCCGTCAAGATATCGAAGGTGATTTATGAAATCCAAAACTGATGCCAAACTGACAGCTAATGTCAATTTAAATCAAACGGATTCAACATTTGTTCGCGAAGTCATTCGTCGTTCGGGTGTGGATATAAACCAGTGCTGGCACTGTCAGACCTGTGCCGGTGGATGTCCCTTTGTGCGGGCAATGGATTATCCCCCCAATCGCGTCATTCGTATGGTACAACTGGGTCTACGTGCCGAAGCGCTGCAAAGCTCCGGAATTTGGATCTGCGTGGGCTGCAATACGTGCTCGATTCAATGCCCCAATTGCATTGATATTCCGGCTGTCAATGATGCCTTGCGGCAGATGGCAATGGCAGAAGGCGTAGCCGTCGCCGAACCCAATATCCTCCATTTCCATCAGGCCGTTCTACAATCCATCCAACGCCACGGGCGCACCCATAAGCTGGAAGTGATGATGCGTTATAAACTAAAGAAGCATGACTGGTTCACTGATATGACCGTTGGCTTGAAGATGTTTGCCAAACGCAAGCTTGAGCTGCTGCCGTCTAAGAGTAAAAACATTGCCGACATCAGAAAACTTTTTGAACAAAAATCCACAACCTAAGGTAAAACCATACTTCTATGAAAAAAAAGAATCTCATCGATTTGTCTTATTATCCAGGCTGTTCTTTGAAAACAACATCTCAGGAAAACAATGCGTCTTTGATCTATCTTTTTGAGCATCTGGGGTATAACCTTATTGAGCTTGAAGATTGGAACTGCTGCGGCAGCTCTTCGGCCCACAGCATCGATAGCGAGCTGGCCTTTGATCTCGCAAGCCGTAATTTTTCGTTGGCACCTTTGGATCGCCCCCTGTTGGTGGCATGCCCCAGTTGCCTTTTACGCCTGAGGGGCGCCTATTTGCATCTTAAGAAGGAGCCAGCCGCGCGTCGACACTATGAAAAGATGTGGGGTCAGCCGTTTGACGCCAAACTGCAAATTATGCATTTTTTTGAATTTCTGGACCAAATTGATCTGCAAAAATACTCCAGAGACGGGATTCGTAGACTGGAGGGACTTAAATTTGTGCCCTATTACGGTTGTATGCTGGCCCGACCACCGGTTATGCGTCACGAGAAAAATTATCATGGTTTGATGGAAAAAATCTTATCCAACCTGGGGGCCCGCACCGAAAAATGGTCATTTTCTTCACGCTGTTGCGGCACCTTTTTAACTGTTGCCCGCCCGGAAGTGGTCGAACCCATGGTCAATGAAATCATCCAGGGTGCCATTGATGCGAAAGCCGATTGTATTGTGACTGCTTGCGCTATGTGCCATATGAATCTGGAAGTACGTTGTTCTCTCAAAAATAAGTTGCCCGTGCTGCACTTTTCAGAAATTATCTCCCTGGCTCTGGGAATCGGCAGAAACGAATACAAGGGCTGGTTTTCCCGCCACCTAGTGGATCCTAAGCCGTTGCTTAAGGCACTCAATCTGTTCTAAATTGAGCGTTTCAAATTTAAAAATAGGGCTAAATCTTATTCTTAGTAGGAATTCTATCCATCTTATATTTTTAAATTTGAAACCCCTAAGGGGATTGCCGATCTTACCACATCTACTGTGTTAGATGTCGTTCCGCATAGTCGACTATTGCGGAACAACATCTGCCGTGTAGCTTTGGGCTTCGCTTTCAGCTTCGCCCCAACAGGGCGGCAAACTCGACAATCGCTCAAATTAGAACCTAATTTGAAGAATCCCACCTTCATCCAGGACATCCTATTATAAATTTGGCGGGTCGAGACCCATTAGCTCGCGTCGCAACACCTCCAACGCAGCTGCCGCAAACATCTGTTTGTGCATGCTGCGGCTGCTAAACCAAAAATGAAACCGATGACCAGACAGACCATCGGGCGAGGCCAAACCGATACACACTGTGCCAACGGGTTTTTCTGCAGTTCCGCCTGTGGGTCCGGCAATACCGCTGGTTGACAAACCATATGTGGCACCGGATATGTCCCGGGCGCCCCGGGCCATTTCAATGACGGTTTCGGTGTGCACGGCACCATTACTCTCTATGGTTTCTTTGGATACATTTAAAATATCAATCTTGGCCTGATTTGAATAGGTCACAGCAGAGAAGACAAAATAATCGGAACTGCCGGATACACCGGTTATCATATCGGCAATCAGCCCACCGGTGCAGCTTTCGGCCAGGGCCAGACGCGCCTGTTTTTGTTTGAGAAGATGTCCGACAACTTTTTCAATCGGTTCGCCTTGTATGGATATCAGGTGATGGCCCATCTTTTGGGCAACCCATTCAATAGCCGCCGCCAAATCGGCATTCAATTGTCGCTCGACGGTATCGCTAGCATAAAGCTTTACCAGAATGGCGGGAAATTGCACTTGCAGCCCCAAAGCGATTTGCGGAAAGTCTTTTTTGAACCCGGCAAGTCGCTCGAAAGTCTGAGATTCGGTTAAGCCAAAGGTCGACAGGGTGCGGGTGCAATACAAAAGGCGGTTGTCGCCCATGCGCTCGCGCAGTTGCGGCAGGACGGTCTCGGATAACATCCGGTGCATTTCGGTCGGTACGCCTGGAAGGAAAAAAAATTGGCATTTACCGATCGTTAGACGAAATCCAGGGGCAGTGCCAACGGGATTGTGGATACATTCTGCGCCAGCCGGTAAATACGCCTGCTTGCGGCTGGCAGTGTTCATCGGCTGCTGACGCCCTTTGAAAAACTGTTTAACCGATTCAAGTGCAGAAGGATCCAGATTAAGTTCAACACCGGATGCCCTGGCAGCGGCTTCAGCAGTCAGATCATCTGCTGTTGGACCCAATCCGCCGGTAACCACCGCAATATCTGCCCGACGGCCAATTTCGGCTAAGGCATCGCTTAATAAATTAAGATCGTCACCGACACTGGTATGCCGGGTAACGGCTATGCCATTTTCTTCTAATTTGGCCGCAATATAGGCCGAATTACTGTCGATCAGCGCACCAGTTCGAATCTCTTCGCCGCTTGCCACGATTTCAGCAATCATCGTCAATCTTTCTCCTGCTTTATTTCGAAGAGGCTCAATAACAAATGAGCTAAAATTATAAATGATCTAAAATGCCTAAAATTATGGATTCGCTACGCTCAATCTTTTATTATGAATTGGATAGAATTCCTCAACTTAAGGCATTTTAGCTCATTTCAGTCATTTTAGGCACTTCTAACTTTAGAGCACTTTCGGAACTTTTTTTGCATTTGAAGATGAACTGCAAATTTTGAGATTTTAGTCGGGAGGTGATAATACAAACACCGACGGCGCTACATCAACATTGACCCACATGCGATGAATATCGAGTTGAAAATCGGTTCCATCATCATTGGAAAGCCTTAACAGCTGCGGCACTTGGAAATCGTTTACCCGCTGCGTGCTGCCGACTTCAGCCCGATACTGTAAAGCGCCGGATCGGCTGAATACATCAACTCGCTGAACCTTAGAGAGTGTTCTATTAAAGAATATTTTTTGCCGAATGCCCCACCAACGATCCGTCAGCAAAAGAATTGCACCTTGATTCGGTGTTTCTGGGATAAATGTGATTGAATCGAATTCCATCAGCGGAATCCGTCCGCTTAAAAACGCAATGACATCGCTGACGGATATGGGAATCGAGATCAACCTTTTTAAGTCAGGATCGCTGGCCGATATTTTTCTGAATTGGGTATCCTGCCCCTGAACTTCCAGATAATAAAGCCAGCGACCGTCGGCTGCTAATTTGACTGCCGGGTAACCGGAAATCAACACCGCAATGCTGAACTTGACCGGTTTTTGCCCAATCCAGGCAACCCGTTGATCAAACTGAGTAAGCCCGTTTTGCCTGATGGTAATATTGCCGATCCCTTTGAAATTGACCAGCGTGTCATTTTGGATTCTAAGGGTGCTGAGCAGCTCGCGAACTTGAGCGCTTCGTTCGACGGGGGTGACCGTCACATCTTTTGTGGGTCTAATCGCAGCGCAGTTCGACAACAAACAGGCGAGAATGATAGCGGGAATGATCCGATGCCATTTCATACCGGTTAGGAACCATTAGTGGAAATTTCGCGAATTTTCTGTTCAAGTTTTTCTTTATCTTTTTCTTTGTGCTGTAGTGATTTTTTATAGTATTCAAGCGCCTTGGTTTTATCATTGAGTTTTAGATAGGCGTCACCCAGATGCTCTAGCATAATTGGGTCATCCGGTACGATTTCCACCGCCCTTTGAAGATACTGTAAGGCTTTTTCATATTCTCCCTTTTTATAGTAAACCCAACCTAAACTGTCGGTAATATATCCATCATTGGGCTTATATTTAAGGGCCTCTTTAATCAACCGTTCGGCTTCGTCCAAATTTGTCCCCAGATCTGCATATGTATATCCTAGATAGTTCAATGCATTGGCATGTTTGGGATCCAGCTCAATAACTTTGCGCATGGTAGCCATCGAAGCTTCTTTTTTATTCCATTTATCGTAAACAACACCCAGACGAAAATAATAACGAGGATTGTCGGGGTCAGATGCGATGGCCTGTTTAATGAACTCCTCGGCCCGATCATATTGCTCTGATTCTTCGTAAAAGGTGCCCAAATAATATTTAAATTCGGCATTATCAGGATCGTGATTAATGGCATCGGATAAGAGTTTGATGGCTTCTTCATTCTGCTCGTTTTCAGATAAAATGTAAGAGGCATGAATGACGGCATCTTCGTAGAATCGGGAATCCGGGGATACTTTCTTAAAATGGTTTAATGCATTAGGATTATCTTTTTTACCGTAGTAAGCAATACCGGCAATGTGATTGATTTCCGAACTGTCCGGAACCGCTTTGAGCATGCCTTCAATAATCACTATTCCATCATCATATTTTTTGGGGTCGATATACAGTTGAATCAATTTAATAATAACTTCAAACTCGACGGCACTTCGTTGGCCCAGCTTTTGTAAAATTTTTTCGGCCTGGTCCAATTTCCCATGGTGATAGTAGTAAAGACCGAGCTCCATGGCGGCCCGAATGTTATTCGGATTGCGCGCTAAGATGTCCTGATACATATTCAGGATTTTCTGTTCATTCTTTTCTTCTTTGTAAAGCTCCAGCAGCTCATATCGCGGTTCCACAAGGTCCGGTTCAATTTCGAGTGTTCGCTTAAATTGATTTTCGGCCTCGGCTTGTTTGCCCTGTTTGGCGTAAATTCTGCCGAGGTATAAATATCCGGTATAGTTGCCCGGAAAATGTTCGATCATTTGATTAAATACGCGTTTGGCTTGGTCATAGTTTTGTTCTTCCAGATATAATCCACCTAAAAGTTGATAAACTTTTTCCTGTTTTGGATCGGCGACAATGACGCGTTCGTAGGCATTAATGGCAGTCTGATTATTCTTGCGCACTTGGTTGATGCCGCCGTATAAAATCAAGGAGCGGACATCATCTGGATGGTCCTTAAGAATGCCATCAAGGATATGAAGCGCTTTGTCATCGTCCTTGTTTTGCAAATAGACGGTTGCCAATTCGCGCTTGAGGTATAAGGATTCCGGATCTTCTTCGATGGCTTTATTAAGCAACTCGATGGCTTTTGGCAAATTGCCCTTTTTGCGCTGAATCTGGGCTTCAGTAAAGTAATAGTACCGGTTGCCGGTTTGATCTTCTAGTGCAGGACCAAACAATGATGATCTTATTGAACTGGAGTTGGAAGCACATCCCCAGATAAAAAAAACGACCACCAACTGAATGGTCACCGCTAATCTGAACAACTTCATGTAACACTTATCCTATCTGCAATTGGGTTTGCATGAAAATTAATGATAAGAATCAGCTATTCGGCTCTGCTGCCTTCAGTATAAGATGCAAAATCAGGGATTTCGCGCTTGAAAAATTCCCTCATTTTCTTGATGATATTTTTTTCAACCTGTCGAACGCGTTCTCTGGATATTCCGTAACGGTCACCGATTTCTTGTAACGTCACCGGATTGTCGGAGAAAATGCGGAGGTCAAAAATTTCGAGCTCACGGGGCGTCATTTTTTTTCGGAACTCCGCAATTTTATTGTGCAGCAGAACTTCAATTTCTTTTTTGGAAACTTTGTCTTCAATGGATTCAGCATTGGTGCTTACAAATTCAATTCTCTCGGTGTCAGAGTCTTCTTTAAGCGGCGCATCCAGCGATACATCCCAACCGTCCAGACGCTGATCCATGTCAATGATTTCGCGCTCTGAGACACCCAGCCTTTCGGAAAGTAATTTAGGCTTGGGTTCAAAACCCTCATCAATTAACTTTTGCTTTTCTTTCTTAAGCTTAAAAAAGAGCTTGCGCTGGCCTTGAGTCGTCCCAATTTTAACCAAACGCCAGTTATCCATAATAAACTTTAGAATATAGGCTTTTATCCAGAAAGAGGCGTAATAAGAAAATTTGACATTTTTGTATGGGTCAAATTTTTTAACTGCCTGCATTAAACCGATGTTACCTTCTTGAATCAAGTCTAATAAATTCTGCATCCACACGCGTTGGAACTCCAAAGCAATCTTAACAACCAATCTCAGGTTAGAAGTCACCAAGCGATAGGCGGCATCTTTGTCTCCCTTTTCCCGCACCAGGATACCCAATTCGCGTTCTTCTTCTCTAGTCAGCAATTTATAGGTGCTGATCTCTGTCAGATACCGTTGCAGCGGATCAAATTTAACCAGCGCTTTTTCAGATGATTTGGTGGCAGCGCCTTTTTTTCCTATAGGGGACTTCTGCGCAGGGGTGCGCTTACTCGTTTTTCTTGTTTTTGCTGGCCTTGTTTTGACCGATCTATTGGCCGTCGATTTGCGCGCTGTACTTGCATTTCGGGCCTTGGTTTGAGCGGATGTGGCGCTTTTCTTCACGTTGTGTTTGGTGCTGCGAATCGTTTTCTTGGCCGTGCGACTGGCGCTTTTGGCTTTGGTTTTGACAGTGGCGGAAGCAGTGCTGCTTGATTTTTTAGCTGGGCTTTTGGTAACCTTGGTCGTTTTCTTTCTTAATCCGCTGGCAGTCCTGGACGCTTTTTTTACTACCCTTTTAGCAGTTTTGGATGTTTTTTTGGCTGGGCTTTTAGCTGCTTTAGATGTTTTTTTGGCCGGGCTTTTAGCTGCTTTGGATGTTTTTTTGGCCGGACGTTTAGCTGCCTTGGCGGTTGTCTTAAGGGCTGTTTTGGTCCTACGGATTGTTTTTTTAACAGCGCGTTTTGCACGCTTGTCTTTTTTGACGGCGGAAGATGTCGCCCGTTTAGTCGTCTTTTTAGCCGGACTCTTAACCGTCTTAACCGCTTTTTTCGCACGCAGGCGGGTGCTAACAGCGGTCTTTTTGTCAGAGCGGTTTGCTGTTTTGGATGTTTTTTTTGCCACAGAGCGGGATGTCTTGACCGTCTTTTTGGCTGCGGCGCTGCCTTTCCGGACAGTCCGTTTGGTTGTAGCTTTCGGTTGAACGGAAGGCTTGCTTTTCACCGGTTTTTTTCTCATCATATTTTCCTAATGATGCAAATGCACGCGTTAGCTGCTTGCATTCCGTTTAGGATCCATCGGCACCTGCATTTCTATGGACAGGAAATAAAACATATGATATCAAAAAGGTTTACATGAGCGCCTGTAGCTCAGTTGGATAGAGCAACGGACTTCTAATCCGTAGGTCGCAGGTTCGAATCCTGCCAGGCGTACCATTTTT
>JAAUXY010068716.1_pt1 | contig 20532 bp, 17 predicted proteins | sample 7278121 | NCBI WGS metagenome assembly JAAUXY01 (sample SAMN14350117, study PRJNA611818) | marine sediment metagenome | isolation source: surface marine sediment (1.8m) | place: French Polynesia: Moorea | collected 2018-08 | reverse complement strand
CCGCCCTGGCCGAGGACGCTCCGGCGGAGGAGGAGGCCCGCGCCGCCGCCGAGGAACGGGTGTCCGAGATCACCGCCCGGACCGAGGGCTGGGCCTACCGCCTGGCCGACCGCGTCGTGAAACGCCTCCTACCCAAGGTCGAGGAGTACCTCGAGGCCGAGCCCGAGCCCGCGTCCTAAGGGAAGACCCCTCACCCTCCCAGCGCTTTGCGCCGGGCCTCTCCCTCTCCCCCGGGGAGAGGGTTGTGGAGGCTTGGCGAAGCCGCAAGCCGAGCCTTAGCCGGAGCTGGGTGAGGGGAAACGGACCCTCAAACGATCTCCGCCGCCGTCACCGTGACCACGCCCGCCTCAGCCATCTTGGCGCGGGCGGCCGCCAGCGAGCCTTCCAAGTCGATGGCCCGGCAGGCGTCCTCGATCAGCACGGTCTCGAAGCCGAGGCGCCGGGCGTCCAGGGCCGAGAACTGGACGCAGAAGTCGGTCGCCAGGCCGCAGAGGAAGACCCGGCCCAGCCCGCGCTCCCGCAGGTAGCCGCCCAGCCCGGTCGGCGTGGTCTGGTCGTTCTCGAAGAAGGCGGAGTAGGAATCGATGGCGGGCCGGAAGCCCTTGCGCAGGACCAGTTCCGCCTGGGGCAGGGCCAGTTCGGCGTGGAAGGCAGCGCCCGGCGTGCCCTGGACGCAGTGGTCGGGCCAGAGCACCTGGGAGCCGTAATCCAGCTCCGTCGTCTCGAAGGGCTGGCGGCCGGGGTGGCTGGAGGCAAAGGAGCGGTGCCCGGCCGGGTGCCAGTCCTGGGTCAGGACCACGTGGCCGAAGCGCCCGGCCAGGCCGTTGATCACCGGCACCACGGCCTCGCCCTCCGGCACCGCCAGGGCGCCGCCGCTACAGAAGTCGTTCTGCACGTCGATCACCAGCAGCAGGTCGTCGTTCTCGGGGCTGATGCGCTCGGTCATTGTCGGGGTCCTTCTCCCTGCTGCCTCGACCGGGGCCACGAGAGCCGTCCGGCCCCGACAGGCTGCCACAGCCGGCCGCGCGATGCAGCCCTCGCGCTTCGGATCCCCGAGAAGCGGTTCCTCGCCGGCCTCGGTACGGACGGCCCTCTGAATCTGTTGCATAAATGCCACCCGCCTCGACCTCGGAGGGGGCGATGGGATGGAACTCCATCCATCCGGTGTTCGTCGGTCAAGGGTGGTCGAACTCGGGCTGAAGCAAGCCGACCGGACGCACAGATTTAACATTTGTGATCCTTTTGGCATCCGGGCAGGCTTGGGGAATGGACGATTTGGCAACGATGATCGCAGCCGAGATCCCGGCCCTCCGGCGTTACGCACGCGCCCTGCTGCGCGATGCCGAACGGGCCGACGATCTGGTTCAGGACTGCCTGCTGCGCGCCTGGTCGCGGCGCCACCTCTGGCGCCAGCCGGGCAACCTCAGGGCCTGGCTCTTCACCATCCTGCACAACCTCTACGCCAACCAGATGCGCAGCCTGTCGCGCCAGCCGCGCTTCGCGCCCTCGGAGGCGGCCGAGCACCTCGGGCAGAACGCCCGCCAGGGCGACCAGCTGGAGACCTCCGAGGTCCTGGACGCGATGGACAACCTCAACGACGACCAGCGCGAGGCGATCCTGTTGGTCGGGGTCGAGGGCCTGCGCTACGAGGAGGCCGCCGCCGTCCTGGGCGTGCCGGTCGGGACCGTGATGTCGCGCCTCTCCCGCGGGAGGGAACGCCTGCGCGAGCTGACCGACCGGGGCAACGTGCCGCCGATCCGGAGGGTCAAATGAGCACCGACCCGAAGCTGGTGACCCTGGACGACCTGCAGGCCTACGTCGACGAGGAGCTGACGCCGGAGCGCCGGGCCGAGGTCGAGACCCATCTGGCCCAGAGCCCCGACGACGCCGAGCGGGTCAGCGCCTATCGCCGGCAGAACCGGGCCCTGCGCGCGGCCCTGGCCGGGATCGGCAACGAGGCGGTGCCGGCCGCCATGCTCGCGGTCCTGCAGGATCGCCCACCGGCGCGCGAGATCACCTGGCTGCCGCGGGTCGCTGCGGCCGTCCTCTTCCTGGCGATCGGCGGCGCGATCGGCGGTGCCCTGGGCTGGGGCTACGACAAGCTGCCCTTCCTCGCCGTCGAGGAGAAGCGCTTCCTGCGCGAGGCCGTGGCCGCGCACCGGGTCTACGCGGTCGACCGGCGCCACGCCGTCGAGGTCGCGGCGATCGAGCGGGACTACCTTCAGAAATGGCTGACCCAGCGCCTGGGCGTGCCGATCATGGCCCCGGACCTCAGCGATGCCGGGCTGAACCTGCTGGGCGGACGCCTGATCTCGACCGTCAACGGCCCGGCGGCCCTGCTGGTCTACGAGACCGCCGAGGGCGAGCGGGTGACCTGCTACATCACCGCCGAGGCCAAGCGCCTGGCGCCCGGCAAGGTCTTCCTGGAGGACGAGGCCACGGTCTCCCTGGCCTGGCCGACCCGCAGCCTGGCCTACGCGGTCAGCGGCGCCGCCAGCCGCGAGCGCCTGGCCGAGATCGCCGGTGTCGTCAATCGCGAGCTCAAGCAGCTGGAAGACAGCTGACCCCTCACCCGCTCGCTACGCTCGCCGCCCTCTCCCAGCGGGAGAGGGCTGTGGAGGCTTGGTGAGGCTTCCAGCCGAGCCTTAGCCGGAGCTGGGTGAGGGGCTGACCCGGCCGCCCGCCGCTCAATCCTGCGCCAGCAGCTGGATCAGGCTGGAGGTGTCCCAGCGCCGGCCGCCGCGGGCCTGGACCTGGGCGTAGAACTGGTCGACCAGGGCGGTGACCGGCAGGCGGGCGCCGTTGCCCTTGGCCTCGGCCAGGGCGATGCCGAGGTCCTTGCGCATCCAGTCGACCGCGAAGCCGAAGTCGAACTTGCCGGCGCACATGGTCGCGGCGCGGTTGTCCATCTGCCAGGACTGGGCCGCGCCTTGGGAGATCACCTCGATGACCTTGTCCATGTCGAGCCCGGCCTTCCGGCCGAAGTTCATGCCCTCCGACAGGCCCTGCAGCAGGCCGGCGATGCAGACCTGGTTGACCATTTTGGTCAGCTGGCCGGCGCCGGCCGGGCCCATCAGGATGCAGGCCCGGGCAAAGCACTCGATCACCGGCGCGGCCTTGTCGAAGACCGCGGCCTCGCCGCCGCACATCACGGTCAGCGCGCCGTTCTCGGCCCCGGCCTGGCCGCCGGAGACCGGCGCGTCGATCACCCCGATCCCGCGCTCGGCGCCGAGCGCGCCCAGCTCCCGCGCGACCTCGGCCGAGGCCGTCGTGTGGTCGACGAAGACCGCGCCCCTCTCCATGCCGGCGAAGGCGCCGTCCTCGCCCAGGACCACGGCCCGCAGGTCGTCGTCGTTGCCGACGCAGGTGAAGACGACCTCGGCGCCCTCGGCGGCCTCGCGCGGCGTCGGTGCGAAGCTGCCGCCGTGGTCGACCGCCCAACGCTCGGCCTTGGCGGCGGTCCGGTTGTAGACCGTGACCTCGTGCCCGCCCGCCTTCAGGTGCCCGGCCATGGGATAGCCCATGACCCCAAGGCCGATAAACGCCGTCTTCGCCATGCCGTCTCTCCCGCGCTGCCCTAAGATGGTCCCGTTTCGGAGCGGCGCGATCCTAGCCGAGCACCCCCAGGGTCTCAACGGTGGCACCTCCCGATGCATCTCGACCGCTGCCGCATTCCGGTTCAAACTACTCGCAGACGAGCCCAGAGGGCCCAGAAATGGAGCGTCGTCTCGCCGCTATTCTCGCCGCCGACATCGCCAGCTACAGCCTGCTGGTCGGTCGAGACGAGGAGGGCACGTTCCGCGCCTACAAGGGTCACCTCAGCGCCCTGGAGCCGATCATCGGCTTCAACAGTGGGCGCCTCGTCAAGTCGACAGGCGATGGCTTCCTCGTGGAGTTCGCATCGGTCGTCGACGCAGTGGCCTGCGCCGCAGCCATGCAGCGCTGCATGGCAGAGCGCAACCAAGAACAGCCGAACGACCGACAACTGCAGTTTCGGATTGGCGTGCACACTGGTGACGTCATCGTCGACGGCGACGATATTCACGGCGACGATGTGAACATTGCCGTCCGGCTGGAGAGTATCGCGGAGCCCGGCGGCGTCGCTGTGTCAGAGCGAGTTTACGATGACGTCTTCAACAAGCTCGACCTCGAGTTCGAGAGCCTCGGTCCGCGTGAGCTGAAGAACATCGCCTGGCCGGTGCGAGTTTACGCCCTCGCCATCGAAACACCGAGGGACACGCGCCCCGCCCTCGCCCTCCCGGACAAGCCGTCGGTTGCCGTACTGCCCTTCGAGAATTTTTCAAGCGATGCCGAGCAGGAGTACTTCGCCGACGGCATCACCGAAGACATCATCATGGCGCTCTCCCACATCCCGTGGATCTTCGTGATCGCCCGCAACTCTTCGTTCTCTTACAAGGGCCTCGCAGCGGATGTGCGCAAGATCGGGCGCGAACTCGGTGTGCGCTACGTACTTGAAGGCAGTGTCCGGCGGGCGGGCGACCGCTTGCGGGTGACGGGACAGCTCATCGATGCCGGGACCGGTGTGCATATCTGGGCAGAGCGCTACGAAGGCCGCTTCGCCGACGTCTTCGATCTGCAGGATCGGGTCACGGAAGCTGTGGTCGGTGCGATCGCGCCGGAGATCCGTGCGGCGGAGATTGCCAGGGTTGCACGCAAACCCACTCGAAGGCTCGATGCCTACGATCACTATCTGAGAGCGCTGTCGGCGCTCAACCGCTCGCAGGTCGAGGAGGCACGACGTAGCCTCGACGCCGCCCTGGAGCATCAGCGCGATTACGCGAAAGCCAAGGCCTTGAGCGCTTGGTGTCTGACCACTGCCCCGCACCGTTCTGCGGACTTCGATCCGAAGGAGATCGCAGCGGCATTGCGATTGGCTCGCGAGGCCATCGAAATGGCCGATGAGGAACCTGAGGCTTGTGCCTACGCGGGCTATACCTTGGCGTTCTTTCGCGCCGACGTATCCGGTGGGCTTGCCATGGTCGAGCGAGCCCTTGATCGCTGCCCCAGCTTTGCCTGGGCCTGGGTCGCGAGCGCCATTCTGCACCTCTGTCAAGGGCGCTTCGAGACGGCGATCGAGCGCTGCGAGCGCGCTCTGCGCTTGAGCCCGCGAGACCCCATGGCATTTCGAGCGCAAATCTCACGCGCGTTCGCCAACCTTGAGTTGGGAAACTTCGGAGCGGCGCTCGATGCGGCGCGCCGAGTCTACGACCTGAACCAGAAGGCAACTGCGTCCTTGCGGTATCAGGCGGCCTCGCTGGCACATCTGGGCCGCCAGGAAGACGCTGAGCGCGTTGCGCGCCGACTGCTTGAGCTTTCTCCGGATCTCAGGCTTTCAAAAGTCATTGCAATGTATCGAGTCTACATCGAAGACCCTGAGCAGACGATCAAGAACCAGATCGAGGGACTGAGGATGGCCGGTCTGCCGGATTGATCGGCAGCTCCTGAGCACTTGTAGGCCAACAGACCCAATCCAAGCCGATGAATGCCGTCTTCGCCATGCCGCCTTTTTCCCGCGCGTGCGCGGACTTCCCGGATTCGTCGTGGCGCGATCCTCGCCGAGCACCCGGTCGGGCTCGACCGCGTACGCCGGGTCTCAATGGGAAGCGCAGCGCTGCTTCCGTCATCGCGTTGCGTCACCGGCTGCAGGCTTCAAGCCGCCAGCGAAGACGCATAGGATTGTGGATTGAAAGCGACGTCATGGCAGCGACCGGGCAACGCGCCTACGTGACCGTGTTCGGCGGCTCGGGTTTCCTCGGGCGCGAGATCGTCGCGCGGCTCCAGGCCGAGGGGATCACGGTTCGCGTTGCGGTCCGGCGTCCCGACCGTGTCGTGGTCGACCGGCAGGGGGATCGCGGCGGCGGCCTGCGGCAGGTCTACGCCGACCTGCGCGACGAGACCTCCGTGGCCCAGGCCGTCGAGGGATCCCAGGCGGTCGTCAACGCCGTCGGCCTCTACGTCGAGAAGGGCGCCGAGACCTTCGAGGCGGTCCACGAGCGCGGCGCGCTCACCGTAGCGCATCAGGCCGCAAACCTGGGCATCGAGCGCTTGATCCACGTCTCCGGCATCGGCGCGGACCTGGAGTCCGAATCGCGCTACGTCCGGGCGCGGGCCAGAGGCGAGCTGCTGGTCACGGAGGCCTTCGCGCGTGCCACGATTCTGCGCCCCAGCGTCCTCTTCGGACCGGAGGACGGCTTCGTGAACGCCCTGGCAGGAATCGCCGCCCGCGCGCCGGTCTTGCCGCTCTTCGGGCGCGGCGACACCCGGCTGCAGCCGGTCTACGTCGGCGACGTCGCCGAGGCCGCGCGCCGCGCCCTGACTCATCCCGAAGCGCTGGGAAAGACCTACGAGCTCGGCGGCCCCGAGGTCTACAGCTACCGCGCACTCATCGAGCTCGTCCTGCGGCACACGGGGCGGCGGCGGCTTCTGCTGCCCCTTCCATTTCCGCTCTGGCAGGCCCTGGCGGGCCTGGCATCGCTGCTCCCCGCCCCGCCACTGACGCGCGCGCAGGTCGTCCTGATGAAACACGACAACGTGGTGGCCAAGGACGCCCTGGCGCTCGGAGACCTCGACGTCGAGGCCACCGCCCTCGAAAACGTCCTGCCGGACTATGCGTTTTGAGACCGGCCCGAAGCCAGGAGGCCTAGCGGCCCGCCGCCCGAAGCGGCATGCAACCGAAGGTCTTCAATCCCACCATGCGTAGATGACCTGCATCCCCTTCGGCACCGGGACGCTCTCGGCCGGTCCGAAGGAGGCGCCGCTCTCGATCTCGTCGGGTGCGTACTCATCGCCAATCCAGGACAAGACCTCGGCTTCGCTGCAGGAGGTGATGAAGTAGACGGTGTCGGAGAAGGGCCAGTCTTCTTCTCCGCCGTCGAATTGCGTGACGAGGATGCGCACATCGGCGACATCTTGCCGATCTCTGATCCCTTTCAGAATGCCGTAGACCTTGTCGGGCGTCGGGCCGTTGAGGAAATTGCACCAAATCGATGCGCCGTCATCGTTGCCCACGAAGAACTCCTCCAAGGTCACCAGAGGCAGGTTCTCGGTCTTTTCGTTCACATCACCGATGCGCGCCAGCAGCGCGTCTCGCCGGACTAAATCCATAGGTTGGTCTCCTCAGGCTCGGCTCGGCGAGCGGGAGCTTTCCCGGGCGGCTGCCGAAGCTTCAGCTCTGCCACCTGACCTGGAACTCCAGCTCCTCGGCGCCGTCTTCGCGCTCGTGCTCGATGTTGAAGACGGCGCGGTCGGGGACGTAGATCCGCTCCCCGGCGACCTGGATCTCGAAGTTCTCCGCGGACTCCAGGCAGTCGGCAGGGCGGCGCAGCTTGGCGACGAAGTCGTCGGTCGGATAGCCCTTCTCGATGTCGCGGTCGGGCTTGGCGCTCATGGCAGAGTCTCCTCTTCCTGCATGGGGACCGACGGGCCGGCCCGGTCGCGCGGACGTTAGCCCGGGAACTTTATGAATTCGTGACCAGAGGGACCGCGCCGGGAAGCACCGTGTTTCGGCCGCGGAAACTCGCTAGGCTAGGCGTTCCTTGGCTCACACCGCCGGAACGGGGAGAGACGTCATGGCGGAACGTTACGACGCGATCATCGTCGGCACCGGCCAGGCCGGACCTTCGCTCGCCGCGCGCATGACCCGGGAGGGCATGAAAACGGCGATCATCGAGCGCAAGCTCTTCGGCGGTACCTGCGTCAACGTCGGCTGCATCCCGACCAAGACCCTGGTCGCGAGCGCCCGGGCCGCCCAGGTGGCGCGGCGCGGCGCCGACTACGGCGTCACCGTCGGGGGGCCGGTCGCCGTCGACATGAAGCGGGTCAAGGCGCGCAAGGACGCGGTCGTGCGGCAATCCAACGAGGGCGTGACCAAGTGGCTCAAGACCATGGAGAACCTGACCGTCTACGAGGGCCACGGCCGCCTGGAGAGTGCCACCTCGGTCCGGGTCAAGGGGGATCTGCTCGAGGCCGACAGGATCGTCCTCAACGTCGGCGGCCGCGCCCGCGTCCCGGACCTGCCGGGCCTGGACGAGATCGACTACCTGACCAATTCCTCCATGATGGAGGTGGACTTCCTGCCCGTGCACCTGATCGTCATCGGCGGCAGCTACATCGGCCTGGAGTTCGCCCAGATGTACCGGCGCTTCGGCAGCCGGGTCACGGTCGTGGAGATGGGCGAGCGGCTGATCGCCCGCGACGACGAGGACGTCTCCGCCGAGGTCAAGGCGATCCTGGAGGCCGAGGGTGTCGAGGTGCGCCTAAAGGCCGAGTGCGTGGGCTTCGCCCGGCGCGGCGACCGGGTCGCGGTCACCGCCAGCTGTGAGCCCGGACCCGAAGAGATCCTCGGCAGCCACGTGCTCCTGGCGGTGGGCCGCGTGCCCAACACGGACGACCTGGGCCTGGAGGCGGCCGGCGTCGAGACCGACCCGCGCGGCTTCATCGTCGTCGACGACGAATTGCGGACCAACGTGCCGGGCATCTGGGCGATCGGCGACGTCAACGGCCGCGGCGCCTTCACCCACACATCCTACAACGATTACGAGATCCTCGCGGCCAACCTCTTCGACGACGACCCGCGCCGGGTCACCGACCGCATCCTGACCTACGGGCTCTTCATCGATCCGCCCCTGGGCCGGGTCGGCCTGACCGAGCGGGAGGTCCGGGACTCGGGCCGCAAGGCCCTGGTCGGCAAGATGGCAATGAGCCGCGTCGGCCGCGCGCGCGAGCGCGGCGAGACCCAGGGCTTCATGAAGGTCCTGGTCGACGCCGAGACCGAGCGGATCCTCGGCGCGGCCATCCTCGGGATCGGCGGCGACGAGGTGATCCACTCGCTGCTCGACGTGATGTACGCCGACGCGCCCTACAGCGTGATCCGCCGCGCCGTGCATATCCACCCGACCGTCACCGAGCTGATCCCGACCCTGCTGGGCGACCTGAAACCGCTGGACTAAAGGACGAGGATCGCTCCGGGTCCCTCGCCGGCAGTCAGACCTCGATAACGAGGTTGGACTTGGGCTTCGAACAGCAGATCAGGACGCTGCCGGGCGGCAGCTCGTCCAGGGGCTCTTCGAGGTACTCGACCTCGCCTTCGACCAGGGTGCAGATGCAGGTCTGGCAGATGCCCGAGCGGCAGCTGAAATCGGGGCTGAGGCCCTGCCGTTCGGCCAGGTCCAGGATGCTCGCGCAGGCCGGGTCCCAGTCGGCGGTCACGCCCGAGCGGGCGAAGGTCACCTGCAGGCCGCCGGCGAGCTCGGTCTCGGCGCTCGGTGCCTTGTCCGGGCCGAGCGGCCTGGCCTCTTCCTGCAGCGGCGAAGCCGGGCCGAAGAACTCGTAGTTTAGGCGGCTCTCCGAGACGTCGAGGGCCCGCAGGCCGCAGTAGAGCGAGCGCATGAAGGGCGTCGGCCCGCAGATGTAGAAGTCGTAGTCGTCGAAGGGCAGCAGCGTCTTTAGCAGGGCGATGTCGACCCGTCCCCGGCTGTCGTAGTCGCGGCCCTCGACATCCTGCGCCGTCGGCTGGCTGTAGCGGATGTGGGCCCGCACGTTGGCGTTCTCCGCGGCCAGCCGCCGGACCTGCGCGCCCATGGCATGCTCCCGGCCGTTGCGGGCGCCGTGGATGAACCAGACCGGGCGCGGGTTGCCGCTGTCGACGATGCTGTTCAGCATGCTCACCATCGGGGTCAGTCCGACCCCGCCGCTCAGCAGCACGACCGGCCGCGCGCCCTCCGGATCGAGGTGGAACTTGCCGCGCGGCGCGCCGATGCGAAGCTTGCTGCCGACCTCGACCCGGTCGTGAAAGAAATTGGACGACAGACCGGGCGGCGAATCGGGTCGACCCTCGGGGGCCGGCTCCCGCTTGATGCTGACGCGGTAGCGGTCCGGATTGGGACTGTCGGAGAGCGAATAGGTGCGAATCACCGGCTTGTCCTGCCCCGGGATCGTCAGCTCGAAGGTCAGGAACTGGCCCGGCAGGAAAGGCGGCAGGGGCGCCCCGTCTTCCGGCACGAGGTGGAAGGAGGTGATGGTCTCGCTCTCCTGGGCCTTGCGCTCGACCACGAAGCTCCGGTAGCCCTCGCGGGCCGCGGGGCAGTCCTCGGCCTTGGCCAGGCGCTCCTCGAAGGAACCCTTCCAGCCGTGCGACAGTGCCGGCATGGCCAAGGCCTTGCCGGTCGCCTCCAGGTTCTCCTTGTCGAAGTAGAGGAGCTCGTTGACCGCGCGCACGCTCAGGGATTCCGGGTCCCGCCGGACCAGAACCAGACGGTCGCCGGCGCCGACCTCGCCCTCCTCGAGGACGCGGAAATAGAACCCGATCCGGCCGCTCGCCAGGAACTGGTTCTGGAAGCCGTCGATGCCCATCTTGATGGCCAGCTTGTAGCAGGGCACGCGCGGCTGGCTGACCTCGACCAGGGCGCCGCCGACCCGGAAGACGTCGCCGACGTGGATGTCGTCTTCCAGCAGGCCTTCGACGGTGAAGTTCTCGCCGAACTGGCCGAGCTCGAGATCGTCCCGGCCCAGCTCCCGGGCCCAGTAGGCGTAGTTCTCGAAGGGATAGGCGTAGACCGCCCGAAAGGTCCCGCCGTGGCCCCAGAGATCCGCCTGTCCGTCGCCGTCCAGATTCAGGCGCCGCAGCATCACCCGCCCCTCGACCGGTTCCTTGAAGATCCCGGTCGTGATGGCCTTGCCGTCGTGCAGGATCTCCTTGGGCGGGGAGACATTGACCGACTTCAAGGTCACGGTCGGTTGGTCCGCGACCACATCCTCTCCGCTGTCGGAGAACTCTGGCCCGTCCAAGACGGGGGAGTAGTCCTGGAACGTCCAGGTGAAGGGTACGGCCCCTTCGATCCGCAGCGCTTCCCGGACGGTGAAGGCCAGCACCCGCTTGGCGCCCGGGAAGCGCCGGGTGTGCGCCGGGTCCCAGAGGATCTCGGCCTCGCCGGTCAGCTGAAGCGTGTCGCCGCTCTCGAAGTCGATGAACAGCAGGCCGCACTTCGGATCGACCGCGATGTTGCCGAGGGTGTTGAACATGCAGTTGCCGGAATAGTCCGGCAGCAACAGCAGGGTCTCGTGGGCGACCAGCGCGAAGCCCGGCTTGCCGCCGCGGTGCGACACGTCGACGCCTTGGCGCCAATCCGCGGCGTCCTCCGAGAAATGGCTGGCGATGAACAGGGTGTCGGCGCGCGCGACGAGGGCGGCCTGGTCCTTGGTCAGGGCCTCTCCGCGCTGCACCGGCCGATTTTCGCCGATCCGCGAGATCTCACCGGCCAGAGCGGGCCGGCGGGCCTGGATGTACTTCGGGCAGTTGCCGAAGCTCTGCAGGACCTCGATCTCGAAGCCCTCCCGGCTTTTCCGGGCCACTCTGCCGTTGAGGCGATTGCGCCGGCGGGTCGGGAACTCGAGCCCCAAGGCGCCGATGTCCGCCCCCTCAACGAGCGCTTCGCCCAGAGGATCGCCATAGATCGGCCGCGCCGTCACCTGCAGCCTGTGCGCATCGATGGGTCGAAGAAAACCGGCCTCGCCCGCCAAGACCGAGGCCCAGGGCCGGCCGGCCACATCCCGCGTGCCGACGATCAGGAGGGACAGCTGGGCAAAGAACGCCTGATGCTCGGCCGGCATCTTACGGCGAATCATCCGCCGGCCGAGGTCCTCCATCTTGTCCGCCATGCCGATGCGAGCCTGGATTTCCTTCTCGCCCCGGTGAAAGGGTGACTGGTCTGCCGGCAAGTCCTACCTCCCCGCGCTTTGGCGTCCTTTATGCGCCCAAGGGTGGAAACCAGATCATACGCCACTCGACGGGAATCGGCTGACCCGAGATATATTAGACAATTGCAAATGGTTAGCGCATGCCGTCTGCGTTCACCGGCGCGGGCGAAGAACCTTGCAAGACCCCATGAGCTAGGGCGCGCTCTGTGGTCCTCCTTGACTTTCAAGCACGGCCGGCGCTACACAGTTGGCCCCCGGCGATAGGCGCCGGGGGCGAGCGGAAGCGCTGATATGACCTTAAGATCGTCATCTCATGCGAGGTATCGCAGCCGGGCCGACGCCGCGCCTTGGCTGCGGCCTTGCCGTGTCCTGCCGGAAGGGAGCTTTCCGCCGCGTCCGTGACGACCCGACATCGTTGGCGACGCCTTCGAAAACCCCTCCCGGGCCGCGGCCAAGGAGGGGTTAAGTTTTTCCGGCCTTAATTTTTTCGGGGCAAGGTCAGGCCCCGCCAAGCAGGAGCGAAGACCATGAGCGGCTTCGAGTTCATCGAGACCCGCGGCAAGCCGATCAAGGCCTGGATCAAGGGCGTCCCGGTCGAGGAGGCCGCGCGCAAGCAGTTAGAGAACATCGCCGCGCTGCCCTTCATCCACAAGCACGTGGCGGCCATGCCCGACGTGCACCTGGGCCGTGGCGCCACCGTCGGCTCGGTCATCGCGACCAAGGGCGCGATCATCCCGGCCGCGGTCGGGGTCGACATCGGCTGCGGCATGATGGCGGTGCAGACCGACCTGACCGCCGAGCGCCTGCCGGACTCGCTCGCCAAGCTCCGCGCCGAGATCGAGCGCGCGGTGCCGGTCGGCAACGGCAAGGGCGGCGACTGGAAGGACGGCCAAGTCCCGGCCCGAGCCGAGACCGCCTTCGGCCGCTCCGACCTGGCCGCGCGCCTGCAGGCCGTGGTCGCCAGGCACCCGAAGATCTTCACCCACAAGGCCCTGGCCCAGCTCGGCACCCTGGGCGGCGGCAACCACTTCGTCGAGGTCTGCCTGGACGAGGCGGGGCTGGTCTGGGTGATGCTGCACTCGGGCTCGCGCGGCACCGGCAACAAGGTCGGGACCTACTTTATCGAGCAGGCCCGCCGCGGCATCGAGAAGCGCTTCATCTCGGGCACCCTGCCGGACAAGGACCTGGCCTTCTTCATCGAAGGCGAGGACGCGCTCTTCGACGACTACACCGAGGCGGTCGGCTGGGCCCAGGACTACGCCCGCGCCAACCGCGAGGTGATGATGGCGCGCACCTTGGAGGCCCTGCGCAAGACCCTGCCGAAGCTCAAGACCGCCAAGGTCGCGGTCAACTGCCATCACAACTACGTGGAGCGGGAGAGCCACTTCGGCGCGGAGGTCTGGGTGACCCGCAAGGGCGCGGTGCGGGCCCGCGAAGGCGACCTGGGCATCATCCCGGGCTCGATGGGCGCGCGCTCCTTCATCGTGCGCGGCAAGGGCAACGCCGAGGCCTTCCACTCCTGCTCCCACGGGGCCGGCCGCGTCATGTCGCGCAGCGAGGCCAAGCGGCGCTTCACCCTGAAGGACCACCGCGCCGCGACCGAGGGCGTCGAGTGCCGCAAGGACGAGGGCGTGATCGACGAGACCCCGGCGGCCTACAAGGACATCGACGCGGTCATGGCCGCTCAGTCCGACCTGGTCGAGGTCCTCCACACCCTCAAGCAGGTCGTGTGCGTTAAGGGCTGAGCGTGGAGAAGAGTGCCGGTGGCACTCTTCTCCACGCTCAGGAGAAAAAGGCGGAACAGCGCCGGTGGCACTGTTCACGGGCTCAGAAATCGTGGGGGCACAGTGCCGGTGGCCCTCTCGCCCGCGCTCAGGGATGACGACATGAGTAAGCGCGACGCCGCGATCATCCTCGGTCTGTCCGTGGTCTCCTGGTTTTTCGTCTCCGGGTTCTTCGTGGCACTCGGCGCCCTGGCGACGCCGGGGACGGGCAGCCTGAGCGAAGGAACGGCGCGGTTCATGATGGTCTTCATGTCGCTGCCCCTGACGGCGGGCGCATCCGTTCTTGCCGGCTGGATCGCCTTCTTCCTCGGCAGGCACAGGCTGGCTGTCGGTCTCGTGTGTCTGCCTCTGCTGCACGTGGTCTTCATCATCGCCTTCGTCGTCGCGACCTTCACGATCTGCGACATGGAGTTCTGCCTGTAGCCGGTTCCGGCTGCAGGCTCCCCGATGGGGCGCCGGCTCGTCACCCATCGGTCCTTGGCGCGCGCAGGCCGCTGGCGGAGAACGAAGCGGACTTTACCCTTCTTCAAGAAGTCCCGGCGACCTTCGGGGCCAGCGACTTCCCCGGAGGCTCCATGCCCGCCCTGCCTGCGCGGCCAGACACCGCACCCCTGCCGCCCTGGCTCGGCCTCCTGCTCGCGCTGGCCAGTGCCTTGCTGCTGCGGGCCTCTCTCGGTTACCGGCCCTTTCCTTCGATCGACGACTACATCTATATCCCGCTCGCCTGGGCCAGCGCCGATCCCGGGCTCTATGGCAGCGATCTCTTGCTGCAGGGCCAGCGGCTACACTCGCCGGTCTGGCCCTTCCTGGTCTCCGGCCTGGAGGCGAGCCTGGGTCTGGCCACCGGGCTCTGGCTGCTGACTCTTCTGCTGTCGCTGGCCACCTTCGGCGCCCTCTGGCAGCTCTGCAGGCGCTTGGGGGGCAGCGGAGTCTTCCTTCCGCTGACCTGTGTGATCGCGCTGGGCGCCCAGGTGCAGGGCCTGGGCCGTGGCCAGTACGATGGCCTCTTCGGCAACGCCTTCCACATGCAGTGGCTGGCGCTGGTCCTGGTGCTCTGGGCCTATGAGGCCTGGCTGCGGCCCCGCAGCCTCTTGGCCGGCACGCTGCTCGGCCTCGCCTGCATCGCCCATCCGGTGGTCGCCCTGCACGGCGCGGCCGTGGTCGCCGCCTCCGCCCTGGCTCTGGGCCGTGCCGGCTTCCGGCCCTTGGCGCTCACCGGCCTTGCGACCGCCTTGGTCTCGGCGCCGCTGTCGCTGCCCTTGGCGTGGGACTTCCTGCTGTCACCGCGCGGAGACCTGCCGTCGGCCCTGCTCGTCGAGCAGGGTTACCTGTTCCGCACGCCGCAGGAATTCATCCTGATCGGCGGTGCCGTGGCCATCGTGGTCACGATCGCCGCCCTGGGCCTCGCAGCGACGGCGGCGTTGCTGGAGCGTCAACCGGGTCCGCAGCCCCGCGCCTTTCTCGGCCTGCTGCTGGGCCAGGCCGCGATCGCAGCGCTGGCCATTGCCTTCCACCTCGGGGAAGAGGGCCAGCCGCAGAAGCTCTGGCCCTATCTGCTGCATCTCACCCGCACCACCCCGTTGCTGCTCGGCCTCTCGGCCGTCGCCCTGGCAGCCGCGCTGGAGCAGGAGTTCCTGGGGACGCGGCAGGAACAGGAGCGCAGCCTGCGGCTCGGCTGGATCGTCTTTTGGGTGCTGCTGCTCTCCGGCTTCCTCACGCTGCTGCTGAGCCAGCCCGACGGGCGGCCGGGGCACTTCCTGCTGATGTTGCTCGGCCTCATCACCGTCCTCGCCGCACGCCGTCTCTGGCTGCGGCCCGTGCTGGCGGCACTTTGGGGCTTGGCCGGCCTGGGTGCCCTCGGCTTCTTTGTCTGGCAGAGCGAGCTGACGTCCAAGCCCGGCGCGGGCGAGGCCGCGCTCTTCGCCTGGGCGCAGGCGGAGACCGAGGCCGAGGCCCTTTTCATCCTTCCGCCCGGTTTCGAGAAGTTTCGCTTTCATGCCCGGCGCAGCGGGTTCGTCGATTTCAAAGGCTTTCCCGCCTCCGAGCCGGCGCTGATCCCAGAGTGGCGCCGGCGCCTGGAGCTGGTCGCCCGCCCCGACGGCCGCGCGCGCCAGGCCAAGGGCTGGAAAGGCATAGCAGAATGGGACCGCAGCTATGCCAACTTCAACACCCCGGCGCGGATTGCCGAGCTGCTGCAGGAGACCCGGGCCGACTACTTCGTCTGGGACGCCGAAGGGCTTCTGATCCCTCCCTTCCTGCCGCACACGGATTCGGGGGACCCGCGGCTTGAGACCGCCTTCCGGAACGGCCGATTCCTCGTCTACCGTCTCAAGGGGGCGCCCCTTGGCGGCTAAAGTCTCGCTCGGCATCGGCCCTTGGCAGCTCGGCGCCGGCCTGCTGCTCGCGCTCGCGCTGATCTGGCTCTGGTACAGCCTGTCGGTCGAGGCCCGACGGCCGGCCTCGACCGACATCGTCCTAGTCGAGGAAGCGGCCCCGCCCGCCGCCGGCCCGGCGGCCCTGCCCGCCGTCGACGACGCCGGCCCCCGGCTGCGCCTGGGCTTCGCCGGCGACATCATGCAACACCGGGCCCAGGCCGACGACGATTTCGCTGCCTCTTACGCCGGGATCGCGCCGATCCTCCGGGGCTTCGACCTCGCCTTGGGCAACCTCGAGTTTCCGGTCCACCCGGGGCGTCCCCTCGGGCCACCACCGAACTCCGTCCAGTTCAATGGGTCGCCGGCGCATCTCGACGCCCTGGCCGGCGCCGGCTTCGACCTGCTCAGCCAGGCCAACAACCATGTCTTCGACCAGGGCCTCGAAGGCGCCCTCCGGACGAGGGCCGAACTGGAAGCGCGCGGCTTGATCGGGCTCGGCGTCGGGGCCTCGCCAGCCGAGATCGGCCCTCGAGTCGTCGAGGTGAAGGGCGTCCGCCTGGCCTTTGTCGCCTATACCTTCCCGCCCAACTACTACGAGGACAAAACCGGGAAGCCGAGCTATTGGGCGCGGGACTGGCCGATCCATGCCCTCAACTTCGAGGACTGGACCGGTCCCTATCGGGCCCAGGGCCAAAGCCTCTTTGCGGAGCACGTCGCGGCGGCGCAGGCCCAGGGTGCCGAGATGCTGATCGCCCTGGTGCACTGGGGGCGGGAATGGCACTACCAGCCCAGCGCCGACCAGCGCCGCGCCGCGCATGACATGATCGAGGCCGGCATCGGCCTCGTCGTCGGCAGCCAATCCCACGTCCTCGGGCCACCGGAGGTCTACCGCGACGGCCTCATCGCCTACAGCCTTGGCAACCTCAACTCCGACTTCGTGCCGGCCGAGGTGCGCCTGGGCGCTCTGCTGGAAGTGACCCTCACCAGGCGGCGAGACCGCCTCGCGCTCACCGGCTTCCGCTACCTGCCCGTGGTCTCCGAACGCGAGGGCCACCGCGTGACGTTGCTGGAGGACGCGGCGGCGCCGGAAGCGGGCGAGCTGCGGCGCCTGGCCGCAAGGATCCTGGGGCCGGCGGCCGGGGTCGGCGGCGAGCAGACCGCCGCCGCGCCCGGAGCACGATGACATAAGGTCGAATCGGCCTCACGTCCGAATCGTGCTCCTAAATGTTGAAGTGGGGCGGGATCTTGAAAGAGTCCCGTGCCCTTGCCTTGAGGTCATCCTTCGACAGGGGGTGCTGCCCGGCGCTACGCGCCCCGTCGAAGGGCGAGAGTGGCCGTTCGCACTTCTTCAACAACCTGCTAGAAGATTGACTGGCCGCCGTTGCCCTGTTGGTAGTCGACGTCGAGCAACGCCACCCGCCCTACCCCGACGGCCGGCACAGCGGGAAGACTGCCGGCCGTAAAGGACATCGAACGATCGCGTTTTAGCTCGAACCGGAGCCCCAGATGCCCACCCTCGACCACCTGATCCCCTTCCTCCTCGCCACCCTGGTCTTCGCGGTCATGCCGGGGCCCGCGGTCCTCTACACCGCAGCCCAGACCCTGGCGCGCGGGCGGCGGGGCGGCTTCCTGGCGGCGCTGGGCATCCACCTCGGCGGCTTCGCCCATGTGATCGCCGCCGCGGCCGGGCTCTCGGCGGTCTTCAAGCTGGTGCCGGAGGCCTATGCCGCGGTGAAGCTCGCCGGCGCGCTCTACCTGGTCTGGCTCGGCATCGGGATCATCCGGGGCGGGCGGGACCGGAGCGATCTGCCACAGGTCCGCGACAAGCGGGCGCGGCGGGCCTTCCTGGAGAGCGTCGTCGTGGAGGTCTTGAACCCCAAGGCCGCGATCTTCTACATCGCCTTCCTGCCGCAGTTCGTCGACCCGGCCGCGGCGGCGCCGGTCTGGCTGCAGTTCCTGGTCCTAGGCGTGATCGTCAACCTGGCCTTCAGTGCCATGGATGTGGTCACGGTCCTCTTGACCTCGACCATGCTGCGCCGCGTCCGCGACAGCGGCCTGGGCGAAAAGATCCTCCGCTGGCTCGGCGGCTCGATCCTGATCGGCCTCGGCGCAAGACTGGCGGTCTCGGAGCGGTGAGCGACCCAACCGACCCTCCCACATGTCATTGCCGGGGCGCGTACGCGCGGCGCTTCGCGCGACCCGGCAATCCATGGTGCCGCTGCTCGATGAATGCCCGGATCAAGTCCGGGCATGACAGCGAGAGAGTTACATCGGCAGCCGACCCTCTACGCTTCCTCGAAGCCCTGCAGCACGCCCACCGCGTTGAGGCCGATCTCCTCCACGGCGTAGCCGCCTTCCATGACGAAGAGGGTGGGCAGGCCGAGGGCGGCGACGCGGGCGCCGATCGCGGGGTAGTCGGAGCTCTCCAGCTTGAACCGGGAGATCGGGTCCTTCTCGAAGGTGTCGACGCCGAGGGAGACGACCAGGGCCTCGGCGCCGTAGGCGGCGATCTTCCGGCAGGCGTCCTCCAGGGCCTCGGACCAGAGGTCCATGCCGCTGCCCCAGGCCAGCGGGTAGTTGGCGGTGCAGCCCTCGCCGGCGCCTTCGCCGGTCTCGTCGGCGTAGCCGAGGAAGTAGGGGAACTCCTGGCGCGGGTCGCCGTGGATCGAGGCGAAGAAGACGTCGCCGCGGTCGTAGAAGATCGACTGCGTCCCGTTGCCGTGGTGGTAGTCGACGTCGAGCAGCGCGACCCGCTCCGCCCCGCCGTCGCGGAAGGCCTGGGCGGCGATGGCAGCGTTGTTGAGGAAGCAGTAGCCGCCGTAATAGTCCCGCGCGGCGTGGTGCCCCGGCGGCCGGCAGAGCGCGAAGGCCGCGCGCGCGCCGCCGGCGACCAGGGCCTGGCCGGTGAGCGCCACGTTGGCCGAAGCGGTGATCGCCCGCCAGGTGCCGGCGGTGATCGGCGTGCCGGCGTCGAAGGAGAAGTAGCTGAGCTTGCCGTCGATGGCCTCGGGCTCGCGGTCGCTGCGCAGGCCGCGGATCGGCCAGACCAGCGGCAGGGCGTCGTAGTCGCCGTGGACGGCGACCCAGGCCTCCCAGGCGGTCTCCAGGAAGGTCAGGAAGTTCTCGGCATGGATCCGCGCCAGGGCTTCGCGCCCGAAGTCGTCCGGCGGCCGGACCTCGCCCAGCCCGACCTCGCGGACCCGCGCAAGGACGATCTCGGCCCGCTCCGGCTTCTCGAAGGCCGGCAGCAGCTTGCCGTCGATCAGCTCGGCCTTGCCGTGGTGCAGGCGATGGTCCTGGCTGTAGACGGTCAGCATGCGGCCTTGTCTCGGTCCTTGGCCCTCGGTTCAGTGCTCACCCTTCATCGGCGTCGCTTCAAGACGGCCCCACCCCCGCTTTCACCCTCGGGCTTGACCCGAGGGCCCATGGAAGCGGCGGTCCGGGTCCATCATGGATTGCCGGGTCAAGCCCGGCAATGACAGCGAGAGGCGGAGACGTCCGAGCGAATCCCCCACGACGTCCCGACTCGTGCTTGCAAGCGGGCCGTTGCTTTGATGACAGGGGCGGCCCGCCTGCCGCCCCCCGCGCCGTCACTGCTTCAGCTTGGTCCAGACCCGGTCCTGGAGCTGCAGGGCCTTCTTGGAGCAGGTCTGGCTGAACATGGCCTTGATGTCGGCCGGCGGGTTGACCTCGGGCGCGGCCTTGAGCTCCTCGGTCATATACTTGCTGCTGCCGGCGATGCCGTTGGAATAGCCGGCGAAGTTCGACTGGATGGCGGCGTTCTGCGGCTCCAGCATGAAGGCGACGAACTTCAGCGCGTTGTCCCGGTTCTTGGCGCCGACCGGCACCGCGACGCTGTCGAACCAGGTGACCACGCCCTCCTTGGGATAGGCGTAGCGCAGCGAGGCCTTCTCCTTGCGCGCCCGCTGGGAATAGCCGTTCCAGTTGGTGTGGATCGCCGTGTCGCCGGAGACCAGGCGCTCGAGGATGCCGTCGGAGTTGTAGACCTTGACGTGGGGCTTCTGCGCCTGCAGCAGGGCCAAGACCTTCTGCATGTCCTCGGCGCTCTCACTACAAAACGGGACTCCCAGATAGATCTGCGCCATGGGGAAGAGATCATCCGGGGCATTGAACATGCCGATCCTGCCCTGCAGCTCGGCCGGCGGCTCGAAGAGCACCTTGTAGCTGTCGACCTCGCCGGTGTAGGCGCTGGTGTCGACGGTAAAGGAGGTCGTGCCCCACTGCCAGGGGATGGTGTAGGCGCCCTCTGGGTCCCATTCCGGCTTCTGCCAGCGCGCCTCGATGTTGGCGTAGCCGGGCAGCGCCGCGGCGTCGATCTTCTCCAGCAGGCCTTCCGTGACGAGGATCTGCACGAAGTTGTGAGTCGGCACGACGATGTCGTAGCCGGTCGCGCCCGACTTCAGCTTGGCCAGCAGGGTCTCGTTGGAATCGTAGGTGTCGAGGGTGACCTTGACCCCGGTCTCCGTCTCGAACCTCTCGATCAGCTCCGGCGCGGTGTAGTCGGTCCAGTTGTAGATGAAGAGCTCGCCCTCGGCCTTGGCCGCCGGCGCGGCACCCAAAGCCGCCGCCAGGGTGAGGCCGGCGAGCAGCGCCAATGTCCTGTTCATGCCCGTATCCTCCCTGTTTTCTTGTCGTTG
>JAAUXY010029202.1_pt1 | contig 20535 bp, 16 predicted proteins | sample 7278121 | NCBI WGS metagenome assembly JAAUXY01 (sample SAMN14350117, study PRJNA611818) | marine sediment metagenome | isolation source: surface marine sediment (1.8m) | place: French Polynesia: Moorea | collected 2018-08 | reverse complement strand
GAGCTGCCGACGAAGCCCGAGATGGGCCGCGACCCGAATACGCCCGAATGGGTCCAGCACATCGCCTTCAAGGTCAAGGACCGGGACACGCTGCTCAAGTTCCGCGAGCATCTGGAGGCGAACGGCGTCGACGTGCTCGGGGTCACGGACCACTCGATCTTCCACTCGATCTACTTCTTCGATCCCAACGGGCATCGCATTGAGCTCGCCTGCCCGGACCCCGACGAGGCGGCACTGCTCGAGAAGCTCGATGCCGTCAAATGGGACATGCTCGAGGAATGGTCGCAGACCAAGCGCGCGCCCAAGCACGCGGCCTGGCTCCATGAGAAGGAGCTCGGCAATAGCTGAGCCCGAAGGACCGCTTTTTTCCGCTGTCCGGCGGCCGGGACGAACCGGAGCCAACCGTGGGATAGTGTCTATCAACTGGCGCCGTGGCGCCGAACTGGGGAGGAACCGATGACGATCAACCTTAGAACTTCCGTCGCAACTGTGACCGTGGCCGCGGCGACGCTGCTGACCGCTCTGGCGGGACCGGCGATGGCCGAAACGAAGCTCGTGATGTCTTCCTGGCTGCCGCCGCGTCATCCGATCGCTGTCAACGCGATGAAGCCCTGGGCCAAGAAGGTCAAGGAAGTTACCGAAGGCCGGGTGACGGTCCGCGTACTCGCCAAGCCGCTCGGCCCGCCGCCGGCGCATTACGACATGGCCGCGGACGGTGTGGCCGATATCACCTACGGGCTGCACTCCTTCACCAAGGATGATCGTTTCGCCCGCTCGCGGATCGGCCAGTTCTCCTTTATCGGCGACGACGCGGTCAGCGCCTCAAAGGCCTTCTGGAATGTCTATGCCGGGACACTGGATGCCCAGGCCGAGCATAAGGGCGTCAAACTTCTGGGCTTGTTCGTGCACGGCCCCGGCATCCTGCACAACAAGGTTCGCAAGATCGAAAAGGCCGAAGACCTCAAGGGGCTTAAGATCCGCACGCCCGGCGGCTACATCGCCGAGCTGATGGGCGATCTCGGCGCGACCACCCTGTTCATGTCGTCTGGCGAAGTCTACGAAAAGCTCTCGCGGGGCGTGATCGACGGCGTGACCTTTACCTACGAGGCGCTGACCGCCTTCAAGCTGACGGACGACCTCAAATACTCCATGCGTGTTCCGGGCGGACTCTACAACACCACCTGGTTCGTGGTCATGAACGAGGCCAAGTGGAAGGAGATCTCGCCGAAGGACCAGGCGGCGATCGAGGCGATCTCCGGGGAGGCTTTCGCCGAGCGCGTGGGCAAGGCGTGGAACGACGCCGATGAAAAGTCGATCGGCAAGATCGAGAAAGCCGGCATCGAGATCTACGATGCGCCGCCAGAACTCCTCGACGCGGTCAAGGGAATAGCCGCAAGACACGAGGCGGAGTGGTCGGCAGAGATCAAGAAGGACGGCTTCGACGGCGAAGCGGCGCTCAAGTCGCTGCGTAAAGCCTCCGGCGTCGAGTTCTAAACATGGACCCGTTCGGGCGAAGAGGGCGCGCCGTCACCGACGGCGGTTTCGGTGGCGTCTTTGGCGACAACCTCGGCCGCTGGCTGGAAAGGACGCTCGGCGTCGTCGCGGCGATCCTGCTTCTCTGCCTGGTCGCCGTCACCTGCATCGATGTGGTGGGGCGCTATTTCCTCGACGCGCCGCTCTCGGGCGCCTTCGAAATCACCGAACTCATGCTCGCGGCGCTCGTGTTCTCGGCTCTGCCGCTGACGACCGAGCGGCGCGAGCATGTCGAGGTCGATCTCCTGCAAATGGCGTTCGGCAAAAACACGAACCAGCTCTTGAACCTGTTTGCAGGCTTCTTTTCGATGGCGTTGCTCATGACCTTCTCGTGGCGGCTGTTCTCCCATGCCCTCAGCGCGGCTGCCGACGGCGCCACGACCAACGCCTTGGCAATCCCGCTGGCGCCGTTCGGCTATCTCGCGGCGGTGTCGTGCTTGCTGAGCGCTGGCATCGCATTCCTGCGTGGCGTGGTCGATCCGGCGCAGACTCCCAGCGACACCGGGTCTGAGGGGAGCCATGACTGAATCTCTCGTCGGCTTCGGCATCCTTCTGGGCCTGATCCTGCTGCGGGTGCCAATCGCCTTCGCCATGGCAGCGGTCGGCGGCATCGGTTTTGCGTTGATGCGCGGCTGGGAGCCGGCCTGGGCGATGACCGGTCAGGTCGCGTTCGACACGGCGCTGTCCTACTCGCTGTCGGTGATCCCACTCTTCATCTTCATGGGCAATGTGTTGGCGCTGTCTGGTGTGGCCCATGGGTTGTTCGCCGCCGCCGACCGGGCATTTGGGCGGTTGCGCGGCGGGTTGGCCATGGCCTCGGTGCTGTCCTGTGGCGGGTTCTCCGCCGTGTGCGGCTCCTCCCTTGCCACGGCTGCGACCATGTCGAAGGTGGCGATGCCCTCGATGCGTCGCTTTGGCTATGCCGACAGCCTCGCCACCGGTTCGATCGCCGCCGGCGGCACGCTGGGAATTCTCATTCCGCCGAGCGTGATCCTGATCATTTACGGGCTCTTGACCGAATCGAATATCGCCAAGCTGTTCATCGCTGGGGTGATTCCCGGCATCATTGGCGTGCTGTTCTATCTGCTGGCGGTGATGGCCGCCGTCAGACTCAACCCGTCGCTGGCACCCGACGCGGCCGAACCCGAACCGATGAGCCGATCGGACCGAATCGGCGTGATCTGCGTGATCGGGCTGTTCTTGTTCATCATGGTCGGCATCTATGGCGGGTTCTTCACCCCGACCGAGGCTGCGGGCATGGGCGCGGGGGCGGCGCTGGTGATCGCGTTGGGGCTGCGCACCCTCGACATGAAGGGCCTGTTTCAGGCGATCCTGGAAAGCATCCGGGCCACCGCCATGATCTTCGCGGTGATCATCGGCGCCGAGCTGTTCACCAACTTCATCAATTTTGCCGGGCTGCCGGACGCGCTGGCTGGATTCGTGACCGATGCGGAGCTCTCACCCTGGATGGTGATCGCTGCGATCATCGCCATCTACCTGCTGCTCGGCTGCGTGCTGGAGAGCCTGTCGATGATCCTGCTCACGGTGCCGGTGTTCTACCCGCTGATGTACGAGCTGGACTTCGGCTACGAGCTCCTGTCGGACCCGGAGAACGCGCTGATCTGGTTCGCGATTATCGTGGTCGTGGTGACCGAGATCAGCCTGATTACGCCGCCGGTCGGCATGAACGTCTTTGTGCTGAAAGGCGTGCTGCGCAACGTGCCGCTTGGCACGATCTTCCGTGGCGTGCTGCCGTTCTGGATCGCAGATATCTTTCGGCTGGCGCTGCTGATCTTCGTGCCCGGCCTATCGCTATGGCTTGTGGCCTCGATGTAGCTGTTGCGAAGACCAGAGATCGCCGCCAGCCGATGACATCAACGATCCCTCGCCGGAATGCCGGATGGCTTCGGCGAGGGATCCGGCAATGGCAGATCTTAGAAGTGCAAAACGGCCGCCCCCGATGGCCGGTGAGGGCCGCTCAGCGGCCCTTGGCGCAGAGATCGAAGGCAGGTCTACGGCACAGCGGCGTTACAGCCGCGTCGGGTTGGGCGCGTCGCCGTAGACCTGTTTCGGGTCGAAGGTCTTCTCGGTCTCTTCGAAGGTGAGCTTCACCGCGCCGCCGGCGAAGTTCGAGCCGGTCGGCACCGAGCGGTAGAAGCAGGAGCGGTAGCCCACATGGCAGCTCGCGTCGCCGGGGATCTCGACCTGCAGCCATACCGCGTCCTGGTCGTCGTCGATGCGCATCTCGACCACCCTCTGGACCAGGCCGCTGGTCGCGCCCTTGTGCCAGAGCACCTGGCGCGATCGGCTCCAATAGTGCGCCTCGCCGGTTTCGATGGTCTTGGCCAGCGCCTCGGCGTTCATATAGCCGAGCATCAGGACCTCGCCGGTCCCGGCCGCCGTGGTGACCACGGGGATCAAGCCATCGGCGTCGAACTTGGGCGCCAGACGGTCGCCCTCCTCTACCTGTTCGACCGTCTCGCGGGCCGCAAAATCCGGTGTGTTCGAGGTCACGATTCTATCCTTTGTCAGCCCAGCGTACCTGCGCCGGTACTCTACGGAATGTAAGGACCGCCGGCTGGCCTGACAAGGAACGGTGGTGGCCTCCGCAACCGGCCTCGGGGCAAGACTGCCGCCAGGGCCCCCTATGCCGGAACCAGCGAATAGAGCTGAACGGGCTCCGAAAATCCCTTCAGGGTCTGTGGGCCCATTGGCTCAAACCGCAGGTCGGCGCCGGCGCAGGCCTCCTCGACCTCGGCCGACACGAGGATGCCTCCCGCCTGGCTGATGCCGCATATGCGAGATGCCATCTGCACTGCCGAACCGAACAGATCATTGCTCTCTTCGACGGGCTCGCCGGCATGGATGCCGATCCGAACACGGATGGGGATATCGCCGCCTTGATTGTAGGACTCCAGCTCTCGCTGAATGGCGACCGCACACGCCGCCGAGGCAGGAACGCCATCGAACGATGCCATGATGCCATCGCCAAGATGCTTTACCTCAGCGCCGCCGTGGGTCTCCAAACAGCGCCGTACGATCGCGTCGTGCGCCTTGACGAGTTCCATCGCCATCGTGTCTCCGAGCTGGGCGGTCATTTCCGTCGACCCAACAATGTCCGTGAACATGATGGCTCGGAAGGCCGAGTCCTCGAGCGGCTCCGTCGCGGCCGAAGGAGGATCCTGGATGCGCCCCAAGAAGGCCTCGACGGCCGACAGATCCACCGCGATCATCTCGTTGGAGATATGCCCATGCGCCTCCGCATGGACCCTGTCCGCCGTCTCCTTGTCCGGTGCATCGACGAGGCAGAACGTCGTTCGGCGTTCCGCATCGTACCAATAGGTCAGGAACTTGACGCCGTAATCGTCTTGGATTGCCAAGTCCTTGACGTGCAGCTTTGCAACGTCTTCTGCGGTCGCTTCTCCCACATCGTGACGGTCTAGGAAGATCGGCATCTGTCACCTCCTCACTAGCCCACCACGATCCTACCACGGAAGCGCCCGATTCCCGACCGCGATTGAATGGCCGCGCCCGGCCATGCCGCGGGCAAAGTCATTTCTGACCGACCTTGCTTTGCCTATCAGAGCAAGTCCCTCAGCATGGCGACCAGGGGCTCGTCCGCGGGCGGCATCGGGTAGTCGCTCATGTCACGCGGGCGCACCCATTTGACGGCCTGGCCCTCGTGGGGCGTCACGACGCCCTTCCAGACCCGGCAGACATAGAGCGGCATCAGAAGATGGAAGTCGTCATAGCGGTGCGAGGCGAAGGTGAACGGGGCCAGGCAGCTCTCCTCCGTGTCGACGCCCAACTCCTCGCGCAGCTCGCGGATCAGCGCCGCCTCGGGCGTCTCGCCGTCCGCGAGCTTGCCGCCCGGAAACTCCCAGAGCCCGCCCAGGTGCTTATCCGCCGGACGCTGCTGCAGCAAGACGCGGCCGTCCCGGTCGATCAACGCCACCGCGGCGACCAGCATCACGGGCCCGCCGGTCATGGCCGCCAGGCCTCGCGCCGGATCTCGCGCACCTCCACGTCGCGGTCGCCGCCACGCGCCGGCGCCGCCTGAACGTCGCGGCCGATATAGGTCATGCCCGCCTTCTCCTGAACCCGTATCGAGGCGGCGTTGTCGAGAAAGGCTTCGGCCCGCACCGAGGCCGCGTCCAGCTGGGTGAAGGCGTAGTCCAGAACGAGGCCGATCGCCTCGGTCATGTAGCCCTGGTTCCAGTAGGGCCGGCCGAGCCAGAAGCCCAGGCTGGGCGGCAGCTCGCCGTTCGGAAAGACGAGCCCGATCAATCCCAGAAAGCTGCGATCGGCGCTGCGTTCGATGGCGAAGACCGACTCCCCGCCTCGCTGCTGCATCTTAAAAAACCCCCGCGCGTCCTCGAGGCCATAGGGATGGGGAATGCGCGCGGTGCGCTCGGCGAGCTCCCTGTCGTTGGCCAACTCGGCCATCGCGGGCAGGTCCGCCTCCGTGAGGGGACGCAGCCGCAGCCGGTCGCCGGTCAGTGACGGCTGCGCTCCGGATGGGTCAGGTGCGGTAGTCGGCATTGATGGTGATATAGCCGTGGGTCAGATCGCAGGTCCAGACCGTGGCCCGGCCCCGGCCGACGCCCACGTCCACCTCGATCTCGATCTCCCGGCCTCGCATGTGGGCGGCGACCGGGGCTTCGTCATAGCCCGGCACGCGCTCGCCCTTGTCGGCGACCGTCACGCCGCCGATCCGGATGGCCAGACGGTCCCGGTCGGCCTTCTCGCCCGCCTTGCCCACCGCCATGACGATGCGGCCCCAGTTGGCGTCCTCGCCGGCGATCGCCGTCTTGACCAGCGGTGAGCCGCCGACGGCAAGGCCGATCCGGCGGGCCGCGCGCGCGGAGGCTGCGCCGGTCACGGTGATGGTGACGAACTTGCTGGCGCCCTCACCGTCGCGAACGACCTGCTGCGCCAAATCGATCATCAGGTGCTCGAGCGCGGTGCGGAAGCGCTTGAGCCGGGGGTCGGCAGCGTGGGTGACCAGCGGATTGACCGCCTCGCCGGTGGCCGCCAGCAGCACGGTGTCGCTGGTCGAGGTGTCCCCGTCCACCGTGATCGCATTGAACGAACGCTCGTTGGCGCGGTTCAACAGGGACTGCAGAATGGGCCCCGGCAGGGTCGCGTCGGTGACGACGAAGGCCAACATGGTCGCCATATCCGGCGCAATCATGCCCGAGCCCTTGGCGATGCCGTTGAGGGTGACCGGCACGCCGGCGATTTCCGCCCGCCGCGTGGCGCCCTTTGGGAACAGGTCCGTGGTCATGATCGCCTCTGCGGCGGGCTGCCAGCTCTTCGGCGTAACGGTCTCGAACAGGCCGGCAATCGAATCGGTGATGACCTGGTCCGGCAGCGGCTCGCCGATCACGCCCGTCGAGGCGACGAACACCTCCTCCTTGGCGCAGCCCACCACCTTGGCCACCTTGGCAGCGATACGCACCACCGACTCCCATCCGGCGCGGCCGGTGAAGGCGTTCGCGTTGCCCGAGTTCACGACGATCGCCCGCACCCGGCCGGTCGGCAGCCGCGCCCGGCACCAGTCCACCGGCGCCGCCGCGGTACGCGACCGGGTCAGCACGCCAGCGATCGAGGCCGCCGGATCGAACGTCATCAGACACAGATCGGTGCGTCCGGGATAGCGTACGCCGCAGGCCGTCGCCCCGAGGCGCACGCCGGCAACCGCCGGCAGCTCGGGGAACCGCGCCGGCGCCAAAGGGCCGGGCTCCGGCCTGCTTGGCGTAGAAACCGACATGACGGTTCTTCTTTCCAGCTAGTCGGCTTGGCTGTTCGGATAGGTCAGAGGCTCGGCGGACGAACCCTCGGGCGCGCCGCTTTGTGACTGCACGCTCTTATCGGCCGGCAGCGTTTTCATCGGCGAGCCATCCGGATTGTAGCGCTCGATCGCCACGGCGCTGCGCAGGCTATCGATGGACGCCTGCACCTTCTCCTGGGCGATCTTTTCGGCGAGCTTGTCGCGCATCTCGTCGAGTGCTGGCGGCCCCTTCTTGCGCCGGTCCTCGACAATGATGACATGCCAGCCGAACTTGGTCTTGACGGGTTGGCGGGTGAACGCCCCGGTCTTGAGCGCGAAGGCCGCGTCCGCAAAGGGCGTTTCCATTTCCCCATAGGAAAAGTAGCCAAGATCACCGCCATAGGCCGCCGACGGGCCGGTCGACTTCTTTTTCGCCAGTTCGGCGAAATCGCCGCCCTTCTCCAGTTGCCCGATCACCTCCATGGCGTCCTGGCGGGTCTTGAGCAGAATATGCCGGGCGCGGACCTCGTCCTCGGCCTCGTAGGCCTCGAGGAACGCGAGATAGCGCTCCTGGATCTGCTCGTCCGCGACCGGCGCCTGCCGCGCCTCTTCCGCCAGGCGCGCCAGATAGGCGCTTTGGATCAGACGGTCTTCGATAAAGGCGACGCGATTGCGCACGTTCGCCGCCTTGTCGAGCCTGAGCTTGCGGCCCGCTGCCGCCAGCACCTCGCCGGTGATCGCTTGTTCGAGCAAGGGAGCGTAAATCACGTTGACCGGAAGCTCGCGCAGCTCCGACGGCATCATCTGCTTGTACGCCTCGAGATCGTTCAGTCGAAGCGCGGCGCCATCCACGATCGCGACCACCCGGTTCCTGGGATCTTCCTCGGCCTCTTGCGGGTCCGGCGCCGCCGGCGGGTTGCCCCCCTCCGTCCCGCCACCGAGCGACCCACCGCCGCCCGCAGCAGGGGTGATTTCGCTGATGTCAGAAATGGGTGGAGGGGCACCGACGCCCAGGATCAGGAACACCAGAACCGCACCAGCGACGAACGCGCTCGCCGCAATGCCAGCCACCGTGCCATTCACCATTCGAAGTGCCCTGGCCCCGGAGCCGCCAGGGAGCGATTTCCGCATCGTCTCGCAGCCCCCTAAACCCCTGCCCATATCGCACATCAATGATCGCCAGACAAGTCGCCGGTCGCCAACAGGCGCAGCGGGTTCACCGAAGCGCGGTCGTTGACAGGCTCCCGTCGCCCGCCTATGTGTCATCTGGGGTCAAATTGTTGGACTCCGCGCATTTTTGTTCTTCATGAGTAATCAGGACGATCCATGCTTGGTGGGCTGACCCAGCGGGTCTTTGGCACTGCCAATGAACGCTACATAAAGCGACTGCAAAAAGACGTCGCTGCGATCAACGCGCTTGAGCCGGAGATTGAAAAACTCTCCGACGAAGATCTTCATGCGCGTACCGAATGGCTGCGCGGCCGGCTTGATTCGGGTGAGGGCATGGACGACATCCTGGTCGACGCCTTTGCCACCGTCCGCGAGGCCGCCAAGCGTACCTTGGGAGAACGGCACTACGACGTGCAGCTCTTGGGCGGCATGGTGCTGCACCGGGGTATGATCTCGGAGATGAAGACCGGCGAGGGCAAGACGCTGGTGGCCACGCTCCCGGTCTACTTGAACGCTCTGTCCGGCAAGGGCGTTCATGTGGTCACGGTGAACGACTATCTCGCGCGGCGCGACTCCGAATGGATGGGCCGGGTCTATTCCTTCCTCGGTCTCTCGGTCGGCAGCATCGTGCACGGGCTCACCGACGAAGAGCGGCGGGCCGCCTATGCAGCGGACGTGACCTACGGGACCAACAACGAGTTCGGGTTCGACTACCTGCGGGACAACATGAAGTTCCAGCTGGAGGACATGGTCCAGCGGGAATTCAACTACGCCATCGTCGACGAGGTGGATTCAATCCTGGTGGACGAGGCGCGCACGCCGCTGATCATCTCGGGCCCGGCCGAGGACAGCTCCGAGCTCTATCGCAAGGTCAACGGACTGATCGGCAAGCTCGCGGAAGACGACTACGAGATGGACGAGAAGGCCCGCGCGGTCACCCTCACCGACAAGGGCAATGAGACCATGGAGCGGCTGCTCGGCGAGATCGGCCTGATGCAGGCGCCGGCGCTGTACGACATCTCCAACGTGTCGCTGGTCCATCACGTGAACCAAGCGCTGCGGGCGCATATGCTGTTCTCGCGGGACAAGGACTACATCGTCAAGGATCGCAAGGTCGTCATCATCGACGAGTTCACCGGCCGCATGATGGAAGGCCGGCGCTATTCCGAGGGCCTGCACCAAGCCCTCGAGGCCAAGGAAAACGTCACCATCGAGGTGGAGAACCAGACCTTGGCCTCGATTACCTTCCAGAACTATTTCCGGCTCTATCCCAAGCTCGCGGGCATGACCGGCACGGCCATGACCGAGGCGGCCGAATTCGCCGACATCTACAAGCTCGAGGTCATCGAGATCCCCACCCATCTCGACATGATCCGCGAGGACATGGACGACGAGGTCTACCGCACCTCCGGCGAGAAGACCAAGGCGATCATCGAGCGGATCAAGGACTGCCATCAGCGCAGTCAGCCGGTGCTGGTGGGCACCGTCAGTATCGAGAAGTCGGAGTATCTGTCGGCCGAGCTCAAGAAGATCAAGGTGCCGCACCAGGTCCTGAACGCCCGCTACCACGAGCAGGAGGCCTACATCATCGCCCAGGCCGGGGCGCTCGGCGCCGTGACCATCGCCACCAACATGGCCGGACGCGGCACCGACATCAAGCTGGGCGGCAATCCTGAGATGCGCATCGAACAAGAGCTCGGAGAGATCAAGGACCAGGCCAAACGGGACCAGGGAGCGGAAAAGATCTGGGCCGAAGTGGCCGAGGCCAAGCAGCAGGTGCTGGAGGCGGGAGGGCTGTTCGTCCTGGGCACCGAACGGCACGAGAGCCGGCGGATCGACAACCAGCTGCGCGGCCGGTCCGGCCGCCAAGGCGACCCCGGTGCCTCCAAGTTCTATCTGTCTCTGGAAGATGATCTCATGCGCATCTTCGGCTCCGAGCGGATGGACTCGATGCTGGGCAAGCTCGGCCTCCAGGAGGACGAGGCCATCATCCATCCCTGGATCAACAAGGCGCTTGAGAAAGCGCAGCAGAAGGTCGAGGCGCGCAACTTCGAGATCCGCAAGAACCTGCTGCGGTTCGACGACGTCATGAACGATCAGCGCAAGGTCGTCTACGAGCAGCGGCGCGAACTGATGCAGACCGACGACGTGCGCGAGACCGTCGAGGACATGCGTGCCGAGGTGATCGACCAAATCGTCGCCCGCTCGATCCCCGAGAAGGCGTATGCCGAGGAGTGGGATGTGGGCGCGCTGCATGAAGAAGCGCTGCGCGTGTTCGGCCTCGACCTGCCGGTCCGCGACTGGGCCAAGGAAGAAGGCATCGCCGATCAGGAGATCAAGGAGCGCATCACCACGGCTGTCGAACAGCGAATGGGGCAAAAGGAGGAGACCTACGGGGCCGAGCTGATGCGCATGGCTGAGAAGAGCCTGCTGCTGCAGCTTCTCGACCAGCATTGGAAGGAACATCTCCTCGCCCTCGATCACCTGCGCCAGGGCATCAGCCTGCGCGCCTATGGTCAGCGCGACCCGCTGAACGAATACAAGCGGGAGGCCTTCACGATGTTCGAGGACATGCTGGCCCGGTTGCGCGAGATGGTCACCGGCGTCCTGGCCCATCTGGAGATCCGCACCGAGCCGGCGCAGCCGATTCCACAGCCGCGCCAACCCAGGGAGATGCAGGAGAGCCGCCAGGATCCCGCCCTGGTGGGCGCCGGCGCCCCGGTGCCGGACGCCGGACCACCGCCGGCCCCGGCCATGCCGACGGCGCCAATGCGCAGCGCCCAGCCGGCCGCCATGATGAACCCCGATGATCCGGCCACCTGGGGCAAGGTCCAGCGTAACGCCCCCTGCCCCTGCGGCTCGGGCAAGAAATACAAGCACTGCCACGGCCGCGTGGCCTGAGCGCCCGAGGCTTCGCCACTTGTGACGCGGCGCACCAGATCGGCGCGGCGCGCGCATTCCGGACATCGAACGCGCCAGGATCGCGGCCGGCGGGGCCATGGGCCTGAACCGCGCCGCAGCCGCGAATCCGTTGGCGCTCCTGCCGGTGAAGGCTGCCTCGCCGCGCGTCGCCAGGATTTCCCAAAGGAAATGTTAAACTAGAGCCGCTAAGCGGATCGCAACTGGCACGGCAAGCGGATGGCGGCCATGGACGACCCCCCCAAGACAGGCGATATCGAGCTGATCGGGCTGGTCCCGGCTGCCGGCCGGGCCACCAGGCTTGCCCCGATGCCGTTCAGCAAGGAACTCTACCCCGTCGGGACGCAGGTGGAGGAGGGCGGCCGCGTGGTCCGCTCCCGGGCCGTCTGTGACTGCCTGCTTGGCAACATGCAGGCCTCCGGCGTGGCGCGTGCCTTCGTCATCATTCGGGACGGTAAATGGGACATTCCCGCCTATCTCGGCGACGGAGCAGGCATCGGCATGCCGATCGGATATCTCCTCAAAGATGGGCCGGTTGGCGTGCCCTACACCTTGGACGTCGCCTATCCCTACGTCCGCGGCTACCATATCGCGCTCGGCTTTCCCGACATGGTGTTCGACGCGCCGGACGCTTTTCGCATTTGCCTGAACCAATTGACTGCGCGGGACGCCGATGTGGTGCTGGGCCTGTTCCCCACGGACACGCCGAGCCTGGTCGACATGGTCGCGGTGGACGGCCAGGGCGCCGTGACCGGAATCGAGATCAAGCCGGCCAAAACCGCGCTCACCCGGTGCTGGGCGATCGCGGCTTGGCGCCCGACCTTCACCGAGTTCCTGCACCGCTACCTGCGCACCCTTGCCGAGCGCGGGCGGGAGGCCGAGCACTTCGTCGGCCACGTCATTCTGGCGGCGATCGACGACGGGCTGCGGGTGGTGGCGGAGCCCGTCTCTGACCGCCCGGTCATCGATGTCGGAACGCCCGATGGCCTCGTGGCGCTCCAGCGTGGCCTAAATGAAAGGGCAGGAATCTGAATGTGATGGCAGCATACGCAAAAAAGTAAACAAAATATTAATGGTGCATAAGTTAAGAAACATTTTTGTAAGATTTTCGTAAACGATCGGTATTATTATAGATTGATCCAATGCTTACTTAATTTTCTGTTGCGACTCTGGTCATATCTTCGTAGTATGCTAAAGCTATTCAGGACCGGAATGGCGGAAGCGGATGCAGGCAGCGCCAGCCCTAACCGAACGGGATATCGAGCGTCTCAAGGCGGACCCCTCGCCAGCGACACGCCTTGACACGGCGAAAAAGGTTTCCGCGGTCTATCGGCGGAACGGCCTCGCTGCGGGTGAGCGCGAGATCGCCGAGGATATCATCGGCTTGCTGGTGCTGGACGTCGCCGTCGAGGTCCGGGAAGCGCTGTCCCATTCCCTGAAGCACTGCCCGTTTCTACCGCGCGCGCTGGCGCTGAGCCTTGCCCGGGATGTGGACTCCGTGGCGATCCCGATGCTGCAGTTCTCGGAAGCTCTCACCGATGCGGACCTGATCGAGATCTTACGGTCGGCCGGTCTGCGCAAACGCCTCGCCATCGCGCGGCGGCGTCAGATCTCGAGGGCATTGGCGGACGCCCTGATCGCGCGCAGCCGCGAGGAAGAGGTCGCCATCACCATGTTGTCGAACGCCGGAGCCGCGATCACCGAGGCCGGGCTCAACAACTTCCTGGACATACATGGAGGATCGACGCGGGTGCACGGCCCGATGGTGCGCCGCGGCGCGTTGCCGGCAACGGTGGTCGAGCGCTTGGTGGGACTGGTCTCCGAGGAACTCTGCCAGTATCTCATGATTCATCATCGCCTGCCGGCGCCGCTTGCCACGGCCATCGGCCGGCAGGCGCGGGAGCGTGCCGTGCTCGGGCTGATCCCTGGCGAAAAGCAGCGTACGGGAGAGCTTCGCAAGTTGATCCTGCAGCTCGGGTCGGAGAACAAGCTGACCCCAACGTTGTTACTGCGCGCGTTGTGCGACGGCAGGACCGCCTTCTTCGAGGAAGCGATGGCCCTGCACACCCGCCTCCCGGCCGACAACGCCCGCAAGCTGTTGCGCGATTGCGGCCCCCTGGGGCTCAAGGCGCTCTATCAGCAGGCGGGCTTGCCGGAACACCTGTTTCCGGCCTTCCGCATTGCCACCAATGTGGTCATTCTGGAGGGCTTGGACGGCAATGATGAAGAGGATCGAAGCCGCCGGCGGGCCCGCATCATGGAGGGGCTGCTGAAGCAGTATGAACATATCGGGCCGGGCGACCTGGACGCGACCCTCTACAAGCTTTCGGCCTAACAGGCTCCTCACCCCCTTAATAATCTTCGCCCCGCTGAGAATAAGCCTGCGTCCCGTCATGGATGGCGCGGATCTCCAGGCGCCTGGGCCGCCGCAACCACTTAGCTGATCGCCGTGAACTGCTGACCGTCGCCGGTGGCGCGATCGGGCGGACGCAGATCCATGAGAAAATCGTCATTACGATTTCCTTGAATTCATCTCCGGATACGCTAAGTTAGAATGATTCTAATTTGTAGAAACTCGGCCAATGGCGGTCGGGTATCGGTGTCGGCGGAGGCAACGGACCGGAACGCCGAAGGCAACCCATGAGGAGGACAGCGATGGCAGACAAACCGAGGCTCACCACCGCCGCCGGTATCCCGGTGGGCGACAACCAGAACAGCCTGACCGCCGGGCCGCGCGGGCCGCTCTTGGTCCAGGACTGGCAGCTCTTCGAGAAGCACGCGCATTTCAACCGGGAACGGATCCCGGAACGCGTGGTCCACGCCAAGGGCTCGGCCGCCTACGGCACCTTCACCGTGACCAACGACATCTCGCGGTATACCAAGGCCAAGATCTTCTCCGAGATCGGCAAGCAGACCGAGGCGTTCCTGCGTTTTTCCACCGTGGCCGGCGAGCGCGGCGCGGCCGACGCCGAACGGGACGTGCGCGGCTTCGCCGTCAAGTTCTACACCGAGGAAGGCAACTGGGACCTGGTCGGCAACAACACGCCGGTGTTCTTCGTGCGCGATCCCTACAAGTTTCCGGACTTCATCCGCACCCAAAAGCGCGATCCCAGGACCAATCTGCGCAACCCGACCGCGATGTGGGATTTCTGGTCACTGAGCCCGGAAAGCCTGCACCAGATCACGATCCTGTTCTCAGACCGAGGCCTGCCCAGGAGCTACCGGCATTTGAACGGCTATGGCTCGCATACCTTCAGCTTCATCAACGCAGAGGGCGAGCGCTTCTGGGTCAAGTTCCACTTCAAGACCAAACAGGGCATCGAGACCATCACGAACGAGGACTCGGCCCACATCATCGGCGGCGATCGGGAGAGCCACCAGCGCGATCTCTATGAGGCAATCGAGCGCGGCGACCATCCGAAATGGCGGGTCTGCGTCCAGATCATGCCCGAGGCGGAGGCCGAGACGACCCCATATGACCCCTTCGATCTCACCAAGGTCTGGCCGCACGGCGACTTTCCGCTGATCGAAGTGGGCGAGCTCGAGCTCAACCGCAACCCGGAAAACTACCATGCCGAAGTCGAGCAGTCGTCCTTCTCCCCGGCCAACGTGGTGCCTGGGATCGGACACAGCCCGGACAAGATGCTGCAGTTCCGCATCTTCTCCTATGCCGACGCGCACCGGTACCGCCTCGGGGTCAACTACGAGACGCTGCCGGTGAACAAACCGCGCTGTCCGGTGCACAGCTATCATCGGGACGGGGCCATGCGCTTCGACGGCAACGGCGGCGGCAGCGTGAACTACGAGCCGAACAGCTTCGGCGGCCCGGTCGAGGATCCGGCGGTCAAGGAGCCGCCGCTCAAGATTCTGGGCGACGCCGACCGTTACGACCACCGCCAAGGCAATGACGACTATACCCAGGCGGGGAACCTGTTCCGGTTGCTGCCAAGCGACGAGCAGGACCGTCTGATGGACGCCATTGCCGGGGCCATGCAGGGCGTGCCGGAAGAGATCGTGCGGCGTCAGATCGGCCATTTCGAGAAGGCCGATCCCGCCTATGGCGCGGGCGTTGCCCGGCGCCTGGGCCTGGCGGCACCCGAGGCGGCCGAGTAAGGCGCGGTCCCAAAGAGCGCAATAAGCGGTCCGGGCCTGCCCTTCGACAGGCTCAGGACGAGGCCCTCATACTGAGTTTGTCGAAGTGTGAGGGCCTCGGTGCCCCGAGGTCCACCATCGACCTATTGCCGTTTGTCCGAAATGTGCCTGGCCGCGGCATCCCGGCGGTGTCGCGGCCTTCGCACACGGGATCGGTCCAGAGAGACTGGGCTTGGTTCAGGCCAGGCCCTGCTTGCCCATCTCCAGGAACTTTTCACGCCGGCGGGCACGCAGCACCCCTCCATCGAGACCGATGAGCGCGCGGAGCGCTTCCTCCACGACGTCGCCGAGGCTGGCAATCACCGCGTCCGGCGCCCGATGGGCACCGCCGACGGGTTCTTCGATCACGCCGTCAATGACACCAAGCTGGTCCAGGTCCTGGGCGGTGATCTTGAGCGCCTCGGCCGCAGTCTCGGCATACTCGGCGCTGCGCCACAGGATCGAGGCGCAGCCCTCGGGCGAGATCACGGAGTAGATCGCGTGCTCCAGCATCAGCACCGTGTTGGCCGCCGCGAGCGCGATCGCGCCGCCGGATCCACCCTCCCCGATGATCACCGCAATCAGCGGGACCCGCAGCGCCAGGCAGGTCTCGATCGAGCGGGCAATCGCCTCGGCCTGGCCACGCTCCTCGGCGCCGATGCCGGGATAGGCGCCCGACGTGTCGACCAGCGTGATCACCGGCAGATGAAACCGGTCCGCCAGCTGCATCAAGCGCTGCGCCTTGCGATAGCCCTCGGGGCGGGCCATCCCGAAATTGTGGGCCACACGGGAATCCGTGTCCGCGCCCTTCTCGTTGCCGATGAAGATGGCCGAGAAGCCTCGAAACCGGCCGATGCCGCCGACGATCGCCCGGTCTTCGCCGTACAGGCGGTCGCCGGCCAAGGGCGTGAAATCCTCGACCAGCGCGTCGACGTAGTCCGAGAAATGCGGCCGGTCGGGGTGGCGCGCCACCTGCACCTTCTGCCAAGGCGTCAAGCGGGCATAGGTCTGCTTGATCTGCCGGTCCAGCTTGTCCTGGAGACGCCCCACCTCTTCGGCGATGTTGAGATCGCCTGCATCCGACAGGTGACGCAGCTCTTCGATCTTGCCTTCCAGCTCGGCGATCGACTTCTCGAAGTCCAGGAAATTCCGCATGAGCGGGCCGTCTCGCTGTGGTGCTCCGGCCTAGAGATGGCTATTCCAGCCGCGGCTGCCAAGCGCGGACTCGGGTCTGATCGGACCGCCGGCTATTCGGCCGCGCTGATCTGTTCCGACTTCTTGACAAGCACCTGGGCCTGGCGAATCGAGGCGATATCGATGAGCCGGCCATCCAAAGCAACCGCGCCCTTGCCCTCCTTCTGAGCCTGCTCCATGGCCTCGAGGATCCGGCGCGCCTGGGTGACCTCCTTTTCCGAAGGGCTGTAGACTTCGTTGGCCAGCGCGACCTGCGACGGGTGGATCGCCCATTTGCCTTCGCAACCGAGGACCGCGGCGCGCCTCGCCTGGGCCACAAAGCCGTCGGGATCGGAGAAATCGCCGAACGGACCGTCGATCGGCCGCAGCCCGTTGGCCCGCGCGGCGACGATCATCTTGGCGATCGGATAGTGCCACATGTCGCCCCAGTGGTAGTCCCGCTCCTTGCCCTCTTCCTTGTCCGTGAGCACGCCGTAGTCCCGGTTGGGACCGCCGATCACGGTGGTCCGCGCGCGGGTCGAGGCCGCATAGTCCGCGACGCCGAAATGCAGCGACTCGTTGCGCGGGCTTGCCGCCGCGATCTCGAACACGTTCTGCATGCCCAGCGCGGTTTCGATGATCATCTCGAAGCCGATGCGCTTCTTGTATCCTTTGGCGGCCTCGATCTGGGTCACCAGCATATCGATGGCATAGATGTCCTCGGCGGTTCCCGCTTTCGGGATCATGATCAGGTCCAGCTTGTCGCCGGCCTGCTCGACCACGTCGACCACGTCCCGGTACATGTAGTGGGTGTCCAGCCCGTTGATGCGCACCGACATGGTCTTGCCGGTCCAGTCGATCTCGTTCAGCGCCTCAATGATGTTCTTGCGGGCCTGTTCCTTGTCGTCCGGCGCAACCGCATCCTCGAGATCCAGAAAGATCACGTCCGCCGCGCCCTTGGCGGCTTTCTCGAAAAACTGCGGGCTGCTGCCCGGGACGGCGAGTTCGCTGCGATTGAGGCGCGCAGGCGCTTGTTCGACAATCTTAAAGCTCATTCTATTCCCCACATCTCCTCTGAGGCCGGTCGACCGAACATGGTCCCCCCTACCCGAGGCCGGTCAGGTCTCGCGGTGCGGCAGGGGTATGCGGCGTGGCGCCGGGATTGTCAACCGACACCGCTATCCGGCCAGGGGATGATGGGACCGGACCAGCGCCTTGAGCCGCTCGTCCAGCACATGCGTGTAGATTTGGGTCGTCGAGATATCCGCGTGGCCGAGCATCTGCTGCACGCTGCGCAGGTCGGCCCCGCGGTTCAGCAGGTGGCTGGCGAAGGCATGGCGCAGCACGTGCGGCGAGACCCGTTCCGGCGCCAGGCCCGCATCGATCGCAAGCTGTTTGAGCAACTGCGCAAAACGATGCCGGGTCAAATGGCCGCTCGCCGCCCGCGAGGGGAACAGCCACGGGGCCGGGCGGCCGGCGGTCAGAAAATGCCCCCGTATCTCGAGATAGGCCAGCAGCGCCGCACTGGCCGGCTCGGACATGGGCACCATACGCTCCTTGTCGCCCTTGCCCCGAACGGTGAGAAATCGCCGGTCCCGGGAGACGGCCGAGAGCGGCAGGCCGACCAGCTCGGAGACCCGCAGTCCGGCGGCATAGAGCATCTCGACCAAAGCGAGCAGCCGACGTCCTTCCGGCCCTCTGCGGGCCCGGGCCGCGGCGAGCAGCATGTCCACCTCCTCCTCGGACAGGACCTTCGGCAGCGGCCGGCCCAGACGCGGGCTGGCCAGTGGCACGGTCGGATCGTCCCGGCGATATCCCTCGCTGACCAGGAACCGGTGCAGCTGGCGTAGCGCTGAGAGCCGCCGCGCGACCGTGCGCGCCGCCAAGCCGTTCTCCTTCAGCACCGAGAGATAGGCGCGCAACGTGCTTTCGCCCGCGCCCAGAACGCTCTCGCTCCGCACCCGCAGGAAGCCCTGGTAGTCGTCGATGTCCTGGGCATAGGCGGCCATGGTATTGCCGGAGGCCCCGCGTTCCGCCGCCAGCATCTCGAAAAAGGCTGCAACAGCTTCAGACGGGTTCGCTTCGGTCATCGGCGGATCGCCCGCTGGCCGGTTGGGCTCAAAGCCCAGCCGCCAAAGCGATATCGAAGGCGATGGCGCGGGCGTCATCCTCGAGACCCACCCGTCGCAAGGCCACGATGGCCTCTCTCGCCACCAGAGCGTTGATGCGGCCGACATCACCCTCGGGGCTCGACTCCGCGACGGAGATCAACGCCCTCAGCGCCGTTTCGCCGCGCCGGTTCTCTAGGCTCACGTGAGCGAGCGAACGCCACATCGCCGCCTCCGACATGGCGTCCGCGGCACGGCGAGACTCTGCCATCAGCGGTTGCCAGGCCAGATCGGACATGGGCTCCTCAAGGCCATCGAACATCGCGAACAAGAGTGCAGCCCGCCGTTCGGCCTCGATCGCTGAATAGGTGCTCTGCTGGATCTGCCACCAGTCCCGAAGACGGTTCGAATCCGCCGCCGGAGCCGCCTCGCCGTCAGCCAACCTGACCAAAGGCCAGAGCCGCGATGCCGCCCTGTCGCCGTGCGATGACGGCGCGACCATCGAGGTCAGCAGGCGGAACCAGGTCCGGCCCTCTCCGATCCGGCGCACGGCATAGAGCCCGCGCGTCGCTTCGCCCGCGAACCAAAGCATATCCGCCGATGGCCCGATCTCGCGCAGCTGGTCCTCCGCGGCCCGCGCGGACAAGTGATAGTCGCCGTGTCGGCGTGCCTGGCTCAGCTGCATCGCCAACAGCTGCGCGCGCTGGCCGTCGTCGACGGCACGCACGATCGCTTGATGGAGCCGCGCCCGTGCCTCCGGGCCGTACTCTCTGTCCCGCATACTCAGCACATGCGCGGGCACCAGATTGTCGAACGCCAGTTGTTCATATCGTACGCGAAGCAGGCCGACACTGATCACGGAGGTGGTCACGCCGCGCTCGATGGCCCGGATCTCGTCCAACTGGTCCGTCCGCGGGTCTCCCGTCGACGCGACCGACGATGTGTGGCCCTCAAACATCGCCGCCAGGAGCGCAAGATCGGCGGTCTCCAGGATGTCCGCCGGTAGCTTCGTGTCGGCTGCGCGCAACATCGCGACGTCCAGCGGCAACAGCCCAGTTGGCTCTCCGTCAGCCGCCAATGTCGCCCGCCGCTCGTCCAGGACGGCCTCCAGCAGGGTCACGAAGCGATCGTCGGCCGCCTGCTTGGACTCGGAGAGACTGTCAGACTGCTCCAACAGCAGCTCGACGCCCAGCATCGCCTTGGCGCGCTCACCCTCGAGAGCGTGACAAAATACCAAGATCTTTTGCAGGTATCGCGACGTCACCGAGGCGATGGCTTCGCGTGCGTGCCGACAGGCCGCTGGGTTGTCGCCCGACAGCAGGAGCGCGTCGGCATGAACCTCCGCCAAGCGTATGTCAGGTATGCCGCGTCCGGCGACCCGGGCCAGCGCCTCGACCGCCTCCCGGTCGCCCATCGCGAGCAGCCGCTCGGCCCGCAGGCCCAGCAGGCTGGTCGCGCCGGCGCCAGTCCCCGCGACCTCCTGCGCCGGAGCCTTGGCCGCCGAGAGCAAAAGCCGGCGCATCAGATCCCGGACTGCCGGGGAGCGGGAATCCGCCGGAAGCCGAGGCATCAGGCTGCGGATCGTCCCATGGCTCGTCCCGCTCCACATGTCGACGCCCAGTCCGCCGGCATTGCTGTTCAGAAGTCCGGTGGATTCAGGGTCGACCGCAGGCAGCGGTACCGCGGTTATGCCGCTCGCCGCTTCGATTTCGCCCGCCCCGGGCGCGG
>JAAUXY010004098.1_pt1 | contig 20537 bp, 16 predicted proteins | sample 7278121 | NCBI WGS metagenome assembly JAAUXY01 (sample SAMN14350117, study PRJNA611818) | marine sediment metagenome | isolation source: surface marine sediment (1.8m) | place: French Polynesia: Moorea | collected 2018-08 | reverse complement strand
TACCGGCAAGTTAATTCGATTATTCACTGATTATCAAAAACAAATATCCTATACCCTCTGTACCGTTGTGGCCCTCGCCCTGGTGATTATGGGCTATCAGTTCTTTGCCAAACGATCAGAAGCAAAGGCCTTTTCACTGTTTGAAAAAGCCAGGGCAGATTATGAGACACGCCAAAAAGCAACCTCTGCAGAGGAGGCTTATCGAAGCGTATCCGAAGAATTTCAACGTATTATAAAAAAATATGGCGGCAATGCAGCAGGGAAACTTGCCAGAGCGAGTTATGCCAATATCAGTTACAACGCCGGTGATTACCAAAAAGCCATTGAACTGTATAAACCCGCGTTGAATGACTTTAAAGACCATCCGCTGGTTTATCATTTTATTCTCAACGGCCTTGGATACGCATATCAACAGTTGGGAGATGACCGCAATGCGGCTTTGTATTTTGAAAAAGTCGCTTCGAACACGGATTCGAGCATAAGGGATGAGGCCCTCTTTAACCTCGGCTTGTTGTATGAAAGATTAGGGGATCACGAAAAAAGCGTTGAAGCTTTTCAGCAAATTCGTTCGAATTTCCCGAACTCCATGTACTTTGATATTGTAGAGGAAAAATTAGCCGGATCGGGTGTGGATTCATCCTCCCAGTAGCCCGCAAAATATAAAACAAGGGCAAATTGAGCAAATCCCAATTCACCCTAACTTAGAAGTGGTTTCAAAACCTCAGATTGTGTTCGAGGGCACTAGATGGGATTTTGAAGCCACTTCTAATGCTTTACACCAACATCCAAGTTATATTTCTTTATTTTCTGATTCAGGCCACTTTTACCAATGCCCAGCAAAGCGGCAGCATGGGATTGGACATTGTTCGAAATTTTAAGTGCCCGCAGGATCATTGTCTTTTCGATCTCCGCCAGCGTGTCATACAGTTTCGCATCCGCCGGGATGCCCTCGAGGTGCAGGGTATTGTAGACATTATCTTTAAATCCCTTTGGAAGTTCCGATACCCGGATGATCTCGCCCGGAGACAGGATCATGACGCGCTCGATAACATTTTCCAATTCCCGAATATTTCCGGGCCAGCTGTAATCATAAAAAAGCCGGTCAACCTCCTGATCAACACCGGCAACCGGCACAGCCGATTTACGTTCAGATGCATATTTTTTTATAAAATGATTCACCAAAAGACGAATATCTTCTTTGCGCGCCTTTAATGGGGGTAATGACAGATGGACGACGTTTAATCGATAAAAAAGGTCTTCACGGAACCGACCCGCCTTCATTTCCTGCAGCAAATCTTTGTTGGTTGCGGCGATGATCCGGATATCCACCGATATGCTCCTGACGCCCCCTACTCTTTCAAAAGCCTTTTCCTGTAAAACCCGCAGCATTTTTACCTGCAGGTTCTGTGACAATTCGCCAATCTCATCTAAAAAAAGGGTCCCACCATCCGCCAGTTCAAAACGGCCCTTTTTGGTCGCGACGGCACCGGTAAATGCCCCTTTCTCGTGGCCGAAAAGTTCGCTCTCCAGCAAGCTTTCCGCAAGTGCCGAACAATTCACCGCCACAAAAGGCTTTTCGCGCCTGGGACTGTTAAAATGAATTGAGCGTGCAACTAACTCTTTACCGGTGCCGCTTTCGCCCTCAATTAAGACTGTGGCGCCGGAAGGCGCAACTTTCTGGATGGTGTCAAAGATATCCTGCATCTTTTTACTTTTGCCGATAATGTTGCCGAAACGATACTGGGATTCCACTGCGTCACGCAGCCGGCGGTTCTCTTTGACCACCTGATACATGGATATGGCTTTTTTGACATAAATGATCAATCGCTCATTATCAAACGGTTTTAAGACATATGTGTAAGCCCCTTTTTGCATGGCTTCGACAGCCTTATCAACCGTTCCGTGGGCCGTCATCATAATGACCGGCAGATCCGGATCAACGGATTTTAGGTTCTCCAGAAGTTCGATGCCGTCCATTGTAGGCATTTTCATATCTGTAAGAATTAAGTCGAGGTCCGATGTTTTATGAATCTCAAGCGCTTCCTGGCCGCCCAGCGCCGTTAGAACCTCAAATCCTTCATCTTCTAAAATGGCACTCAAAATGGTCAAATAATTTTTCTCATCATCGACAATTAAGATCGTTTCCATGAAGATAGGCCTTATCTGCTCAATTTACTTTTTCAATTTGCACGAGATAGGTTCTCATCTATTTTCATGAGGAGCCCCATGTGCTATTAAAATTAGACGCTTCATCCCACCAGGCGGGGCAAACAGGTGTTAATTGCTATCCGCGGCCACATCGCCTGCATCAGCGGTATCATCCACCTCCTGCTTTAAAGGCAGCTCAATGGTAACCCGTGCTCCGCGGACGGGTCGATTCATAATTTGTATGCTGCCGCCGTGCGACTCGATAATATTCTTTACAATGCCGAGACCCAGACCGGTTCCCATTTCCTTGGTGGTAAAAAAAGGATCCCAAATCTTTTCCAGATTTTCATGGGGTATCCCCTGACCTTCATCATCAAAATGAACGGTTACAAGATGATCGCCGGCACTGACTTCGATCAGGATTCGACCGCCATCGGGCATGGCCTGCATAGAATTAATTAAAACATTCAGAAAAGACTGATACAGCATTGTCGAGTCGGCCATGATTTCGGGAACAGAATTTTGATAATTTTTCTTGATGACATAGCCCTGATCATTAATTTGAGCCTCAAGAAACGCTATATTTTTATCGATAACATCCTGCACCTGGCAGCCGGCAAACTTCGGGCTTCTGGGCTTGGCATAATTTATGAAATCGGTAATGATACGATTTAAGCGACTGGCTTCTTCGACGATGATATCCGGAATTGTGTTTTCAGGGTCAACCTTGGCAACTTTTTTCTTTAAAAGCTCGGCCGAGCTCCTGATAATGCCTAATGGGTTGCGAATCTCGTGTGAAATCCCGGCTGCCATTTCACCCATCGATGACAAACGCTCTGCATGCGCTAAACGTTCTTTAAGCCGCAGCCGCTCCATTGCGCGCTTTTGTATGATTCCTTCCCCGCGCTTGACAACAAACACCAACACGACAAACAAGGCCCCCATTAACACCGTGCATGTGATGATAACTAAAATTTGAATGTTAAAGATGGTTTTATAATCTTCAGATAGATCCTGCACAATTTCAACGACGCCAAGAACGCGGCCCGAAATCTTTCCGACTTTCGATTCCTGGCGTAACGGTGCAAATGTGATCAGCTGTACTTCTTTCGGAAATCCCAGCAATATCTGCAAAAAGTTTCCGCGTTGAACCAGTTTTGAATTCCATTTGGCCATGCGGGCCTGCTGGTAGCCGGTGCCGCCGTAATTCCGTCGGCCGACCATGGCCGGATCAAGACTATATGAAATCCTGTTGTCCATGCTGTAAATGTTGACGGTTTCAACTTTGAAGCTATGCATGGTGCTGCGCACAACATTATCCATGCGTTCAAACTGTTCCTTATTGCTGAGCTGAATTTTACCGGTCATCATGACGACCGGAATAATAAATTGCAGAAATACCTGATGATTCAGGTTCTCGATCATCACGTGGGCATAATCTTCGCTTTTTTTTCGCTGCATGGACTTGACCCAGTGCGTATTCAGCAAAGACAGGATAAGGGTCACTGAAAAGATGACGATCAGTCCGCTAAAGGCAAAATATTTAACGAGCCGAAATGGTTTGATTTTTTCTTCAGGTAATTTGGGATCCATGATTTAAAATTACAATAATATCAGTACGTATTCAAATAGCCATATAAGAATACTAAGTTTTAAAGTCAAGTTAAAGCTTTTTTCACTTATGCCCCGGAATTATTCGGCGGATATATTAAGCGGAATTGAACCGCATCACATCCATCCTATCTCAAAATAAGATGGCGCTTTGTTCCAAGCACAGATAATAAAACCGTTTACAATTGAGGCCCAATAAAAATGTATGGATGCCAACTGCCCGTGTTCACCAATACCAGAGCCTGAACGACACATTATGAATCTCTCTATTGGCATTTTTTCAATATTTTGACGCTTGATGGGTAATATTTTGCCTAATAAAAAGAAAGAAGGTGCACTCCGGTGGGCTTAGTTAATAGATGCCACAGTTGCTGGACTCCTAAGATTTTGTAATTATTATCATTTTTTATATTTTTGCTACAGGTCTATTTATCTATATGTATTGGCGCAAAATTTGCATTGTTTCACCAGCGAATTTGGATCTCATTTTAGCCATAGGCATGATCGGCTGATACAGGCCGTTTTATTTGCAGAAAAATGCCTGTGTATGAATATAGAAAGGAGGGATGCCGCTCACAAAATAGAGGCTTGAAACAATAATCAAACGGCTATCGCTCTGAACACCACCCAAATGGGGTTTTCCTACAAGATATAGCTATTAAAATTAATTATACCACAATATAATGTAAGTAGTTGTAATTAAATATAATTTATATATAATTATCTTGACTCTAGTAGCATTTTATGCAGATAATTAGTTAATTAGCATCAATTTAATATTGAATTTTATTTAGTTATCGTATTGCAATCGAAAACCGTATCTTTAGCAGAGGGAAACCCCGATCCATGACGAGCAACAATCGTGTAAAAGAAACCCGAGAATCTTTATTAATGAGCAAAGCCGAACTCGCCAGAGAGGCGCGCGTTTCTCCAATTACGATTGCCCGGATCGAAAAGGGCATGCCGTGTCGGATGGAAACGAAAAGAAAGATTCTTTTGGCATTGGGTATGAAACTAACAGAAAAAGATAAAATCTTTAAGGACTAAGAGTATCTCATGGTATTTAGCAAAAAAGACAACTTGGTGGGACTCGACATTGGATCTCGATCGTTAAAAGTAGCCGAGATCCTGGAATCAAAACGCGGCCGCGAGCTAAAACGGTTCGGCATCACAGAAATCCCCCATGGAGCCATTGAAGACGGCGCCATCAACGACCCGGAAAGCCTGGCGGAATCAATTCGCCAGCTATTTAAGGCTTACAACATCAAAGAACGAAACGTTGCGATATCCATTGGCGGCTATGCTGTTATCGTTAAAAAAATTGCCGTACAAACCATGGATGAAGCGCAACTTCAAGAAACCATTCATTTTGAAGCAGAGCAATATATTCCATTTGATATAAGTGACGTCAATCTTGATTTCCAGATTCTGGGGGAGAATGAAACCAATCCCAACCAAATGAATGTTTTTCTGGTCGCTGCTAAAAAAGAAATGGTCGATGATTATGTAAATTTGGTGAATCTGGCAGGGCTCAACCCCTGTATCGTTGATGTTGAGGCCTTCGCTTTACAAAACACTTTTGAGGCCAACTATGATACCGGCAGCGATAACATCGCACTGATTGATATCGGTGCCAGCAAGACGTCATTAAATATACTCAAAGGCAACAATTCGGTATTCATGCGTGATGTTTCTCTGGGTTGCATGCAGGTCAACCAAAAAATAATTTCCTTGATTGACTGCTCATATGATGAGGCCGAACAATTAAAATATGGTGGTGACGCCGGCCGCCTGTCGGCAGAGGATTTAAAGGGAATCGTTTCATCGGTGGTTGCCGACTGGTGTACTGAAATCCGGCGTGCACTTGACTTTTTTTACTCCACCTATCCGGATGATCAAATTAAACGGATCGTACTGAGCGGAGGTGGCGCAAATATCGCCGACTTTCGGGAGTTATTGGCCGTCGAAGCATCCGCCGAAGTTGAAAGCATCAATCCATTTAGAAACGTTTATGTTGATGATGACCAATTTGATCCGGAGTTTATAAAACAAATTGCCCCCCAGGCTGCCATCACCGCGGGGCTGGCACTAAGAAAAGTGAATGACAAATGATACGCATTAACCTTCTTCCCTTTCGGACAGAGCGCAAAAAGGAAAACGTAAGGCGCCAGGTATCCTTATTTCTTCTTTCGTTAATCCTGGTGTTGATTGTCCTGGTCTACTATAATTTCAATCTGGGCTCCAAAATCAGCTCGCTCAATAAAAGAATCTCCAACACCAAGACCGAACTGGATCGATACAACGAAATCAATAAGGAAATTGCCAGAATCAAAAAGAATCTTGAGATTCTTAGAAAGAAAATGGCAGTCATCGAGCAATTGGAATCTGATCGTCATGCACCGGTGCAATTGATGGATACGATGACACAGGTGCTGATTGCCAAGCGCATGTGGCTTATCAAATTGGAAGTAAAGGATAAGGCGGTAAGCATCAATGGAATTGCTCTGGATAACAAAACCGTGGCGGATTTTATGGTACGTCTGCAAAATTCCGGTCTGTTCAGTAGTGTCAATCTTAAAACCTTAAAACGCAAGGAAGTGCAAAAATCGAACCTGAAGAGCTTTGTAATCGTTGCTACCAAAAAAGCGGTGCCAGTCCAAAAAGCAGATAAGAAATCAAAAACCAAAAAAGGTTAAAATATAATGAATCCGACAGAAGGTACTAAAGGAGTCGACTCCTTTTTTGCAAAGATTGAAAAACTTTCCAAGATCCAGCGAATACTGATTTTTTCAGGTGTATTTGCGCTGATAATTGTCGCTTTTATTTTTCTCCTGTATAAGCCCAAATTAGAAAAAATTGGTAAGTTGAAAAAAGACCTCAAGTCTTTGGAACAGAAGCTTAAGGTTGCAAAGAGAAATGCGGCCGACTTAAAAAAGTTTCAAAAAAAGATGGAAGAAGCCGAAGTGCAGTTTAAAACGGCCATGAAGGCATTGCCCGAGAAAGAAGAAATACCTTCGTTGCTAACCAGTATTTCAAGATCCGGCCAGGATGTCGGACTGGAATTTTTGGAATTTACACCCAAGTCTGAGGTGCGCAAAGAGTTCTATGCGGAAATCCCTGTATCCATCAAAGTCAACGGCGGATACCATGATCTGGCGATCTTTTTTGACAAAGTCGCCCGCCTGTCTCGAATCGTTAATATCAAAAATATAAGCATGGGGCCGGGCAAAGACAGTCAGGAGTTAAAAACGTCCTGTACGGCCGTCACTTACAAGTTTGTGGAGCCGGCTCCTAAAAAAGCGGGCAAAAAGAAGAAATAAACCGATAACCGATCAGCGTTTGACATTCTTTCAGAAAATTAACTTAACCACTATGAAAAAATATCTCATTATCATCTGTAGCTTCGCCTGTTTGATTGGTTTTTTGACCGTTTTGCCGGGTTGCGACCAGAAGTCGGATAAACCGGCAAAACCGAAGATTGTCCGTAAAAAGATCCATATGAAAACGGATAAAAAAACCCAACCTTCCAAAACGAAATCGGTGACAAAAACCAAGCCCGCTCCGCAAGCCGCGCCGGCGGTCAAACAACCCGACACCGATACGCAGAAACCGCAGCCGCCCCTGGTTGCCAAAAAATCAGCGCCACCTGGTGTCGAAGCTGCCAAGCCGGCAAAATCCAAGCCGCCGGTAAAGCCTAAATCAGACATTTCTCAAATCCAGCGGCCGAGCCCCCCAAAACCGGGTGTCAAAACGGACCCCAGCAAGGATACAGTGGCGTCTGTTTCGCCGGGTACTGCTACAAAATCGGCTGTCGGCGAGCGGCCGTTCTATAATCCTAAAGGAAAGATCGATCCTTTTGAGCCTTTGTTCAGGGACAAACCGACGGTAGCCAGTTTAAAGAAAAAACGCAAAAAACGAACACCCCGTACGCCTCTGGAAAAAATAGATCTCAGTCAGTTAAAGCTGGTCGGTATAATCCTGGCATCAAGCGGCAACAGGGCCCTGGTAGAAGAATCCAACGGCAAGGGCTATGTCGTCAAAAAAGGGACCTACATGGGGACCAACGCAGGTAAAGTCGTTAAGATCGAAAAAGATAAGGTCATTGTTGCAGAGGAATATGAAGATTATCGCGGCAATGTAACACTAAGAAATAAAGAACTAAAACTTCCGAAGCCTCCTGGAGAATTATAAGATGCTTAACCAATTTAGAGACAGACGCAAAATTTTCTTACTGATCACCTCGATGGTAATTCTGTTTGCATGGTTGGCCGGGTGTGCCTCTCACAAGGCGGCAGATGTTAAATCCGCCGGAGACAAGCGCATTACGGGCATTTCCACCAAAGTGACCCCTGACTCGGTAATCGTTACAATCAACGGGAACCAGCCGCTGACCTATACCGCGATCAAACAGGTATTTCCAATGGGAGTGCTGTTTCATTTTCCCGGAACATCTCTGGATACTGTCAAAACCGTAACGACCGCTCCGGAAAATCAGATTGTTGGTTCGGTGAAAGCCAGCGAACTGGTCGAGGACAAATCAACAACCTCGCGCATCTTTATTGCAATGAAAATGGATGCGCCCTATGACCTTAAGCCGGAAGATAATGGACTTCAGGTTTCATTTCCGCAAGCAGCTTCCGCGGTGACGGAGACCACACTGCCGGAGGCAAAACAGCCGACTGTCGCGAAAAAACAACAGCCGGTGGCGCCCCAAAAAGCACTTCCGGCTGCCCGTCGTTTAAAATCGGTTTCGGCCACGCCGCTGAAAAACAATGTGGTGGTGAATGTCAAAGCCGATGGGGCCATCAAAAATTATAAGTCTTTCACCATCGATGGCAAACAGCCCCGTATCGTATTTGACATGTACAAAATAAAAAGCCCTTTTAATAAGGAAAAACGCCTTGGCGTAAAATCCAAATGGGTCAAACAGGTGCGCCATTTTGGTTATCCGGACAAGGTTCGCTTGGTGCTGGACACCGAAAAGCCATATTTGAATAAATATTCGGCTTCAGCAACAGATAACGGGCTTATGATTCATGTCGGCCAGGTCCCCGCGACCACGCCAAAAGAAAGCCCGAAAGCGGTCAGCAGCAAAAAAGACAAAGTGGTGGTTGCCCAGAAACCAACACCGCCAAAACCGGCAAAGAAAGCTACCCCAGCCAAGACCGTTGCCCCAGCTAAATCGGGCAAATCCGCCTGGGTGAATCGTATCGATTTTTCCAGTGAGGAAGCCGGAAAATCATCACTCATCATCGGAACGACAACGCCGATCCAATATGATCTGAAAAAAGTAGGCGCTAAGCGACTGCATCTTAAGCTGTTCAATACCAACCTGCCAGAATACCGCAAGCGGGCCTTAATCACCACCCGATTCGAAAGCGCAGTGGATCGCGTAACGCCCATCCAGACGACCGATATGAAAGGCGATTCGCTGTTCACGATAGAATTGCGCGAGGCGGTCCCTTACTTTGTCGATCATAAAGATCGCACCCTGCGAATCAATTTTGCTGCCTCCTCCATCCCTCCGAAACCCTACGAGGATGCAGATCTGCCGGAATGGAAAAAGGTTCTGGCAGAAGCCCCTGTCGCACCCGAAACCAAAGCAGCTGCGGATAAAATCGCAGCCGCAAAAACAGCTGCGAAAAAGCCCGAAGAAAAAGTGCCGGCTCAGAAAACAACCGCTGCCGAAAAGGCACAGACCCCTGAAGAACGTCTGGCGCAGCTGATACCGGAAAAGAAATATACCGGTGAAAAGATTGCCCTTGATTTCTTTGATACCGATATCAAAAATGTCTTCCGAATCTTGCGGGAAATCAGCGGCAAAAACTTTGCAATTGATAAAAACGTCACCGGTAAAGTCACCCTGACCCTTGAAAGACCGGTTCCCTGGGACCAGGTGCTTGATCTGGTGTTGAAAATGAACCAGCTGGGCATGACCATGGAGGGCGATATCATCCGCATTGCCACCCTCAGCACACTGGCCCAGGAAGAAAAATTAAAGCAGGCCCAGCTAAAAGCCGCACAGGCAGCCCAAAAACAGGCTGAAGCGCTGGAACCGCTTTTTACCGAATACATCCCGGTCAGCTATTCGAATGCCAAAAGCGAAGTATTGCCGCATGTTACGGCCATTCTGACAGAAGGCCGCGGCAAAGCCAATGTGGATGAGCGCAACAATCAGCTCATCATTACCGATACGGCCGTGAAAATCCAGCAGGCCAAGCAAATCGTCCAAAAAATAGACACGGTCACCCCCCAGGTCATCATCGAGGCCCGGGTTGTGGAAGCCATCACGAATTTTTCGAGAGAAATCGGCTTTGACTGGGGTGAGGTCACACTCGGCACCGTTGATATTCCGGGCACCAGTTATGAATTTGGCCCCACCACGTTTACGGCGAACAATATTCCTGCCAACTTTTCAGACACTGGAGAGCTCACGTTTAACCTTTTAAAAACCTCCGGAACCCCATTTTCCATTGTAAACGCCCGGTTGGCTGCTGCGGAGGTTGAAGGCAAAACCAACATTATCTCATCTCCGAAGATCGTCACCCTGGACAACAAGAAGGCCAAAATCAAACAGGGGTTTGAATTCCCGTACGAAGAGCGCGACTCATCCGGTAATACCACCGTGCGCTTTAAAGACATCGACCTGTTGCTTGAGGTTACCCCGTCGGTGACGCCGGACAGTCGGATTTCAATGACCATCTTTGTAACTAAAAATGAGGTGGCCGAGCAGACCCTTCAGGGCCCGGCACTGTCGACCAATGAGGCTGAGACCGAAATTTTAGTTGATGATGGAGACACGATTGTCATCGGTGGCATATTGAAATCAACGGTGGTCTGGAGTGAACGCGGTATTCCCGGTCTACGCACTATGGGCGTTCTGGGCTGGCTGTTTAAATTTCAATCCGAAACCGACGATAAAAACGAACTGTTGATTTTTATAACACCCCGCATCGTACAGCTGGAACAAAAACGTCTGTAATCAACTGCACACCCAGCATGTGATTTAGTCTCTCAGAAGATAGCGCTAAAAAACAAATCCGGTCATCGAGCATCGCTCAGACCGGATTTGTTTTTTTCACCACGCCAGCAAATGGACGAACCCCGAAATATTTATAAGATAAGATGTGAGATCCCGCACGCTGCGGGGACGAACCCCGAAATATTCATAAGATAAGATGTGAGATCCCGCATGCTGCGGGGACGAATCCCGAAATATTCATAAGATAAGATGTGAAATCCCGCCACATCTGGCGGGGAAACACAGCTATAGGGAAAAAGGTGGGGATTAAAAGTTAATTCTAATATAACTTTTTGACTTTGTTGGCCCGCTCCTCCGCCTGGTCCGCCAGCGAAGACTCGGGATTCAGCTGAATGACTTTGCGATAGGAATTGTAGGCCTTTTTGAACTCCAGTGCCATCTGGTACGCGTTGGCCAGTTCAAAATGAAGCTCCGGTGAATCCGGGGCTTTGCGAACCGCTTTCTCCAGCTTGGCCACCGCCTCCGGTATGCGGCCCATTTCAATGTAAGTTTGGGCCAGACCTCGCAGTGCCCTGGTAAAACCCGGCTTTGCTTTCAGAGCTTCCATATAATATTTTTCGGAAAGCTTTAGGTCGCCCTTGAAATAATAGGCACTCCCCAAGCCGGCGTACCCGTAGTGAGGGGTACCGTACAGAATATCACTGACCACTTTTTTATAATAGAAAATTGCCTGATCCCAGTCCTCTTTGGCGGCGTAAGCGTTTCCCAGACTGTTGATGGCCTCGCCGTAATCGGCTTTCAGGTCCAGGGCGTTTTTGAAGTGAATAATAGCCGTATCATACTGTTTTTTATAGTAGTATACGAGCCCGATATCATATTGCAACAGATGATCATTTGCATATTTCGCTTCCGCCTTTTGAAATTCCTTCAAGGCCAGCGAAAGCTTGCCCTGCTGCAGGTAGGCCTCCCCAACCCGCCGGTATGCTTCTGATTGCTTTTTATTCTGTTTATTGTTCGTTGTGGCGCATGCGACCATGACCAACATTACAACAAACCATCCAATGTAGAAAAATCCGTTTTTTTTCATTATCGATTCCCTCAATCATCTATTAAAATATCTCAAGATGCCGCCAGACGACTTGCGCCGCCGGCCGGCGCATCGGTCCTTACCGTTTTTTCAGGTCCAGATGACCGGCAATCTCATCAGACACCCGACGCACAAAGATCTCAAAATCATCACCGCTTAAAGGTTTACCGGGTTCCGGCAGGTGTTCAAGATCCTCGGGATGAACATATACAGGGGCATTGATTAAATCCGAATCCGGCTTGATGTTAAACTCCGGCGGAAACTGCTGTTCAAAATACATTTCTTGAAATCCCGCAAATTTAAGTGCGTGGGCGGTGGACTTGATGACAGTGATGTCATTTTTAGCCGTGATCCCACGCTGATTGGCCGCCACCAATCCCGCCAGCGCCTCCCCCCCGTGGGTACAGGCAATATGCCCATTGCGGTTGGCGATGATTTCCCAATCCATAATCGCCTGCTCGGCAACCTCTACAAAAAATACTCTCTGGCGGCCGGCCAGTTGATTGTATTTTTCCACCAGGTGAATCACCCGGGGCATGGAGACCGGATTGCCGATCATGGCGGCCTGGGCCACGCTGGGTTTTACAGTCAGGGGCCTAAATTTGCGTTTTTTACTGTCCGGCTCCAGATAGTACCGATAGACCGGATTGGCATGTTCGGATTGCACCCCTAATATCTGGGGCAGCCCGTTAATCACACCGGCTTCCAGGAATTTCAAAAACCCACTCATTACTGCGGTGATATTGCCGGCATTGCCGATGGGCACCACCACCGCCATATTTGACACCTCATATTCAAAATCCTGGGCGATTTCATAGCAATAGGACTCCTGACCCAGGATACGCCAGGCATTTTTTGAATTTAAAAGCGCTACATTGTAATCTTCTGAAAGCGCCTCGACCACCTTCATGCAGTCATCAAATACACCCGGAATTTCAAAAACCCTTGCACCGCTGCCCAACGGTTGGGATAGCTGCTGGGGCGTCACCTTTTTGTGAGGCAACAGCACCGCAGATTTAATATGCGGTGCCAGATAAGATGCATATAGGGCGGCGGCCGCTGAAGTGTCGCCGGTTGAAGCGCAGACCGCCAGCACCTCAGATAGCTTCCCCTTTTTTACCATCATGTTAATATAACTCAAAGCGCTGGCCATACCACGATCTTTAAAAGAAGCGCTGGGATTTTGACCATCATTTTTAAAATAAAACCGACAGCCGACCTTTTCCTGCAGCAGGGGATTGGCTTCGACCACAGGGGTATGGCCTTCGCCCAAGTAAACAACCGCATCCAGCGGAATCACCGGGCCGATGAATTCATGATATCGATAAATGCCCTTTAAGGCGGGGATGTTCAACAGCTTGCGATAGTCAAATATTTGCTGCCAGGCTTTGCCCGTATATTTTTTTAATTGCCCAAAATCCAGATCATGGATTAACAGGACCTGTCCGCAATCCGGACAAACATAAATAAGCTCTTCAATACCGAATTCATGATCACAACCCAGGCAGCGATAGATCAGCCGGCCGGCATGCTGCGGAAGGATTTTGGAACGAACGTCACTGGGTAAATCATCGAGTTTCACGGTTTTATTATATCCATTCCCCCCATATAGGATTGAAGCACATCGGGTATCAGCACGGTGCCATCCGCCTGCTGGCAATTTTCCAGAATTGCCGCCACACACCGCCCGACAGCAAGCCCGGAACCATTAAGCGTATGGAGGAGCGCGGTGCCTTTTTTTCCTTTTTGTTTGTAGCGGATATTGCCGCGCCGGGCCTGAAAATCTTCAAAATTGCTGCAGGATGAAATTTCCCGATACAGTCCCTGAGCCGGCATCCAGACCTCGAGATCATAGGTTTTGGCAGCCGAAAACCCCAGGTCTCCCGTACACAGCTCGATCACCTGATAGGGAAGGTTAAGCGCCGCCAATATCGACTCTGCATTCTGCAACAAGGTTTCAAGCTCATCATAAGAGGATTGTGGAGTGGTAAACTTTACCAGCTCGACTTTGTTGAACTGATGCTGGCGGATGAGCCCCCGCGTATCTTTTCCATATGAACCGGCCTCCGACCGGAAACAGGGCGTATAGGCCGTGTAATAGATCGGCAGCTGTTCTTCACTCAGGATCTCATCCTGATGAATGTTGGTAACCGGTACTTCTGCCGTTGGGATAAGGTAATAATCCCAGTCCCTGAGTTTAAATAGGTCCTCCTCAAATTTCGGCAGCTGGCCGGTATGCGTCATTGATTGTTGATTCACCATAAAGGGCGGCAGTGTCTCCGTATATCCATGGGATTCAGTATGCGTATCGAGCATAAAGTTAATCAGCGCTCTTTCCAATCTGGCACCGGCCCCGAAGTAAAGCGGAAATCTTGCCCCCGTGATTTTAGCGGCACGTTCAAAATCGAGAATACCCAGATGGGCGCCGACCTCCCAGTGGGGTTTGGGGTCGAATGCAAACTTCGGCGGATCTCCCACTGATTTGATGACCGGATTTTCCGATTCATCTTTGCCGACCGGTACCGAAGAATCCGGAATATTCGGCAATCCCAGAAGGATGCTGTTGAGCTTTTCTTGGATTCCGCTGAGTGTTTTATCCATCTCTTTAATCTTCGATGAAACATCGCGCATACGAATGACAACGTCATCGGCATCTTCGCCGGACTTTTTCATTTCGGCAATCTGGTCAGAAACAACATTACGTTCATGTCTCAGGGCTTCAAGTTCCTGTAAAATCGCTCGACGTTCAGCATCACAGGTTTTAAACGTATCAAGATCCGCTGCTTGGCCCCGTGCTTCCAATGCCGTTTGCACGGTATCTAAATTTTGTCTGACGAACTTGATTTCCAGCATTTTTTTCCTTATAATAGAAGGTTGCGGGTTGTGTTGAAATTTCCACCACCCACCCGGACGCATGCGCGAAATACTGGCGCAATTAGCACGCCGGGGCTGTATAGTCAATGATTATTGACGATTAACTTCACCAACCAAATCTATATAAAAAAATAATTATCGCTTAACGGAGAAATCATATGGAGGAAATTCAGCTCAAAAAAAGTGAACTTCGTGAAGAAATCTCTAAAAAAGTTGCCGCACTCTCGGCCAAAGAGATCTCTGAAAAAACGAAAGCCATCGAAACCAGGCTTTTCGATTTTGCGAACTTTTTAGAATCAAAAATTGCGCTAATGTATGTCAATAACAACGGTGAAGTTCACACCGGTAATATCCTCCGGCGAACATATGATTACGGCAAAATTGTTGTTTTACCGGCCTTTAATACTGAAAATTTTAGCATGACCCTGCTGAAAGTAGACAATCTTGATAAAGACTTACAGGAAGGGCCGCGCGGTATATTGGAGCCGGATGAGACGCGGTGCAAGGTTGTTCCGATTGAGCGCATCGACATTGCCATCATACCCGCAATCGCCCTGGATGAGAAAGGCGGTCGCATCGGCTCCGGAGAAGGGTATTACGATCGACTCATTCCAAGACTCGCGATCACCACCCGCAAGGTTGCCCTTGCCCTTGAACAACAGATCGTCCCCCAGATTCCCATCGAATCTCACGACAAGCATGTCGATATTATCATCACTGAAGACCGCGTGATATACAAAATCTGAAATCGGAAAACGGTTAAATATATCCCACGGCTTGCCCAACTGCAGCAGCCCCGGTCGAGCCCTATTGAATACCGTTTTTATTGCGCGCCGATTTCGGATTCAAGACCCACTCAAGCTTCTGCAAATTGCCCACTTCGCCAACGGCGATTACCGTGTCGTGAGGAGCGATGACCGCCTCATAAGAGGGATTAAACTGCATATCGCCATCCGACTTTTTTATGGCAATGATAATCAGATTGTAGTTTTGTCGAATCCCGGAGTCTTTCAATTGTACATTTACCAGCTCAGATGTGCTGCTGACCGGAATCTCTTCCATCTGGATATCCTTACGCTTGTGCGCAAAAGCCAAATCCAGAAATGAGGTCACCGTTGGGCGGATAATTCGATGGGCCATACTCACCGCTCCCATTTCATAGGGGGATTCCACAAAATTCGCGCCGGCGGCGCGCAACTTGATTTTGGCCGTTTGCTGGCTGGCCCGGGCCATAATTAGAAGCTCGGGCGCCAGTTGCCTGGCAGTTAAGACCAAAAAAACATTGTCAGTATCTGTGGCCAGAGCCGCAACCACCGCCTTTGCCCGCTCGATGCCGGCTTTAATCAGATTGTTTTCATCGGCGGCTTCACCAACAAGATAAAGAATGCCATCCTCATCCAACGTCGGGATCTGTTCCGGATCTTTTTCAATAACAGCGACATCGATGTGCGCTCTCTTAAGGTGCCGGCAAAGTACCCTGCCAATGCGACCATACCCGCAAACGATATAATGATTTTTTAAGCGATCTATCTTTTTATCCAATCTGCGCCTCCCCAAAATGATTCGGATGCGACCTTCGACCATAAATTGCACGACGGCCGCTGCAACATATAGGCTGAATCCGACACCGCAAAAAACAAGGATAATGGTAAATATCCGCCCCCCCTCACCCACCTGATTGACCTCCTTAAAGCCAACCGTGGAGATGGTGATCACCGTCATGTAAAGGGCATCAGTAAAAGGCCAGCCTTCAATCGTGATATATCCGATGGTGCCTGCAGCAAGGATCAGAATCGATATCGCTATCGATATGAGCAGATGTCGGGTGCCTACCATTTAATTTCCTACAAAGGGTTTGTCGGTTTCGGTCTAATGCTTTGATTATTGTAATATTTTCTAAAAGGATCAAGGCCTTTTTTTCAAAGATCTAAAAATTGAGATCCTGATCAAAACGAGAAGCCTCCGGCTATAAAAGGAAAAATCCTCATAGACGCCGCTTGATAATCTTGACCTGACCCGGCTGACTTGGTAGAAAAACGAATATGAAAAAGGAATCCATCAAATACGAACGCCTGCGGGAAGAAATGGTTCAACAGCAGATCGCGGCACGCGGAATAACAGATGTGGATGTTCTGGCAGCTTTTCGCAAAGTCCCGCGCCATTTATTTGTTAGCGAGGCGCTTAGAGATCAAGCCTATGGAGATTACCCACTTCCCATCGGTGAACAGCAAACCATTTCACAACCATACATTGTTGCTGAAATGACCCAGGCGCTGGAACTTAAAAAAGATGACCGGGTACTTGAAATCGGAACCGGCTCTGGATACCAAGCAGCCATTTTGGCGGAAATCGTTTATCGGGTTTATACTATCGAAAGAATTCGCACGCTTTATGTTCAGACCCGCAAGCTTCTTGATAAGCTGCAATATCATAGCATCGTCATGCGATGCAGTGACGGAACATCGGGCTGGCAAGATGAGGGCCCCTTTGATGCGATCATTGTAACAGCAGGTGCGCCTGAAGTTCCGGAGAAAATGCTGGACCAGCTGGTGGAGGGGGGGCGAATGGTGGTGCCCGTCGGCAACCAGCATTCTCAGGAGCTCATCAAGTTGACCAAAAACAAAAGCGGCATTCAGAAATCCAATTTAGGGGGCTGCCGTTTCGTGAAGCTGATCGGTGCCCACGGCTGGAAAGAAAATAGATAAAAATGTCTAAACTGAGTTGAGACGCACCAAAGCGCGCAGGTAAAAATCATATCATGTTTTGACCCCACCCCTAGCTGAATTTAAATTTATGTGCGAGTGATTCAAAGGGCTGGCAGGTGTGATGTGCTGAAAGAAATCTTAATCCGGTTGAATATATGGAAGATAACAAACAATTGACTTGGAAAGAAGCGTTTTTTGCCAGCCCGGGTCCGATCTCTTTTAAAAAAGCCAGTATACTGTCTCTAAAAGGCCTGTGCATGGGATCAGCGGATGTGATCCCCGGGGTTTCCGGCGGGACCATTGCGCTAATTACCGGAATCTATGAAGAGCTTATTCTGGCGCTTAAATCGCTCGACAGCACCTGGATTAAAAGAATATTTAATCTCGATTTGAAAGCTGCCCTGGCTCACCTGCATATCCGTTTTTTGCTTTCACTGTTTGTTGGAATCGGCATTGCCATCATCAGCCTTGCACGCTTAATGAACTACCTGCTGCATCATTACCCCGTTTTCACCTGGAGCCTTTTTTTCGGTCTCATTGCGGCATCTATTTTGGTGGTCAGCAAACGGGTGAGAAACTGGTCCGGCCGAATGGTCATCAGCCTGGTTGCCGGTGTCGCTGTGGCTACATTCATTGTGAATCTGATACCAGTAGAAACGCCTGAGGCACTCTGGTTTATTTTTCTATGCGGCGTAATCGCCATCTGCGCCATGATACTGCCGGGAATAAGTGGTGCGTTCATATTGCTCATACTGGGAAAATATGAGTTCATTACCGCCACATTAAAAAATCCCTTTCTAACTCAGCACCTGGTGATCATTGTCGTATTCTGTTTGGGGTGTCTGATCGGATTATTGAGTTTCGCAAGATTTCTGAACTATATGTTAAAAAATTTCCACCAGCCCACAATGGCATTTTTAACCGGCCTGATGGTTGGATCCATGCCGAAAATATGGCCGTGGAAGGAAATACTTGAAACAAAGATCATTCGAGGAAAAGCGCATATAATTTGGGGTTCCAACATGATGCCGCAAACCATAAACAATGAAGTGTTGGTTGCGCTGGGCCTTGCAGCCCTTGGATTTGTCATAGTGTTAATAATAGAGCGATTGGCAGGGGAAACGAAAGTGCCTCAGAAAAGTTAACCGGTTGAGCAGGTTTGCCGGTTATCCCGTTTAACACTTAAATTCAATCGCATTTATTTTTTAGCCGGCTCAACGGGCCAACCTATTTTAGCTTTTGCTTCAGGAATTTTACGAAGGCCTGATTTAAAGGTGAGGGGCTGCGGTATCTGTGCCAGGTAAGATAAAAATTTCTTTTCAAATTTAAACCATCAACTTCAAGGGCAATTAGATTCTGCATCTGAAGATCTTCTGATACCGCCAGGGTGGAAAGAATCGATACACCGGCGCCGTTCTTAATGCCCTGGCAGATAGCCTGGGTGCTGCCTAATTCTGCTACAACTTTCAGGTCTTCAATATGATGACCTTTTCGCGCGAGGCTTTGCTGCAGCGATTTTAATGTTCCGGAGCCCTGTTCGCGGATGATAAACGGTTCTGTCAGCAGCGTTGCCAGAGAAACTCGTTTTTCATCAGCCCAGGGATGACTTGCCGGAATGATAAGACACATTTCATCTTCAATGAGTTTCTTTTGCAAAATTTTTTTGTTTTCTGCTTTCGCGCCAACAATTCCGAGCTCCACATTTCCGCCAATTATCCCTTCGATAATGTTCTGACTATCGCCAATCGTCAGGGAAACAATTACATCCGGATACTTCTTTTTAAAAACGCCGATTATTTGTGGAATCAGGTAAGTCCCCGGTATGGTACTGCCGCCGATAACCAGGCGACCCCTTATTTTACCTTTGAATTCCGCCAGGGCGGTCTCGGCTTCATCCCGCAGGGCCAACATGCGTTTCGCATATTCATACAACAGCTCACCGGCTTTGGTGGGAATTGCTTCTTTAGATAGCCTGTCAATTAAACGACAATCAAAATGGTCTTCCAGATCTTTGATGTGGCTGGAAATGGTGGGTTGAGATAGATGAACGGCCTGCCCGGCCCTGGAAAAACTCTTGTGCTCGATAACTTTGCAAAATATATTCAGCTGCCAGAGATCCATCAGGTTATCCGATTGAGCGTCCAGCGCTCAACCTAAGGTATCCGTTATTGGGTATTGGTGTGAGAGGAATAAATTCCCTTTTAATTTCTCGGCAATTATCAGGTACGAATGACGAGTAACGATTCAAAAGTAATACATTGATTGTGCAATTAAGCAATCGTGTCTTTGTTTAATTCTTGCCGGATTGATTGGACCCAGGGCGAATATCAAATTTCTCCATCAGTTTTTTTTGCACCAGAGACGGAACCATACCTTCAATATTTCCGCCAAACTGAATCGCTTCTTTAATAATCGAAGAACTGGTGAAAATCCACCGCAGTCCGGTCATCAGAAACACGGTTTGGACCTCACGATTCAGCCGTCGATTCATCAATGCCATCTGGAATTCATACTCGAAATCAGACATGGCGCGCAGCCCACGAAGAATGGCATGGGCTTTCCGACTGGCCGCATAGTCCACTAACAGGCCATCAAAGTTGTCGATTTCAATATTTTTCAGCCCTTTCAAGCTGTCTTTAAGCATGGCTTCGCGTTCTTTGAGTGTAAAAAGATATTCTTTGCTGGGATTATGAAGAATCGAAACGATGATTTTATCAAAGAGTTTTAATCCTCTTTTGACAATATCAATATGGCCGTTGGTAACAGGATCAAATGAACCGGGATAAATGGCAACTTTGGGCATTTTTTACCAATCCTTTGTGAGAGTTCTCAATTATATATTGTAATCTAACTATAGATTCAATCCATAGGAGCAATTGAGCAAATAAATTCATAACATATAAGACAAAAACGAAACAAGCGTTTTTACATAACGCAGCTGGTCGGAAATTTTAAATCTTTTTTCTTTCTCCGGGATCGGTTCCCGGGGAGAATGTTCGATCGCAATGCAAGCGCCATTTGCCATGCACTGGCTTTGGTCGAGATTTAATAGTGTCGGCTGGATCAAATCCTTATTATAGGGGGGATCGATAAAAACGAGGTTAAATGTGTGTTGAAATGAGGAAGCAAT
>JAAUXY010059429.1_pt1 | contig 20541 bp, 14 predicted proteins | sample 7278121 | NCBI WGS metagenome assembly JAAUXY01 (sample SAMN14350117, study PRJNA611818) | marine sediment metagenome | isolation source: surface marine sediment (1.8m) | place: French Polynesia: Moorea | collected 2018-08 | reverse complement strand
TCGTGGTCGGCCGCCGCCTCGGCGAGGGCCGCCTCGACCACGGCGGGGCGGTCCTCGAGTATGCCGAGGTCCCGGACCTCGCAGCCCAGGCCCTTGAGCAGGCCGAGCAACGCAAAGCGATTGGAGTCGTAGATGGCCCCGGGGTCGAGGGCAGCGCCCGGCTCGCGCAGCTCGTCGCCGGTCGAGAACAGCGCCACACGTAGCGGCGCGTAGACCAGGACCTCCCGGCGTCCGGCCGCCGCCGCCTGGCCGAGATCCTGTGCCCGCAGGCGCGCGCCCATGGCCAGGACCCGGTCACCGGCCTTGAAGTCCTCGCCGCGCAGCCGCCGGTTGGCGCCCGGCTTGATGCCCGGACGGATGACCACCGTGCCGTCCTCCTCGCGGCAGTCCTCCTGCATCATCACGGTGTCGGGGCCGGGCGGCATCTGGGCCCCGGTGAAGATCCGCGCCGCCCGGCCGCGGGCCAGAGGTGCCTCGGGCGGATGACCCGCGGTGATCCGCCCGGCGATCGGCAGCCGGGTCTCGGCCTCGGCCTTTAGGTCGTCGAAGTGGACCGCATAACCGTCGACGGCCGAGTTGTCCGTGGGCGGCAGGTCGTGGCTGGCGAAGATGTCCTCGGCCAGGATCCGGCCCAGGGCCTCGCCCAGAGGCAGCCGGCGCGGCGCGGTCACCGCGCCGGCCTTCTTGGCCAGCAGCGCCAGCGCCTCGGCCGTGGTCATCAGCCGGTCGCCGTGGGCGAAGCAATCGTCGCTCAACTGGGCCATGCCTTTCCCCTCAGGTGCCGGATCCGGCCAGGCCGCAATGGCGGATCACGAAGTCCGCGATCGCCTCGACGTCGTTCAGGTTCAGCAGCGGCCGGCCGGCCTCCGGCAGGTGCGCATCGCTGGCCACCGCGACGATGTGCGGGTCCCCGGTGCAGAGCAGGGGCTTGCCGAGGGCGGGCCGGTGGACCTCCAGCTTGTCGTGGCTCTGGCGCTTGAAGCCCTCGATCAGCAGCAGGTCGACCGCGGTCATGTGGCCGATCAGCTCATCGACGCTGGGCTCGGGCGCCTCGCGCAACTCGTGCATCAGGGCCCAGCGCCGGCCCGAGGTGACCAAAACCTCGCTGGCCCCCGCCGCCCGATGTTCATAGGAATCCTTTCCAGGCTTGTCGACGTCGAAAGTATGGTGGGCGTGCTTCATGGTCGAGACCCGCAGGCCGCGCCGGACCAGCGCCGGAATCAGGCGCACCACCAGGGTGGTCTTGCCGCTGCCGCTCCAGCCCGCCAGGCCGAAGACCTTCATGCCAAACTCCCGAACCGACCGAGATCCGGCCCTCAGAGAAGGCCAGGCGGGGCCCGGGTGTCAATCGCCGCGCGCCGGGTTCCGCGAGATGCGGAGGCGTCGGCGCGGCCGCCTGGCCGGTGCCCTAGTCTTCCAATGGCATGTGCTTCAGGCCGTGGCGCAGGTAATCGTAGCCGGTGATCAGGGTCAGGGCGGCGGCGATCCAGAGGCCCCACTCGCCGATGGCCTGAGTCGGCAGGACATCGGGGCCGTCGGTGCCGACGATAAGAAAGCCCAGGGCGAGCATCTGGATCCCGGTCTTCCACTTGGCGAGGCGGCTGACCGGCACCGAGACCTTGATCTCGGCGAGGTATTCGCGCAGGCCCGAGACCAGGATCTCGCGGCAGAGGATGACCAGGGCCGGCAGCACCACCAGCCCCTCGACCCGCTGCGTGGCGACCAGCATCAGCAGCACCGCGGCGACCAGCAGCTTGTCGGCGATCGGATCGAGGAAGCGCCCGAAGGCCGAGACCTGCTTGCGGTGCCGGGCGAAGTAGCCGTCGAAGTAGTCGGTGATCCCGGCGATCGCGAAGAGCGCGAGCGCGCCCCAGGAGGCCAGCGGCCGGTCCAGGTAGAACAGCAGGATCAGAAGCGGGATGATGCCGATCCGCGACAGGGTCAGCATGTTCGGCAGGCTGGTCATGGCCTTATCCTGCGCCTTTGCTCCTCAAGTTTCGGTTCGCTTGCCATCCCCTGGCGTTCTTCTAGCACAAAGCCAGGGCTCTGGCGTAACCGTCAGGAGGAATTCCTGAAGAAATCGTAGATTCGTCGCGCCACCGCGGCGGAGATCCCCGAGACCGCCTCGAGATCGGCCAGTCCGGCCCGGGACACTGCCTTCGCCGAGCCGAAATGCAGCAGCAGCGCCTTCTTGCGCTTGGCGCCGATGCCGGGGATCTCGTCAAGGGGCGACTGGCTGATCGCCTTGGCGCGTCCGGCCCGATGGCTGCCGATGGCGAAGCGATGGGCCTCGTCGCGCAGGCGCTGGATGAAGTAGAGCACAGGATCTCGCGGCTCCAGCAGCAGGGGCGGCTGCTCCGGAAGGAAGATCCGCTCGCGCCCGGCGTTGCGCTCCGGTCCCTTGGCGACGGCGACCAGGGCGACGTCGGTGACCCCGAGGTCAGCAAAGACCTCACACCCGGCGTTGAGCTGGCCCCGGCCGCCGTCCAGGATCACCAGGTCGGGCCACAGCGCGCCGCTGCGGTCCGGGTCCTCCTTCATCGCGCGCTCGAAACGCCGGCGCAGGACCTCGCGCATCATGGCGTAGTCGTCGCCCGGCACCGGATCGTCTTTGATCCGGAACTTGCGGTAGCTCGCCTTGATCAGGCCCTCGGTGCCGGCGACGATCATCGCGCCGTAGGGCTTGGTCCCGCCGAGGTGGCTGTTGTCGTAGACCTCGATCCGCTCCGGCAGGGCCTCCAGGCTCAGGGTCGCGGCCAGCTTCTCGAGCAGCTCGCGCTGGCTGGCGCTCTCCGCCAGGCGTCGGTCCAGGGCGTCGCGGGCGTTGCTCAGGGCGTGCTCGATCAGCTTGCGCTTGGCCCCGCGCTGCGGCACCAGCAGGCTCACCTTTCGGTCCGCGCGCTGGCTCAGCGCCTCGGCGAGGAGTGGCCGGTCGTCCGGTGCGTGGCTCAGGAGGACCAGCGGGGGCGTCGGCTTGTTGTCGTAGAACTGGGCGACGAAGGACGACAGCACGGCCTCGAGGCCCAGCTTGCGGTCGTGGCTGGGGAAATAGGCGCGGTTGCCGTAGTTGCGGCCGGCCCGGAAGAAGAAGACCTGGACGCAGGTCCGGCCGGCCTCCTGGCGGGCGGCGATGACGTCGGCGTCGTCGACTCCGGGCACGTTGATGTCCTGGTGCGACTGGATGTGGGACAGCGCCCGGATCCGATCGCGGATCAGGGCCGCGCTCTCGAAGTCCAACCGGTCCGAGGCCTCCTGCATCTCGGCCGCGAGCTTGGTCTGCACCTCGCGGCTGCGCCCGGTGAGGAAGTCCTTGGCCTGGGCGACCAGCCGCCCGTAGTCCTCGGGCCCGATGCGGCCCACGCAGGGCGCGGCGCAACGCTTGATCTGGAACATCAGGCAGGGCCGGCTGCGGGCCGCGTAGACGGCATCGGAGCAGGATCGCAGCAGGAAAGCCTTTTCCAGCGCGGTGATGGTGCGATTGACCGCGCCCGCCGAGGCGAAGGGGCCGAAATAGGCGCCGGGCCGGTTGTGGGCGCCCCGGTGCTTGGTGATCTGCGGCACCTGGTTGTCGCCGGTGATCAGGATGTAGGGGAAGGACTTGTCGTCGCGCAGCAGGACGTTGTAGCGCGGCATCAGCCGCTTGATCAGGTTGCTCTCCAGCAGCAGCGCCTCGACCTCGCTGTCGGTCGTCACGACCTCCAGGAGGGCGGTCTCGGCGACCATGCGCTGCAGCCGGTAGGGCAGTTTGTTGATCTGGGTGTAGGTGGTTACGCGCTTTTTGAGGTTGCGCGCCTTGCCGACGTAGAGCGCCTTGCCGCGGCGATCAAGCATGCGATAGACGCCGGGACCGTTCGGCAGGGTCTTGACCGCGGCCGAGATGGCTTCGATCCCGCGGCCCAGGGATTGCGCCTCGCCGCCGAGGTCCTCTGCCAAAGGCTCCTCGTCAGGCCCCATGGCGGCGCGCTTGCCGCCCGCCGTGGGGTCCTTGATCCGTCGCTGTGCTTTCAAACCGGCCACAATCCTGTTCTGGCAAGCGTCGTCGAAGGCGTCAACGGCCCCTCGCGGTATCCGCCGAAGGGCGGCGGCGTCCGTCCGGGCACGGTTCCCGCCACCCCCGGAACAGCCATCCACGGAAACTGTGGATAAAACTGTGCCTAAGTTGTTGGGCAGCCTAGCGCTTCCCAGCTAAACCAAGCCTTTCAACGAATTGCACATTTTTTGGGCATTTCAGGTAAGCAATTGACTCTTCTGGATTTTAGGGCTGTCAAGTCTTAACGTTCTGTTACAGGACGCTTTTCACCCCTTTTTTTGACTCGCTCCCGAAAGCCGACTGTCGGCTGTGCACAACTTCTCTACTTTCGGCTGTTCACTTCGGCTTAACCACAGGCTATACGCGATGACGCCGGGGGGCATAGCCAGCCTTCCCTAAGCTCTAGTGTGGTGGATCCTAGATACAACGAACTTAGGATCCACCACACTAGCCCTTGGCGGGATGGCGCCTTTCGATCTCGATCCCGACCCCGGCCGCCTCGGAAACCAGATCCAGCTTCTCGATGCGGACCCGGACGGCGAGGATGCGCGGGTGCACGAAGCAGGCCTGCGCCAGCCGTTCCGCGAGGGATTCCAGGAGACGGAACTCGCTCTCCAGGGAAAGGCGCCGGACCTCGGCCACGATCTCGGTATAGTCGACGACTTCGGTGATCCGGTCCTTCTTCACCCGCCGCGGCTCGATCTCCATGTCGAGGTTGATCGCCAGACGCTGACGGTTGCGCCGTTCCGCCTTGGTGAGGCCGATACGGCACGGCAGCTGCAGGTCCCGGATGAAGATGCGCTGGCCGCCGGCCCGGGCCTGCGGCTCAGCCGGCGCTTCGAGCGACGCGCCGTTCTTGCTTTGACTCATGAGGAAGAAATTCCGGGAACCATCCAGCCCAGGTGCTGTCCGCCGTCGAGCGCGATCATCTGGCCGGTGACCGACTTGGCGGCGATCAGGAACTGCAGCGCCGTGCAGATTTCCTCGGGATCGGTGCCGCGGCCGAGCGGCATCTTGGCCGCGGCGCGCTCGAAGCTCTCTTGGCTCTGGCCGCGTTCGGGCATGGCGTAGCCCGGGCCGATGCCGTTGATCCGGATCCTGGGCGCCAGGGCGAGGGCGAGCGAGCGCGTGAGGGTCCAGAGCCCGCTCTTCGACAGGGTATAGGTCGCGAAGTTCGGGGTCAGGTTGAGGACTCGTTCGTCCAGGATGTTGATCACCAAGCCGCCGGCGTCCTCCGGCAGCGCGTCGGCGAAGGCCTGGGTCAGACGGAAGGGTGCGCGCAGGTTGATCTCCATGTGGAAGTCCCAGTTGGCGCGCGTCGCAGAACCGATGCGGTCGGACTCGTAGACCGCGGCGTTGTTGACCAGCAGGCCCAACGGTCCGAGGGCCCGGACCGCGCGCGGCACCAGGTCTGCAGTCTCCGCCTCCTCGGCCAGATCGGCCGCCAGGGCGGTGGCGCGCCCTCCGGCGGCCTCGATCTCCGCAACCAAGGCTTGGGCCGCCGCCTCGGATCGATTGTGGTGCACGGCCAAGGCCCAGCCGTCTGCCGCCAGACTCCGACAGATCGCCAGACCGATCCTTTGCGCGCCGCCGGTGACGAGGGCCGCCCGCGGGTAGCTGTCGGGATGTCGAGGAAGTTCCGATGCCGTCATTGCTGCAAGATGGCAGAAGGTCGGGCGCTGCGGCAAGCGGCTCCGCGTCGGCGCCCGTTGCAGGAGCGGGCTACAAGCGCTCCCCGCCCTGCAGTGGCGAGAACTTCACGGCCAGAATTCCGCGGGACCGCAGCCGTCCCTCGCTGGATTTCTCGACCAGGGTGAGGACCTGGCTTCTGTCGAGGGGACCGAGCGGGACGATCATGCGGCCTCCGGGCCGCAGCTGCCGGAGCAGGGGGTCCGGGAGGTGGTTCAGGGCCTCCTTGACGATGATGACGTCGAAGGGTGCGGCCTCCGACCAGCCGTAATAGCCGTCGCCGGCACGGACCTGAACGCGGCCGTAGCCGAGGTCCTCGAGAATGCCGTCCGCGCGCCGCGCCAGGAACTCGATCACCTCCACGCTGAAGACCTCGGAGGCCAGCTCGGCCAGGACGGCGGCGTGGTAGCCCGCACCGGTCCCGGTCTCGAAGACCCGGTCGTCCGGTTGAATGTCCGCAAGGTGGGTCATCAGGGCGACCAGGAAGGGGGCGGCGATGTTCTGGTCCTCGGTGACCGGCAGGGGTGTCGGCAGATAGGCGAAGGGACGCAGCTCGTCGGGCAGGAAGGCGTGGCGCGGCACCCGCGCCATGGCCTCGAGCACCTTCGGGTGAAGTTGGGATATGCCGGTCTCGGGAGCGGTCGCGCGGGTCTCGGCCTCGATAATTCGGACCATCTCCTGGCGCTGGTGGTCGGCATCGACTGGCTCCTCGGCCATGGCGACCGTGGCCGGCCCCAGGCCCAGTGCCAAGGCGTAGCCGAGACTGGCGGCCGCGAGGGTGCGTATGGCGGCGGTTTTCATGTCACGGACTCTAAGGCATAGGACCGGGTCTTTGCCATAGGCCGGGCCACCAGGGGAGTCCCGCCGTGGCGGAACGGCCCGTTCCAGGGAGCTCGCGCCCAATTCGCAAGTAAAGACCGGATGTAAAGCAAGGTAAATATTTGTTACAAATAAATACACTTATTAATAGTCGCTTCATATAGATTAGGCTATCAACAGAGGCACTTGAGGCGAGCCGGAAGTGCGGCAGTTCCGAGGCTCATCGCAAGGACTGGCGTCCCAGCGGCGGCTCCATCCGGAGTTCGCCACCGCTGAGCCCGACTGACGACTGCCGTTTCTGCTCCGGTCCGCCCGTCGACGCTACGGGGACGGACACCATGTTGTTTGAGCTCACGCGGAATGGGAAGTTCCGCCTTCTCGCTTTGACCCTGCTCACCGCTATCCTCGCCTTAACGGCTGTGGCCGGCACAAGCACGTCACTGGCGAAAGGCAGGATCGACTTCGAGAAGGCCGTCAACATGGCCGGCCACCAGCGAACGCTGGCCCAGCAGATCGGCAAGGAAGCGATCCTCGTCGCCATGGGCATCGACAAAGAGACCAATCTGCAGCGCCTGCAGGACAGCCACGCCATGTTCGGGCGGATCTCTCAAGGCCTGAGGAACGGCGACGCCGAACTCGGCCTCAAGGCGCTGTCCGACCCTGAGCTGATCAGGCACGTAGACCGTGTCGAGCAGATATGGGCCTCGGTCAATCAGTTGCTGGCCCGGGGCGTGGCGGGCGACGAGATGACCGCCGAGGAAGTGGTTGCCGTGGCGGAGATGACCGAGCCCCTGTACAGCGTCGTCGACGAATTGGTGAAGGCGCTCCGCCAGGAGGCGCAGAAGGGCATGGTCGTGTTCTCGATCAATCTTCTGGCGATCGACTATTCGACCCGCCAGAGCATGCTGTCGCAGAAGCTGGCGAAGGAGTTCTTGCTGGTGGCCTACGGTCATTCGGTCGAGAAGAACCGCAAGGCGCTGGCGCGCAGCAGCAGCCACTTCGACCGCGTCCTCAAGGGCCTCCTGGACGGAGACCTGCAGCTCAGACTGCGCCAGGCGCCGACGCCGGCGATTCGGATCGAGCTGCAGAAAGCCATGCAGATCTGGACCGACGTGGTGCCGATCGTCGAGGGCGTGGCGAACGGGGAGCAGGTCAACGATGGCCAGCTCGGACAGATTTCCGATCTCAACCTCACGCTGCTGGAGACCATCGACAGCGCCACCCAGCTCTTCGAGGCCCTCTAGATCCGGTCGACGGCCCCCGGTCTCCTCGGCAGATCCGCGCCCCTCGGCATCTGCCTCCGATCCTCCGCGCCCGGCCCCGCCACGGGGCCGGAGGGGCAGATTCCACGGTTAAGATTACTGTACCCTTTGCCAACAACCAAAAATCAACTTTGTAGCTGTATGAAAGAGCAGGCAGATGGTCCTGTTGGCAACTTTCTGTTTAGCATTTTGTTTTCGAATAAACACTAACTTTACTTTTAGTCGGGTAATTCACGTGGATGACTTTTCGGGCGCAAGGCGTTGGAAGGCGAGGGCTCCCGGAGGTCGCCTCCCGTTTCATATGGGACCTGCCGCAAGGCCGCTTCCGCGTCGCGATCGAGAAAGTCCGGGCCATGTTCGCTAAGCTCAGATTGAAGGACGTCAGGCTGGCGGTGCTTTTCATCGTCGTCGGCGTTCTTGCGGCGATCGGCCTGAGCCGCGGCGAGCAGTTCTTGATCCAGCAGCTCTTGCAGAGCCAGGCCGACCACCAGGCGGCCTTCTGGGGCGACTACCTGAACAGCCATATCGACGACGTCGACGCTCTGCTGAACCAGGGATCTGTCTCCGCCCGCGACGAGCAGGTGATCGCCTTCATCACCGGCAGCGATCAGGTTCAGAACTTCCGCATGTTCGATCAGGACGGCGTGGTCGCTCTGGCGGCCCGGCCCCAGGACCTGGGACTGACCTTCGACACCGACTTCTTCCTGCGCGATGTTCGTCGCGGCCAGCCCGTCACGATTCTCATGGACAGCGTCGATGCTGCCGGGCGCAACCGTTCCCTGGGCCGGATCTACCAGCCCTTCATGAAGAACGGCATCTTCCAGGGGGCGGTCGAGATCGAAGCCGACTTCACCGAGATCCGGAACGGCATCAAGGCTTTCCTGGACAACGGCGAAAAGGCGCTCCTGGTCGGCTTGGTCCTGATCACCTTGGTCCTTGGCGTCTTCGTCCGACAGGACATCAGGGAACGCAACAGCCAGATCGACAATCTGCAGCGCGCTCACCAGTCGCTGGCCCAGGCCGAGGCTGAGGTTGCCCAGCTTAACGCCCAGCTCGAGCGCCGGGTCGAGGAGCGCACCCTGGAACTGAATGCGGCCAACGACAAGCTGTCGCAGGTCAACGAGAACATAGCCCGTTTGAACCAGGAGCTGGAGCAACGGGTCGAGGAGCGCACGGCGCAGTTGTCGAAGGTGATCGATCAGGTCCATGCAGCGAACGATGGCATGGCCAGAATGAACGAGACCTTGGAACAGCGGATCCAGGAACGGACCGCCGAGCTGCAACGCGCCAACGCCGATATCCTCGAGCTGAACCAGGACCTGGAACGCCGTGTCGAGCAACGCACCGCAGAGCTGCAGGCGGCGCAGTCCGAATTGATGCGCCAGGAGCGCCTGGCGGCGATCGGCCACTTGACCGCGACGGTCAGCCACGAGCTGCGCAATCCCCTGGGGGCGATCCGCACCGCCATCTACCTGGTCCGCGGCCGGACCGAGGGCCACGACCTGGGAGTCGAGAGCGCTCTGGAGCGCGTGGACCGCAGCGTCAGCCGCTGTGACAACATCATCAACGAGCTGCTGGACTACACCCGTTCGACCGCGCTGAAACTCGAGAACCAGCCGCTCGACGAATGGCTTCAGGCGTTCCTCGGCGAGCAGGACCTGCCGCCCGCGATCAGCGTCAAGCTGCTGTCGGGCACGAGCGGTCTGGTCACCGCCTTCGACCAGGACCGCCTGCGCCGGGCGCTGACCAACCTCGTGAACAACGCCCACGAGGCCATGGTCGAGGCAGCCGAGGGCGGCGAGCCGGCGGGGGCGATCGAGATCAGGACGCGGGCTGGCGAGGACCACTTCGAGATCCTCGTCTTGGACAACGGACCCGGCATTGCGCCGGAAACCCTGTCCCAGGTCTTCGAGCCGCTGTTCAGCACCAAGAGCGGCGCCGTCGGCCTCGGCTTACCAACCGTCAAGCAGATCATGGAACAGCACGGCGGTGGCGTCGAAGTCACCAGCACCCAGGGCAGCGGCACGCAGGTGCGTCTCTGGATGCCGATCAAGCAGGTCCAGGAGCAGGCCGCCTAGACGTCGGCGCGGCGGTTCCTGGAGCAAAGAGCGTTACGAACACGAAAGGGCTGGATGATGAGCACCCAGACAAAGCCCCTCCGGATCTTTGTCGTCGACGATCACAAGGACATCGCCGACGGCCTCGCCGACGTCCTTCGGATGAAGGGACACGAGGTCGAGGTCGCCTACAACGGCCAGCAGGCGATCCGCATCTTCCGTGAGAAGGAGTTCGACATCTCCTTCATGGACGTGATGATGCCGGGCATGAACGGCGTCGAGAGCTTCATGGAGATCCGCAAGATCCGCCCGGCGGCCAAGGTCATCATGATGACCGGCTACAGCGTCGAGCAGCTGCTCGACCAGGCGGTCCAGGAGGGCGCCTGCGGCATCCTGCACAAGCCGATCAACATCGACGACGTGCTGGAAGCCATGGACCGAATCCACTCCAAGGGCATGGTCCTCATCGCCGACGACGATCCCGAGTTCAGCGGCGCGATCAAGGACGTGCTGATGGACGACGGCTACAAGGTCTGCGTCGCCCGGACCGGCGGCGAGGCCCTGAAGACCGTGATGAGCGGCGGCGTCGACTACCTGGTGCTCGACCTCAAGCTGCCGGTCATCAGCGGTCTGGAGGTCTATCTCCAGCTTCGCAACCGCGGCCACGACATCCCGACGGTCATCGTTACCGGCCAGGCCACGGAGAACGCCGAGGCTCTGGACGCTTTCCGGTCGATGGAGGTCACGGGGATCCTGACCAAGCCCTTCGACACCGTCTCGCTGCTGCAGCATCTGGACCAGATGTCCCATGGGCTCGATGTCGAGCCGCAGCCGCAGCAGGATACGGCCGAGGACCTGTTCATGGCCAAGCCGGAGCGCTCCGAGGACCGGCCGCGCTTCAACATCGAGCGCAGCGGCTACACGCCGGAGGCCTCCGCCGCGGACGAAGCCCTGATGGCGGACGAGCAAGGCCTGGCCGAATCGCCGGCCGACGGTCCGGCGCAGCTCGAAGCGCCGATGGACGCGCCCATAGGTCTGCCGATGGATCCCATGGCTGAACCCGAGGCGCCGATGGCGGCGGTCGGAGCCGGCGACGCGGCAGAGCCGCAGACGGACGCCGAGGCGGAGCCGGCCATGTTCGAGGCGCCGGCACAGGCCGAACCTCTGTCCGCGCCGGACGCGGGCCAGGAGGCCGAGCCCTTCATGCTCGCCGAGGAAGAGCCGGTGGCTTCGGCCCCGGCCGAGCCCTATGGCGTGCCGCCGATGGCCGAGCCGGAGGCGGCCGCACCCGAGATGTCGCCGTCGCACGAGCCCGACGGGCCCGAGTCGCCGGTCCCGGCGGAGGACGAGGGCGTAGCGGCTCCGGCGACGGAGGCCCCCTCCGTTGCGCCCCTCCCCGCTCCTGCACCTGCCTCTGCCCCTGTCGAGGCTCCCGTGCCGGTCGCCCAGGCGGAGACGCCCGCTTCGGCCGGGGTCCCGGCGCCGGAGCAGCCGCCGGCCGGCGGCTTCAAGGCGCACCAGCGGACCGGCCGCATCCTGGCGGTCGATGACGACGTCGACCTGGTCGAGGGCATCGCCGAGGTGCTGCGAGCGACCGGTTACGAGGTCGAGACCGCGAAGAATGAGCAGGAAGCCCAGCAGATCATTCAGACCTTCGACGCCCAGGTGGCGCTGCTGGACATCCGTCTTGGCCGGACCAACGGTCTGGATCTGATTCCTTACCTCAAGGAGTATCGTCCGGAGATTTATTGCGTCGTGATCACTGGCAACGCCGACAAGGAATCGGCGATCACGGCCCTGCGTTCCGGCGCCTTCGACTATCTGACCAAGCCGCTGGCGCTGGACAAGCTTTTTGCCGTCCTCGACCGCTGCCTGGGCAAGTTCGACCTTCGGCAGCGCCTCCAGGCCGCCTTCGAGGAGCTGCAAGACGCCAAGAACGTGGCCGACCAGCAAAGCCAGGAGGCAACCACCTTCTTCGCCCGCTATAGCGAAGAGTTGCGCCAGCTGGTCGACGAGGTGAACAACCGAATCTCGCCGCTGGTCATGGCCGACGACAGCGCCACCGACGACGAGGATGGCTCGCCGGCCAAGATGGTGCGCGATCAGGTCGGCCGCCTCTACGACCTGATCGAATGCTCGAACGCCTACGTCCAGGCCAGCTCCGGCCGGAGCGACGGCAAGGAGCAGCGGCTCGACATCTGCGGGATCGCGGAGCACGCGGTCGAGGAGATCCAGAAGCTCTACGGGGAAGACGCGCCGAAGATCGCGGTCAGCCTGCCCGCAGACCGGCCGGTCATCTGGGGCCGCGAGCATCAGATCCTGGAGATGCTGGTCAACATGCTCGCCCAGGCGAGCGACATGGGCGGAGAGGAAGAGCTGCTGCTTGGCCTCAAGCCTGCCGACGACGGCGGGCTGCTTATGATCGTCAAGGGAGCCGAGGTCGAACTCGATGCCGAGGACCTGACGAAGCTGCTCCAGCCCTTCGGCGCCTCCGAGGTGGTGGGGAAGATCAAGGCCGAGGGCAACCGCAACCCGATGCGCCTGCCGCTGGCCGCGGCCCTGGCCAAGGCCCACGACGGGGCGCTGCGGCTGCACGGCGGCAACGGCCAGCCCTTCATCGCCAGCGTGACCCTGCCCGCCTCCCGGATCACCCAGCCGCGGGACGATGTCCAGGCCCAGCCGGAGGCCGAGGGCCAGGTCGCCTGACGACCCGACACGACCGACGACGCGCGGAGGCGCCGGCAGAGCCTGTCGGCGCCTCCGGCGTTTGGGACCGGAGTCTCACGAGACCTCTGCCGCGTCGGCGACCAGGGACAGGAGCTTGAGCCGCTGGATCTTGCCGGAGGGGCCCTTCGGCAGCTCAGCCAGGACATGCACGCGGTCCGGCGCCTTGAAGTGTCCGACCCGCGCGACGCAGCCGGCAATCAGCTCGGCCTCGGAGGCCGCGGCTCCAGGCTTCAGGGTGACGCAGGCCTCGACCCTCTGACCGTAGTCCTGGCAGGGGCGGCCGAAGGCGGCGGCTTCCAGGACCGCCGGCTGGGCGATCAGCGCCTCGTCGATCTCCCTCGGGGCGATGTTCTCGCCGCCCTTGATGATCAGCTCTTTCAGCCGGCCGGTGACAAAGACGTAACCGGCTTCGTCCACGCGGCCCTGATCCCCCGTCCTCAGCCAGCCGTCCTCGGTCAGCGCCTCGGCGCTGGCCGCCGGGTCCTTGAAGTAGCCCTTCATGACGTTGGCCCCCCTGACCAGGATCTCGCCCGACGAACCCGGCGGCAGGTCGCGCAGCTGCGAATCGACGATTCGCACCTCGTTCCCCCAGGCGCGTCCGGGCGAGCCGGGCTGGCGGCGGCCGGGCGGCAAGGGGTTCGAGAGCACCTGGGCCGCGGTCTCGGTCAGGCCCAGGGTCTCGATCACCGGCAGGCCGAAGCGGCTTTCGAAGGCGGCCTGCATCTCCGGCGCCAAAGGGGCCGAGGCCGAGCGCGCGAAGCGCAGCCGCGCCAGCTTTTCTCGCGGCGGATTCTCGGCCTCGGGCTGGCTGAGCAGATAGGCGATCAGGGTCGGCACTAGGCTGACCCAGGTGCAGTCCTGCGCGCAGGCCTGCACCCAGAATTGGGTCGTGGAGAAACGCCGAGGCATCACCACCGAGCCGCCCGAGACCAGCGGCCCCATCACGGTCACCGAGAGGCCGTTGATGTGGTAGAGCGGCAAGACGCAGAGCGCCCGGTCGGTCGCGCTCAGGCCATGCGCTTCGGCGACGTTGCGCCCCCCGGCCAGGAGGCTGCGCTGGGTCAGCAACACGCCCTTGGGCCGGCCGGTCGTTCCCGAGGTGTAGATCAGCAGGCCGTCGGCTCCGGCCTCCGGTGCCGGCGGCAGGGGGCCCGCCGGCAGCGCCCCGGGCCAGAGCGGTCCCCGGTCGGGATCGCAGGGAACCAGCCGCGGCGGGTTCGAGGCGCCGGCCAATGCCGACCGGATCAGGGCTTCCTGCGCGGCGCCGAGCAGAACCACCCGCGCCTCCGAATGGGCCAGAACGAAGCGCAGCGTCCCCGGGCCGGCGACCAGGTTGACCGGGGTCGTGCGATAGCCGCCGTAGAGGCAGCCCAGGACCGCGACCACGGCGGCGTAGCCGTTGTCGAGGGCGAAGGCGACGCTCTCGCCGGGCAAGACGCCCAGGGCGGCCAGGCGCCGGGCGGTGTCGGCGGCGGCATCGCGCAGATCGGCGAAGCCGACCCGCCGCTCGCTCTCCGGACACACGAGGAAGCAGGCGTCCGGGCTCTCCGTGGCCCTGAAATCGAGCAAGGCGCGCAGTGTGGCCGCGGCGCCCGGCCCCTGGCTCACCGCCCGACCTCGCGCCAGTAGTCGCCGAAGATGTCCTCCAGCGCCGGTTCCTCCGCCGGGATGCGGCGGACCACGCGGGTGATGTTGAGGAAATGGCGCCAGTTCAGGTTCTCGTCGATCGAGTTGCCGCCCCAGCTGCCGCAACCCATGGAGAGCGAGAAGGGCAGGCCGTTGTCGAAGGCGCCACCGGTCGCGAAGCAATGGGCCTGGTTGACGATCACCCGGCAGGTCGGCAGCTCGAGGCCGAGCTCGAGGGCCCGCTCCGCCTTCGCGCTGTAGAGCCCGAGCGAGTGGCCGCTGCCCTGGTGAGCCAGGATCTTCCCGGCCAGCGCCTTGGCGGCCGCGAAGTCCGCGGCGCCGTAGAGCGCCAGAGCCAGGGACAGCTTCTCTCCGGACATCGGGTTCTCCGGGCCCACCGTGCGCTCCTCGGCGACCACGAAGCGGGTCGCCGCCGGGTCCAGGCGGCTCAGTCCGGCCTCGCGGATCACGGCGTCGATGTCCTTGGCCAGCAGCTTGTGGCTCAGCCTGCCGCCCTCCGGCCAGAGCGCGGCGACCAGCCTCCGGCGCTCCGCCGCGTCCAGCAGGGCGCCGCCCTCCGCTGCCAGCGCCTCCAGGAAGGGTGCGCGCACCGCGTCGTGCACGATGACGGCGTTCTCCGAGGAGCAGGAGGTCGCGTTGTCGAAGGTCTTGGAAGCCGCGATGCCGGCGGCCGCGGCCGCGAGATCGGCGGTCTCGTCGACGATGACCGTGGCGTTGCCGGCGCCGACCCCGATGGCCGGCGTGCCCGAGCGGTAGGCCGCGCGCACGTTGGCCTGGGAGCCGGTGACGATCACCAGGTCGGCGGCCTCCATCAGGCGCTGGCTCTTGGCCTTGCTCGCCGGCGGCGGCAGCATCTGGACCAGGTCGTGCGGGAGTCCGGCCTTTTCCAGCTCGGCCCGAATGTAGCCGAGCAGCCGTGCGCAGACCTCGGTTCCCTTGGGGCTCGGGGCCAGCACCATGGCGTTGCCGCATTTGAGCGCGTTGACAACGTTGTTGACCGGCGTCGCGACCGGGTTGGTCGAGGGCACCACGGCGCCGACCACCCCGATCGGCCGGGCGATCTCGGTCAAGCCGCGCTCGGGAATCTCGCGGATCACCCCGCAGGTCGGCAGGCCCTGGAGGTCGCGCAGCAGGCCGAGGGTCTTGCGGTGGTTCTTGCGGACCTTGTCCTCGACCTTGCCGAGGCCCGTGGTCGCGACGGCCAGCTCCGCGAGCTCGCGGTTGCGGGCCGGCTCCATCACGGCCCAGGCGGCGGCCTTGGCGGCCCGGTCGAGCCGCCGCTGATCCGCGTCTGCCGCAAAGCCTTGCTGGGCCCGACGGGCGCGGGTGACCACGTCCTCGACCGCGGTGTCGTCTGGGCCGGCCCCCGGCCTCTCGGCGTCACGCTCCGCCATTGCGTCCTCCGGCCAAGCCGTCGAAGGTGAGGTCCCTTGGAGCGGGCCCGACGGCCCGACGTGCCCGGCTGGCGACCGGACCGTTGGCCTGGGGTGACCGCAGCCCGAGTCTAGCGTGTTTCACCCGAAATCGCTCGGCAAAGGCGCGTTCGCGGCATTGTGAAGTGACAAGCCGTCGCGTGTCACTGCGGCAAAGATCGCTTGGCTGTGGCAAAACTCACCGCCGCGGTTGCAGCCAGCTGCTTTCCTGGCTCCGGCGGATCGCAGCGCGCATCCGCCTGCAGACTTCCGGTTTCCGTCCACCGAAGTGTGGGCGGCGAGCCACACCAAGGGCCTGCCTGACCAACCCTTGCGACACCGGGGGCATGGGGGGCCGCGCCGCAGATCCGTCCGGGGGGAGAGGATCTGGCGGTGCGGCCCCGCTTCATTGTGGCCCGATGGGTCCCGGACCGGCTCTTTGGAGCTCCGCGATTTCTCTCTTTCGGCGCTGCCCGAGGCGTCAGCCGCCGCAGCTCAGGGAGTCCGGCAGGCGCACCAAGCCCCAGCCGAAGATCGGATCCCGGCCCGGCGGTCCCAGGTCGCGCGCGCTGGCGCGGAGCAGGGCGTGGGCCGCCTCGCTGTCGCCCTTGCGGTCGGCGCCGCGCAGCAGCGCGAAGGCCGCGCTGACGAAGGGCGCGGCGAAGGAGGTGCCGGTCTGGGAGACCGTGCCGCCGCCGGCCTTGGCCAAGGGCACCTCGACGCCCGGCGCGGCGAAGGCCAGGTAGGGACCCCGGGCCGCGGCCCGGTAGGGGCGCAGGCGGCTGTCGACCGCGGTCACCGCGACGACCGCCTCGTAGGCCGCCGGGAAGCTCTCGGCCTTGCCGTCGTGCTGCTCGCCGGCCGCACCGACCAGGATGACGCCTCGCCGGGCGCTTTCCTCGATCGCCGTGGCGAGCAGCTTGTTGCCGCCGCCGGAGAAGCTCATGTTGACCACCGTGACCTCCTCGGCGAGCAGCCAGTCCAGGGCGCGGACCAGATCGAGGGTATCTGCCCGGTCGCCGTCTTCGCGGGCGTGGAAGGCGTCCGCGGCGAACAGCAGGGCCTGCGGCAGGAGGCCGGGGACGCCGCCGTTCGGGTCGCCGACCAGCAGGCTGGCGACGGCGGTTCCGTGCTCGGCGGCAGAGGGGCGGCGGTCGCGGCCGCGAAAGCTGCGCGCCGTTAGGCCGGTCTCGCGTAAGGAGGGATGTTCCGGCGCGACCGCCGTGTCGATCATGCCGACGCGCAGGCCCTCGCCGCACTTGGCGGCCGCGCGGTTCCAGCTCATCAATTCCTGCGCCAGGCAGTTGCTGTCGCAGCTCGGCTGGTTCCGCGGGCTGTACAGGGTGTTGAGGTCGAAGCTGGCCGCCGGTGCAGTCTGCTCGGCGAGCTGCAGCGCCTGCGTCTCGCTGAGTCCCGGAGGGAGCCTGAGGCGGTCTATGCGCCCGGTCAGGGCGGTCAGGTCCGCGCCTTCGATGACGCCGAAGCCCAACCTCTCAAGATCGCGGATCGCGACGGCGTCGAGGTCCAGGGCGACGATTTCGCGCAGCTCGAAGTCACGGCTTCCGGCCGGATCGTCCCCTGTGGTGCCGAAGGAAGATACATCGTCGTCGTCGCCGTCATCGTCGCCATCGTCATCGTCGCCATCGTCGTCGCCGTCGTCGTCGTCGCCGCCATCGTCGTCGTCACCACCGTCGTCGTCGCCGTCGCTGCCGTCGTCGCCGTCTTCACCGTCGTCGCCGCCATCGTCGCCGCCGTCATCGCCGCCGTCGTCACCGCCATCGTCACCGCCGCCGTCATCGCCGCCATCGCTGTCCCCGCCGTCGCTGTCCCCGCCGTCGCCATCGCCGCCGTCGCTATCGCCGCCGTCACCGTCGCCGTCGCCGTCCCCGTCCCCGTCGTCCGCAACGACGTGCAGCGAGATCAGCAGGCTCGGGCCGGCGGCGGCGAGCGACAGCAGCAGGACGATGGCCAGCGCCTGAAAGATGCCGCTGCGTCGCTTTCGTTTCAGCTGATTCATGGCTCTCGTCCCCGGCGCTCTTGGGAGCGGCCCCCCGCCCCGGCTGGGGCGAGGGGCCAAGCTTCGCCTCGGTGGAGTCTCGGTCTTCGACCGATCCTCAGTCTAGCGCTCTTCTTCCGAACTGGAGAAGAGGGCGACGACCCGGTCTATCGTTCTGGAGATCGCCGCCTGGAGACGGGCGCCGAAGCTCTGCTCTTCGGGCTCCGCGGCAGCCGCGTCGAGGCTTCCGTCGGCCTCGACGGCCGCTTCCTGCGTCTCGGACGGCTCGGCGGCCGACTCTGCGAGCGCCTCGGCCTCGGCCGTTTCCGGCGCCGAGCCGGGGGTCTCGTCGAGAGCTTCGTCGGGGGCTTCGCTTCCGGGCTGCTCGATCTCCGACAGGGCTCCTGCGGGCTGCGTTTTTGCGGAGGCCTCCGTGCCGGCTGGGACCGCGGCGACCTCCTGGGCCGGGCCGGGATCCTCGCTCTCGGCCGGCTCGGCCTCGGCCGAGATCGCTTCCGCGGTGTCGCCGTCGGCTTCGGTCTCGGCGGCTTCGGTCTCGGCGGCCGCGTTCTCTGCCGTCGGGGTTTCGGGCGCCTCGGTTGGGGCCGCCGTTGCGCTCACGTCGGCCGCTTCCGGCGCCTGAGGATCGTCTCCGGATGCGACGGTCTCCGCCGCGTCGCCCGCCGTAGCTGCGGCCTCCGCTTTGGCGACCGGGACCTCCGCAGCCGTTTGCGCGGTCGCTACCCCGACGTCGTCCTTCTCGGGATCGGCCTCTGCGGTCGCGGCGGCCTCGGCCGAGGGCTCCTCGGTTTGCGTCTCGGCGTCGGCGGTTTCCGGCGCTGCCGCTACGGCGGGCGTGGCCGCTGCCGCCTCGGGCGCCGTGTCGGCACCTTCGCCTTCGGTCGGCCCGGCCGTGGCCGCTTCGGCGCCCTGGCCGGCCGGTTCCTGCAGCGCGGTCTCGGATGGCTCGGCCGCGGCATCTTCGGCCTCCGCCGCCGCGCCGGGCCCCTCGGCTTCCGTATCGCCCTTGGTGGGGGCGAGCCCGGCGGCCACCACCTGCGCGGGCTTTTGGCCCGGGGTGGCGACGTCCACGTTGGCCTCGCTCTCGGCCTGATTCGCGCCCTCGTCGACGGCGATCGCCTCGCCATCCTCGGGCGGCGCCTCCGTGATCTTCACGGTGGCCGAAGTGTTGCCGCTCAAGGCTTGCTCGGCTCGCGCCTCTCCGCCATCCGCCTCGAACTCCTCGGATCCGGTCGCCGCGTCGTCCGGCGCCGCCGCTTCGACGACCTGAAGATCGCCGCTGCCCAAATCGTCGGCGGAACTGTCGTCTTCGGCGTTCTCGCCATCGCGCGCCTCGGCGCCGGCCGGAACGTCCTCCTCCGCCTCGTCCTCGTCCGACGCTGCGGCCTGGCCCTCGTCCGCCTCGGCCTCCGCGAGGTCAGTCCCGAGGTCGTCGTCCTCGGACTCCGAGAACAGCGATACCAGACCGTCGAAAGCCTCCGCGAAGGCGTTCTCTATGCCCGCGGCCAGCGCCTCGCCGGCGTTGGGCTCGAGCTTGACGTCTTCGTCGTCGTCGAGGTCGTTGTCATTCAGCCCGGCTGCCTCGTCATTGTCGTCACCGCCGTCGTCGCCGCCATCGTCCCCGTCGTCGCCGCCATCGTCCCCGTCGTCGCCGCCATCGCCCCCGTCGTCGCCGCCATCGCCCCCGTCGTCGCCGCCGTCGTCACCGCCGTCATCACCGCCGTCATCACCCCCGTCGTCGTCGCCATCGTTGTCGTCGCCGCCATCGTCACTGTCGTTGCCGCCGTCGTCGTTGTCGTCCGCCCAAGCGAGCTTGCCGGGCGTCTCGAGTTCCGGCCCGGCCGGCAAGGCAAGGGTCAGGCACAGCGCCAGGGCTGTGGTTGACAACAACCTTTGAAGCGTAGAACTGGGGTTCGGCTCTCTCATGACTGGCGTCCTTTGCTCGTGAGCGGGTTTGGCGTGTGCTTGGCATAACGGTGCTGGCGGCGGAACTATTCCCTCCTATTTTCAGGGGCCTCTGGGCGCGGCGGCGAAGGGAAAAAATGTCAGAATGTGGGCGGAATAGGGTCACGGCCTGCCCGTTGTCCTCGCATGCAGACGGAGGGGCGAAGGTATGAGTGACGATGTCAGGCGCGAGATGGTCGAGCTGCTGCCTCGGCTCAGGCGCTTCGCCTACTCGTTGACAGGTTCTATGGAGGAGGCCGACGACATGGTTCAGACCGCTTGCGTCAAGGCTCTCAGCCGTCTCGACCAGTTCAAGCCGGGAACGCGTCTGGACAGCTGGATGTTCCGGATCATTCAGACGACCTGGCTCGATCACGTCCGCTCGGCGCCGGTGCGACGAACCGTGGCCGATCCCGACGCGCTGGATCAGGCGGTGGCGACGGACCCCATCGAGGAGCGCACCATGGCACGGGTCGCCCTGGACAAGGTGCGTGAGGCGATGGGTGGCCTGCCCGAAGACCAGCGCGTCCTGCTCGGCCTCGTCGTGGTCGACGGCCTCAGCTACAGGCAGGCGGCCGAGAGCCTGGGCATCCCTATTGGAACCGTCATGAGCCGCCTGTCCCGGGCCCGCCGGCGTTTGGCCGACGCAATCGAGGCCCCGCGGGCGGCGACTTCCGGAGGATCCCTGTGATGACCGAGATCAACGACGAAGTCCTGATGGCCTACGCCGACGGCACGCTCGACGCGGAGTCCCGTGAGGCGGTCGAGGCCCGCTTGGCCGAGAGCCCGGAGCTGCGCGACCTCGTCGAGCGCATGCGGCGCTCCGCGGAGCTTCTGGCCGAGGCCTACGACGCGCCGATGAAGGAGGCCCCGCCTCAGGCGCTGATCGACACCATCCTGGGCGCGGACAGCAACGTCGTTTCGCTGGGCCGGCGCC
>JAAUXY010050304.1_pt1 | contig 20542 bp, 16 predicted proteins | sample 7278121 | NCBI WGS metagenome assembly JAAUXY01 (sample SAMN14350117, study PRJNA611818) | marine sediment metagenome | isolation source: surface marine sediment (1.8m) | place: French Polynesia: Moorea | collected 2018-08 | reverse complement strand
TCGAGATCCAGGCCTTCGTCGAGATTATCGGCGTCCGGAAACAGCGAGGCGAAATGGCCATCCGCACCCATACCAAGCAACGAGCAGGCGAACGGGAAGGGCATGAACCGCACTTCGGCATCGAGTTCCTTGCAGCGATGCTCAATGGTCTTGCCGTCGGCGTAGTAGCCAAAGAAATTCGCTTCGGCGGCCTTGTCGACCAACAGCGTATCGCGGACCAGTTTTTCGTTGCTGTCGTCGTGGTCCGCCGGCACCCAGCGGTCATCGCTCGCCAGTACCGTGACGCCGGACCAGGCTAGCTCGGTCCCTGCAAGTTCGGTGAAACATCGGCCCGGCGTCGTGCCGCCGCTAACGACGAGGGACGTGGCGAGACCGGCATCCAGCCTGCGGCGAAGCGCGTCGGCAATGCGCCCGGCGGCGGCGACCGATGCCTCTTCACGTGTATCAAAATAAAATTCCATGTTCTAACTCTCTGGTTGCCAGGAACGGCCATCACGGTCGAGAAGTAACGACGACCCGGACGGACCCCAGGAACCTGCGACATAGGACTCGACCTTTTGTTTCGTCGACGTCCATCCTTCAATGATCGAATCCGCCCACTGCCACGCGGCCTCGACCTCGTCACGACGCATGAACAGGGCCGGGTTACCGCGCAGTACTTCCATCAGCAGGCGCTCGTAGGCGTCCGGATAGCTAATACCGAATGTCTCCTCAAAGCTCAGGTCGAGTGCAACCGGACGCAGGTCGAAACCGCCCGGACCCGGCTCTTTCGCCATGAGTGACAGCTGCACGCCTTCGTCGGGTTGCAGACGAATGATCAGGCGATTGGGCTGCACGTTGAATTTTTGCTCCGGAAAGATCGAGTGCGGGACGTCCTGAAACTGCACGACGATTTCGGAGTGTTTGGCATTCAGCCGCTTGCCGGTGCGCAGGTAGAACGGCACGTTGGACCAGCGCCAGTTGTCGATCTCGAGTTTCAGCGCCACAAACGTCTCCGTTGTACTCTTCGCGCCGCCGAGTTCATCGAGGTAACCCGGGACGGTCTCGCCCTTAATGGCACCGGCTTTGTACTGCCCGCGCACCGTCATGGTGCCGACGTTGTCCTCTGTAATCGGGTGCAGCGCGTGCAGTACCTTGATTTTCTCGTTGCGCACGGCGTCGTGATGCAGACTCGACGGCGGCTCCATGGCTACAAGGCACACGAGCTGCAGCATGTGGTTCTGCACCATGTCGCGCAGCGCGCCGATGCGGTCGTAGAACTCGCTGCGCCCGCCGACGCCAAGGTCCTCGGCGACTGTGATCTGGACATGATCGATTGCGCCGCGTCTCCACAGCGGTTCGAACAGGGAGTTGGCAAATCGCAAGGCGAGCAGGTTCTGTACCGTTTCCTTACCGAGATAATGATCGATGCGATAGACGCGATTCTCGGCGAAACACTCGCCGACCTGCGCATTGATCTCACGCGCTGATTCGTAGTCTCGTCCCAAAGGTTTCTCGAGGACGATGCGGCTCTGTTCCGTAACGAGACCATTCGCGCTGAGTCCCTGCGCGATCGGTCCGAAGAACCGCGGTGCTGTTGCGAGGTACGCAACGCGCACTCGGTCTTCGTGGCCGGCGAGCAGGTCGCACAACGCGCCCCACCGATCCGGTGTCATCGCGTCGCATTGCGCGTAGTGGATGCGCTCGCGCAACGCCTGCCAGTGTTCCTCCTGGAAGTCGTCCTCGCGCAAGTGCGTGCGCAACGCCTCCTCGATCCGGGCGAGGTAGGTGTCACGATCCAAATCGCCGCGGCTCGCGGCGATGATGCGGCTGCTTGTCGTGATCTGGCCGTCACGGGCACGGTGGTACAGCGCCGGGATCAGCTTGCGTAAGGCAAGGTCCCCGGTGCCCCCGAATATGACGAGGTCGAAATCATCGGCAGGTACGAAATTGGCCATCGCTCTCTCCTGAAGATGAAATTTTACTACGGGATTTATTACAAAACCGCCTCGAATAGCTCGCCATACTACAGAAAAGATGTAGTATTACTACATGTTGGGGGAAATTAACCAATCGCTCGAGCGCCTGAGCCGGGCGGAGAAGCAGGTTGCGGAATGGGTGCTGGCGCACCCGCGCCAGGTCACGGAGTCCACGGTCGCCGAGGTGGCTCGAGCGTGCGCGACGAGCGAACCGTCGGTCATCCGCTTCTGCCGCCGCATGGGCTTGTCCGGTTTCCGCGAACTGACCATACGATTGACCGAGGCACTCAGCCGACCGGACAGTCTGGTGCATCGCGACGTGAGCGCCGCCGATTCGACGGCGGATGCAACCGTCAAGGTTGTCGAGGCCGCGATCCAGTCGCTGGTCGATCTGCGCTCGCAGCTGTCGCGTATGCCGTTCGAGCGCGTCGTCGCGCGCATGGCAACGTCGCAACAATTCGTATTCGCTGGCCTCGGTGCGTCAGGACACGTCGCCAGCGACGCGAGTCACAAGTTCTTTCGTCTCGGCAAGCCGTGCAACGCGCTGACGGACACACCGAGCATACGGCAGTTTGGCGCCATCGCCGGGAACCGCGACGTGTTTATTCTGATTTCCAAGAACGGCGATGCACCCGTTTTGCGCGAAGCCGCGAGACGCGCTCGAGACAATGGCGCCTTCGTAATCGCGGTGACTAATCCGGGTTCAGATCTCGCCGCTTCCGCCAGCAGTGTCTTTGCCTGTGATGCCCAGGAGGACACCAACATCTACACGCCGCGCAGTTCCCGACTCGTGCATCTTGCTGTGCTTGATGCGCTGCATGTTGCGACGGCACTGGCGCTCGGTGACTTCGCCGCCGATAATCTGAGGCGCAGCAAGGATGCACTGCTCGTGGATCCGGGAGCAGGGGGGAAAAACGAATGAGTCATGCAGTCTCACAGGAACTCTGGTCGTCACGTCGGGGGTTCCTGCTTGCCGCGATCGGCTTCTCCGTCGGTCTCGGCAATATCTGGCGCTTCCCGTATGTCGCGGGCGAAAACGGTGGCAGCGCATTCGTCATCATCTACCTGGTTTGTGCGTTTGCGATCGGCATGCCGCTGCTGGTCAGCGAGCTCGCGATCGGCAAACTTGGTCGATCGGATCCCACCGGCAGTTACCGATCGGTCGCCGAACGAAGCAATCGCTCGACGATGTGGGCGGGCGTCGGCTCATTGGCGATCCTGTGCGTCTTTGCCGTCAATTCTTTCTATACGGTACTGTCGGGCTGGACCTTCGACTATTTCGTACGCGGCGTGACGGGCCAGTTCGTCGGTCTCGATTCGGAAACATCGAGCGCTGCCTTCGCAGGCCTGATGAACAACCCGTGGCGGCTGTTGCTGTGGCACACGGTTGTGGTGACGCTGGTCGTTTTCATCATTCGCCGTGGCGTGCAACAAGGAGTCGAGCGCGCGGCAAACATCCTGATGCCGATGCTGTTCGGTGCTCTTGTCATCATGGTGCTTTACAGCTTCTTCGCGGGTGACATGGCCAGTGCGGCGAAATTTCTGATGGAGCCGGACTTCTCGAAAGTCACCGCGCGCACGGTAATGATTGCAGTTGGACAGGCGTTCTTTTCGGTGGGCGTCGCGATGGCGACCATGGTCACCTTCGGCTCGTACCTGCCGGACCATATTTCGATTCCGAAGTCCTCCGCGATCATCATTCTCGCGGACACGGGTGTTGCGCTGATGGCTGGCCTTGTGATTTTCCCGCTCGTGTTCGCATTCGGGCTGACACCGGGCGAGGGTGCCGGTCTCATCTTCCAGACCTTGCCTATCGCGTTCGGACAGATGCCGGGCGGCCTACTGTTCGGCGGCATCTTCTTCCTGCTGCTGATTTTCGCGGCGTTGTCATCGTGCATTGGCGGCGCGGAGGCCGCCGTTTCGTGGGTCGATGCGCGCTGGAACGTGCCGCGCGAGCGCGGGATCTTCTATTTCGCAATCCCGATCTGGCTGATTGGCATCACGGTCATCCTGTCGCTTGGCCAGTGGTCGACGTTTTATCCGCTCGGCTTCATTCCGGCGCTCGCAGAAGAAACGATCTTCGGGGTTATGGAATGGCTCGCTGCCAACATCCTTGTACTGACCGGGGCGACGCTGACCGCGATCTTCTTCGGCTGGCTGGTGCCCCGCGAACTCAAGCAGCGCGGCCTCGGTATGCAGGACGGGCCGCTGTACACCTATGTGATGGTCATGATGCGCTTCATCATCCCGCCGGTCCTCGTGATTGCGCTGCTGCTGGGGCTTGCCGAACGCGCCACATAACGGTACAAAAGTCGCATATCTTATGACGTGAACCGCGTATGTGCCGCGATTGTTGCATTTGATATAGTCGCGCCATACCTCACCAGGGACGGCTTCCATGTCTCAAGTAGCCAATTTCAGCCAGCACGACGCGTTGCTCAACAAGCTCCACGAAATGCGCGATTTCGGTGGTCCGGCCATCACGCGCGGCCTCAGTGACGAGGTTGTTCTCGACTTCCTGCGCGAGCGCGATGATCTCGCACTCGCCATCGATCGGGGATACGACGCCTTCAGGGGTTACCGCAAAACGCACCCTGATTTCGTTGCGCTCGAAGAGAGCAAACAGATCGAACAGGCGCATTCCGGGCTGACCAACTTCTACGCGAAAGACGCGGTCAATCCGTATGTCGCGGTGGGCGGTGCCGGTCCCTGGATCGTCACGCTGAAAGGCGCTGTCGTGTACGACGTCGGCGGTTACGGCATGCTCGGTCTCGGCCATGCACCGGAACCGGTACTCGATGCGATGAACCAGCCACATGTCATGGCCAACATCATGACCGCGAGCGTGCACAAGGTCGACTTCGTCAATGCGCTGCGGCGGGAGATTGGCCATACGCGCAAGGACGGCATCCCGTTCGAGAGCTTCCTGTGCCTGAACAGTGGCTCGGAGCTAATGTCGGTTGCCGCGCGCATTACCGACATTCACACCAAGCAACTGACAGATCCCGGTGGTCGTTACGAAGGCCGTAAGGTCTGCGGACTGACATTGAAGGGCAGCTTCCACGGTCGTACAGACAGGCCGGCACGCTTTTCGGACTCGACGATCAGCAAGTATCGCGAGCATCTCGCTTCTTTCGCCGATGACGAATACCTGCTCACGATCGAACCGAACAACATTGAAGAGCTCGAGGCTGTGTATGCCGCGGCTGACGAAGACGACGTCTTTATCGAAGCATTCTTCATGGAACCCGTCATGGGCGAGGGTAACCCCGGCATGGCGATTACAACAGAGTTCTACCAGCGGGCTCGCGAGCTGACACGCGAACACGGTACGTTTTTCGTCGTCGATTCGATCCAGGCAGGTTTGCGCGCGCACGGCGTGCTGTCGGTTGTCGATTACCCTGGCTTCCAGGACCTCGAAGAGCCGGACATGGAGTCGTACTCCAAAGCCCTCAACGCCGGTCAGTTTCCGCTATCGGTACTCGTGATGTCGAAACAGGCCGCGGAAACCTACCAGCGTGGCATGTACGGCAACACGATGACGACGAATCCACGCAGCCTTGATGTCGCAATGGCCGTGCTCGATTCGTTTACGCCGGAGCTGCGCGAGAACATCCGTATTCGCGGCAAGCAACTTGCCGATCGCCTCGGCGCGCTGGGCGCGGAAACGGATGGCGCGGTCACCAGCTCGCAGGGCACGGGCCTGCTCGTCAGCTGTGAACTCGACGATCGTTACAAGATCTTTGGCGCGAACAGCACCGAGGATTACCTGCGTCGCATCGGCCTCGCAGTCATTCACGGTGGTGCGCATTCGCTACGCTACACGCCTGTGTTTGACATCAGTGAGAAAGAAGTCGACCTGATTGTCAGCCTGACCAAAGAAGCGTTGCTCGAGGGTCCGCGCGTCAAGTAGCTGTTGCCGTTACGCCTTACAGGCGTTTCTCAAGCAAAACCCAGTTCTCGCCGGCGTTTTCCCAGGCTTCCTTAGCCATTGGGCGCGTCGCGATTTCCACGTAGCCGCTGCGCTCGTAGAGTCGACGCGCACCCGTATTCGCGTCCGAAACGATAATGCTCAGTCCGGATCGACCTGTGTCGACGGCGAGTTGCTCGGCAATAGCGAGAAGGCTCGTGCCGTAGCCTTTACCGCGACAATCGGGATACGCGGCGAGGACGTTGACGTACCAGGTACCGGCAACGAGGTCCTCGAGCTGCTGCAACGGCACGAACATCGCCGGCATTTGCTCATAGTCAACCGGCTCCGGCGAGTCAGCCAGCGGATAGCCCATCAATGCGGCGACAACCTTGCCGCTGTCTTCTATGACGATCGTGTTTTGGTAGGAGAAGCTGCCACTCTCACGTTGAGCCCGCTGCTGTCCGATATCCCAGGGCGATTCTCCGGTCTCGGCCATGTTCGTCCACAGGTATAGCGGCATGCCTTCGCCGGCGATATTGATCAGCTCAGCCATCGGCTTTGCGTCATCCCGGGTCGCCTGACGGAAAGGAGGGTTCAGGTCAATCATGGCTGAGCATACTAAAGGATTCAGGGCGTCCGCCGACATACCAATAGCTGAGGATGCGCTTTTGATTACTGCTATGGAGCACCCATGTCGGAAAGAGAATACTTCGAGTTTGTGAAGTCGCTTGCATCAGAGCTCAACAGCCATGAGATCAAACTGACGTCATTTCCTGACATCGTGCTGCGCATAAGGATAGCGCTTGACGATCCGGAGACGACGAGTGAAAACCTTGCGACCATACTGAGCGTCGACCCGGTGCTCGCGTCGCGCATCCTCGTGCTGGCAAATTCAACCTACTACAACGCTGCCGGGATCAGGATCGAGAGTCTCAACGCTGCGGTTGGACGTATCGGCTTCTCGACGGTGCGCACGACAGCAATCTCGTATGCCGTGGAATTGCTGCATGCATCGGAGGGCCTCGGCGAGCTGAAATCGGAACTGCGAGGTGCTTGGTCGGCTGCACTTCGGCGAGCCGCGATGTGTGAGGTTCTGGCTCGATACTGCAGCAAACTCAATGGCGATACCGCGTTTATCGCCGGCCTGCTGAATCAAATTGGCGTGCTCTACCTGTTCACCAAATACAAAGAGTATCCGACGCTGCTAAAGGACCCGGAAAAACGGCAGAGTCTCATCGACGAATGGGCGGCACCTATCGGCGAGAACATCGTCGCCGACTGGAAATTTTCTGATGAAGTCCAGGCGACCTTGAACCCCGACGAAGACGAAGCCGCGCGTCCTGATAGCGAGCCGAATCTGGTCGATGTGGTGATCGCGGCCAAAGCTTCGCTGGATACTTCCAGCCCGATGATTCACGACACACCCGCAACCAAGCGCCTGAAGCTGAGCGATGCGATGATGCCGGAGATTATGGAGCTGTTTCAGCTCAGGCTCGATTCACTGGCGTCGGCTGTCCGTTAAAGCCGTCAGTTAAACCTCGCCGGCGACACGGCTTCTAGAGGCATGTTGTTAGGACGTTCTGTCACAAGGTCGGCAATCAGTTTGCCGGTCACTGGTGCCAGCGATAGTCCCAGCATGTTGTGGCCCGTGGCGAGCAGGGCGTTATCGAGTTCTGGCACCCGCCCGATAATCGGCAAGCTGTCCCACGTCATCGGTCGCCAGCCGTACCAGGTGTCGACAATCTCGTCTCCGACCGGCTCGCGCAGGTAAGGTCTGGCAGAGTCCTGCAGCTGCTGTATTCGGAAGTCGGGAATCGAGGTATCGAATCCCGCGAATTCCATCATCGACGCAATGCGATAGCCGTCCTCGAAGGGCGTCACTCCGATGTGCTTTTCGGGCATGAGCATCGGGCGCTCCGGCATGGTGTCCGGGCGGGTCATCGTCACCGAGTAACCTTTGCCAGGCTCAATCGGGATACGGCAGTCCAGAGCCGATGCCAGGTCGGCCGACCATGCGCCGGCTGCGAATACGTAATGCTCGGCTTCCAGGTGCCCGGTGGACGTATCCAGACCCACTACATCGTTACCGCTTGTGTCGACGGACTCGAGGCTGCAGTCCTCGATGAAGCGCACCCCCGCCTTTGCCAGCCGGTCAGCCCAGGACAAATTGAAGCGATCTGGTCGCAGGTGACTGTCATCTTTGTAAAACCAGGCGCCGGCCAGGCCATCGAGCAGTGCGGGCTCGAATTCGACCAGCGCGCTGCCGTCAATCTGCTCCGCGGACAGGCCAAACTCGGACGTCAGCAACGAATCTGTCTCGCCGAACTCGTCGAGTCCCTCGTTAGTCGCGAAAACAAATAGCATGCCTTTACTCTGCCAATCACCATCCAGCGAGGCATCCTGCAGCAGTGCCCGATATTCGGCTGCCGATGCCTCAAGCAGAGTGTGCAACGTTGCGCCCGCAGCCAGCATGTCGTCGTGATTGCAACGGCGGGCAAACTCCAGCATCCAGCGCAGCAGTGCGGGACGCAGTTGTGGCTTGATGCGAAACGCCGCGCGCGGCTGAAAGACTGACTTGAGGCCTGTCGCCAGTGCGTCAGGTGTTGTCAAAGGCAGCACGTGGCTCGGGACAATGAAGCCGCAGTTTGCGTTGGAACACGCGCCGCCGACGCTTCCCTTGTCGATTACCGTGACGTCGAATCCCTCGGCGCGCAGATAGTGCGCACAGGCAATACCAATGTGGCCGGCGCCGACGATGATGACACGGTCGGCACTCATGAACCGATTCCGTTGGCGAACGGGTCACTGTTCTGGCAAACCAGCGTGGTCTCGCCGCAGACATATGCGCGTCCCGTTACGCTCGGGATAACACCGTCGCCTTCGGCCGGTACGTAACGTGCCACGAAGCGACTGCCAATGACGCTTTCCTGTACCCAGTCAGTCTCCGGCGCGAGCTTGTCGTCCGCGGCAAGGCAGGCGAGCTTGGCGCTCGTCCCCGTGCCGCAAGGTGACCGGTCGTAAGCACCGCCCGGGCAAAGTACGAAATTGCGTGCGTTGGCATCGTCGGCATGGGCATCGGCGAAAAACTCGATGTGATCAATGTCGCCGTTGTTTGCTCCGGTGATGCCCTGATCGCGCAGCGCAGACTGGATACGCAGGGCAGCGTCAGTTAGCTGACGCTCGTACTCGAGCACCAGGGGGTAGGGCGCTCCCTTGACCAGGAAGAACCAGTTACCGCCCCACGCTATGTCCCCTGTGATCTCGCCAAGTTCGGGTACGTTAACGGTGACGTCCTTGCGATGCCGGTAACTCAAAACGTTCTCGACCGTCGCTGTATTGGCATCGACAAGCTCTACGCTAACGACGCCGACCGGCGTCTCGAGCTTGAACGTGCCCGGATCGATCTTGCCAAGATAGGCCAGCGTCGCCGCAACGCCGATCGTGCCGTGGCCGCACATACCGAGGTAGCCGGTGTTATTGAAGAAGATGACGGCAGCCGCGCAGTCATCGCGTGTTGGTTCGCACAGTAGAGCGCCAACCAGTGCATCAGAACCACGAGGTTCGAGTATGATGCGCCGCCGCAGGTGATCATGGTCCCTGGCAAACCGTTCCAATCGCTCCGGCAGTGGGCCGTCGCCGAGTTCCGGTCCGCCCTCGATCACAACACGAGTCGGTTCACCCTCCGTGTGCGAGTCGATGACGCGCAGTTCAGTCACTGGCGCCCTGCCAGCCGGCCCACCACGCCCGAAATTGCTGCCACTGCGCGTCGAGGTAGGCTTGCTGCGATGGAGACAAACTGTCTGTCGGATTGAGCTGGTGTGTATATTCGTCGTGTCCCTCCAGCACCATCAGCCGCTTGTAGTAAAGAACAAGATCCGGACCTTCGTCGAAGCTCGACAGCACTGCCATCGCATCGTCCAGTTCCGTTGCAAGTCGATACGCTTCCTGGTCGCCATCGGCTGCACGTTCGCAGAGTTCGATTAGCCGCAGGACCTCGTTCGGCAGCGCATTGCCAACGCCGGTGATGGCGCCCTTCGCGCCGCAGTGCACAAAGCCGTGAATAACCTGCGTATCCACGCCGACCATTAGCGTCAGATCATCGTTGCCACTCGTGATGTGCTCAGCGGCGTACGACAGCGAATCCGCACCGCCGAATTCCTTGAAGCCGACGAGGTTTGGAAAATCGCTGCGCAACGTAAAGAACAGATCGGCCTTGGTTTCAAAGCCGTAGTAGGGGCTGTTGTAGATAACAGCCGGCAGTTCACCAGCCGCCTCCAGGATTGCGGCAAAATGATTACGTTGGGCCGTCGCTGACGGTCCGCGGGACAGTACGCGCGGTATAACCATCAGGCCCGAGGCACCGACCCGTCGAGCGTGTTCCGAGATTGCAACGGCGCGCGCCGAATTCTGCGCACCGGTGCCGACGACTACGGGCACGCCGGCGGCTACCAGTCGCTCCACGCCTTGCATCCTCTGCTCGTCGGTCAGCAAGGGCCAGTCGCCCATCGAGCCGCAATAGACAACCCCGCGCATGCCGAGGTCGACAAGTGCCTTGCCGCGAGCGGCCAGTGCGTCAAAGTCAGGGGTACCCGATGCATCACAGGGCGTCATCAGTGCCGGGATGCAGCCGGTAAAGACAGTGTTATCAGTCATAGCGATCATCATTGCTCAGATTCACCCATAGTAAGGACTCTGATTTCATGAGTCTTGTCGGACAGCAATGCACTAACTTAAATTTTGGCATAATCGGCTCATGTCCTTGCCGTTTTCAACAACCGCATTCTTTCGAGACTTGGCCGAACCGTTCACTGCGGAAGCGCTATTTGATCAGCTTCCCGATATCGTGTTTTTTGTCAAAGATGGAGAGGGACGTTACGTCGCCGCGAACCGGACGCTCGTCGAGCGCTGCGGACTCCTGGACAAGCGTGAGTTACTGGGTAAGCGGCCATCTGACGTGCTCGGAGAGACTCTGGGCCGCAGCTACGAAGACCAGGATGCGACCGTCATTCGCTCAGGTCAGTCGATCGTCGACCAACTCGAACTGCATGTCATTCGTTCCCGCGACATCGGTTGGTGCCTGACGTCAAAGCTGCCGCTGGCCGGTCGGGGTGGCGGGACCGTAGGCCTCGTCGGCGTTTCGCGTGACCTCGGTCTGCCCGATGTCTCTTCGGACGAGTTCGCGCACATTGCCGATGCCATCGATTACGCGGAGCGCAATATCGCCGAGCGTCCGACGATCCGCGATCTCGCGCGCATCGCCGACATGTCGGTCTATCAGCTAGATCGTCGCATGCAGCGTGTCTTCGGCCTCACGACAGGGCAATGGTATCTGAAGACGCGCATCAGTTTTGCGAGCCGACTGCTCGTCGAGTCCGATATGCCCATCGCCAATGTTGCCTTCGAGGCTGGCTACGCAGATCAAAGTTCATTTACACGCCAGTTCCGGCGATCCACGGGCTTATCGCCCTCGCAGTACCGGAGCTTGCGGCGCTAGAGACCGATCTTCCGGTACGCCACGCTCAGCATTGCGATCGCGAGGATCACGAACAAGACCGCGATGGCGCGACGCATTATGTGCGGCGCGACTTTGCCCTGCAGGCGCGGCCCGATCTGGCCGCCGATGAGCACGCCCGGAATGTCATAGAGCAGAAGGTCCCAGGGCACGGCAGTCCAGCCGCCCTCGCGAATCAGCTGCACGGCCAAGGTCGTTGATGCGAAAGCGACGGTTACGATGACCACGAGCACGGACGTTGCGGCAGCGACGGCGATAGGTACGCCCTTGCGAGACAGCTTCGATATTGTCACTTCGCCGATACCGACCGACACCATGCCAGTGAGGAAGGCGCCAAGCCCCGTCAACGAGTAGCTGCGTGGTCCAAGGCGCGGAATCCTATACGTGTACTCGTGATTGCGTGAGTCGATAATCGTCTTGGTCGTGCCTTCGGGATTCCCCGAGTGCGTTTCACTCGGCGGTCGATTGCGCCACATGACATACGCGAGAACGGCAACGAGTAGCGAGTAGCTTGCCAGCAGCACGCTGTCGTGAACCAGATTGGCAACTAGCGCGCCAATTACGGCGACGGGTACCGACACGCGGAGGATACGCCCGGCAAGCGCGTAGTCGATTAGCCCGCGATGATAGTAACCAATGAAGCCTGACAGAAAGCCGAAGGTCTGCGTGATCAATGCTGCCGTAATGGCTGTCATCGTCGACGCGAGCACATACTCCGGGCCGAGCAGCGGGAATAGCAGCACGAAAATCGGCGTGAACAGTGCAGCGCCGCCGATGCCGCTCAGCATCGCGCAGGTCGCGACCACGACTGCCACTGGCAGCATGAACCAGTAAAGGGTGAAATCCATGGGCGCGAATTATAGCGGCTTGCGCCCGCCGCAATAGCCTTGCCGCATCTCGCCGGATTCGCACACGATGACACCGGCGCGCCAGTTCTCGACGAAGTGATCGGCGTCTTTCTGCCCCAACAACTCGACCATGCGCGGATACAACTCGCCCTGTACCAACTCGTATTCGCGGCGAACTTCGGTTCGATACCATGCCGATGCATCGGTGGTCGACACGTCGTCAAAGCCCGCCTCGCGCAGAAACGCCCCGTATTGCTCGAGTGTCTGCATGTCGTAGGTGAGCTCTTCGAGCTTGAACCAGTACAGCATATCGTCCGAGTACTCGTCTTCGGATCGCATCCACTCATAGCACCGGAAGTATCCGCCGGGTCTCAGCACCCTCAGGATCTCGGCAAAGAACGACGGCTTGTCCGGGGTCTGCGTCACCGCACCCGATGAGACCACAATGTCGTAAGCGCTATCGGCGAAGGGCAGAGGACCAGGTTGCACGTGCAGGAACTGGCAGTGCTCATGCAGTCCGGCTTCACGCGCATCGGCCTTCGCGCGGTCGATCAACGGTGCCTCGAGATCGATGCCTACGACATGGGCGCCGTGCAGCCGCACCATGTCCATAGCGGGGCCGCCTATACCGCAGCCGATATCCAGAATGAGCTTGCCGCCAGGGTCAGTGCCATCCAGTAACTTGGCGACGTTGCCGGTGCCGCCCGGGGCCATATAGCCCTTGCCCCAGATAAGCTCGAGCATCGTGACCATGTTGTCGTGATATTCAGTTTCATGCGACATGCCTGGACCCTCTAGAAGCGTGCGGGCGGCGTCGCCGACTTGTGTTCGGGCGTATAGAACGGCTTGCTCTGCGCATGGCAGCGTGCCCACGCAGTTTGCCACTTGAGTTCGCGCTGGTAGTCGAAGCGTGCCCACAGATCCGCTGGGAGTTTTCCCTTCACGAACTCGATGTCCGCCAGGGCAAGATTCGCTTTCAGAATGGGCGACCACGTCGTGCATTTCACTTCGCCTACCTGGGCGCCGTTCTTGCCCGCGTAAACGAATGCCTCGCCGACCGGCTTGTTGCCCTCGACCACGAGCTTCGTCAGACGACGAAGGGCGGGTCCTGCCTTTTCGGCCAAGAGCGCCTTGCGTCCTGTGAAATGTCCTTTGTCGAGATTCACGACCCAGCCAAGGCCAACCTCGAATGGCGAGCGGTCGTAGCCGTTGCGGACCGTCGAGCCGGCGCAGTTGAAGTCGAACCCCGGCATGATGAAGCCTGCCTCAATGCGGACCATCTCGAGGGCGTCGAGGCCCATGGCATGCACATCGTACTGCCCGCGGACACTGAAGATCGCGTCCCAGAGGCGGGTCGCATGCGACGGATCAACCCATAGCTCATAGCCGAGATCGCCGGTATAACCCGTGCGAGATACGGTTACCGGGAAGTCGTCGCACTGCAGGTTGCTAATACCAAAGGGCTTCAGGCTCTCAAGTCCGTCAATCCCGGCTGCCGCAAGCACCGAATACGACGTCGGTCCCTGCACGGCCAACGCGGCAATATCGTGAGTCTCGACATCGATCTGCACGTCGAACCCTGTCGCTGATAACACCAGCCAATCAACCTGATGGTGCTGAGAGCAGAGGCGATAGTCGTCGTCGCCGAGTTGGAATAACGTACCGTCATCGATAACTTTGCCGTCGTCGTCGCACCAGACGACATAGGTAACGCGACCCGGTCTCAAGTTCGCGATATCACGGGTGACGAGGCGATCAAGATAGGCGCGCGCACCCGGTCCGGTGATGCGGTATTTCTCCATCGGTGTCAGGTCCATGACCGCACAGCCGCTGCGTACGGCGAAGTACTCCGTCGACAGCTTGTCGACGACACGGGGAACCTTGTAACCGTTCCAGACCGCCCAGTTCTCGGTTTTCGACAACGCCGCCATTCGGTCGTGGAACGGCGTGTGTCCGAGCGCCTGGCGAAAATGCGTGTGCGCAATGCTCATTTCGAGGCTCCGAGTTTGAGGATGCGCCGTGCGGCGCTGCGTCCCGGACGGCCGGTTACGCCGCCACCAGGATGGCACCCGGCGCCGCACAGGAACAGCTGGTCGATCGGCGTATCGTACTGCGCGACACCGTGCAGCGGACGCATCATGAACGACTGGTGTATCGAGAGCTCGCCATGATGCCAGTGGCCCTGCACTGCGCCGAATTCGCGCTCGATATCGACGGGTGTCAGAAATTCGTGATCGACGATCAGCGTTTTTAGGTCAGGCGAAAATTGCGCAAGCTGTGCGATCGCTTTGTAAGCGATCGTGGTTTTCTGTTCGTGCCAACCGCTCTCGAGATCATAGGGAAGGTACGCCAGGTTCATCGACAGTACGTGGTGGCCATCCGGGGCCAGTGAGTCGTCGTGCATACTGGGCAATGTGACTTCGAGCAGCGGGTGTTCCGAGCATTCGCCGTACTTCGAATGATTGAAGGCATGTTCGACATAGCGCATGGACGGCGCAACAATGAAGCGATTGCCCATATTGGACGGATCGACGCCGGCGAACGTCGGCAAACCGCTCAACGCAATGTTCAGTTTGGCAACCGTGCCGCGGCCGCGAATCTGTGCGACCCGATTGGCGAACATCGTGTCGAGCAGTGGCGCGCCGATGAGCTTTGCAAAGGTCACCCTTGGGTCAGCGTTCGAAACCACCACTTTCGACTTGACGATTTCGCCTCCCTGTAACTCGACACCGAAGGCGCGGCCTTCGTGAACGAGGATCCTCGCAACCGGCGCCTCGCAGCGGATTGTCACACCGGCGTCTTCCGCCGCGCGGGACAGGGCGTCGATCAGATGCGTTCCGGCATGCACGGAGAGCTGTCCGTCCAGCTCACCATGCAGGCGCTGCAGCCAGGTGAGGACTGTGCCCGGGGTTCGGGGCCCCATTGCACTGCCCAGCACGGCATCAAACGCGAGCGCACCCTTCAGTCGCTCGTCGGCAAACGTGTCGTTGAGAACGTCATAGATATTCATCGCAACGACGCGCAGGAATTCGTACATTGCGTCCTTGCCAAGCCCCAGCCTTACATTCCAGCCGAGGCGTGCGAGGGTGGCTTTGTCAGCAAACGGCATATCCTTCAGTCGCGGTGGCGGATTGTCGAATAACGGCGCGAGTGCCGTGGCAAAGTCACGATACGTGGATTTGAAATCACCGAAGCTCGCCACGTCCTCATTGGGCAAGCCGTCGCCCGTGACAGTGCTGGCGCCGATTGTCACGTGCCTGCCATCATCAGCGAGTGCGATCGTGTCAATAGCGCTGCCAGGCTCGTAGCCATAACGTGCAAGCTTGAGCTCTTTGTGGACGCGCGCACTGAGCGGATAGGCGACGTGCGCCAAGCCAGGAAAACGGTACACGTCGCTGATAGTGCGGGCAGCCGCCATGCCGCCGACCGAATCGCGCGCCTCGAGAACCTGCACGCTAAAGCCTTTGCGCGCGAGGTAGGTCGCACAGACGAGACCGTTGTGGCCGGCGCCGACGTCAATGACGTCAGGCCTAGTCATCCGAGAACTCCTCAGGCGTTGTGTCGGGCTTGCGGAGGTCTCTGAGTATCTCGCGTGCCGCGTTCGCACCTGGCGCCCCCATGACGCCGCCGCCCGGGTGGGTCGACGAACCGCACATGTACATACCTTTCACCGGGCCCCGGTACTGCGCATAGCCGGGGAACGGACGGTTGAATAGCAGCTGGTCGAATGTCAGTTCGCCCTGGAAGATGTTGCCTTCGGTCAGACCGACTTCATTCTCAAGCTCACGCGGTGTGCGTACTTCGGCATGCAGGATCAGGTCTTTGAAGTCGGGGCTGTACTCGGCAATCTGGTCGATAACGGTTTGGCCAAACGCGTCGCGTTTGCTGTCGGTCCAGCCTCCATCTGGCTCGACCGGACAGTACTGCACGAACACGGTGGCCATATGCTTGCCGGGCGGCGCTAGCGTCGGGTCGTATTGCGACGGAATCAGGAAGTCGCAGTAGGGGTCTGCTGACCAGCGGTCATCTTTCCAATCGTCGTAAGCCCGCTCAAGACGGCGGAGCGTGTCCGTAAAATGCATGTGGCCGAGCGTCAGCGGCGAGTCCGGTGGCAACGCGCTAAACGTCGGCATGCCGTCGAGCGCGATATTGAGTTTTCCGGACGAACCGCGGATCTTGAATTGGCGCGCTCGCTCGACTAGGGCGGGCGGCAGGTCATCCTCCGCCATAATGCGCGTAAACGTGCGTTTCGCATCGAGGTTCGAAACGACCACCGGCGCGTGCAGTTGCTCCCCGGAGGTAAGTTGGACGCCGGTTGCCTTGTTGCCGTTGACCAGAATACGGTCGACCTCTGCATCGGTTCGAACCTCGCCACCGAGTGCGCGCAACGACGACGCGATCGCGCCTGATACGGCGCCCATGCCGCCGCGCGCAAAACCCCAGGCGCCAACATTGCCATCGACATCGCCCATTGCATGGTGCAGCAATACGTACGCCGTCCCTGGCGAGTACACGCCCAGCCCGGTGCCGATGATGCTGCCGCCCGAGTAGTGCGCGAGGATAGCCTCATCCTCGAAGTAGTTTTCGAGGTACTCCGCAATCGACATCGTGAAGAAGCGAATGAACTCGTAGATTTGCGCTTCGCTGAGTTCGTAGAACTTCTTTAGCAAGTAGGCGAACTCGAACGCATCGCGTGGCTTGAATGAGCCGGGGTCCGGAGGCGTGCGGAGCAGGAAGCCACGAATGAGTTTGCACCAGCGCATGACGTCGGCGTCGAAGCGGATCGCTGCGTCTGCATCGCGCAGGTTGTGACGCATGAGTTCACGGCGCCGGATGTTGGGGTCCTGGTAGCTGCCGAAATAGTCGCCATTGCGCTTGAAGGTCATACTGCTAACCAGCGGGATGACCTTGAGTCCATGCCGACCGAGATCCAGCGCGTTATAGATCTCCGGGCGAAACAGGCTGCAGACGTACGAGCAGTTCGAGTATTTCCAGCCCTCGTAGAGCTCGCGGCTGACGGTGGCGCCGCCTGCGTAGTCGTTTTTTTCTACAACGAGGACGCGCAGTCCTGCTTTGGCAAGAAACGCGGCATTCGTAAGGCCGTTGTGACCCGCACCGATGATGATCGCGTCGTAGCTGTTTTCGCTCATGATGCGTCAGCGAGTGCCGGGATCGTCCGTCTGAGGTTCATATACATGTGGAAGTACACGAGCATTGCTGCAATCGACGCGGCCCCGCATAGAATAAAGACGCCATTGAAGCCGAAGCCGTATGCCAGCACGGTCGCTGCCAGCCACGGGCCGATGCCATTGCCGAGACCCTGCGCTGCGGGTAGCAGGGCAACATAGCGGCCGGAACGGTCCACATTGGCAATTGTTGCCGCCTGGTAGATGTCGACGAAAATCCAGCAGAAATTAAACGCGAACATGCTGATCGCTACAGTTGCGTTCGTAATACCCAGAATCAGCATCAGCACGATGCTCGCCTGGAAGATCAGCGTAACAAGCAGCGGGCGCGCGAGGCCGTAGCGATTACTGAGCAGGACCGCGAACAGGCAGCCGATTACCGAGAACACGGATGTGTAGACGAGCATATCGGCAACCCATTCGGGTGACGCTTGCGTATCGACTGTAGCGAGTTCGATATACGTCCAGTACGCACCGATGTTGACGTAGGTGAGGACGACGGCCGTCAACACCAGCCAGGGCACATACTTCGGCACGTGACGATGCTCGACGTGGTGCTCACCGCTTGGCTCTTCGACGTCAACTTCGACATCCAGGGCTTTGTCGCTTGGCCGCCGCGGTAGCCAGGTAATGAACAACAGGCCGATGACGAAGGTCGCCGCGAATGCGATGTACATACCTTCGATGGACAGATACGGCAGGAACTTCAGTTCCGCGCCCTGCGATCCTGCGAACGCGAACAACTCGACGCCGAAGGCGAATGCCGGACGCGAATGACCGCCGATCGTGGCTACCGCAATGCCCGTGTAGACACCGGCACCAAGACCGGCCGCCAGGCGGAGGTAAAGTGTCGCTTCGTAGCTCTGATAGTAGATGCAAGCCAGGTTGGCGATGATGGCAACCGCCGCTGAGGCGATCGTCAGATAGCGACGGTCGTATTTCGCGACGACGAAGTACGCGATCACTGCGCCAATGGCAAGACCGAAGAGATCGGCGCTGGCGACATAGCCGACCTGTTCTTCGGTAAAGCCGAGATTGTTGACCCAGGACGTCGAGATGACAGGCAGACCAACCATGACCGCATAGCCCGTTAGCGCCATGTAGATGCCGATCGTCAGAGACCGCCAGTCGTCGAATTCGGTGCGGTGGTGCAGCAGTTTGCCCGCATCATCGGTCATGTCGCTGGAGCCCCCGAGGTTAGTGTTATTGTTTGCATTGATACTCTCATCAATCCGGGGAAGGAACAATGCGCACTTCGAAGCCCAAGGGGGAGCTGTGAGCAAGGCCGGAGATCGCAATCTCGGTATGGACCGCGCTATCTCGCGCAGGGATGTCCTGCATGGAATCGGCGCTGTGGCGACCTCGTCGCTGGTGCCTGGCAAGGCGCTTGCAGACGAGATGCTTGCCGCGGAAACAGCCGGCGCATTCAATTATCCACCGGCACTGACTGGCATGCGAGGCAGTCATCCGGGATCGTTCGAGGTCGCACATGCGCTTGCACGTGAAGGCAAGCGGGACTGGGGGCCGGTCGAGGAGGCCGACGGCGAGGTCTACGATCTAGTAGTGGTCGGCGCCGGTCTGAGCGGGCTGGCCGCCGCGTATTTCTATCGCCAGTCGCATCCCGACGCGAGCATCCTGCTGCTCGACAATCATGACGATTTTGGTGGGCACGCCAAACGCAACGAGTTCAGCATCGGCGGAGAGACGCTGATCGGTTACGGCGGCAGCCAGACCATGGAGGAGCCGTCGGGTTACAGCCGCATCGTTAAGTCCCTGTTGCGCGATATCGGCGTTCACAACGAGCGTTTCGAGAAATACTACGACAACGAATTCTACAAACGTCACGATCTGGCAGGTGGCGTGTTTTTCGATCGCGACACCTGGGGCGTCGATCGCTTGGTGCGCTACGATATCGCCAATTTTCGCGGCTATGTGCCGGTGGCTTCAAGCGGCCTCGATGCGGCCGAAGCTGTCGCGCAGATGCCGATTTCGGACGTTGCCAGGCGGCAGCTCCTGCACGTGCTGACGATGGAAGAGGATGTTCTCTCGGATATTCCGTTGGCGGAGAAGGAAGGTTATCTCGCGTCGATCAGCTATCGCGAGTATCTGAGCCGGCACCTCGGTGTAACCGAGGACGATGTGTTCAAAGTACTGCAGTACCTGACGACCGACACCAGTGTGGGCATCGAGGAGGCGACTGCGGCCGGCGCTGTGATGTACCTGTTCCTGCCCGGCGCCAGGGCAGCCGGCTTGCCGCTGTGGGAGGCGGACGAACCCTATATCCATCACTTCCCGGACGGCAACGCATCCGTCGCTCGTATGCTCGTGCGCAAGCTGATACCCGGCGTCGCGCCAGGATCGACGATGGAAGATATCGTCAAGGCGCGCTTCGACTACAGCAAGCTCGACCTTGCCGATAACGCCGTCAGACTGCGGCTCAACAGCACCGCAGTCCACGTCGCGAACAACACAAAGGAAAAGGGTGTCGACGTCACCTATGTGCGGGGTGGCCAGGCTTACCGTGTGCGCGGTAAGCAGAGCGTGCTGGCGTGTTATCACGCCATTATCCCGTCGTTGTGCCCGGAGCTGCCGGAGTCACAGCGAAAGGCGCTTTCAAATCAGGTCAAGGCTCCGATCCTGTATACGACCGTCGCACTCAACAACTGGCGGGCGTGGGAGAAGCAGGGGATTGGCGCGGCTGTTGCGACGAGCAGTTACCATGTCCTGGCGAAACTCGACTTTCCGGTGAGCATGGGGGGCTATGAGTTTTCCGGGGCGCCAGACGAGCCGATTGCAGTACACATGGAGCGCTTCCCTCACGTGCCCAACGCGGGTCTGAGCAAGCGCGACCAGCGCCGTATGGGGCGCTATGAGCTGCTGGCGACACCGTTCGAGACGATCGAACGAAATACCCGCAAGCAGCTTGCGGCCATGTTCTCGGAAGGGGGATTCGACCCGGCGGCGGATATCGCCGGCATCACCGTCAATCGCTGGTCGCACGGCTACTCGTGGTTGTACGACTGGGAGGAGCAGGCGTACTACGACGACTGGGACGATGAGCGCTATCCCCACGTTCAGGCGCGCCGGCGCTTCGGCAATATTGCTATCGCTAACTCGGATGCCGG